>JACCEB010695259.1_pt1 | contig 14070 bp, 17 predicted proteins | sample 7454761 | NCBI WGS metagenome assembly JACCEB01 (sample SAMN15323454, study PRJNA562643) | freshwater metagenome | isolation source: river surface water | place: USA:Blue River Watershed | collected 2017-08-18 | reverse complement strand
TTCTGATGATGCTTGCATTTCTTTGTGTATATACATATTCTCTTATCTTTAAATACTTTTAATGTTAAAAAATTAAATTAATTCAAAAATTAATAGTGAATTATAGAGGAAATAAAAAAACGCAGAAATATCTCATATACAATCCCGTAAAGAACTACAACAAAAAAAGGGAACATAGGTTCCCTTTGACCCTCCTATGCGGGAATTGATTGTTTGGGGGGGTTTTAGTTAATTGATTAGCAATTCATTAAAAAATTATTAAAAATTCTTTAAAAAATTTATAAAAAATTGATTATCTAAAGACTTATTATTATTATTAAATAATAAACAAACATGAATTCAGAAATTGAGGCATTAACGAATAGTTTTTTATCATTTTATATAGATGAAACAAAAGGTGTTTTTGTGATAAAAATTCAGAAATGGTTTAGAGGTTGTATGTTTAGATTGAAACGACTACCTCTAATCATGTATTTGACTAAAAAATATTTGACAGAACAAAAAATCGAATTTTCTAACAATAACGAAGACGGAAGAATAAATAGTTGCAGTGATGAACAAAACATAATTGAACTTCTTGTTAAAAAATTTGGAGATAAAATAAAAGAACCAAAAAAAAGGCATTGGTACGATATTTTAGTATTTGACAATGCACACGGTTGGTTGCCAGTGAATATCAAAACGACTACTACAAAAACACATGACAACACAGGTAATTTGGCAATGTGTGTTTATACATACACAGATGAAAATTTGGATATTCTCGATACAGAAAGATGCTATAATAATGGCAAAATGAGTGAAATACTTTCTAGCAAGCTTAAGAACAGAAAATATAATAAAATCAATAAAAAAGATTATTATTTTATTGTATTGAATAAAGAAGATAATACAGATATAATTGTCAATAGTGTAAAAGGATTAACTGCCTTAACAGCGAATATAAATAATTTACCTTTCCAAGTTAAATGGGACAATAATAGATGTTTTGCTTACAAAAATATAAATGAAAATATAAAATTATTTGTTGAGTGCTTACAAAAACCAAAGCCAAGTTGGTCAGAAACATTTATATCTGAAATTAGAAAATTGAGTTTATAGGTATTCACTTGGAATATGTGAATTTGATATTTGTCTATGTCCTATTTTAAATCTTCCAGAAAACATAAAATTATCTTTAAATGTATTGCTATTTATATATGAAACTATATTATCTAAATTGCAGGTTTTTTTTGGTTTGAGCATAATTAACCCACCACCAAAATAATTAACTTTACCTAAAAATGCTACATTTGTTTTTCTTGTTAAATTATAAATATAAATACAATCTTTTTCTAGATTTGTTTTGATTGCATTAATATTTCTTGGTGCTCCCCATTCAAACCAATTATTCTCATTAAACTTTCGAATCCCTCTTCCAATTAGTTCTTTTTTATTGTCTAATAAATGTTTATTGATTTTCTCATTTTCACAAGGATACTTTTCAATAAAGATATATTTATCAATCTTGTTTTCTCCATTTAAAACTTCTATATTACCGAGTTCTTCATTTTTATAAACCTCTTCTTTCCCACTAACAAGACCAACATAAATATCGAAATAGTCTTGAAATAAAACATTGTTATCATTATTATTATTTTCTTTCCCAAATGTTATTAAACCATTACTATTTGTAATATGAAGTAATTCCTCATTATATAATACTTTTTTTTCAATTGAACTGTTTTTACAATACCTAAACACAATAATATCAATTGATGCATTTTCAAACATTTTTTCATTATTAGGGTGAAAAATGTGGGTAAATGTTCCATTAGTCATCATAGTATTCAATAATTTGGAAGCACTTGTTAATTTAAGAAAATCAGATGGAACAATAAATATCAATTCGCCGTTGTCATCAAGTAAATTATAACATTTTTCAGTAAAATCAATATACAAGTTTCCTTTTTTAGTTCTAACATAAGGAGGATTTCCTACAATTGTTTTGTATGTTTTTGTTATAGTTTGTTTCATAAAATCACCATAAATAACTTTTTCTTTCTCAGTTATATCCAATAATTTAATTTTTTTATCAATCTCGTACATATCAAATTTTATAGTTGGTGTTTTTTCACCAATAAATTTAATTAAATCACCTTGCCCAATAGATGGTTCTAAAATAGTAGAAGGATTGTTTAATATAAATCCAAATACTTTCTCTTTTAGTTCAGAATTAGTTGTAAAATATTGACCTAATTTTTTTACAACATCTTTTTTTTCTTTTTCTTCAACAACATAGTTTTTTTCTTTTGCTTCTACAACATCGTTTTTTTCTTTTACTTCTACTTCAACATCATTTTTTATAGTTTTTTCATTAATATTTTCTAATTGTTCTTCAATTAATTTTTTTTTCGTTTTCATCGTTTTCATAGTTAATATTTCTTAGTTATAATAATTAGTATTTCTTTATTTATATGATTTTACTGAAAAAAATAAATCATTTTTTTCTTTTTTTTCAACAAAAAAAAGGGAACCTAGAAAGGGAACCTAGGGTTCCCTTTGACCCTCCTATTTTGGGGTAAAACTGGTTTATAACGAGTTTAATATCCAAAACAGGAGGTTTGAAAGGAACCTGGGTTCCTTTCGAACGTGGGTTCCTTTCTAGACCAATTCAAACTCTTCCATTCTCCAATCCTCAAACATCCCATTGGGTAGTGTTCTACGGATTATGAATGGTATTTTTCTTTGTTTTAATTCTTCTTCAACAATTTCTTGTATTGAATTCATGCCCTTACTACTAACATTTGGCTTGGCTCCGTATGCAATTTGTTGCACACGAACGCCTAAAATTCTTGCACGCTCAAATTTTGTTAGGAAAGGAATCGTTTTTTTTGTTGTTCTTTGAATATTTTGAATCACATTTTTATATGTTTGAAATTTTATTAAAGCATCTTCATCCTTGGCTTCATCCATATCCAATATGTTGTAGTCGGTGTTTTCATCATTTTCATTATCGGAGAAACCTCCGTCATTTGTTATATCATTTTCTAATTCAAAGTCTTCCATTTGATTCTAAGTTATATATTAATAAACACTATTTTTAAGTAGTTTTATTTTCAATTTTTCAAGAAAGGAACCTAGGTTCCTTTCGATTTCAATCTCTGAAGGATTGAAAAGACTGAAGTCGAACCTCCTATTTTAGGGTGAATGTGGTACGGGTTTTATGGTAATTCGACACGGGTTTTAAGTTAATTCGACACGGTTTTTGAGGTGAATTGTACAGATTGTTACGTAAATAAAGTAAAGTTTTTATTTTTTTTAAAAAATAAAAAAGATTTTACAAAAAAATAAATTTATAAAAAACAAAAAACAGTACCGAATCACCCTAAAAAACAGTACCGAATTACCCCTAAAAGCCGAACCCAATTCAACCCAAAAAACCGTACCGAATCACCCCTAAAAGCCGAACCCTGTTCGCCCCTAAAATAGGAGGTTCGAAAGGAACCTAGGTTCCTTTCTAGGAGGTTCGAAAGGAACCTAGGTTCCTTTCTATGAGTACTTCCATTCGGTGTTGCAATGGACACAAATAAAGGTAAGTTTTACTGTTTGTTTGTCTTGAATAAATACTGCTTCTTGGAGGTTTGGTTTATCGTGACTAATACAAGCCTTGTTAGGGCACGGTTTTAATGTTGTTCTGGCTAAAGCATTGTCATTTACAATGTATTTGTTATTATCGGCAACAACCGTTTGCTTCATCTTATAGTCTTTTTGGTCAATGACGCTGTCGTGGTTCTCATCTCTGAAACCACAGTCTTGGCATTTGTTCCATAATTTATTGTCCTCTTCAACTGGACTTAACATGTTTTCACACTCTTTACAAAATTTCATGTTTATATATTATTAATGATATATTGTTTAAATTTGTTTTTATATGAATTTTAAAATCAATTTTTTTTATTTCTTTAAAAAAATCTATTCTTTTAATAGTGATATAAAATGTGTTTAACTCGTTGCATTTTAACAATGGTTTTAATTATATTTTTATTCTATATTATTAATAATTTTTTAAAGAACGATTTAGCAGAACATTATGTTGGTCTTGCCAATGATGCTTTTTTTGAAGAAGTCGAAAAACAAGATTATCAGATAGACCGTGAAAAAAAAGAGATTAAAAAATGTGATGAAAATGGTTGTATAACGAAAAAATATGAAAAACATTTTAATACACCTGAAGCTGTTCGATTAGCAAAAGATAAAGTTGGAACATCTTCTCTACTAAAAAAACATAATATTCCTATTCCAAAATATACTAAAATAGACATTCGACCATACAGTATTGATGTTATTAAATCAAGAATGGATAGAGAAGGAATTTTTTATCCAATTGTTATAAAACCAATTCATGGAACTTTTGGAATTGATGTTGAAACAGACATTCAATCAGATGAAGAGTTAAAAAAATTATTGGACAAGCACAAAGAAAAATATACAGAACTGATGTTAGAAGAACAGATTCCTGGAGACTGTTATAGAATCTTTATTTTTAACAATTCTATAATAGACGTTATACAAAGAGAAAAACCATTTATAATTGGTGATGGGACTAAAACTGTTCAACAATTGATTGATGATAGAAACAAAGAACAAGTTGAACAAGATTTGTTTGAAACAAAAAATGTTTCAGAACTATTTATGAAAAAACAAGGTGTTGAAGGGTTAACATCAGTTTTACCAAAAGGTAAAAAAGTTTATATTTCAAATGTAATCAATATGCACAATGGAGCCAGAATATCTCGAATTCCTTTAGAAGATATTCCAGATGTAAATAAAGAATTATTTTTAAGAGTAAATCAAGCATTAGATATTAACTGTTCAGGTCTGGATTATTTGTCAGAAGACATAACAGTTCCTTTTACTGAGAATAGAGGAACCATTCTAGAAGTGAATGGAACTCCTGATACTGATATTCATCAAAAAATTGAGAACGAACATTTTTTCAAAGATATTGTTAATAATATTTTTTAGATAAAATTTCTGATAGTTTATTTTTAATCGACAGATGTATTTTTAATCAATTGATGTAAATAAAACAATATAAATTTTGATGTCCGCATATTGTTTCTTAAAAATGTCAATCCATTCTAAACAATATTTGGCATCTTTATATGCCATTTCTTCTTCTTCTGTTATTGGATTATCACTTTCAATAACTTTTTTTATGCTATTTATTATTTTTTCATCCCAAACACAATATCTCTCAGAACCATCGCTTAGCCTCATTTCTCTCTTAAACAAATTATCATCACAAGAATGATAAACGAAATGATAAAGTGTAAAATCACCACCATGATATCTAAATTGTCCTAAATAAACTTCGTCAAGCTTTTTCTTGTTTTCATCATAAACTTGTAAATAATATTCATCTCCAGCCATTTTTATATATAATAATTTGTTTTGTTGTTTTGTGTGGTTTTTTGCTTTTGTGGTTTGGGTTTTGTTAATCAACCCAAGTAAATAAAACAATATAAATTTTGATGTCTGCATATTTTTTCTGATAAGTATCAATCCATTTTAGGCAATCGGTTGTGTCATTATATGCCATTTTTTCCTGTTTTGTTATTGGTTTATCACTTTCTAAAACTTTTTTTATACTATTTATAATTTCATCATTCCACACAGAATATCTCTTCTCACCATCGCTTAGCCTCGTTTCTCTCTTAAACAAATTATTATCACAAGATTCATTAACAAAATGATAAAGAGAAAAATCACTTTTATAGTATCTAAATTGTCCTAAATAAACTTGTTCAAGCAATTTTTTATTTTCATCATAAAATTGTAAATAATATTCATCCCCAGCCATTTTTATATATAATAATTTATTTAATTGTTTAAATCGTTTTTTATTACATATCGTTTTTTTTTTCAATTTCGGTTTTCTGAAATTAGATTTTGTTTTCAGATGTTATACTTTCATAAAGGTCTTTAACATTTTTTTTTATATCTGTATATGAAACGACTGTTGACAAATTCCATATAGATGTATTTAATACAAAAGGATTCGTACCATATTTACAAATTTGTTCATCAACTCTTTTTAGAATAGATTCATAGTTCTTTAAAAAAAGAGTTTTCATTACTGGTAGAAAGTATGTAAAATCAGTATTACATTTTTTTATCATTTCATAAATTGCAAATTGAACATTTGCAAATGACAAAAAATCATTATACGATTCAATAGAACTTCTTTCAGCACTTTCAAATCCTGGTTCATTAACTAATGGATTTTCATTAAGAACCAATGCTTGGATTGCAACTAAAACATTACAAATTGTATTTGTTGGAACCCATCCAGGACCAGACCATGTGTTTAACATTGACAAACAAACTTTACCATTTGTATAAAGATTCGGATTAAAACGAACGTATGTTAAATTTTTAGAATGTTGAGAATTATGATTTATGTCATTAACAAACGCACCAGATGTACAGAACTTTGCAACAGGGGGTTGCATAGGATAACTTGTTGGGTATTCAAACTCAAATAGATAATAGCCATTCTCGTATGGGGTATCCTTTGGACCTAGAATTAGAGCCTTAACAGTATTTGGTTTTTCTTCATTTACTGAGAAATATATTCCAGATGTTTCTAAAATTTCCTTTGAATTTTCTAATTCTTTCCATTCATTATAAATGCGTTTCATTCTTTTTCCTTCACTCATTTTTGTAGAAAATAGTTTTTTAATTAATTATCAATAAATTGTTTGTTCTAAATAACTTATATCAATTTAGGAATAATTGCTTTAAATTCTTTTTTTTTGTTATAATAAAAATATGAATTTAGATAAATTTATCAAAAATATATATAAAGATATAATTTATATACATTTATATCAATATGATTTACCGTCATAACAAAAGAAAGTTATCTGACTATTCATTTAGTGTGTCAAAGAAAACAAAAAAGGGTTCTTCATTAGAAGATGATAAAAGTCCTCATTCTAAAAAAGATGAAGAAAAGTTTGATTTAGAACAACTCTTGAACAAAGCACATAAGGATGAAAAAATTGAAAAAGTAGATAACCATATTTACTTTTACAGTGAAGTTTCAAGAGATTCTGTATTTGAACTCAACCTTCTTTTAAAAGAGGCTGAAGAAGAAAATCTTTCAATCGCTAATCGTATGAATATTGAACCAATCCCTATTTTTCTTCATATTCATTCTGATGGCGGGTCAATCTTCTCTGCTTTTGATGCAATTGATTACATTCAAGAAAGCAAAGTTCCAGTTCATACTATTATTGAAGGAAGTGCTGCTTCAGCTGGAACAATTATGAGTATTGTTGGTGAAAAAAGATATATCAGACCTCATGCTTATATGTTAATTCATCAATTGAGCAGTGGTTGTTGGGGTAAAATGAATGAAATCGAAGATGAATTTGCTAACTTACAAGAATTGATGGTTCAAATTAAAAAATTATATGAAGAACATACAAAAGTTCCAAAAAAGAAATTATCTGAACTTCTGAAACACGATTTGTGGTGGAATGCTGAAAAATGTATTGAATACGGTCTTGTTGATGAAATTTGGACTAAAAAATAAATAATAAATGTTTCGACAAATAATAAATATTTTGACAAAAAAAATAAAAATAATCAAACAAAAAATAAAAATAATCAAACAAAAAATAAAAATAATCAAACAAAAAATAAAAAATAATTAATTTTCGTTTCGCTTGAAATAAAAATATTTTTTGTATTTTTCTTTTATAAATGTTGTTTTTTTATGGAATAAAAGAAAAGAATATAGATATAACAAATGTTGTTAATATGCACTTTAAATATGGAACAAAATACTTTATTCCTATAAATGATTCGTATCGTGCATCATTTTTTGGAGATCCAGTTCCTAATGTTTCAAAGAGTGTTTTTATTCAAGATAATAATGGTAATTCAAAACAATTTAGTGCAGACGAAGAAATCCAACTTTCAGAAAACACATTGTTCAAAACAATTGATGATTTAAATGGTTACCATTTTTTTTATGGAAGCGATGAAAAAAAAATATTTATTAGTAAATTAGTTGCAACTAATTTTTTTGATGGAGATAAAGTCCTTATACCAAAAAATGACCATCTAAGAGCATCAATATTTTCTGACCCACATCCAGGAGTTGCAAAAAGTATTTTCGTATTTGATAAAAACGGAAGTATTTTAAAATATACATCTGAAGAAGATGTTTTTGTATCTGTTTCTGGAAATCTACCTTCTTTATCAGATTTAAATGGAAATACTTTTTATTATGGTATCAATGAAAATAAAAAAAATATTTCTGAAACTATTTTGAGAAGATGTTTTTTAAATTCAATTGTAAATATACCAAAAGGGGATTCTGCTAGAGCAGATTTATTTGGAGACCCTGTTGAGAACCATGTGAAATCTATATTTGTTGAAGACAAATTTGGAAATTCAGAGGTTTATTCTTCAGAAGAAGAGGTTTTAGTTGATGTAAGAGAACCAAGGACAAGAAATCCTCATGACAAATATATTTCAAATGGTATTATTAATATTCAGAATACTGATGAAAAATTGGGAAGAATGCATAAAATTATTCAATTTAACTATGGTACATTAAGAGATGAATATCCTGAACAAACTTTGATTGTTAATAACATTAAAGGTGATGAAAAAATCCTTGAAATTGGTACTAATATTGGAAGATGTTCAATGATTATTGCAACTCTAATCAACAATCAGAAAAATTTTGTTACAATGGAATTTGATGAAGATGCAATTCGAAAATGCGAACACAACAAAAAAATTAATAATTTCCAGTTTATTATAGAAAAAAGTGCATTATCTAAAACTCGTTTAGAAAAAAAGCCATTTGGTGTTTTTCATATGACTGTTCCATATCACGGAAATGATTTAAACAATCCGAACCTTATCTCTACAATTGATTTTCATCATTTACAAATGAAACATAACATTCAATTTGACACATTAATTCTTGATTGTGAAGGAGCATTCTATTATATTTTATTGGATATGCCTGAAATGTTAGAAAATATTAAGTGTGTTATTATTGAAAATGACTTTCAAGAAATTCAACATAAAAACTATGTTGATGATTTAATGAGAAAAAATGGGTTAAGATGTGTTTATACACAACCAGGTGGATGGGGATGCTGTAGTCATTGTTTTTATGAAGTATGGAAAAGATAAAAATATTGTGCAGCACGTTTAATTATATAAAAAAATATATATTTATAAAAATAGTATAACCATGTCTGGAACACCTGAAAATCATACAATTGATTTAAATGAATTGAAAAAAATGATTCCTGAAAAGGAATTAGAAGAGTATCTTAAAGAAGCTGATGCTCTAAAAGGACGAAATATTATTGAAGAGTCAAGTTTATTACCATCCAATCCAAGTATTTTTTCGAATACATCACAATCAAATAAAAATGAAGATCCTGAAACAAAAAGAAAAGAATTGAGAGATAAACTTCGCAAAAAAACGAATCAAATGTCTCAAAGCCGTCAAAGTAAAGACCAACAAATGAAAAACCAACTTGAAGTCATGAAAGAGAACCCTTTATTTAGCAATGCATTCCAAGGAACAGATGAAGAAAAGAAAAAGGTTATTGATATGTATGCTAGTAGTGTTACGAAAGACTCTAAGCAAAAAAAGAATATCAAGAAACAATTAGAAAAGATTATGAACAATGCTGAACTTGTTGTTTAGATTTATCAGATATTGTAATTATTATTATTATTTTTTAAAGTTTTCTATGGATTTTAAGGTATTCACGACCAAATAAATAAAATCCAAGAGCGCAAGTTGCACCAATTAATTGGGCAACAACATAAGTGAAAAGACCTTGTAATGATAAATCTTTGTTCAAATAGAACATAAAACTTACAGCTGGGTTAAGGTGAGCACCAGAAATGTATCCAACCAATAAAATTGAAATACCTAAACCAAGAGAAATACGAATCCATGCTTGATCACTTGGATTGATTTTACCAAAATTAACATTTGTAATAATTACACTTAAGAAAACGAAAGTACCGATAATTTCGGCAATAAACTCTCTTAATAGTTCCATCTTTTATAATAAAGTAGATTTTTTTATTTCTTCCAATAAAAAAATTTGAGTGTTAAAGTTTTTGAGAATTAACGTTTTTGAGAATTAACGTTTTTGAGAATTAACGTTTTTGAGAATTAACGTTTTTAAGAATTAACGTTTTTAAGTGTAAAACTATCTTTCGAAAAATCCTTGAAATAATACTACTTCTTCATCGTCATTACCACCATTATCTGTAGGAGCCTCTTTCAAAGTATTTCTACATATTGGACATGATGCATTTTTTTTCAGCCATCTATCAATACATTTTTTATGAAAAAGATGTTTGCAATTAGGTAAGCATCTTTTAAATTGTCCTGCTACAAATGTTTCCATACATATATTACAATGTTCATTATTATTTAAAAGTTCATCACCATCTTTTATTTTTTCAAATTTACAAACTTTTTCATTAATTTCCTTACAGTTTTCAAATTTTGGTTCATCATCATTTATATTTGCATCTCCTACTCCAGGAATCATCCATTCTAATTCCAATTGAAACTGTATATGATCTGCTGTTTCAGAAGTAATACCTATATTTGATGTTTGAATACTTTCTAAAACTGATTGTATTACATGAACGATGTTTTCATTATTCATATCTTCAAACCCACCAAATGCAGATTGAAATTGTTCTCTTATCTGACTTTGCAATTGTTGTTCTAAATTTTCAATAATAGTATTTATATCAGGATTTTCTGATCTGATAAAGTTGTTATGTAAATTTTCATTATTTTCGGTTTGAGAATTTAAATTTAAATCGTTGCCTGAGTCATCTACATTTTTTTGTTCCAAGTCATTTTTATCATCAGAAGAATTATTATCATTATTTTTTTCATCCATCTTACAATAAATAAAGAAATGTTTTATTAGAATCTACCGACTAAATCTTTAAAACCTATGTTGCATAAATAGTGGTCCAACTTTTTGCTGTCTCATAATACTTTTATTTGAATTTATGAATAAATTTTGTAAAATTTTGTAAAATTTTGTAAAACCTATGTAGCATAAATAGTGGTCCAACTTTTTGCTGTCTCATAATACTGTGTAGGATTATTCTTTAATTGAGCTGCTATATCTGGTACAAGTGGGTCATTTGGATTTGGGTCAGATAATAATGAACATATAGACAAAAGAATTTTTGAAATTGACAGAGCAGGACTCCATTGATTTTTTAAGATATCTAAACAAATATGTCCAGACGAATTAATATTTGGATGATAAATTTTGGTTTTAAATATAACAGATGGTGGTTTAAATGGATAGTTTGAAGGAATACTTATTGACAAAACAAATATTCCTCCTTCATAAGGAGTTTCAGTAGGACCAATGATGATTCCTTCCCATTCAAACAAGTTATCTCCTACTGGTGCAGCAGATAAATTGGTTGTTCCTTCTTTTTGCATATTTGCATACTCTTTATTTAATCTTTGAATAACTGACATTTCTTATTTTTATCTATACTGAATGTTTTTATAATGTTTATTTTTCAACTAATTATAAAAAGATATTTATAAAATATAGTAAGAATATGAGATTCACAAATTTACTTCAGTCAATATCAAATAAAATATTTGGATTTCTAGATGAATATTATTATTCATACCAAGAGAAAATAAACAATAATAATTTTCAAACAATATGTGAAAAAAGGTACTTTTTTATGAAACCAGAAATATTTTTGTTCATTCCATTTTATCAAATGTTTTTATATTTCCATTATTGGACTTACAATCAATGGCTATTAGGATTAATATCATTAAATTCCATACCAATAACAAATCATTTATTGACAACCATTCAAAAAAGATATAATTATCAATTTTCAACCAATCACCAGTTTATAAGAAACCTTCAATTCCCTTTTTTATATGTATTTATTCTATCTAAAATTGCTTTTGGCAATTATACTCCTTTTCAGAAAATAAGTTGGGGATTTTTTCAATCAATGTTCTATTTTTTGTCTTTGGTTCATCACGTTCATCAAAAGCGCCTTGACAACTACATTGATAAAAAAAAATTGTCTGGAAAAGAATTTGCTCACCCACTTGATTTTTGTGTCGTTGATTCACGACCCAAAACAATTGAAAAAATATTGTTTTATATGCAACATTTCGATAAAGACAGTTATTATCTATACACAGCAATATTATTGTTTATTTATCAGTGAGTCATAAATTAAAATAAACAAAAAATAAAAAAATAACAAATAATTATCCAAAATAAATAATTATATTTTGTTCGGTACTGGTGAATATCCGTGCATTATGCAAATAATGTGTTGTTTTGTTGGTTTTCCTTTATATTTTCCTTCTGTATAAAAAAGTGGTGTTTTTCCTTTTTTTATTTGTCCTGTTCTTGAATTTAGAAATGTTATTCTATATGACCAATAATCTTGTCCATTAGGTTTATTTTTTTTTACTGGTATATATTGTAATTTGTATGCTTTTCCTTTCACGTCTTTGAGTTTTTTAAGAAATCCTTCGTCTGTTTTTGTTCCTTTCTTTATACCACGAGCAACTTCGGAGACTCCATATTCAGCTGCTAAAGGTTCATATTCAATAATTTTTGAATAGGGTAAGAAAGGATATGTTTTTTCTTCTTTTTTTCTCATACTTGGATATTTTTTTATCCAACTAGAAAACACTTTCATTGCTTCTTCCATATCTTTCGTTTTATGTGGATGGAATTTTGCTCTATTATACATTGTATTTATAACATCAAATTGATAACGAATACTTCTTTTTTTTACTAGTTCAATTGTTTTTTGTGCTGATTTTTTATCTTTGAAACCTGTTCCTTGTAAAGTTAGATTTGGACGGAGATTATTATATAAATGAGATGACTGTTTCTTCATATTTTTATAGGATATTTATTTCTAAACAATTATTTGATTTGTTGGATTATAATGGAGTTTGCAACTTCCCCCATAAATATCTTTACCATTATTTTTACAAAAACAATCTTTTTTTTTTAGTGGATGACCACATATTTTTTTTTCTTGAACAACCTGAGGTTCAGCATCTTTTTCTAATTTATTATCTTTTTCCAAATCAACTTCACATTCTTCTAATATTTTCTGGTTTTCAAGTATTTTCTGGTTATCAGATTTTGACAATTCTTCATTTGATTTTGATTTTTTCATTTTTTTAGAAGGAATTAAATAATGAATTCCTCGAATAAATCCAGATTGGTCTTGATGAGGAATCAAACCACCATCTTCACGACATATTGGACACATTCTTGGTTTGTCATAATTTGAATTCATGTATTTGTTTTTTTTTATTACTGAATACCAGTCTGTAATACATTCTTTGCAAAAAGTATGTTTGTTTGGATTACAAGAAAGACCTATTGTTGAATCATTCGTTAATTCTTCTGAACAGATGCAACAAACAAAAGGAGACTCACACTGTGAATCATTCAAAAAAACTGCTTTTTTACGAAAATTGTATTTTTTAGGGGAAGAAGATTCTTCAGACATTTTAATTATATAATATATTTATCCTAAATTTTAAATATACTATTTTTTATATAATTTATAGAATTTGTTGAAAAAAAATAAATTGTAAAGGTAAGATGCCCTCAAAAAAGAAATCTTTATTGAATAAGAAAATAAATAATAAATCTACCAATAACAGTTCCAAAAAGAACAAATCTGGTTGCAAACCTAAAACTAAATATAATCCTGAAATTGGTTCTAAACAAAAAAATAAATCTAAACTAAAATCTAAACTAACATCTAAACCAGTATCTAAAATACAAAAACCAGTATCTAAACTAAAACCTAAGCCATCGTCTAAACCATCATCTAATCCAGTATCCAAAACATCTAAAAAAATTATGTTTGGAGGTCAAAATATTATATCTGCTTCAGTTGGAGTAATAACCAGTATGGTAGATTTAGGTAAAAGTGTTTTTAACGAGATGGGTGCAATTGCAATGATTGGAC
>JACCEB010780362.1_pt1 | contig 14071 bp, 15 predicted proteins | sample 7454761 | NCBI WGS metagenome assembly JACCEB01 (sample SAMN15323454, study PRJNA562643) | freshwater metagenome | isolation source: river surface water | place: USA:Blue River Watershed | collected 2017-08-18 | reverse complement strand
GAAGCATTAAAAGATAGTTTATTAAAAGAATATTTAATTCAAAAGATTTAATTTCTTATAATTTAAATTCATCTATAATTTTTTTTTTAGTAATAGTATCATCAACTTCATTACATTTTTTTATAACATTTATAATTTTTTCAACTTTTTCCAATACATCATTATTTAAAGGATTTGATTTAAAAATAGGATTAATATTAATATTTAACATTTTAAAACTAATAATTCCAAAATATTCAAGATTATTATCTTCTAATATTTGATTTTTAACTTTTTTAATATTATATTTAAATTTTTGAATATTATTATATTTATGAAAATTATAAGTATTAATATCATCATAAATATTATTATTAATACATAAATCGTGATAAATAATTTTTAAATCTTTATAATCAATTATATTTTCCATAATATTATTAATAATTGTTTTATCTTTAATTGCTGATAAATCATATTCATTAATATTATTATTATGAATATATTCTATTAATTTATTAATTATATTTTGTAAATGCTCGCTTTTATTATTTTTTTTATAATATAAACTAAATGAACCATATGATAATGGTGTATTATTATATCTAATTTTATCAAAATGATAATATGTATTATATCTATTATTTAATTTTATAATATCATCATAAGAACAAAATCTAAAAACTGATTCAATAAATATAGAAGCTTCACAAATATCTATCACTTCCATTCCTAATTTTGGCTGATTAATATAATATATAGGTATTTCATTAGGTTTAATAACTCTCATAAATGGATTTTTAAATTCAAATAATATTAATAATTCTTTTTTATTATGAATATCATCTATATTATCAAATTTTGAACAATTATAAATTTTATTTTCTAAATCGTCATTATTAAATATATTTTGTAATTTACTAGTTTTAATAATAGCTAAACCATCAGGACTATATTTAATTAATTTTGATTTTTTATAAGGAATTGATCCGGTTTCATAAATTCTAGTATCATATAATTTTTCAACATATTGTTGTAATATATATTCAAAAATATTACCAAACCATAAAGGAGGGGCCTTTTTAAATGTGGTTAAACCTGTTTTTTGCATTATTAATTGTTTAATAGTTTGATATTTATTAATATTTAAAACTGTTGATATTTCAGATCCTCCAATTGTTTCTGTTCTTGATTTAAGCCATTCTACAGATCCTTGTTCTGGTAAATGTTTATTTAATTCTAAAAATTCATTCAATGCTCTTTTTTTAATTGATTTCATTCTTTTTAATATTATATGCATTTTCTATTTAAAATCAAATAAAATAAAATAATATATAGTAGAATAATAATACTAATTAAAATTCAAATTCATTTTTTTATTTAAGATAAATCATAATTTTTTAGATGATTGATTATGATAAATATAAATTACCAAAATATCCAAATAATATTAGTAATAAATTAATACGTTTTAATCCATCTAATAGAAAATGGATTTTATCAAATCCAAAAGAAAAGGTTAATACTTATAATAAAATAGATAATAAATATCCTACAATTAATAATCCAGATATTGAATTATTTAGATATAAAATATATAATAAATTAAAAAATCATTGTATTAATAAAATATTAAATAAATATATAGAATCTTATAAAAAAAGAAAAGATTTATTTGATATATGGCACTGGTATTTTTTAACATCACAATCTATAAAATTAGATCCATTAATACCATATGAAATGTCAATAAAAGATCAGAGTATATATAATATATTTGAACAACATAAAATAAAAAATATAGAAGATGTATTATTAAAGATCAATACTTTTTCTAAAAAATGCTGTTTAGAATTAAATAATTATATTCAAAATTATAAGGATATTAAATCGATTAATGTACAATATGAAATATTAGAAGATTATAAAATATATTATGGTGGTTTAGAATTATATATAAATAAATTAGATATTATAAAATTACAAAAATGGTATGGAATTAATGAAACTAACAGTTTTAAATTTTATAATGCTTTATTTTGTATGATGCTTAGATATTATACTATTGGTGATACGACATCACAAGCTGCATTACCAAAAAATATATTTAATATTTTACAAACTAAATATAAAATTCAACATGAATGTTTTGCATCTCCATTAAATGCATATTTTTCAAGCTATTGTTCTGGATTTTATGATACTGATAAATATTTTGGTTCAGTTGGATCATTTTTTAAATTTTATCCAAAAAATGGATTTTATGAAGTAAATCCACCATTTAATGAAATAGTAATGCAAAAAATGGTTGAACATATAGAATATTTAATTTATAATTCTAATAATAATTTAGCATTTTTAGTTATTATACCAAAATGGAATGATATAGCATCCCCAATGTGGCAATCGTTAACAAATTCAAGATATAAAAAATTATATTTTGATATTTTAGCTAATAAGCATCATTATTATAAAGGAAATAAATATAGAATAAAAAATGAACAAATGTGGATGGCTAAACATACCACAAGTATATTTTTATTATATAAAAATATTTCTGATCAAATGAAAATAAAAATTAAAGATATTGAAAAAGAAATTAAAAGTAATTGGAAGTAATTTAGTATATATAAATTAAAATGGAAGAATTATATGAAATTTCAAATAAAAAATATAAAATTGAGGATAGTATAATTAATGAAGGGGCATATGCTAAAATTTATAATGTAGAAAAAATATCAGATAATAAACAAAATAATAAATATATCGTTAAAGTTCAAAAAATATCTGATAAATATGAAGCAATTAATGAAATTAAATTATTATTAAAATTAAAAAAAAATAAAAAAAATTATTATACAAAGGTTAAAGAATATTTTAGTAAATTAGAATTAGATCTTAATGATGAAATATTAAAAGATTATTTAGCAACAAGTAAAATTATAGAAATTGAAGATTATTATACTAATATAGATTATATTTTTATTATATTTAAAAAATATGATTATACATTAGAAGAATTTAATATTATTTATAATAAAGAATTTAAAGAAGTATTACCAATTTCATTAACAAAAAAACTAATTAATTCATTATTTTTAGGTTTATATGAATTAAATTTATCTAATATAATTCATTGTGATATTAAACCAAATAATATATTAATAACTACTAAAAATAAAAATTTAAAAACATTATTTAAAGATATTAAAAAGAAAAAATTAAATAAAAATGATTTAGTTAAATATATAGATATTCTGTATATTGATTTTAATATTTCACAAAAATATCATTCTATTTGTAAATCTACTAGAATTCAAACTATTTATTATATGGCTCCAGAAGTTATATTAGGAAATACTGAGTTTAATTATACTATTGATTTTTGGTCAATTGGGTGTGTTATATTCGAACTATTAAGTGCTAAATATTTATTTGATATATTTGGTTATAATTTAAAAAATGGAAATAATTATGAAAAATATGAAATTCAAAAGAATAATTTTACTATTTCTGAAACTAATAATTCTAATTCTTATTATTCAGATAGTTATTATGATGATAATAAAGATAATTTAATATTACTTCATTATTATAGAGAACTGTTTGGAGATAATAAAATATTAACTGGAAATAAATTAAATAATTATTATATAAATAATAAATTATTAGGTACAATTGAAAATAAATATTTAGATAATTTATTTAAATTTGAAAATTTCATTAAAGATAATATTGTATATAATAATAAAGAACAGTTTTATAATAAAATAATAGATTTATTTAATAAAATATTTATTTACGATTATAATAAAAGATTAACAATTGAAGAATATTTAAATAATTTTATATTTACATAGATTATTAACATAAAATTATGATGGATTTTAATAAATATAATAATAATTTAAATGATATATTTTCTTTTTTTAATATATTATTACAAAATTTAGATACAAATAATAATTTTAATTATATAGATAATTTATTAACATATACATTACTATTTTGTATAAATAATATATATTTATTAAATAAATTACAAAAAATAATAAATCAAATATTACATAGTTATAAATTAAATAAAAAACAATATTTACAAAAAATTCAGAATATAGAAAAATCTTTACATAATTTAAATACTAATATAATTAAATCATATAATGATATATCTATAAAACCAAAAGAAAAATTAGAATTAAATTTACTAAAGAATGTAGAATATATTAAAGAATATAATAATATTGAATTTAATAATCAAAATAATACTAATAATAATTTAGAACTATATAATTTATATGATATTGATAATTTATTAATTAATAATAATAATTCTGAATATTATAAATTTTATAAAAATGATGATAATTTTATAGATTATAAATATATTAATATTGGATATGGAAATTATTATAAGTTAAATTGTTATAAATATTTAAAAGAAACATTACCATTTAATTTGTTAATATATATTCAAGAATTAGATCAGATAGTAATAAAAATTGGATATGATAGACATTATAAATATATTAATTCTAAATTATATAAAGTATATAATCCTAAAAATGAAAAAAATATAAATAATAAATCTATTATTTGTAATAATAATATTAAAGACTTAAATAAAAAATGCTATATTGATAATTGTAAATATTATCATGATTATATTATTGGATATAAAGATAATTATCATAAAGATAGACAATTTTCATCAAATCCTATAGTATTTAATTGTAATGATTTTAAAGATGGAAGTAAAATTAAAGAAAATTTAAAAAAAATAGAATGGTATGATGCTATTAATTTATATCAAGCTTCATTATCTACATTATTAATAGGATGTATACATAGTTTAAAATAAATTAAAAAAAATATAATAATTAATCTTTATTATATTAAAATAAAATAACTTATTCTAAATATTGTTCTAATAATTGATATAATAATATATCATGCATTAATTGTTTATTTCTTAATTCTTTTTCAAATTTATTTGAAAAAGGTAAATCTTCAGATAAAGTATTTAATGAACCAATAAATCTAGTATTTTCCAAATCATAAGTTTCATAATTCATATTATTTTTTTTTAAATTTATTTTACCTAATTTATTTTTTTGAATTTGTTTCCAACTATAATTTGGAAAATTTCTAATATCTGAATCCTCATGATAATATTTACATTCTTTTTTATTATAATATTGATTATTACAATATATTTTATTACACTTTTTAGTATTAATTTGATTTTTTTCAGTTTCTGAAAAAATATTCCCAATATTCCCTTTAATTAATTTATTATTTATTTTAATACAATATTCTTTAGTTTCTTGTATATAATAAATTGGAGAATTAATAATTAATGGAATTTGTTTTATAGATATTTCTATAACTGGACATTTTGCATAATTTTTATTTTTAAATTTTTCTAGATTAGTTATATTTTTTAAATCTATTTTATAATCATAATTATAACTATTTTCTATTTTTATACTATTTATATCATTATTTTTTAAATTATGTTTAATATTTAAAATTTTATTATTATAAATTAATTTAATATTATTTTTTAAGTTATTTATTATATTAATTGTATTATTTAATTTATGAATCTGATCATCATATTTATCTAAAGATAAAAGTATATTTTCTAATTCATTAATAGAAATATTTTTATTTATTAACTGATTATTAATACTTTTAATATCTAAGAATATATTATCTAAAATTTCTTGTAAAGCATTCATTGTTATTATTTAATAATATAAATTAAATTTAAAACAAATTTAATAAGAAAATTAAACTATAAAATGAGGTTTTGCAATTTTAAATATTTTTTTAATACAATTTATAAATTTTTCATTATAATTAATTAACTTTAATTCATTAATACTAAAAAATTTTAATTCTGTTATTTCCATAATATGACTATTTGGTGAAAAATCTAAATATAAATGATATTTATTATCTAACAATACTGCTATATAATATACATATTTATAAGTAATATTATCATCTGTAAAAGTATAAGTTATAGGATTAATATTATATAAAATTTTATATTTATTTTTTTTAATATTTGTTTCTTCATAAAATTCTCGAATTGCTGCATTTATATTACTTTCATTTCTATTATTAGTACCTTTTGGAATTTCCCAAATTTTTTTAGAAAATTTTGATTTTTTAAGAATATTTAATAATCTTTTACCATTATCATTTAAAAAACTTTTTTCAAATTTAATTTTACATTTTTCATATTTAGTTAATTCTTTAGATAAATATTTATTTGTATATGGTAAACTTAAAGTTGATTTATACCACATTATATTAAAATTTAAAGACATAATACAAAATTTTTCATCTACTGTCATAGTATTAAACATTCTTAATAATTCATTATCATTATTTTTATTATATACACCTTTTACAAAAGCAATATAAGAATAAGTTAATCTTTTTTTAATCATTAATACTTCATATTGATTTATCTCATTTAATTTATTTTTTTTAACTAATGCTATTCCATATGATGTTATCATATTATTCATTTTTTATTTTATAGTTATTTCATAGTTAATAATATTATTAATTATAGTTTAATTAATAAAAAAATAAAATTTAAATAATAATAATAATATTTAAGTTAAATTATTACTAATATATTCATGTTGCTTTTCCATATAATTTTTTATTTCTACTTCTAAATTCCAACTATCTATAATTTCAGATTCATCATCAGTACTAAATTCTTCAAATTCATCTTTATTTTTAGTATTATTTTTATTTTTTTTCTTTTTATTAAATAAATTATAACTAGGTAATAAGCCAATTATATTAATAGATATATCAAAATAATATATATATGCAATAATTGCTAAAATAACTATACCTACTATTAATAATAATTTTTTATTATATAATATTTTAGTTGATTTTTCTTTATTTTCGAATTCTTCTATTTTAGTAGATTCTTCAGTCGGGTTTTCTAGTAAACCTATTTTTAATAAATCTAATACCATAATTATTATATAATTATTTAATTTATTATTTTAATATGAATTAATATAAGTTTTGATATTTATTTATTTTACTAATTAATGATTTTTCTTTTTTTCCAGATTTCATACTATAATATCTATTTTTAAGTGATTTATTATTAAAATATTCATTAAAAATAGGCTTTGTATAAATAATGCTACATGAGGATAAACTTTTATTATTAAATGATTCACAATTAGTAAATATTATATATATTGAAATAGCTATTAATAATATTAAAAGACTTAAAATAAGATAAAATATATATTTAGTTTGATTATATGTTAACATTTTATAATAATATTATAATAAAAAAAATATAAAAATTAAATTTATATTAAATTATATTATTACTAATATTATTTTTTATTGTCCATCTAAAGATGAGTATAATAACGGATCTTCTCTTTCATTTTCAAATACTGGTTGAGTAATTTTAGTTCTTTCTAATAAATTAGAATTATCAGTTTTTTTACCAGAAGTTGAAACTAAATATCTAATCTCATTACTATTATTTTTAAATCCTTCTTTTAAGTCATCTGATTTATATTTTAAAATATTTAATTCATTATTTATTTTTTGAAATTTACATTTTAAATCTTTATTAACTAAAACTAAGTATATAATAATTAAAAATATAGCAATTAGTGTAAATATTATTAAATATAACATATAATAACTTAAATTAGTTGGTTTCCATTTTAATTTCTTAGAAATTTCTATAATATCAGCATTACTAAATTTATCATCCATTTTATAATATTTATATTAATGATATTAAAAAAAAATATGTTTAAAATAATAATATTTTTTATAAGTAATTTAAATTAATATTTTTATAAATAATTTAATGACCAGCTAATGCTTTTTCTAAATCATCATCTGCTTTACCAGAAAATCCTTCACGAGCAGAAGATACTGCACCATTTTTAGATCTAACTGCTTCAACATCATAATCTTGGAAAAATACTGGTACATCACGACTACCAGTTAATTGAGAAGTTTTAACTCCTGCAGATGCAGCATCGACTTTTTGTTGTAATGATAATTCTTCATAAGCTGGAATTGCTGCAATTATATCTCTACGTTGTCCAATACCATAATCTGGTAAATTAGCAAAACCTGCTTTATTTACAATAGTAGATAATAATGCAATAATAATTATAAGTGCTACTATAACTAATACCATAAATACTTTACACCACATACTTTCACCTGATCCATAAATATCAGCATACATTTTTATACTCTTTAAATTAAGATCTTTAGTAATATAATAATTTTATTTATATATATTATCAAATATTTTTTTTTAAAAAAAAAGAATTAATTAATTCATTTTATAACTCATTTATAATTCATTTATAATCCTTTATTTGCTTTTTCTAATTGTTCTAAATCTAAAGCAGAATTTTCAAAATTTTCACGTTCAATCATAACACTACCATCTTTTAAATTTGCTTCGATTCCATAATACTCTGAGAAATTTGGCGATTCGGGTGTACTCGTTAATGGTTCTATTTTTAACATTTTACCCCCATATTGTCTTTCTTCTAACGAAGTTTGAACTGAACCAGTATCATCTCTAGAAACATAATGACGAATGCCTGTTCCAAATGGATCATAATATTTATTTTCAAATCCAGACTTAATTGTTCCAGTAATAATTAATAAGAATGTAATTATAAACCATACTATTAAAAATCCATACCATAACCACCATACCCATTTAGGCATACTAAATGTTATTGGTTCTTTTGCCGATGCTGGTAAATTTGGTAAATTTGGTAAATTTGACAAAAGTGGTTTTCTTTCATTCATATCAGCCATTTTAATTTATTTTTTTCAATAATTTAAATTTATAAAATTATTAGTTTATTTAGATTAAATCTTATATATTATAAATAATAAAAAAATATAATAAAAAAAAATAATATTATAATAATTTAATTTAATTTTTTAAATTTTTAATTTTTGTAATAGTAATGTTAATTGTTGTGTAACTTCATGCGCATTTATATTTGGTAATTTACATTTATCAGGATGTGTTTTTAATAATAATTTAAAAATTTCTTTTTTATAATCCTGTTTCATACTATTAGTTAAATTACAATGATTTATTTTTTTTGTTATTATATCAATATTATTAATTATATCATCTTTTTCATTATTAATAGTCGTACTACTATTATATGATTTAGGTTCTTTACTTGATTTCGATTCTTTATTTAATTGATCATAATGTTTTTTACAATATAATTTATTATATAATATATATTCTTTTTTTGCAGAAGTAGAACAATTTCTATTATTTTTAAAAATATAATTACATGTAATTTTATCAAGTTTAGCATTTCTTTGTTTATTTACCTGATCATAATGTTTTTTACAATAGTATTTATTATCTAAATTATATTCTTTTTTTGCTTTAATTGTGCATTCTTTTTTATTTTTGGTAATGTAAGAACAATAATTCATTTAATTTATTTGATTATTATATATTAATTAATTATTCATTTTCAATTTTAAATTTTAATTAAATTATTATTATAATTCATATCTAAAATTTTAATTAACTTAATATTATGACAGAACCTATACCTAAAAAAAGATCAGTGGGAAGACCAAGATTAATACAAAAAATAGATCCATTACCTAAATTAGGTATTGTAAATGAACCACAAAGTCAAGATAATTTAATTGAATTATCTTATGATAATGTTAGTATATTTAAAAAATTATTTAGTTTATTACGATTAATGAATGTAAAAGAAATTAATATTCAATTTAATACTAATTATACTAAAATTTATGGAATTGATCATTTAGAAAAAAATTTAATTAATATTAAAATTGAGGCTACAAAGTTAAATCATTATTATTGTGAACATCCAATTAATATTACTTTAGATCCTAAAAATTTAGATAAAATTACACAAAAAATTGATAAAAACTACAATCTATTTTCTATGATTCTTAAGAAAAATTCATATAGAAATAATTTAATTATTATTTTAAATAATAAGATATTATCTATTGATGAATCACATATTATTAATTTAATTGAAAATGATGGTGATTTAAACCAATTATATAATAAATCAGTAGATTATAATCTATATCCATTAAAATTTGAATTACCTGGAAAATATTTTAAAAAATTAATCAATGATATTTCGATTTTTAGTGAGTTATTTACAATAGAAAAAATTAATAAAAATCCATTACAATTTATTTATAAAAATATTAATAATACAATTAAAGGATATAATATTTGTAAAGATAATTCTAAGATTAAATTAGAATCAACATTAACAGAAGATGATATTTTTTCAGTTTCTATTAGAATTGATTATATTAAAGCATTAAGTAATTCATTATTAGGAGATAAAGTTAAAATATATGCAGATAAAGAAAATGATTTAATTTTTAATTTATTAATTGATAATGGTGTATTTGAAATTTTAATATATACTGCTATTAATAAATATATTTAATTATTTAAAAATTTTTATTATTTATTTCTTTAGAATTTGTTAATAAAAATATACTAGTTCGTATGTCTTAGAATCTATAATTTATAATTTTTTTCTATATTTTTTATTTAATTTATTATTATTCATTCTGCAAAATAAAATTGAATAAATTAAATAAAATTATTAAACTATTTAAACTAATTATAGAAATTATATTAAATGGATAATTTTATAATTATTGAAAACTATAATATTCATAATAAATATATTAAATATCTTGAAGAATATAGTTATATATTATTTATACAAAAATCATCTATTCTTACAATATTTTTTAATGAAAAAAATAATAATTATTGTAATTATTTAAAAAATACATATAATGGTAAAATAAAAAAATGTTGTTTAATTAATAATAATCAATTATTTAACTATATATTAGAAATATATGATATTTATATTTTAGAATTTTTATCATCATTATATAATAATGTTATAGTTTATAAAAAAAATAATAACAAACAAATAGAAAATCAATTATATAATGATTTTATAAAATTATATAATAATCAAGATTTATTTATAAAAAATAATGATTATATATTTATATAATTAATATATTAAAATGAAATTTTTACATTATAATTAATATTTTCTTTTGCTAAATTTGCTAACTTATCAGCAATTACATTTCCTTTTTGAAATAGATTTAATTTTTGTTTTTTTTGTTTTGTATCTTTATCAGAATGTCCTTTAACAAATTTAAATTCGATTATAATATTTTTTTCAGCTAATAATGTTAATAAATAATTTATATAATAAATAAGATCAATATTTTTTTTTTCTAAAACAATATCTTTTTTAATCCAATTATTACACCATTTAGTAATTACATTAATCCAAAATTCACTATCTGTAATAATTAAGAAATATTTATTATTTGTAGATTCTACTGGATTATATTCTTTAAATTTTAATTCATTATTAAATTCAATAGTATTTATTGCAGAAATAATATCATCTTTATTTTTAATATTATCAATTATAATAATTTTAAGATAAATTAAACTATAAATAATTGCAAGTCCTTCAGCTCTAATATTTGTTGGCTCATAATTAACAAACTGTGCTGATTGTATCATATCATCAGTTTTATGAATTTTACAAAATTCTCCATTTGATAAATTATCATTATTATTTTTACTTGTATAAATAGCATAATAATTACAATTTTCTGATTTACATTTATCATTAGTTATATAAAATAAAGAATGATAATTTATCATATTATTTTTATTATAGATTATATGATCTTTGTTTATTTTTTTAATTATTTTAGTATCATTATATTTATATAATTCATTTTTTTCATTTAATGATTGAATATAAATTCCAAATGATGATCTTTTTTTTACACGTTCATGAGCACCATCTGTAAATAATAATAATTCATATTTATTAATTGTTATTTCATTTTCTAAATTATTTTTTACTTCATTATCTTTAATATTTAAATTGTTATATGATTCATTAATTAGATTATCTATATTAATATCCATGTTAATGTAGTGTGATTAAAAGATTTTAGTAAATAATATATTTAAATGTTACTTATACTTCTTATTAATATTTAATTCAATTTTAAAATTGAACTTATAAATATTGTATAAATAAACAGTTTAATAATAAAGTATCAAAAATAATAATGAAATTTAATTTAATTGTATGTGTTGATAATAATTATGGTATTGGAAGAAATAATACAATTCCATGGTTTTATTCTAAAGATTTACAAATATTTAAACAATTAACATCTCAATTAAATAGTGTAGTTATTATGGGAAATAATACTTATAATTCACTACCTAAAAAAAATAAACCATTAAAAAATAGACTTAATATTGTATTAACTTCTAAATCATTAGAATCTACACATAAAAATTTAATATATTTTAATGATATTATATCAATTTTGATTTATCTAGAAAATAATAAAAAAAATATTAATAATGTATGGGTAATTGGAGGAGAAAGTATTTATAAACAATTTTTAGATTTACATATTATCAATAATATATATTTAACTAAAATATCAGATCACTCTTTTCATTGCACTACATTTTTTCCATCAAATTATTTAAAATATTTTAGATTAAAAGATTCATATATTGAAAATGAATATAATAAATATTCATTTTCAATTAATAAAGATACGTTAGAATTTATTTTATATACATATCAAAATAAAGATGAAAATAGATATTTAGAATGTATTAATAAAATTTTAAATAAAGGAATTTATAAATTAGATAGAACTAATATTGGAACAATTTCTTTATTTGGAAAATCCTTTAAATATAATATAAGAAATTATAGATTACCCTTATTTACACATCGAAAAATGTTTTATAGAGGGATAATTGAAGAATTATTATTTTTCATATCTGGAAAAACAGATACAAAAATATTAGAAAATAAAAAAGTTAATATTTGGAAAGGTAATACATCAAGAGAATTTTTAGATTCTAGAAATTTAAATTATTTACAAGAAGGAGATATGGGAGCTGGTTATTCATTTCAATTAAGACATTTTGGTGCTAATTATATAAATTCTAATACAGATTATAGTAATCAAGGATTTGATCAATTAGAATATATTATTGATTTATTAAAAAATAATCCAAATTCTAGAAGAATTTTATTTAGTTATTGGAATCCAATGGATTTAAATAAAGTGGCATTACCTAGTTGTTTTTTAAAAAATACTTTAGTATTAACTAAAAATGGTTATCAACTAATACAAAATGTTAAATTAAATGATTTAGTATATACACATAAAGGAAATTGGAAACCAATTAATAATATACAAATGAAATTATATAATGATAATATTTATGCTATTTCATGTAGATATAATAATAAATATATTAAAACTACAAAAGAACATCCATTTTATGTTATTGATTATAAGTATGATAATGATTATATATTATCTAAAACACCATATTGGTGCAAAGCAAAAGATTTAAATATTAATAAACATTTATTATGTATGCCTATTAATCAAAATGAAAAATTATATAAACTTTTTCTAAATAATAAATTGAAAGATATTACCTTAGAACAGTGTTATGTATTAGGATATTTCTTAAAAAATGGTTATATATCTTATGATAAAAACTATTATATTTATATACATAAGGATAACAATTATATTTATGATAAATTAAATTTACACTTACATTTATTTAAATCAAAAGAAAGAGAAAATAGTCAATATTATAATTATATAATTAATAATACAGAATGGCATAGTATTTTAAAAGAATTTGGTTCTAAAATTTATAATAAAACTATTCCAGAATGGATTCAAGATTTACCAAAAATAAATATTATCCAATTCATTACAGGATTAAATGATGCTTATAATAATAAAATGCATAATATAACTTATAAAATATTATCTAAAAATTTTGCATTTTCATTACAGCGTTTATTTGCTAAATTAAAAATATTTATATCAATTAAATTTATTCATAATAATAATAAGACATATCCAAGATATAAATATGAATTAGAAG
>JACCEB010167919.1_pt1 | contig 14071 bp, 9 predicted proteins | sample 7454761 | NCBI WGS metagenome assembly JACCEB01 (sample SAMN15323454, study PRJNA562643) | freshwater metagenome | isolation source: river surface water | place: USA:Blue River Watershed | collected 2017-08-18 | reverse complement strand
GCCTCGGACGACCAGCTTAAGCAGGTCCTGAAGCTGATCAGCGAGGCCAAGCGCCCGGTCCTTTACACCGGCGGCGGCCTGATCAGCGCCGAGGCCCACCCGGAGCTCCGCGCCTTCGCCGAGAAGGTCAATGTGCCCGTTGCCACCACCCTCATGGGCGTCGGTGCGTTCCCCGAGACCCATCCGCTCTCGATGCAGTGGATCGGCATGCACGGTGCCGCCTACGGCAACTGGGCCGTCGACCAGTCCGACCTGCTCCTCTGCTTCGGCGCCCGCTTCGATGACCGCATCACCGGCGACGTGAACAAGTTCGCGACCAGCGCGAAGATCGTCCACCTCGATATCGACGCCTCCGAGCACAATAAGAATAAGCGCGTCCACCTGCCGATCGTCAGCGACGTGAAGTACGCGCTCGGCCGGCTCGTCGAACTCGCGCAAGCCGCGAAGTTCACCCCGCCGGACAATCAGGCGTGGCACGATCAGATCGCGACTTGGAAGCGCGACCATCCGTTCGATAGCTCGGCCGGCTTCGGCAAGAGCAACCACATCCTCCCGCAGGAAGCCGTCGCGACCCTCTACGAACTGACCAAGGGCGAGGCGATCATCACCACCGGCGTCGGCCAGCATCAGATGTGGGCCGCGCAGTTCTATCGCTTTGACGAGCCCCGCCGCTACATCAGCTCGCTCGGTCTGGGCGCCATGGGCTACGGCTATCCCGCCGCCATGGGCGCGAAAGTCGCCTGCCCGGACAAGCAGGTCATCGACATCGATGGCGATGGATCGTTCGTGATGAACATCCAGGAACTGGCCACGGCAAAGATCGAGAAGATCGCCGCCAAGGCAATGATCCTGAATAACCAGCACCTTGGCATGGTGGTGCAGTGGGAAGATCGCTTCTACGGCAGCGTCCGCGGCAACACGATCCTTGGAGATCAGTCGAATGTCGGCAGCCCGGATAACCCCAGCGGACTCTCCCCGGACTTCGTGAAGATCGCCGAGGGCTTCGGGGTCAAGGGCCGCCGCGTCATCCGCAAGAGCGAGTTGCGCGAGGCGATCCAAGAGATGCTCGACCACGACGGCCCGTACGTCCTCGACATCATCGTTCCCTACACCGAGCACGTGCTGCCCATGATCCCGGCCGGCAAGACCGTGAAGGAAATGATCCTGAAGTAAGCGACGCTCCTTCGGGCGATCCGGCCGCCGCCAGGCCGCCATGTCTCCGGGCCGCCCGAGCGGTCCGGAAAACAACGAACGCCGTCCCGCGAAAGCAGGACGGCGTTCGTGTGTGGATCGGAAACGGACCGGTTAGGTGGTCGGCACCGACTGGATCGTGCGCAGGATTCGTCCGGCGACCAGGTAAGGATCGGCCGCCGAATTCGGGCGACGGTCCTCGAGGTAGCCCTTGTAGCCACTGTTGACGAAGCTGTGCGGGATGCGGATCGAAGCACCGCGATCCGCCACGCCGTAGCTGAACTTGTCGATCGACTGCGTCTCGTGGAGGCCCGTCAGGCGGAGGTGGTTCTCCGGACCATAGACGGCGATATGCTCATCGCGGTACTTGTCGAACGCTGCCATCAGCTTCTCGAAGTAGGCCTTTCCACCGACCTCGCGCATGTGCTTGGTCGAGAAATTGGAGTGCATACCCGAGCCGTTCCAGTCGAGCGGCGAGTTGAACGCGCCGAGGATCGGCTTACAGCGCCACTCGACGTCGATTTCGTACTCCTCGCAAAGACGGGACAGGATATAACGGGCGACCCACATCTGGTCCGCCGCGCTCTTCGAGCCCTTGCCGAAGATCTGGAACTCCCACTGGCCCTTCGCCACCTCGGCGTTGATGCCCTCGAGGTTGATGCCGGCATCAAGGCAGATATCGATGTGGCGCTCGACGATCGTGCGCGCCACCGAACCGACATTGCTGTAGCCCACACCCGTGTAATACGGACCCTGCGGAGCGGGATAGCCGCCCTTCGGGAAGCCGAGGGGAGAACCATCCTTGTAGAAGAAGTACTCCTGCTCGAAACCGAACCACGTGTCCGGATCATCCGGAATCGTCGCCCGCGAATTCGAGGGATGCGCCACGCCGGTGTGCAGGAAGGTCTCGCACATCACCAGCACGCCATTCTTCCGGGTCGAGTCCGGGAACACCGCCACGGGCTTGAGCACGATGTCCGAGCTCTTGCCTTCCGCCTGGCGGGTGGAGCTTCCATCGAAGCCCCAATTGGGCAGCTCCTCGAGCTTCGGGAAGCTGGCGAATTCCTTGATCTGCGTCTTGCTGCGCAGTCCAGCCAGCGGCTGGTAGCCGTCGAGCCAGATGTATTCGAGTTTGTATTTTGCCATGAGGGTAAGGTTGTTGCGACGAAGGGGACGGTGGACCGGGTGCCGGGTTTCCAGCAACCGAAAACAGGGCCGGAAAAGCACCTTACGTGCCAGCGCATTCCAGAAATCCTGTTCATGCGAGAATTTTCAGGTGCCGCCGCCACTCTGTTCATTTTCTGCCAGCGGGGACCCTTGCCCTCGCCACGAAAAAGCGCAAAAATGCTCACCCTGAGTGATTCATCCGGTCAAAGACACGCAGCGCGCCCTGGTGCGGATCGGCTACGATGGCCGGGTGCACAAGACGTTCCGCGGCCCTCTGGCTCAGGAACGCTTCACCAATGAGGTCCGCGTACTCCAGCATCTGGAGTCCCGCGGTTGCGACTTCGTCCCCCGCTTGCTGGAGTCGGATCCGGACGCCCTCAAGATCGTCACGACCAACTGCGGCCGCATCGTCGAGCACCTCGACCCGGAGCGCATGCACGCACTGTACGCGTCGCTGCTTCCCTATGGCGTCCGGCACGAGGACCCTTTCCTGCGCAATGTGACTTACCGGACGTCCGACGGCCGGTTCTGCCTGATCGACTTCGAATTCGCCACGATCCTCGACGACTCTGGGCAGCCCGTCACCCTGTCGCCGACGCGTCCGCTGGATGCCTGATCCCGCCTTTCCTTCTCCACCGTGTCTTTGGTCGATCCCCTCTCCTCCGCCGACAATCCTTCGCTCCCCGCCACCGCGGCCCGCCCCAGCCACATTCGCTGGTCCGGACTCACGGACCGTGGACGGGTCCGGAGCAATAACGAGGACGCTTTTCTCGCCCTGACGTTCGACGGGCGCGAGGTGCGATACCTCGGGAAGACGGGCGAGAGCCTGATCGACGGCCTCGAGTTCATCTTCGCCGTGAGCGACGGGATGGGCGGTGCCAATTCCGGCGAGATCGCCAGCCGCATGGCGATCGACCGAATCACCCACCTGCTCCCGCAGCACCCGGTCGGCCGGACCGACGACGAAAACGCCGCCCGCGCCGCCATCCTCACCCGCCTGTTCTCCGCCATCCACAAGGACCTGCTCGTCCTCGGATCAAGTTACGAGGAGTGCGCCGGAATGGGAGCCACGCTTTCCCTGTGCTGGGTGACGGCCCGCGCCGTCCACTATGCCCACGTCGGCGACTCGCGACTCTACGCCGTGCCACTCTCCGCGCCGCTACGGCAGTTAACCGATGACCACAACCACGTCGGCTGGCTCCGCCGCAAGGGTCAGATCAACGAACGCGAGGCCCGCAGCCATCCCCTCCGTCACTCCCTGCACCGCGCGATGGGTGCCGGCCTGCGCGAGGCGGAGCCAGACGTGGGGTGCTGCCCGGTCTCAACCGGCGACCGTTTTCTGCTTTGCACGGACGGGGTGATCGACGGTCTCTGGGACCGACATCTCGACGAACTCGTGCGCGACGAAGCGACGTTGCCCGCCGGGCAGTCCCTCGCGCAGCGGATCGTACTGGAGGCCGTCGAAAAGTCCGGCCGCGACAATGCGACTGCGCTGGTCTTCGATTTCCGCAGCGCGCCGCCGTCTTCCAGCGTCATCCCGACATGACGCACCTGTTTGTGTACGGCACGCTGAAGCGAGGCCAGCGCGCCGCCGCGCGACTCGCTCGCCAGCGTTTCGTCGGGGCCGCACAGACCGGACCCGGTCTTGTCCTCTACGAACTCGACGGGTACCCCGGCCTCGTGCGCGAGCCCGCTGCGGCGGACGGCGTGGTTGGGGAAGTCTGGCTGGTGGATGCCGAAGGCCTATGCGATCTCGACGCCTACGAAGGTGTCGGGGAAGGCCTGTACCGGCGCGAATCGATCGCGCTGGTCACTCCGGGACTCCCGGAGACGGTGGAAACCTACGTCTACGCCCGCAGCGTGGCGGGGCGAACGCGAATCGGCTCGGCCTGGCCTCCGGCCGGTTAGGATTCCGCCTTGGGCGTGGAGACCGGGACCCGCGCCACCCGCACGAACCGGGCGCGGAAGAGCTCTTCCATGGCTTCCTGAAGCGCTGGCGGCACGCGCCCGCTCAGCTCGGCCAGCGGTGGCGCTGGCATCGCGTCATCCTCGTCCCGCTGCCGCGTCGGTGCCGGGCGAGCCGCCACTCCGGGCGCCTCGGATGACTCATCGCCAACGATGACCTCCAACGGCGGCCCGTCCTCATCGGGGGAAGCCCCGTCATCGGCCGGTACCGTGTCTCCCCCTCGGGGTGGCGGGTTCGCACTGCCCCGGCCGTTCTCCGCAGACGCCGCGGATGCCGGGGAGGCTCCGTAGACACGACGCGGGCCGGCGGTTTCGAGCGGAGGCCGACTCGCGCTCTGGCTGCGCGCCTCCGCGAGGGAGGCCTGCGAGGCGGCGATGAAGGATTGAAACTGCTCGGCGAGCCGCTGATTCAGTTCAACGACCGCCGTCAGGCTTTTTTTTTTGCGCCGTCGGCGTCGCCGGAAGTCGACTCCGCGAGCGCGGCGATCTCCCGGATCAGACTGTCGATCGCCCGCGCGCGACTGGCCTCGACCGCCTTGAGCAGCGTGACCTCGAAATTGATCCGCTCGGCGAGTCCGAGACGCACGCTGCTCTCGCCCTCGCGCAGGGCGTCGAGCATGCGGGTGATCTGCTCCGTGGTGAGGCTTGCGCCGCCGAGTTGCAGGCTCTTGCCGCCGTGGGCGATCGCGTCGAGCAACGCCGTGCGGACCCTGCCCTGCAGGTCCGCGAGCAACCGGACGAGATCGCGGCCCGAGGCATCGCACTCATCGACGATGCGCACGAGCGCGGCATGATCACCGGTCGCGAGGGCGGCCGCGAGCGACGCGACCGTCTCCTCGGAGACGAGCCCGTAGACGTCGAGGACATCCGCCTCGGCGATCGTCTGCCCGCAGAAGGAAATCATCTGGTCGAAGATCGACTGCGCATCGCGCATGCCCCCATCGGCCATCCGGGCGATGCAGGCGAGCGCGCCGTCGGTCACCTGAATCTTTTCGTCGGCTGCGATCTTCCGCAGGCGCTCCACGATCAGCGGCGCGGGGATGGGCTTGAGATCGAAACGCTGGCAGCGCGACAGGATCGTGGGCAGCACCTTCTGGACATCGGTCGTCGCGAACACGAACTTCACGTGCGCGGGCGGCTCCTCCAGCGTCTTGAGCAGCGCGTTGAACGCCTGGTTCGAGAGCATGTGGACCTCGTCGATGATGTAGATCTTGTACTTTCCCTGGGCCGGGGCGTAGCGCACGTCGTCCCGCAGGTCACGAATCTGGTCGACCGAGTTGTTCGACGCACCGTCGATCTCGATGACGTCCATCGACGTGCCGTCGGCGATGGCGCGGACCGCGGGATCGGCCGGATCAAAGTCCGCCTTCGGTCCATCGGTGCAGTTCAGCGCCTTGGCGAAAATCCGGGCGGTCGACGTCTTGCCGGTCCCGCGGGGTCCGACGAAGAGGTAGGCGTGGGCGATTCGCCCCCGCGCGATCGCATTGCGCAGCGTGCGCACGACATGGTCCTGGCCGACGACATCGTCGAACGTCTGCGGACGCCACTTGCGGGCGATCACCTGGTAGCCGGAGGACACGTCCCCCAGTCCATGGACGCCGCGCCCCTGCGCAACCGAAAACTCTCCCGAGCCGGCCCCCGCCTAACGCAGCGCCACTGCAGGCAGTCGCCAGATGTCCTCGGCGTACTCGCGAATCGTCCGGTCGCTGGAGAACTTGCCCATCCGCGCCGTGTTGAGGATTGCCATCCGCGCCCAGCGCTGCCGGTCACGGAACGCCTCGTCCACGCGAGCGTGGGCATCACAATAGGAGCGGAAATCCGACAGCACGAGGTAGGGATCACCGCCGTTCAGCAGGCTGTGGTGCAACAAGCCGAACGCATGCGTCTCATCCGGCGAGAAGAAATTGGAACCGATCCAATCGACGACGGCCCGCAGTTCCTCGTCCCGCTCGTACCGCGTCCACGGATTGTAGCCCTGTGCCTTGATCGCGACCACCTCATCGACCGTATGGCCGAAGATGAAGATGTTCTCGGGGCCGACCTCCTCACGAATCTCGACGTTGGCGCCGTCGAGCGTGCCGATGGTCAACGCGCCATTGAGGGACAGCTTCATATTGCCGGTACACGACGCCTCCTTGCCCGCCGTCGAGATCTGCTCCGAGAGGTCGGCCGCCGGGATGATTTTCTCCGCCAGCGACACGCGGTAGTTCGGGAGGAACGCGACCTTGAGGCGTCCGCCGATCCGCGGATCGGCGTTGATGCGCGCGCCAACGAGGTTGATCGCCCGGATGATGTTCTTCGCCAGATCGTAGCCCGGGGCGGCCTTCGCCGCAAAGACGAACACCCGCGGCACGATGTCGAGCCCCGGATCCTGGAGCAGCCGCCGATAGAGGGCGAGAATGTGGAGCAGGTTAAGGTGCTGCCGCTTGTACTCGTGGAGACGCTTGATCTGCACGTCGAAGAGCGCATCGGGCGAGACTTCGAGCCCGCACTGCTCGCGGATCACCGCTGCCAGCGCGACCTTGTTTTCCCGCTTGATCGCCATGAACTCGTGCTGGAACACCGCGTCATCCGCGAAACGCTCCAGGTCCCGCAAGCGATCGAGGTCCCGCACCCAAGCAGTCGAACCAAGACGGCGGGAAATCAGCGCGGCGAGGCGCGGATTGCAATCGAGCAGCCAGCGCCGCGGCGTGATGCCGTTGGTTTTGTTGCGGAATTTACCCGGGTAGAGCGCGTCAAATTCCGGAAACAGGAACCGTTTCAGCAGATCCGTGTGCAATGCGGCGACGCCGTTCACGGCGTGAGAGCCCACGACCGCCAGATTGGCCATCCGAATCGCCTTCGCCCCACCCTCCTCGATCAGCGAGCAAGCTCGCTTCTTGGCATCATCGCCCGGCCAGCGCTGCTCCACCGCCGCCATCAGGCGTTGGTTGATCTCGAAAATGATCTGAAGATGGCGCGGCAACACCCGTCCAAAGAGCGGCACACCCCATGCCTCCAAAGCCTCCGGCAAGAGCGTGTGGTTGGTGTAGCCAAACGTCGCCACCGTGATCTCCCACGCCCGCTCCCAGGAAAGATCGTTCTCGTCGATCAGGATGCGCATCAACTCCGGCACCGCGACCGCCGGATGGGTGTCGTTCAACTGCAGCGTCACCTTCTCCGCGAAGTTCGACCACGAGTTGCTCGCCACCCGCAGGTGCCGCCGGATGATGTCGCGGAGCGAACACGCGACAAAGAAGTACTGCTGCACGAGACGCAGCTCCTTGCCGTTTTCCGTTCGGTCGTTCGGATACAGCACCTTCGAGACCGTCTCGCCGACCGCCTTCTCGCGCACGGCATCGACGTAGCCGCCGGAATTGAAGACGGCGAGGTCGAACTCCTCGGTCGAGCGCGAGGCCCAGAGGCGGAGGAAGTTGACCGTCTTCGTGCCGTAGCCCGCGATCGGGATATCGTAGGGCACGCCGAGGATCGCTCGGCTGCGGACCCAACGCGGGCGGTAATGGCCGCGGTCATCGAACACGTTCTCAACCTCCCCGTACACCCGCACCTCAATCGCGTACTCGGGGCGGATCACTTCCCAGGGCGTGCCGAAGATCATCCACGCATCCGGATGCTCGACTTGGTGCCCGTTGACGAACTCCTGCCGGAAGAGCCCGAACTCGTAGTGAATGCCGTAGCCGATCGCCGGCAGGTCGAGGGTCGCGAGCGAATCCAGGAAGCAAGCCGCGAGCCGACCCAGGCCGCCATTGCCGAGACCCATGTCGACCTCCTGCTCCACCAGTTCGTCGAGATCGACTCCCAATTCCTGCAGCGCCTGCCGCGCAGGCTCGAGCAGACCCGTGTTGGAGAGGTTGTTCTCCATCAGGCGCCCCATGAGATACTCCAAGGACAGGTAATAGAGGCGCCGCGCGTTGCTCTGGTTGTGCAGCCGCTGCGTGGCAATCAGCCGCGCCAGCACGGCCTCGCGCACCGCCATCGCCGTGGCCAGCCACCAGTCCCGCGGCTGCGCCGTGCTCGTATCTCGCGCCAGGGTATAGGTGAGATGGCGGAGGATCGCTTGCTTGAACTTGGCCGAGCCACCTTCGCCGGCGGTCGTCGAAGTGACCTCAGCCGGAGCGGAGGACGGAGAACCCGATTGGCGGCGTTTCGTGGTCTTGGTTGCGGCGGACATGCGAGGAGAGGAACCCAATAAACCAGAAACCATGCCAGTCCCCCTCCCGCTTGGCAATCCCGGGTCCGACGTGCGCCTATTTGTGAAACCGTCGCGCGAGCTCGCCGTGGTTGAGCTCGATGTAGGTCGGACGACCCAGCGGGCTCGTCAGCGGCGCCCGGGTGCCAAATAGCTGACTGACAAGGGCGGCGGCCTCCGCCGCGCCACCGAGTGGCGGCAGGCGCACCCCTTTGGCCGACGCCAAGCGTGCCAACTCGTCCCGCGCCACTCCCATGTCATTCTCCTGTAACCTTCCCTCCCGGAGCGCTCCGAGCACGTCGCGGAAAAAAGACTCCACATCGCCCGGCTCCAGCCACGCCGGGGTCGCCTCCAGTCGGAAGAAGTTTCGGCCAAACTCCGTCACCTCAAACCCGTGTCGGTTCAGAAAGGCTAGCCGATCCAGCAGCAACGCCGACGACACCGGATCGAGCTCGATCGGAATCGGGAGGAGCAGCCGCTGCGACGGCACCTCCCCCGCCCGAAATTCCGCTTGGATGCGCTCAAACCAGATCCGTTCGTGCGCCGCGCGCCGGTCCAGCAGCACCAATCCCGCCGCCGTCTCGAAAAGGACCGTATTGCCATGCGCAATGCCGACAAATCGCCACGCGGGCGCAGGGGCACGGACGGCATCACGCAGCGGCGGCGGTGCCGCCGGCGGCACAGGGAGCACACCGGGGGCCGTCGCCGAAGATGCCTGCGTGGGTGGGACGGTCAGTTCGACCGGACGCGAGACCGGCAGAGGCGACGCCGCGCGCGGTCCGAGGCCGACGGGAAGCGCCACCGCCGTCGACGGCACCGCCGGGGGTGCCACCCCAGCGGCAAGCGAAACGGCATCCGCGCCGGCCGCCGAGGCAGGGAGCAACGCCGCCACCGAGCCCACCGCAGCCGGCGGCTGCGTCGTGAGCTCGCGAATCCGCTCGAGCACGCTGCGGATCACGAAACCACGTACGGCGGACTCGTTGCGAAAGCGTACCTCACGCTTCGCTGGGTGGACGTTGACGTCCACCGCCGCTGGATCGAGCTCTAGGAAAATGAACGCCAAGGGATAGCGCCCCTTGGGCAATGACTCCTGATAGCTCTCGATCAGCGCGAAGTTCAGGGTCCGGCTATCCACCGGCCGCTGGTTCACGAACGTGATCATCTCGTGCCGCGTGGAGCGCGCCACCCCCGGACGCCCAATCAGTCCATGCAACCGGAGCCCCTCCTCCCCCCGAGCCTCCAGGGGCACGACGGAGTCCGCGATCTGCCGGCCAAAAATCTCGGCGATCCGCTCCTCGAGGCGCGCGCACTCCGGGGAACGAAAGATGGTGCGACCGTCCTCAATCAGGCTGAACGCCACATCGGGCCGAGCAAGGGCATACAGGCGGACTCCCTGCACGAGATGAGCGGCCTCCGTGGCATCACTCTTCAGGAACTTTCGGCGCGCGGGAACCGAGTTGAACAGCTGCGCAACCTCGATCCGTGTACCCACCGGACAGCCGCAGTCCCGCACGTGAACGATCCGTCCGCCGTTCACCAAGACCTCCGTCCCCACCTCATCGTCGCGCCGCCGCGTCTGCAGCGTGAAACGGGAAATGCTGGCGATGGACGGCAACGCCTCTCCCCGAAAGCCGTACGAACGCAGACGATCCAAGTCGTCCGCTTCAAGAATCTTGCTCGTAGCGTGACGCTCCAGCGAGAGAAGCGCGTCGTCGCGGGCCATGCCGTGGCCGTTGTCCTCGACCCGCATGAGGGCGCGGCCGCCGACGCGAAATTCGACCTCGATGCGCGTCGCACCCGCGTCGAGCGCGTTCTCCACCAGCTCCTTCACGACTGCGGCCGGGCGCTCGATGACCTCGCCAGCGGCGATCTGGTTCGCAACGCGATCGGAAAGAATGCGGATCTGGCCCATCGACGACGGCAGCGTCGTGCAATCCCTCCAGCGCGCCAAGCGCTTTCCACACCTCGCCTTACTTCCGGGTGTCGGCCGGAGACGTCCCCGACGACGCATCCGCGCGGGTCGTGGAGCTGGGCCGGCCGACGTCGACCAAGTTGACGAGGTAGGTCATCGCCCGCATGGGCCGCAGCACCGCATTGCCGATCATCAGAGGCTCCACCGGCGCCGAACGATCCTCAGGAAGGCGGGCCGCCAGCCAGGAGATCGCGCACGCACTGACGAAGCCGGAGACAAAGAACCATCCAAACACGGAGACATCCAGTCCCGCCCCGGCGGACGACTCCGAGCGGAGGAAGAGTCCCCACACGATCGGCGCGAGTCCGCCGCACAAGGACGTGACCGCGCCGTGGATCGAGACCATGAGCGGTCGCTCCACCTCCGAGACCACCTTGGGGAGGTAGTTCAGGCTCGCGATGCCCCAGCACGACGTCGCCACACCCACGAGGAAGTAACTGCCAAACACCCCCACCACCCCAGCCCCAGGCATGCGGAGATAGAACCACCAAAAGCCGGCGACCAGCACGTAGATGGCGAGGCCGAGCAGCATGAAGGGCCGGGCACCCGTGGCGTCGATTCGCCGCGCCAACACCCAGGCCGCGAGTATCACCCCCAGGTAGCGCACGACCTCGAAGAGCATGATGGCGCTGAGAGACAGCCCTGGCCCGACCTTCAGATAGTAAGCCCCGAACGGCGCGATCGGCGTGGTGATCACGGAAAACCAAAGGGCGAGACCAAGGTACCTCCGGAAAGGGCTTGGCGTCAGGAGGTGGCGCGGCGTGGCCCGAGCCACCTCGGCCAGACTGATCGGAGCCGGACGCGGCGCGTCCGGAAGCTGACGCAGCGCGCGATAACTGAGCAGAGAGCCGGCCACCGCGATGCCGTATTGCAGAAGCAGCGCGGGATAGACCGGCAACAGCGCGAAAAGACCCGCGCAGACCAGCAGCGTCAGGACGCCGGCGATGCCGGCGAGGTATTGGTCGCTCGCAAAGTAGCGCCCACGAACGGAAGACGGGACGATCGCATACAGCCACGGCGTGATCGCCGAGACGCCGATGGCGCGAAAGAAGCAGAAGAGAAACACGCTCCAAACCAATGCCTGCACCATCCACGTGCGCGGCCCCCAAACGCCGGCGATGACGGCCATCACCATGGGAACCGCGAGGAACACACTGCGCATCCGCCAGCCGCCCAGCATCACCCGCTTGAAGCCGAAGCGCGGCAGCAGCGCGGTCGAGAGGATCTGGACCGGCGTGAGTACGAACACCCACGCGTAGGCGAGCCCGACCTGCGCCGGGGACGCGCCCAGCTGTTCAGCGAACAGCACCATCGGAGTGCCGATGCCGATCTGCCAAGTCAGCGCATTGAAGAACGCGAACGACAGCCCCGGCCGCACCGGCCGCAGCGCAGGGTCATCCTGCGCCCTCGTGAACCAGCGCCACATCAGGCCTTGGCCGCGCGGAGCACACGCCGCCAGCGGGCGAGTTGCTTGCGGACCTGGACTGGTCCGGGCATGCCCGTGCCGCGGCGCATCTGCATCGCCCGCCGCAGGTCAAACACCCCGCGCCAGTCGTCCCCAAACTTGGCGTGCACTTGCTGCACCGCCGCCGTTTCCAGCATGTTCAGCGGCACGCGGGAGCGCTCCGCCAGCTTCACGACCGCGCCGACCGCATGGTGGGCCTCGCGAAAGGGAACGCCGCGGATCACCAAGTAGTCCGCCAGATCCGTCGCCAACAGCCCCGGATCGGAAACCGCCGCCGCACAGCGGTCCCGCTTCACCGTCATCCCAGCCAGCGTCCCAGCCAGCACATCCAAGCAGATCGCCGTCTGGTCATAGCTGTCGAACACCGGGGGCTTGTCTTCCTGGAGATCGCGATTGTACGTGAGCGGGAGCCCCTTCGTCAGCGTCAACAGGGTATGCAAGTTGCCTTGGAGCCGCGCCGACTTACCGCGCAGGAGTTCACAGGAGTCCGGGTTTTTCTTCTGCGGCATCAAGGATGAGCCCGTGCAGAACGCATCCGGCAGGTCGACAAAGCCAAACTCCACGCTCGACCAGAGGATCAAATCCTCCGCCATGCGCGAAAAGTGTACGCCCGCCGTGGCGCAAGCCGCGGCGAAGGCGATGAACAGGTCGCGATCCGCAACGGTGTCCATCGAGTTCTGGGTCACTTGGGGGCGTCCGCGCGAATCAACGAAGCCGAGCGCGCGCGCCGTGAATTCGCGGTCGATCGGCAGCGTCGTCCCGGCGATCGCACCCGAGCCGAGCGGACACCAATTGGCCTGCTCCCGTACGTCAGCCAGGCGGGCCGCATCGCGGTCCAGCATCTCCATCCAAGCGAACAGGTGATGCGACAGCACCACGGGCTGCGCCCGTTGCAGGTGCGTGTATCCGGGGATGAGAACATCGCCGTCGCGCTCCGCCACCGCGAGCAGGGCCCGCTGCGCCCCGCGCACGCGCGCCTCGAGATCCGCAGTCACATGCTTGAACCACAGACGCATGTCGGTCGCGACTTGGTCGTTGCGGCTCCGAGCGGTATGCAAGCGGGCCGCCGCCGGGACCCGGGCCGTCAGGGCCTGCTCGATATTCATGTGCACATCCTCGAGCTGCGTCCGCCACACGAACGTGCCGGCTTCGATCTCCTTCAGAATCTCGTCCAATCCCGCATGGATCGCATCGCGCTCCTTGCGCGTGATCAGCCCCACGTGCGCCAACATCGCCGAATGGGCCTTGCTCCCGGCAATGTCGAAACGCGCCAGACGCGCGTCAAACGACACGCTCTCGCTGAAACGGAGCATGAGTTCTGCGGGGCCGGCAGAGAACCGTCCCCCCCAAGTCGCCTGTGCTTGCTTTGCCATGGCAGTAAAGCCGCAGCAAACCGGGGCCGAGCGAGTGGCGCAACGCGAAAGCGGGCCGCCCACGGCGAGGCGAAGTGTCGGCCCCCTCAACGATGACGCCGGCGCGGCGCGCGGGCCCCGACCGCCGACGCTGCCGAGCGCTCGGTTCGCTGGGGCACGGAGGATTGCCATTGGCGCGCGGCGGCGGAACTTCCATCATGACCTGATGAACGGCCTGCGCCTTCTCTGCCTCCTCCTCCTGGCGACGCCGTGGGGACCTGCGCGGGGCGCGGAGACCTCTCTCACCCCTCCGCATGCGCACTCCCTGAGCGTGACCGTGGAGCCCGCTCGGACCTCGATCTACGTCGGTACGGTCTCGCTGACCATGCCTCCGTTCGCCCGGCGTGGAACGGCGTTCGAGTCCACCTACGACTGCAAGGTCTTCCCTTACTTCTTCTCCAACGAGCACGGCACCCTGCAGATTGAAGTGTCCGATGCCGACCTTGATGCACTTCAGAAGGGCCAGCCCATCGACTTCCGCGGGCACGCCCGCAATCATCGCGACGCCGAGCGCACGGTCGAAGGCCGGGCCACGCCTGAAACCTCCACGGAAGGCCGACTCAAAGTCCGGGTCCGCGTCTCGCGCCGCATCGAACTGATTTTCAACACCCGCTACCGACTTGGACCGGCGCACCCTCCTGCCCCAACATCGGTCGCACCGACACAAGCCATGGCGCGCCCGGCGGGATTCGAACCCACGACCGCCCGCT
>JACCEB010544040.1_pt1 | contig 14077 bp, 9 predicted proteins | sample 7454761 | NCBI WGS metagenome assembly JACCEB01 (sample SAMN15323454, study PRJNA562643) | freshwater metagenome | isolation source: river surface water | place: USA:Blue River Watershed | collected 2017-08-18 | reverse complement strand
TGTCAGGCGTCGCGATCACGTAGAGTCCGCCGTTGGCCCAGATCAGACCCGTGGGCCAGGGGAGGTCGTCGGCGAAGACGCGGCTGGTCTCGTAATATCCGTCGCCGTCCTTGTCTTCCAGGACCGAAACGCGGCCGAGGTGCGGGACCTCGTCGCGACGTTCGGAGTAATCGATCATCTCGCAGACGAACATCCGGCCGCGCTCGTCGTAGCAGATCGCGATCGGGTCGCGGACCTGGGGTTCGTGGGCGGCGAGCTGGAGCTTGAAGCCGGACTTCACCTTCCAGGTCGCGATGGCCGACGAGGGTTCGACGGCGGGGTAGCGCGGGAGTTCCTTCGCGGCGTCCACGGCCGGGGCTCCTTTGGAGGCGCCGTAGGCTTTCTCATAGGTCGTCGTGGACTTGATGCCATCGGCTGCGAGCAGGGAGACGATGGCCCAGGAAAGGCCGAGGGTCAGACTGAGCACGCGGGGCAGGCGCATAGTTCCTTTGATAGTTTGAGGCCCCATGCTCGCAACGCATTTGCTCCGGATTTCGGATGACATGGCCCATCCGGATCGTAATGGTCGGGTTCGCTCATGAAGTTACTTCCGCTCGGCATTCTCCTGCTTCTGCTCGCCGGTTGCGCCGCGCGGCCGGAGCTCGGCCGGCTGGAGCCGGTGCGCACCTGGAAGGCGACGGAGGCGACCCAGGGCGTCGCGGTCGACGCCGAGCATTTCTACGCGATCGACGGCCGCGCGATCGGGAAATATGACAAGACCACCGGGCGCAAGGTCGGCGAATGGCGGGCGCCGGAAGGTTCGCCGGTGAAGCATCTCAATTCCGGGATCGTCGTCGGCGGACAGCTGCTGGTCGCGCACTCCAATTTTCCGGCCAAGCCGGACGAGAGCACCTTGGAATATTTCGACGTCGAGACCCTGCGTCCGGCGGGCCGGAAGATCTTCGAGCAGCCGCCCGGTTCGCTGACCTGGCTGGTGCCGGCGGGCGACGGCTGGCTCGCGTGCTTCGCGCATTATCGCCTCAGCAGCGATCCCGCCTTGAGTCGTCTCGTGCGGTATGACTCCCGTTGGAACATCCTCGCCACCTGGTCTTTTCCGGCGGAGCTCCTCGCTCGTTTCGGCGCTTACAGCTCTTCGGGCGGGGGTTACGCGCTCGACGGCCGCGTCTGGGTCAGCGGACATGACGCCCGCGAGCTCTATGTCCTGGAACTCCCTCCGGGCGGCGGCGTGGCCCGATGGACCGGGTCGGTCGGCTTCGTCTCACGCGGTCAGGCCTTCGCCTGGGACCCCGGACGTCCGCAGGAGCTCTATTCCATCCAGCGGAAGTCCCGCGAGGTCATCGTTTCCCGATTTGACGCCGGACAGCCCTAAGCAGGCTTGTTTTCGGGGCCATTTGGGCTGATGTTGGGTCACCCCCATGCGCAGCCTCCTGCTTCTGCTTTGTGCCACCCTCGTCGCCGCGGCGGAGCGACGTCCGAACCTCATCTACATCCTCGCGGACGACCTCGGCTACGGGGACCTCGGGTGTTACGGGCAGAAGGTCATCCAGACCCCCGAGCTCGACCGCATGGCCAAGGAAGGGCTCCGCTTCACGCAATTCTACGCCGGCGCCACCGTCTGCGCGCCTTCACGCAGCGTGCTCATGACCGGGCTGCATCAAGGACACACGCGCGTGCGCGGCAACGGAGGCCAGAAGAACCCCGAGTCCCAGGCCCTCCGGGAGCACGACCTGACGATCGCCAAGCATCTGCAGGCTGCCGGTTACAAGACCGCCCTTGTCGGCAAGTGGGGTCTCGGCGACATCGGACCCGCGGAGACCGGCCTGCCGCGCAAGCAGGGCTTTGACGAATTCTATGGGTTCCTGAACCAGCATCATGCGCACAATCACTTCCCTGATTTCCTATGGCGCAATGAGACCAAGGAGCCGTTGCCCAACGTCGTGACGCCCGTGGGCGCGCACGGCGCGGGGTACGCCGTCAAGATGGAGAAGTTCGCCGACGACCTGTTCGCCGAGGAGTCCCTCCGTTTCGTGGAGCGCAACCGCGACCGTCCGTTCTTCCTCTACTGGTCGATGGTCGTCCCGCATGCGAACAACGAGCGTACCGCCGCGCTCGGCGACGGCGCGGACGTCCCGGATTACGGACCTTACGCCGAGAACGCGTGGCCGAAGCCGGACAAGGGCCAGGCCGCCATGATCACGCGGCTGGACGGCTATGTCGGCCGCATGCTGGCCAAGCTGAAGGAACTTGGCCTGGAGAAAGACACCTTGGTCGTGTTCAGCAGCGACAACGGGCCCCATCGCGAAGCCGGGCAGGACGTCGGGCGTTTCGATCCGAACGGCGTCTTCTCCGGTTATAAGCGCGACCTGACCGACGGCGGCATCCGGGTGCCGTTCATCGCCTGGTGGCCGGGGCGGATCAAGCCGGGGCGGGAGACCGCGCATGTCGCCTATGCCGGTGACTTTTTCGCGACGGCCTCGACGTTGGCCGGCAAGGATGTTCCTGCTGGGTTGGACTCGGTCAGTCTCGTGCCGACGTTGACGGAGCAGGGCGAACAGCCGAAGCACGAGTTCCTCTACTGGGAGTTCCATGAAGGCGGGTTCAAGCAGGCCGTCTTGTGGGAGGGACGATGGAAAGGCATCCGCAGCGGCGGACCGGAACGGACGGTGCGGCTGCATGATCTGAAGAACGACGTCGCCGAACAGAAAGACGTCGCCGCGGAGCATCCGGAGGTCGCCCGTCGCCTCGGCGAATACCTGCTGACGGAACGGACCGAGTCGGCCGACTGGAAGCCCGTGTGGCAGGCCGGCCAGGGTAAGAAGCAGAACCCCAAGAAAAAGTGACCATGTGGCGTCTGCTCTCCTGGCTCATCGGCGCTTCGGTATGTGCGGGCGCCGAGCCGGGCCTGCTCCGGTCGGAATTCATCTTCGAGACGAATCCCGTGCCCAGCTGTCACGCCACCACGATCGTCGAAGCCCGTGACGGATCCTTGGTCGCGGCTTGGTTCGCCGGCGAAGCGGAGGGTAAGCCGGACGTCTCCATATGGGTGGCGCGCCACGTCGATGGCAGGTGGTCGGCGCCGACGAAGGTAGCCGAAGGCCTGCAGCCGGACGGAAAGCGTTTCCCTTGTTGGAATCCTGTCCTATTCCAGCCCAAGGAAGGCCCGTTGCAGCTTTACTACAAAGTCGGACCCAATCCGGTCGAGTGGTGGGGCTTGCTCCGTCTGAGTGAAGATAACGGCAAGACGTGGGGTGAGCCACGCCGTCTGCCTGAGGGCATCCTCGGCCCGATCAAGAACAAGCCCGTGCAGCTGAAGGACGGTACGATCCTTTCCGGCAGCAGCGCCGAAGGCCTCAAGGTCGGCCCGTCGTGGCAGATTCATTTCGAGCGGAGCCGCGACAACGGGGTGACCTGGGAGAAGATCAAACCCGACCAAGGGCAGGGCAGTCCCGCTTCGATCCAGCCCAGCATCTTATTCCTGAAGGATGGCTCCCTCATGTCGCTGGGTCGGACCCGGAACAGCAAGGTCTTCGGCACGGTATCGGCCGACCAAGGGACTACCTGGTCGAAGGTAGAACTCATCGACCTGCCCAATCCTAACTCGGGTACGGACGCCGTCACCCTGAAGGACGGACGTCACCTCATCATCTATAATCATACCGCCAAGGGACGTAGCCCGCTGAACCTCGCGATCAGCAAGGACGGCGTCACGTGGGAGGCCGCGCTGGTCCTCGAAGACGAACCCAAGGCGGAGTTCAGCTATCCCGCCATCATCCAATCGACGGACGGACTCGTCCACCTCACCTACACCTGGAAGCGTAAGTTGGCGAAGCACGTCGTCATCGACCCGGCCAAGATTGTATCCCGACCCATGGAGGGCATGGCCTGGCCGAAGGCCGCCGAACCGCAGGGCGGGCAGGGCGGCTTGGAACGTCTGAAATATAACCACCCAGGACTCGTCGTCGATCTTGGCGTCGGTCTCTGGGCCTGGCCCTTGCCCATGGATGTCGATGGTGACGGCAAGTTCGAGCTCGTCGTCAATTGCCCCGACAAGCCCTCCAACGGCGTGTATGTCTTCCGGGCGGATGCGGACACCGCCAGGCGCCCGTTGCCCGTTTTCACGCCAGGTGTCCGGATCAGCAAAGGCTTGCAGAACGTCGAGCTCAGCTGGGGTGCCGACGGTAAGCCGCGGGTCCTGTCGCCCGGCGTCGAATACCCGGACTTCGCCCGGACCGGTCTCGAGTCGGGCAAGAAGCTTCCCATTCCTTCGAACGTACACCCGAACAAGGTGCGTGCCAACATGTGGAAGTATGCCGATTATGACGGCGACGGACGGACCGACGTGATCGTCGGCGTCGGCGACTGGACCGACTACGGTTGGGACAATGCTTACAATCCCCAGGGCGTCTGGACCAATGGGCCTCTGCGCGGCTTCGTCTATGTCGTCCGTAACGAAGGTTCGAACGAGCATCCCAAGTACGGCCGTCCCACCAAGGTGATCGCCGGCGGCAAGGAGCTCGAAGTCTTCGGCTGGCCCTCCCCGAACTTCGCGGACTTCGACGGTGACGGGGATCTCGACCTGCTTTGCGGCGAGTTCCTGGACGGTTTCACTTATTTCGAAAACATCGGGTCGCGCACCGTGCCGAGCTACGCGGCCGGCCGGCGGCTGACGTTGCCGCCGGAAATCACGACCGGCGCGCGTGCGTCGGCATGGAAGGCGACGGCGGAGGCGAAGACGCTGCCAGGCTCGCCGCGGGCCCTGACCATGGATTTGGAAATGATCACCCCGGTCGCCTTCGACTGGAACAAGGACGGCAAGCTGGATCTCGTGGTCGGAGACGAGGACGGGCGGGTCGCGTTCATCGAGAACACGGGTAAGTTCACCGCCGACCATTCGCCGCTTTTCCTGCCCCCGAAATATTTCAAGCAGCAGGCGGATGACATCAAGTGCGGCGCCCTCGCCACTCCCGTCGGTTTCGATTGGGACGGAGACGGGGATGTCGACATCATCTCGGGCAACACCGCGGGCTATGTCGCTTTCTTCGAGAACCTGAGCGGAGCCGGCGTCGCCAAGCCTAAGTTCGCCGCCCCGAAGAATCTGCAGTCCGACGGCAAGACCTTGCGCATCATGGCCGGAGCGAACGGCAGCATCCAGGGCCCCGCCGAAGCCAAGTGGGGATACACCACGCAGACGGTCGCCGATTGGGACGGAGACGGGCTCCCTGATCTCGTCGTCAATTCCATCCTCGGCAAGGTCGTCTGGTATCGGAACGTCGGCACCCGGAAGGAGCCCAAGCTCGCCGCCGCCTCTGCGGTCGAAGTAGAATGGCAGGGCGCCCAGCCAGAGCTCGCCTGGGGTTGGATGAAGCCGCAGGGCAAGGCCTTGCTGACCCAGTGGCGGACGACGCCCGTCGCCGTGGATTGGAACAAGGACGGACTCACCGACTTGGTGATGTTGGATCAGGAGGGTTATCTCGCCTATTTCGAGCGGGCCAAGGTCGACGGCAGGCTCGTGCTCTTGTCGCCTCGTCGGGCGTTCTGCGACAAGAACGGCAAGCCCTTGCAGCTGAGCAAAGGGCCTGCCGGCAAGAGCGGAAGGCGTAAGCTTTGCGTTGCTGATTGGGACGGGGACGGCAAAGCCGACTTCCTGCTGAATTCCTCGAGCGCCAATCTCCTCCGGCAGGTCGGATTCAGGGACGGCTGCTGGCTGTTCGAGGACGAGGGGCCGCTCGTGAAGCAGAACATCGAAGGCCATGACGTCAGTCCGACCACCGTCGACTTCGACGCCGACGGCGTCCCTGACTTCCTCGGCGGAGCCGAAGACGGAAAATTCTACTTCCTCAGGAACCCGCGGTCAGCGGCCGCTCGTTGATCACTCCGGCAGCTTGCGATTCGCGACCCCATCCTTGCCGGGCGCAAGGATGTTGCCGTGAAAGCGCAGGCCGCGTGGCGACTTGGGGCCGTCGACGGGGCCGGCGATCACGACCGCGTAGCGGTAGCGAGGAGCCCCGATGCAATGGAGCAGGTTGCCTTGGACGATGACGTCGGCAAGGGGCGGGTCATCGGGCTGCTGGCCCGTATCGAATTTGAAGGGCGAGCGATCGTCACCCCAGATCCAGCGGGCGTCTCCGTGTCCGAAGTCGGAGATGATATTGGCCGAAATGACGGAGCCGCCGTCGGCATTAGCCGTTTCAGGCCTATCTGGCTGGCCCGGGTGGGCGGCCGCGCCCGGCATCAGGCCGATCGCCCAGAGCGAGTTCTTCACGAACTGGTTGCCCGTGATGAGGACATTCCGCGAGCCATGCATGGCCTTCATTCCCATGAAGCTGTTGGAAATCACGTTATGGGCTACGATGACGTGGTCTGCGTGCAGGTCGATGCCCTGGGCGGCGTTCTCGACATGATTGCCGAGGATGCGGGTCAGGTCGCTGGCTTCGGGCGCGGTCACCACGATGCCCGAGCCTTGCTGCCAATTATCGGTATAGCCGGCATCCCAGGTCGCCTGGCTCAGGAGTCTCCCCTTGATCGGATTCTTCTTCGTCCAGACGCCGAGCTGGTGCGTCTGCTTGAGCGCTTCGGTCGGACGATAAACCTCTTCGACGACCGTATTCCCTTCGATGAGCGTGCCTTGGCTGGCCGTGACCTGGATGCCGGTGCCGTCGGTGCAGTTGAAGGCGTAGCCCCAGTCGAGGCTTTTGGTGCGGTCGTCGACCGAGACCCGCATGTAGTTGCGGACGAGGCAGCCGGTCACGCGGGCGAAGCGGCATTCATGCAGGGCAAGGGCGCCGGTCGGGGATTGGTTGTCGAGGATGCGGACCTGATCGATGCGCAGGTAAGAGCAACGGAGGGCCAGCAAGGCGGACTTGCGGGCGACCGTCTTGCCGGCGGCACGGGTCAGGGTGATGTCTCGCAGGAGGACATCCTTGAGGCCGTCGACCTCGAGGATCGGCTCGTCGGGGTTTTCTTGGATGATGCGTCCCGGACCCACCAGGCCCGCGCCGTCGCCACGGAGCACCAGCTTGCGCGAGATAGGATAGTCGCCGGCGGGAAGCGGGATCACCTTGCCTGGTTGCGCGTCGAGGGCTGCCTGGAGGTCGGCGTAGCCGGCGAATTCGGCGGCGAAGGCATGCGCGCAGAACATGAGGGTCAAGGCGAGGAGGTGGGGTCGCATCGTCGGTCTGCCTAGGACAACACCGCCCTTATCGGGTTGCTAGATTAATGATAAACGACAGCAAAGAAGCACCCCATGAAACGCCGCGATTTCCTCTCCGCTTCGGCCTTGGCCTTGTCCGCGGCTTTGCTGCGGGCGCAGGTGTCCGAACGCCCGCTGACGGTCGGTGTCATCGGCCACACCGGTCAGGGCAACTACGGGCATGGCGAGGACATCGTCTGGCTGCAGATCCCGGCCACCCGGATCGTCGCCGTCGCGGACGCCGACCCCAAGGGGTTGGCGGCCGAAGCCAAGAAGCTCGGAGGCGTCAAAGCCTATGCCGATTTTAAGCTCATGTTGGCTGAGGTTAAGCCGGATATCGCGGCCATCTGCCCGCGGCATATCCATGAGCACTATGACATGATCCTCGCGGCGATCGCCGCCGGCGTGAAGGGCATCTACATCGAGAAGCCCTTCGTGCGGACTCTGGCCGAAGCGGACGAAGTCGTGAAACTGTGCGCTGAGAAGGGCGTGCGCCTTGCGATCGCCCATCGCAACCGCTACCATCCCGTCGTCGACGTCGTGAAGCAGCTCGTCGAAGCGGGGGAGATCGGTGCGCTCCGGGAAGTCCGCGTCCGCGGTAAGCAGGATCAACGCGGCGGAGGCCTGGACCTGTGGGTGCTCGGCGGACATGGCTTCAATCTCGCGACGCTCTTCACCGGCCCGGCGATATCCTGCGAAGCCACGGTCCTGGTCGATGGCCGTCCGGCTGCCAGGGCGGACATCCGACCCGGCGACGAAGGCGTCGGTCCGATCGTCGGCGACGAGATCCATGCCCGTTACGAGACCAGGAGCGGCATCCCCTTGTATTTCGATTCCAAGAAAGGCGTCGGGACCAAGGGCATGCCTTTCGGGGCGCGCCTGATCGGCACCCAAGGCGTCATCTCTCTGCAGATCGATGAAGAGCCTCTCGCCATCCTCGAGCGTGACGGCAAGCGGACGCCGGTCACCACCGCCGGCATCGGTCAGCCTGAGCCCATCAAGGACATCAGGCAGCTCAACGGAGGTCACCACGGGGCCGTGCGTGACCTGCTGGCCGCCATCGCTCAGAAACGTGAGCCCCTCTGCGGTCCGGCGGCCGGGCGGGAGACCGTCGAACTTACCTTGGCCGTCTTCGCCTCGTTCGCGGCGGACGGCAAGAAGGTCACGCTGCCCCTCGCCGACCGGGCCCATCCCTTAAGATGAACCTTATGCGTAACACCCTCGCGTTTCTGCTGCTTATCCTCGGCCTAGGGGCCGCGGAAGTTCCGGTCATCAAGGTTGCCGTCTACGAGGACAAAGGCGCGACCGGGAAGGGCATCCCGTGCGTCACGGAAATCATGAGCAGGACGGACGACATCAAGCTCACCCGGCTCAAGGGAGCGGACATCGCGGCAGGTGGGTTGAGGGGCTATGACCTGGTGATGTTCACCGGCGGCAGCGGCAGCGCCGAGGCGGCCGGCCTAGGTGAGAAGGGGCGGGAGGAGGTCCGTGATTTCGTGCGCAACGGCGGAGGTTATGTCGGCATCTGTGCCGGGGCTTATCTGGCCTGCAGCGGTTTCGAGTGGGGCGTGGGCATCCTGAACGCCAAGACCGTCTCGTCCAAGTGGCGACGCGGTCAGGGCGAGGTGAAGGTCGAGGGCGAGGCGTTCGGCGAGAAGCTCACCGATCGCGGGGTCCGTTACGCCAACGGCCCCATCATCAAGGCGGACGTCCGCAAGGACCTGCCGGCTTTCGAGACCCTGGTCTCGTTTCGCACCGAACTGGCGGAGAACGATACCCCTGTCGGTGTGATGGTGAACGCGCCCGCCATGGTGCGGTCCTCTTACGGCCTTGGCCGGGTCTTCACTTCGAGTCCGCATCCCGAGCAGACCGCGGGACTCGAGAACCTTGTCGTGCAGGCCGTCCGTTGGACCGCGCGGACCAAAGGTCCGACGGAAGAACTTTGGCGCAGGCTCGAAAGCATGGAGGTCGAGAAACTCTGGCTCCCGGGCGCGATCGTCGATTGGAAGACCGGACTACCGACCGGTCAGCCGATCAAGGACGCCAAGAGCAAGCATACGCACTGCAGCCAGTTCGTGGCCGCCGTCGCGGATCGACTGGCGATCCCGTTGCTGCGTCCGCCTGAGCATGGCGTCGTGCTTCTCGCCAACGCCCAATATGATTGGCTGGCGGCCGACGCCGGCAAGAGGGCGGGTTGGGTCGCGCTGAAAGACGGCGCGGCGGCGCAGGCGGCGGCGAACGACGGCCGGCTCGTGCTGGCCTCATTGAAGAACCCTGACGCCACGCGCCCCGGGCACATCGCGGTCGTCCGACCGGGTACGAAGGACGCCGGTTTGCTGGCCCAAGAGGGTCCGGACGTGATGCAGGCAGGCGGGACGAACGCCCTCCGCACCTCCTTGCGCAAGGGATTCGGCAATCACAAGAAAGAGTACGACCAGATCGCCTTCTACGCCCACGTCGTCGAACTGACGCCGGCGAGGTGAGTCACTTCTTCTTCGGGCCGGCTTTCTTGCCGTTCCTCGGTTCCTCGCCCCAGTTGTTACGGGCCGGCCCGGTCCAAGGGTCGACGAAGCTCGTCGCGGCCCAATCGTCCCATTGCCGGATGAGCAGGCCGGCGACGGCCTTGTTGATGCCGATGAGATTGTTCTGTTCCGTGCGGTCTTCCTCGAGATTGTAGAGTTCCCATTCGCCCTTGAGTTTCATGACCGCTTTCCAGGGGCCGCTGCGGACCGCGCGGTTGCCTTCGTGTTCCCAGAAGATCGGTTTCACGCGGTGCAAGGGCTGGCCGAGGAAGGCCGGGCGTAGGCTGAGACCCTCCATCGGCAGGATGCGATGCCCGGCGAACATCCCGGGGTAGGTCGCGCCGGAAAGGTCCACCGCCGTCGCCATCACGTCGATCAGGTGGCCGGGCTGCGGCTCCAGCTGGCCGTGCCGTTCGGCCGGGATGCCCCGGGGCCAGTGGGCGATGAGCGGGGAGCTGATGCCGCCCTCGTGGGTGAAGTGCTTGTAGCGGCGGAAGGGAGTGTTGTTGAGCGTCGCCCAGCTCATCCCGAGGAAGACCTTCGAATCGGCCGAGCCCAGGACCTCCCCTTCGCTGATGCCGCGCGGGCCGCCCTCGGCGTTGCCTCCGTTGTCGCTCAGGAAGAGGATGAGCGTGTCCTCGAGCATCCCGCGTTCCTTGAGTCCCTCGACCATGCGCCCCACGCTCTGGTCGACGCAGTCGAGCATCGCGGCGTAGACCGCCATGAGGTTGTCGTATCGGTCCTGCTCTTCGGCGGAAAGCGCATCCCAGGCCGCGACCTCCTCGGGCCTGGGCGAGAGCGGCCACTTCGGGTCGACGAGGCCCATCGCGACCTGGCGGGCGTGGCGTTCGGCGCGAAGCTTGTCCCAGCCGGCCTTATATTTGCCGCGGTATTTGGCGATGACCTCGGTCGGGGCCTTCAGCGGAAAGTGCGGCGCGCCGTGCGCGAAGTAGAGGAAGAACGGCTTGCGCTGCTCCTTCGCGTCGTCGACGAACTTCAGGGCCCAGTCGGTGAACATGAACGTCGAATACCATTCTCCGGTCCCTACCTTGGGGTCTTCGGCGGCGGTCTCGACGCCGTCGAGGTAGACGAATTCCGTGCCCGCCTTGTGCTTCTCATGCGGGAAGTACAGTTCGCCGAAGCGCGTGGTCGCCGAGCGTTGGAAGCCTTTGTTCCAAGGCGTCGTCCCGGCCTGCTGGCCGAGGTGCCACTTGCCGACCATCGACGTGTGGTAGCCGGCCGTGCCCAGCACCTGGGCGATCGTCACCGCGCGGTCGTGGAGGCGGCCATGGGTGCCCAGCGATTCCGGCAGACGCATGCCGTCGAGATGGCCCATGCCGGCCTGATGCGGATAAAGTCCGGTCAGGAGGGATGCGCGGGTAGTGCTGCAACGGGCCGTGTTATAGAATTGCGTGAAGCGCACGCCCTTGTGGGCCAAGGCGTCGATGTTGGGCGTCGGGATCTCGCCACCGTAGCAGCCGAGGTCGGCCCAGCCCATGTCGTCGACCATGATGAGCAGGATGTTCGGCTGGGCGGCGGGCAGGGGGAACCAGGTCAGCAGGGCGAGGAGCAGCGCGGGGGTTCGCATGGGGCTACGCTGGCGGAAGGACCGCCGGACGCAATCTTCGCCTGCAGCGCCGGCTTTACATGCCGGGCGCCGTCGGCAGGCTGATCGCATGAGACCCCTGTGCGCGTTCCTGCTTTCGCTGGCTTGTCTGGGCGCGGCCGAACCGGCCAAGAAGCCCAACATCCTCTTCATCCCGATCGACGACCTCAACCATTGGGTCGGCTTCCTCGGCCGGAACCTCCAGACGAAGACCCCGAACATCGACCGTCTGGCGAAGATGGGCGTCGGCTTCACCAAGGCTTATTGCACCGCGCCATCATGCAATCCGTCCCGTGCGTCGCTCATGTCCGGCCTGCGTCCGAGCACCACCGGCTGCTACGAGAACGACCAGAACTGGCGGCCGGGAATCAGCGAAGACAAACTCCTCAATTCCCATCTTGCGAAGCACGGATACCTGACCTTCGGAGCCGGCAAGCTCTACCATGGCGCCGGCGACCGCGGCGGGCATTTCGACGATTATTTCCCGGGCAAGGGAGGGTTCTTGAAACTTCATCCGGAAGCCAAGGACGACGGCGTCGGCGGCATCAAGTTCGCGCCGTTGGCCGTCGCCGACGAGGACATGCCCGATCATGCCGTCGTGAGCTGGTGCGTCGACAAGATGAGCCAGAAGCATGACAGGCCGTGGTTCATCTCGGCCGGCCTCGTGAAGCCGCACATGCCGTGGAACGTCCCGAAGAAGTGGTTCGATCTCTTCCCGTTGGAACAGATCCAATTGCCGCCGCATGTCCAAGACGACCTGGCGGACGTCCCCGCCGCCGGCGTCAGGATCGCCAAGCCGACCGGTGACCATGCCGCGATGGTGAAGTCCGGCCGATGGAAGGAGGCCGTGCAGGCCTATCTGGCCGCCATCGCCTATTGCGACTTTGAAATTGGGCGGCTCATCGATGCCTGGGAGAAGTCGCCGGAGAAGGACAACACCATCATCTGCCTCTGGAGCGATCACGGCTGGAGCCTCGGCGAGAAGGAGCATTGGCGTAAGTTCGCGCTGTGGGAGGAGCCGACGCGGACCGTCTTCATCTGGAAGGCGCCCGGCGTGACGCAGCCGGGCGGCCTATGCGCCCGTCCGGTCGATTACGCCTCGATCTATCCGACGCTCTGCTCGCTGGCGGGGATCCCGGCGCCGTCCCATCTGGAAGGCGCCGACATCAGCGTCCTCCTGCGGAATCCTGCGGCCGAATGGCAGCTCCCGGCTGTGACCACTTGGATGAAGGGCAACCATGCGGTGCGCACGGAGGACTGGCGCTACATCCGTTATGCGGACGGCTCCGAAGAGCTCTACCACGCCGCCGCGGATCCCTTGGAACATGTCAACCTCGCGGCCAGGCCGGAGATGGCGGCGAAGAAGGCCGAGCTGGCGAAGTTCATCCCGACGAAGGATGCGCCCGACCTGCCGCGCGGCAAGGGCGGCGACTCCGAGGAAGGCGGAGGAGCTCAGGCCAGGAAGAAGGGCAAGTCCAAGAAGGCCAAGTGATCCTTCAGCGCACCGTCGCCTGGCAGACCATCTCGAGGATGCGCGGGATGCTGTAGTTCTCGTAGGCGCCGTTCTTGGGCGGCGTCGGGGGAGTCGTGCGCGTGCCGAAGGAGTCCGGGGGCTGCGGGATGCGCGTCAGGTCGGGGTTCCACTGACCGTCCTTGCCGCCGAGCTTATAGATCACCAGGTCGAGCGACGGCACGACATAGAGGCAGAACCCGCCGGCGCCGGTCTTATAGAACGCGTCGCGCGGGGCGCCGACGATCTGGCCGGCCTGGTTGTGTTCGAACTGCAGGCTGAAGGGGAAGTGCGGGTTGTAGGATAGGGACTGCTGGCAGAGCTTGATGTAGTCGGCCGGGATGAGCTGCAGGTCTTTCCAGCGTCCGCCTTGGGCGAGGCAGTAGCCGAAGCGGGCGGCATCGGTGGCGCGGAGGGCGATGGAGCCGGCGCCGTTGGCGTGGGCCATCGTCACATCGCCGCGGTAGAGGCAATAGCCCCAGGGGCCCCAGCCCATCGGCTTGGCGAACTTCTCGTCGATGTAGGCCGGCAGTTCCTTGCCCGTCACGCGACGCAGGACCATCGAAGCGATGTGAGGGGCCGGGGAAGAGTAGGAGTAGCCTTCGCCAGGCGAGGACCAGAGAGGAACGCGGAGGGACGAGCCATCGACGTCTCGGATGTCCTGGCCCTTGGAAGGCTTGAGCGGCTGGGCGATGCCGCGGATGACGCCGGAAGGCGTCGGGCCTTCGCCGTTATGACCTGAGGTCATGCAAAGCAGCTGGCCGAGGGTGATCTCGGCCTCACGCGGGTCGCGGAGCGGGAACGCCTCCGGCAGGAATTCCTGCGTATAGACCTTCGTGTCGAGACCCTGCGGGATCTTGGACTTGAACTCATGGAGCATGACCCCGCAGGCGATGCTCGTGAAACCCTTGCCCGTGGAGGCCATGTCGGGGTTGGCGTTGCGGTGGGCTTTGCCGAAGTATTTTTCGAAGACCAGATATCCCTTGGAGATCACCACCAGCCCGCCGTTCTCCGTATTGGAACGTTCGACGGCGCGGTAGGCTTGTTCGAGCCGTTCGAGATCGATGCCGGCGAGCGTCCGGGCCTCCGTGGCGTCCTTGGGCGTGCGCCAGCCGCCCTGGACGTCGGAGGGTGGGAAGTAGTCGGCGGCGGAGGCCGAAAGGGAGAGAAGGCAGAGAAGGAGGGCGGGCTTCATCGGGGTGAGCAGAAGATGGAGGAGGGATAGAGATTAGGGGTAGGGGCAGGGGTAG
>JACCEB011861222.1_pt1 | contig 14078 bp, 15 predicted proteins | sample 7454761 | NCBI WGS metagenome assembly JACCEB01 (sample SAMN15323454, study PRJNA562643) | freshwater metagenome | isolation source: river surface water | place: USA:Blue River Watershed | collected 2017-08-18 | reverse complement strand
TTACTGGCGCCATAGAATACGCCATCTCAGATTCCCAATTACTGGCGCCATAGAATACGCCATCTCAGATTCCCAATTACTGGCGCCATAGAATACGCCATCTCAGATTCCCAATTACTGGCGCCAACGCTTGCCACAATTCAAGCACGTGATGAAGATGGTCATGGGCTCGTCTGCCGACCGGGTCTGCATCTCGTAATAGCTGCATTCTCGCTTCTTGCACTGACCACACTTGAACCGGTCCGTCGCCATTTCCTTGTTTCCCTCCAGGAGCTTCTGCTCACGCAAGAGCTGACGGTCCGCTAGTGTCTTCCAGTGCTCAGGATACATCTCCACAGATGTCATGCGGCCAACATCGGCCATAGGGATTTCTCCTGAACGAATCCGCTCCAAGAATCGGGGATTCTTGACCGGTGACTGGGGATGCAGATTACTCACCACTGCACGGAAGATCATCCCATAAATGTTGCGGAAGAGAGGATTGTCCCAATGAGCCAGCACGTTGCGCTTCTTCGCTTCATCAAATGACGCTGTGTAGATTCCACCTTCAACCTCAGTAGCAGCATCAGCAGGAAATCCAAGTGTTGTCATACATGCGAGTACTTGTAGGGATGCCTGGCGAACAGCACACGAGGCTGCCGCCTCGCCGCCCACCAATTCCTTGAAACCGGCTGTCCCCAATAGGACCGCCTGACGCTGGTATCCTGATGATGTGACCGCCGCCTTCTTGCGGCTTGCCTTTGGGGCAGGTCGCTCCTCCTCATCAGACTCAAGGGCTTCCTCGCCACCTCCAATGCTCCCTTCCTCGTCATCCACAACGCCCTCTTCGTCTCCCTCATCGGCAATCTCTTCTTCCTCTTCAATCTCCTCTTCATCTTCGCCCAACTCTTCTTCTTTGCCCTCAACCTCGTCAAAGCCTCCCATTGCAGCTTCCTTAAAGGTATTCCATAGCGTTTCCGTATAAGGAATGGGGGTCTTCCATGAACCCTTTGTAGTGGCAATTAGGAGCATATCGCCGTAGGATACAAGGGCATCATAAGGCGGCGGGAGCTCCGTTTTGTTTTCTGTGCCTGACTTGCCCTCCTTATAGCCAAACAGGTAGAGCTTGGTCCCTTCGTGTGTATAATGGCCCAGCTCGGCCGGCTCCGCCTTCTTCTTCAAGTAGGCCTGGAGTGTTTCCTTCTTCAATGTTCCATCTGCCTCCAGTGCAAGCTTGGCATGTTTAATTTCTCCTTTGGCTGAAAGTACCAACGCCTGGATTTTATCTGGCGCGGCAGTTGCAGTGGGCTTGGTTGCAGCTGTAGTGGCTTTCTTAGGCGGCATTCTACGGGGTACGTATGAATCCAGGCTTAAATTGGAATCAAATTTATGAAGTAGAGCACGTATCTCTTGAACAATGACTGAAATCCATAGACTTACTCTACGTGGCGGTGAAATTCCTGCCACACAGCCAATTCGCACTATACTTTGGTCTGCTGGGGCAGAAGGATGGTGTGAAGTGGATACTATTACGGGTGATGGCGAGGCCTACAAACTTATTGGTTCAGATGCTGCAGATGTTATGACTGTTCAGCTCATGCCTGATGGCTGGGTTCCATCGGAGCTGTATTGTCAGCTGGAGTTACCTGTGTATTCTCTTCCTGACGGGCGTGAGTTGATTGGATGCTGGGTTCGTGAGAGGCGGGGGCAGACACAGGCGCCTTGTCATCCACAACAAGCCGAGTGTCCTGAGAAAGCGTCTCAGCATCGGGCTGCTCATCAGAAGGGCCAGCAACGGAATCCACGACCTGCTGAGCAACCACTACAGATACAGCTCCCGCCGACCGACAGCCCTTCAACACCGGCCCAACACAAGCCCAAGCGCGCCGAAGCCAAGCAGCCACGCCAGCAGGAACAGCCGAAGGAAGAGATTTCTTCCCGCCCTCGCCTAAATACTCATCAACCACGGCAGTATGCTGCAGTACCGCCTCCATCTTCTCTGCACACCCCTTATAGTCCTTCATCGCGTCCCGAGCAAGCTCCTCAATCTCAGCATGTGAAAGACGTTCGGACTCAATCGCACGCACGGCCTCCGAAATCGCATCATTCACAAGCCGCGAGCCGGCCTCACCAGCAACAGCGTTCAAATGGGTTGCGGCAGCAGTTAGGGCGTCAGGCCCAAGACCAAGTGTGTCGGATTGCTTTATAAGGAATGAATGTGCGCGCTGTGTAAGCTCAGGCGTGGAAATATCACTAGGAATTGAACGGTTGCTCATTTCTATATAGTAGTAAGTTAATACGTTTAGAACCTTGCTAGAGGGTTTTCTGAAGGTCTTAATTTTCCTTGTTTGAAGTCAGAACTAGGTGCAATGTTGATGAGCATCATAAAAATCCTGCTGACAATCGTCCTCCTTTTCCTCGCATACCAACTACTCCTAAAAGCCGTTGGTGAAACGCCTTCCAAGGCTGTTGCATATTCCCGCCCTCAGCTAATGGAAGAACGATTCAAGGTTGCCGCGCCGGCACCCGTGCCCGTATTCATGGAGACACCAAAGCCTGTTCCTGAGGAGCGCCCTATTGCCCCGGCTGGTCCCAATCCTCCCTCACAACAGGCCCCTAGTAATGAGCGCCACCATATGGCCCCCGAGCAGCCCATGGATCCTTACGCTGAACACCAGGAGGACGCATATGCTGGAGAAAATCTGCGGCATCCTGAGCGCATGTTCCGCCCACCCCCTGATAACAACAATACTCAGATTGCCGTCCAGTCTGGCCTTGCGTCCCAAATGTCAGCAGCTCCTGCACAAACAGCACAGTTTGCTCCTGAAATGGCCCAAAATGGCGGCTACTTTATGGAAGGTGTCATGGCCAACGATACCTTTGAGGACAACAGCATTGCCATGTATTAAGTAGCTAAGGGGTCAGCATATGAAGCCCACACGAAAACAAAAAGACTATCATTTAATATGCGATATTGACGAAACACTTATCCAAACCAAATGGGGTCGCCGCATACACCCATTTGTGACTGCTATTAAAAGTGTATTGGAAGCACCGGTTGGTTCCTACACTCCATCTAGTCCAATGCCCGCACCAAGTGCATGGTATGGGTTGCCGACGGCCGAGCTCGAAAAATACGACCGTCTAGGAGCATTTGTACTCCGCCCAGGATTGCAGGAATTTCTTGCGTTTGCCTTTGCGAATTTTGCGACGGTCAATATTTTAACACGGGCCACACTGCCCTACGCCAAATATTTCCAACGCCGCCTACTATCCGCTGGAATTATCCCGCGTTCCTTTGACAATATTTGGGCACGACGTGCGAGCCAGAAATCCACGACGTACAAGGCGCGACAGCATTCTAAAAATCTGGAGTACGTGTGGAATGTGTTGGATAAATCTGGGCGCATGAATCGGCGAAATACAGTATTTATTGATGATTTGGCTGAAAATACACACAATCCTAGTAATGCAGGAAATAGTATTTTACTACCGTCATTTGCCCCATTTGGGTACGAATATGACCCTCATAGCTATAAGCCGATGTATAACGACCCTACCCTGCGCACCCTAATAGCCAAGTTGCAACGTATTTTACGTGGAACCACGTCATTGCCATTTCGTGCTCCACAGCGGATTACACGGAAGGTGCGCAGGGCCCGAGCCTAAATCCTGACCGCGATGATTAAGAAAATGGCCGACACCGCCCAACCACGCCAGACCCGAGTCATCAACTCGTCGCATCACGCAGAGCAAAAGCCGTTATCGCTACGCCCTCTACTGCCACAGGCACGGGAGGCCGCAGCGCAGCTTATTGAGCGCCACATTGGCGCAGACTGGCGCATTAGTCACAAGTGTGATGTTCGCAAAGATGGACGACTCTTGTCCGCCGACCAGTGCTACGCCTGGCTCCGCGAAGGGCGCGAACGGCCTGGCATTCTTGTCCTATCAGGTGCCGATGAGCCGGCCGTCTTCTGGGACATGGACCGCGATGAGCCGAGTGCCCTCCGCTTCCAGATTCCGTTTGGATTTACGCGCCGAGGCCCCAGTATTTTTGTGGCGACCCTTCTCCGTGGTGAGCGGCGGCTCATCTTGGAGGATATGTGGTGCAGTGCCGGTCAAGCCTTGATGTCAGTGCCATTTTCGGCACGGTGGCGCGCCCTGAATACGGCCTACCAGGCACTCATTGCTCAACAGCTCTACCTTGGTATGGACCTTGTACTCACGAAGCCGATGAGCCTGGAGGAATTTGCACGTACGGCCGAGCCAGGGACAATCTGGGATTTCCAGCCCGAAGCTGCGGGGCGCAAGCGCCTGTATTATGTGATTCCTGGTGTGCGCGTGGGCCCATCGGCAGGTGCTATTAGCCGTGAAGCGGCGTCCAAGGCTCACTTGGCGGCAACGACTCCCCAAGTCAATAAGAACGTCCTGAAGCGCACTACACAATTCCTAACTGTCCGTATTGCGAAGGTGAAGGTGGATCCTACCACCACCCTACCTGACTCCTATATACTTGAATCGGGTGATGGTCAGACTGTGGGCCGTCTATGTGTGACTCGTATGGACCAGAGCAAGGAGCTACGCCAGAAAATCAAGGATGCACCTGATGGGTTCCCCGCTGAGGTCGCGTGGCATACAAATTTCAAGAAATACGAAATCACGAAATTCCTGCCGGCCGACTCGCCGCTGTCGGCAGCGGATGCATTCCACGAAATCCACGATGAGAGTGCCTAAATCATGACAGAAAATACACGGGGTCTAAATCTTCTGATTTAGTTGTATAACTGTCGGCCATTACAGCCAATAATATAAAATTCGTAATACGTTCATATAAACTCATGGATTCCCACGGATTGTCGGTTACTGGCAAAAGCGCACATCTACAAGTAGGACACGTAGGGGAGTGTAGGGCCCAACGTGTGAGGCATCCACGGTGATATGTGTGGTGACAAATGGTAGTAATAATTGGTGTGGGGGATGATTCATCGTCCATACAAATTATACATTGTATTTCGTCTGATGACATACTTTTATGGTACTATTAGGGTGTATTTAGATTCTGGCATTTGACACTTGGCCCGACAGAAAATACACCCATCTAATAGTACAATGGCACGGCGTAATTCACGTAAGATGCGCAAGACTCGGCGTCGCAGCAGCGCGCGTAAGATGCGTGGGGGTGCTTGGGGTCAAGGATGGCGCAACGAGGCCGAGATGATTGCCCCTGGATACCCTGTGATTGGTGGGTACCCTTCTTGCGGGGCCCTCTCGCGTCCCGGTATGCTCGTTGAGGGGGATGTACCAAAGGGTGGGCTTCCTGGGATGAATGGTGGTGCCCGTAAGCGCCGCTCTGTTCATCATCGCAAGACAATGCGTGGGGGTGTTGATGCTCGTTATAAGATAGGTGACAAGGTTAAAGTGTTTTTATCAGGAAAAGTCGGTATTGTAAAAAAGATTAGTTCTGAACAAATAGATAGGAGAACCTTTGAATATACTTATTTAGTAGAATTTGATGATGGTGGTAGTGAATATGTTATGGAAATGGATTTAGATAAAGTAACAGGCGGTGGAGCTCGCCGTCGCAAGACAATGCGTGGCGGCCGCTACACCACGGACCTCGCTGGCACCGCGGCCGATTTCGGGGCTGCAATGGGTCCCCGTGGTGGTATGCTAGCAGACACACTGCGGATTCCTGGTGAAACGGGTGGGTCTCCTACAGCCTGCACGGCCCCTGCGGCACCTGGAACTGCCCCTACGCCTATGGCTGGGGCTGGCGAGGGTCTTCTCCCTGGATTTATGAAGGGCGGCGCGCAGCTTGCTCCTGCTCCCTTCCTCCAGGAGCAGACTGCGGGCTACACATTTGAGCCCAGCAAGTTCTTGGACTCTGTGGGTGCTCCTATTGCTCTCCGCACACCCGTGGGTGGTCAGCTTGATGTGCCGGCGTGCAAGACAACGGGTGGTGGTAAGCGTCGTCGTCGCTCTGTCCGCCGTTCATCTCGTAAGGCTGTGAAGGGATCTCGTAAGAATCGTAAGGCGTCTCGTAAGTCCCACAAGTAAATTATTCACCTAACCCCATAATTGCACAGCCCTCATTCTCCTCTTCTTCTTCCTCCTCTTCTTCCTCATCATCTCCTCCAGCGCCCCCACCAAGACCCCCAATCAAACACGTATCCCCTTTGAACATACTTTCTTCTTCTTCCTGTTTCGCCATATATGTAGGTCGGCCTTCTTCCTGAATGTCATACCCACATTTCTTATAATACGACAACCGCAGCTTCCATTGACGCTTATACATATCGTGCGGGTCAATCACATCTACAATTACGGGGTCCAGCTCGCGCTCTTCAGGTCGCATACGTAAGATTCGCCCCGTGCTCTGCTCTACCCGCTTCCGCGGCGACGCCAGAATCACCGCATTCAACGTCTTAATGTTCAGCCCCTCGTTCGCCATAGCATACGTCGCCAACACCACCTGTGCTTCGCGCGCCGTTGTATCCAAGTCCGTCTGCTTCATACCACCCACATAATAGCCCACCGAGTGCTTGCCCTCTGTCCGCAGTGAAATCTCAATGTTCTCCAACAGGATTTTTCGCTCACTCAGAATCAAGATTTTCCTCCGCTTGTCTGCAGCCAATCCACGAATCAATTCCAGAACTTTCGCCGTCCGCTCTGGGTGTTCCACGACCTTGCTCAGCAGCCGCGCTAACACAGGCTCACCGCGCCAATCCACAGGAACTTCCTTGTACTCCGCATCTTTTGTCACGAAATGCACACCACGCACCCTAACAGTCGGATCCGGTTCGCGCGTCTTGTCCCAATGGACCGGCTTGCCGAGGAACGATTCGAACACGAACGTCAGGCCGTCTTCCCGCGTCGGCGTCGCCGAAAGTCCGAGCAGCGCCGCCGGCTGCATCTTGCCGAGTGCCTTGGAGAAATGCGGTGCCCCCAGTTTGTGACATTCATCAAAGATTGCCATCCCATAATCCTTAAAGTATCCCTCTGGATATTCGTGTAGAGCCAACGTTTGCAACATACAAATCAGACAATCGTATTTCGCAGGATCCACCTCGGCCTTTGGCCCCTGCAAGATTCCCACACGCAGGCCATCCACAAATGCTTCCATTTCCCCACGCCATTGGTTCAAGAAGAACTCCTTATCCACTACCACAATGAATCGCCGCCCGTAGCGCACAGCTGCAGCTAGCGCCATAAATGTCTTGCCTTTTCCACATGGCACACACAAGAGACCATTATGTCCCGCTGCAGCAAATTTGTCCAGGATTTCGTTCTGGTAATCATACGGCGTCCCCTTGAATTTCACTGCAGGTGGCAGTGGCAGACCTTCCGGTACTAGTGAAACCTCAGCAGGTCCGTATTTTGCCGTGCCCCATGCACGGGGCACATAGAAGCGCGTGGCCGATTCCATGTAAATCGGAAATGGCTTCACGCCCTTGGCATATTTCTCCAGCACCTTCGGACTCACTAATAGGTCTTTCCGCAGGGCAGCTTGCTGAGTGGCAGTTAGGGCAGATTTCTTAATCGCATAACCTCGGCTTGTCAGAATTTTCTCTACGTCGTTAATATTACTCGTCATTGGCTTGTAGGGTGGTGATAGTCCTTACTATGTGTATCACCGCTCAAATTTAGACTAGCCTAACATCAGATGAAGGCTGACGTATTTGCATTATTGGCGCTGCTATTTGCGTCCTTTATAGTGATACCATACGTTCCACATGAGTCGTATTATGTATTAGATTATGCGCTGGTGCGTATTATATTGCTCTTAATTATGGTGTATTCTCTCCGTTACGGACCTGTTATAGGTGTGGCCACATTCTTACTTGTGAGTGCGTTACTCCTGGAGCGGAACTACAGAATTTTATCGTATTCTAAGCTTCTGTTCAAGTATCGCCGCCGCGGCGAGGCGCCTCGTATGGAGGGCGACGAAGATATGCCCGTAAGTGGTGAGGTCTATTACGTGCCTGATGAAGTGCCTGAGGAGACGGACATTGAGTATCGGCCGTATGATGAGCTAGGGTCCAACGATTATACGGCGGAGCCTGGATCAGATGACAATAAGGTAGTTATGAATTCTGCGCCGCTTGGAACGGCAGCTGCGGGCATTTTTCAACCTATCTAATTGGTTTATGTAGTAGGTGCAGCCGCACACGTCCCGTCAATGGGCTTACGAGCTGCAAGTAGGCCAGCGACAACTTCACAGATGGCAGGATTGTCATTGAGACCCGCCACACTTTGCTTATTTGCACGTAAATAACGCTCATAACTGGCTTTAGAACTACACATGCGAGGGACAGGTATGGCCTCGCCTGCAAAGTATGTCTGCATAATTACCGCCGGCTTGTCTGTGGTCAGGCTTGTGACTGTCTTCTGGCAGTTTGGTGTCACACATTTCATGAGCTCCTTGTCGCGAATATTGGCACAACTGTCCGTTTTATTTTCATTGTCCGCTGGTGTCGCGTAAATCTTACACTTAGGGGCGGACTCGTTTGTTGGTGCGTCACGACTTGCAGTCAGAGCTGACTCTGTACATCCCTCATAGCCCGTTGTGAAATTCTTGAAATAATTGGGCATAGACGGTGGGCAGACGGCAGCAGCTTTGTCGGCGGCAATTGCAAGCTCAATCATTCTACAAGACTGCACACCACCCTTTTCAGGAGACATTGTACATACGACGTCACCGTCACACTTCAGTCCCCTAATAGTCCCTGCGCAGCAATGTGAGTTGCCATTTTTATCCACAAAATACTTGGATCCTGGAGGGCAAGTATATGTTCTGACATTTGCTGGAAGTTCCGCTTGCTCTGTGCGTGCAGCATCTTGTTGTGTAGAAAATGCTTCCAATGAAGCGTGCTCTAAACGGAAATTCTCTTGTATTACCCACCGCCGGAGCGACACAAAGAGCCCTATTAGGAGTGCGCTGAAGGCTATGATAGATATAAACCACATGAACGGTGATGCTTCCTTCATCTAAATTACTACTATTAGAGTTTTTGGATTATATTCCAACAACCCTAATTGTTTGCATTTTGGATGTGTTATTATGGTACTCCTGGTCCTGCTGGTCCTGCTGGTAGTGCTCCTGCTCCTGGTAGTGGTAATGTTACTGATCGTATTGGTAGTGGTGCTGATCCTGCTCCTGGTAGTGGTAATGTTACTGGTCGTAATGGTAGTGGTGGTGCAACTGGTACTGCTCCTGCCGCTGCTGCATTTCCCTCAAGTGCAATTGCAGTTCCCTCCACGGTGGTCGGCTTACCCCGTGTGTAAATCCAATACCACACAAATCCAGCCACTACAAGCCCCAATATAACGCCACCCACAATTAACCCCGTTCGCACAGCGGACGACATTGTACCATCATCAGGCTTGGCCGGCATAACATCTTTCAACTCCAATTGCTGGGCTTCATTCTCGTCGCGCAGTGTATCGGCCAGTGTACGAGCTCCTGTAGCCGGATCCAACAGAACCATGTTTCCACTAATATCCTTCAAACGATCCAATGGCACGCACTTGTACTGCTGTGTCGTCCGTAGGCCATTTTCATCCACTTTGGTGGCAGTCGGCGTTGGCGCATTTGGGCTGATGTCGGTGTTAAAAATGAAAAACTGTTTGGCCGTCAAGTCCTTTGATGTCGTATAAGTCTCGCCAGTCTGAGACCATGTAAAAGTTCCTGCGGACGGATTTGTCTTTGCAGTATTAAGTCCAGGGTGCGCAAATGCCGGCAGTATGAAATTTGGAATAGGCTTCCCAGAGCCAAAATACGACTTCAATCCTTCAATAGTCGCAGTTTTAATATATACACCAGGGCACAATAATACACCCACATGCACACTACTAATTGCTCCATCGCCAGGGTTCTGTAGCTCCACACACGACTGATAACCAAGGCGCAATGTTTTCCCACGGAAAAATGGCTCCAAAGATTTCACTTGAGGCACACGTTCATTCAAAATATCGCTAAAATACAAATCTATGTCGGCATTGTAACTGGAAAATTCTTGTGTTGCTGATACTGGAACAATCACTAAATACACGGGCTCGCCACCAAAATCACTGTACGATTTCTTAAATGCAAATACGATTTGGGCAAATGCTTGCGTTGGTGAATCGGACTCAGGCTGAACTGTTATGGGTGTATTGGCACCAGACCAGTGCTTACAAAACTGAACAGTTTGAAGTGCATATGGAATCCGATTGATAAATAATGTATCGTTTGCATTGTCCTCAATAAAGCCGTGTGTCTTATCCAAGAATTTACGCGGGGTTGATCGAATACTGAGCGCCGTTCGCAATTGTATATCCCGTACAATGTCCCCATAATTGACTTCAAAATTATCACGTTTTATGGTTCCCGTAAATGACACTGGGAGACCAGTTAAACTATTTGCAGGACACGTATTCCCTGACATATCTACTTATCAAGTGCGGCCCTTTTTGCAAGGCCCGTACGTCCCGCGCATATGACTATTAGAGGATGCCAGGGATATATTTGGGGCCGTCCATACGGTAAATATGGACCTTACCAGCATTTCCTGTGCCAAATGTGCTGACCTGCTCGCCGGTCATCAGCTCCTCACAGCCTGTATCGTCCATACAATCCCGCTTCTTGAAACTGACAGGCACGGGAACAGGGTTGTACGTGTCGGTGCGCGTGTAATAGTTCCAGCGGTCCGTGGAAGTAGCTGTGCGGCGGCCATAAAGTGGGAGCACTTGGCCATCCGGGAGAGTCATTATGCCGACGCTCTGGAAACGCTCTGGAAGACCTTGTGTGGGAATGTTGATGGGAATAGGTGCCAGACCTCCACGGGGTGGGAACTCAGGCCCATTAAAGTAACTCCGTAGGGGCTGTGGGGCACGCATATAACGGTCATCTCCGTTGTTTGTTTGAATGACTATAGGCGGGGCGGGAGCGGGAGGAGCAAGTAGGGATGTCGGGGCAGGACGCTGAGGAGGTGGTGCATAGACTGGTGTGGGATTACGACCAGTATCCCGTAGAACGACTATTAGAAGTAGTACAAGGATGACGGCGGCGAGTCCGAAGAACAAGAGGTTGTTGGATAGACAGAATGTGCCGGCGGGGCATGTGTCGTCGGATGCGGCTCCGCCACGCATTGGAGGAGCATGTGGCGCGGAGCTGCCGCCACCGCCACCGCCACCACCACCACGCATACGGATTTTGGGCTTGATTCCTTTCTTCATCTCTGTTTACAATTAGCATTTGACGCAACACATCCTAAATGTAAATTTATGAGGGGGTTTATTGATATGTAATTATATAGTCATATAACTATTTACTTATTACCAAAGAGCCCCTGGAAACTCTGGAGCATTCCTGCGCCGTCCTGGAGAATGGGCTTCATGGATGAAATCATGCTCATAAGGGACTTCTGGGTCTCCAGGAGCTTCTGAGTGTCCTGGGTAAGTGCCTCCACCTGGCCAGGATTGAGCCCACCGAGCGCGCGCATAATTGTCGTGCCGGCATCAATGTGGGGGCCGGCCTTGCCCTCACCAGGGAGCTGACCGAGCTTGAAGAGACCAGGGGGCTCAGTGGCGCTATCTTGACCATCAAAAGACTCTATGTCACCCGTGAAACCTGCGACGGTGGGCTGGAGAGCTGTACCAACGGTGGTCTGAGGTGCCATCTGGGGGGCTGCGAGCGTTGAAGTAACCTGCTGACCAACAGGGGCTGCAATTGCACCACCTGGTGCCATTGTCTGAGGGGCAGTGGGTGGAGCACCAGCAACAGGGGCCGCATTTACACCGAGCGCCTTTGCAGTAGCCCCCATCATCTGCTGAGAACCACTCATCGCACCTGCAACGGCACCTGCACCGCCGGCTGCCGAAGGAGCCGCTCCAGTTGTGCTAACTATTGCCATTGTGGGCATAGAAGCTGTAGGACTGGCCATCGGGACCTGTATCATAGAACCAGATACACCAGGAGCTGCTGCTGCACCCATACCAGCAAGTGTGGAAGTGACCGCCTGAGTCCCCGTGCCAACCGCTGCGTTTCCTACCATCGCCGAAAGAGCTGCCATTCCTGAAGGGGCAGCAGGAGTTGTACTCACCTGTGTAATAGTACTTGTAGGGAGAGCAGCTGGACCCGGTGCAGATGTTGTGGTAGCACCGGTAGTAGGCATACCTCCTGCTCCCATAGATGTGGTAGCACCAGAGCTAACACCTGATGTCGTGCTTACCATCTCGCCTTCAAACCCCTCTAATAGTGCTCCATTGAGCTTCATCCCTGCAAACCCTTCTATCTTCTTCTCACCGGCGTGCATCTTGGCAATCCGCTCCACAACCGCCGGCGCCCCCTTTGCCTCACCTACAGGTGCAGCATTTGCAAACTTCTCCACCCACTTTGCCTGTACAAGGGGCAATACATACTTAATTGCTATACCACTGAGCACCATGGATGCCATAGCAAGCTCCAAATTGCTGTCCATACTGAACGAAATGAGACCTACGGAAAATGCTCCCATAAGTCCCACAAGTCCAAGGGCCTTTGTGGCCCACAATAAGAAGACCACAAATACACTTACTGCAAATGTCCTAGCGGCCACCTTCACACTCATTCTGACTAGAGTCGGCAAATTAGTGCGAGGGGCTTATTAAGGTGCCACCAGTGGCACCAATACTCGTTGAAGTACCCAGAAGAAGAGACCCGCAGACAACGACTTCACAAGAAGACCAATCGTAGTCGGGTCACCACCCACCCGTAATAGTCGGGGGAAGTAGAGCCCAATCATCGTATTTACAAACGGAAGGCTCACTAAAAAGACTATTATGGCGACAAGTAGGGGTGTCTTCATTTCGCGAAGAACACCCTTCTTGGATGATTTCAACCAGCCGTCCTCAGGTGGAGGTGGTGAGGGGGGGACCGGAGCGCCACCACCAGGATAATAAGGGGCACCCATCATTCCTGGAGGGCCAAATTGGCCTTGATTTGGCAAGAGAGAAGCGAAATCTGCCGGGTTTGGATGCTGTCCTCCAATGATATGCGCTGTAGGAGGCTGGTTGTCCATAGAGTACTGCATCATCGTATTTGGATTTGGGTCGTTCATCACAGGCATTGCGCGGGCCGAAGGGGCCGGAGGTAGGGCCTGTTGTGCAGGCATCATTTGATTTCCACCCCCTGATGTATTCATATCCGCCAAGATTTGCTGAACAAGGTCACCGTCGTTGTTTGTCGGCCCCTTGGAGTCTAAGTCCGTTAAAAGAGTACCAGCTGCGCTCATTTTGCCTTAGGCGCGTATGAAAAAGAGGGCTTTCTTAGCGCGTGGCGGCTGAACCCTTGAATGACTCTACAATATTTCCTGCACATTCCGCCGTGGCTGTTTGGAATTTGTAGCATTTGTCCTTGATTTTATACACGGCGTCTTTCACTTCACTCACGGGTGGTGCTTTGATGCGTTTGCAATCATCCCCCTTACAGTCTCCGCCGCCGAGAATCACAATAAGTCCCAGGCCCACGAAGAAGCTAAATAAATACCCGAATTTCGGATTTCGTATATAGTCTGCCAACATCTCTAGATTTACTGGCGGTTGTATTTTCGGGCGCCCGTATTTTGGATTTATAACAACCACATGTAGTAGATGTTATTTAACCCAGCAGTATTTCTATTAGGACTTGGTGCGGGCATATTTCTAGTGTGTATGATGCGCCCGGAACAAAAAGTCGTTGTGCGTTATCCTACACCTGAAAATGTAGGAAATACGACCTACCGTGATGGCAACTCCGTGTGCTACAAATACACGTCTGAGGAGGTGAGCTGTGATGCCGAGAAGAGCAAGGTGCGCGAGTACCCTGTACAATAAGGGTGCGTTCCATCCACTGAAGGCATTAGGCCCTACATACGCACCGCCTTTTCCAAGCAGAATAAATACTCCTTAATTGGCGTGTCAGCATTATATTCAAATGACTTAAATCGCTTGTAGTCCCGCTCTACCACTGATGCAGTACCATACTTTCCCATAATCTCCAGCATTTTCTCTTTACTTAACAGACTTTCGCTATTATAAGATATAAAGAGCCAGCGAGTACGCAAATCGCGACATAGTGACTCAAATGCAGCGGTGACAGG
>JACCEB011929395.1_pt1 | contig 14086 bp, 23 predicted proteins | sample 7454761 | NCBI WGS metagenome assembly JACCEB01 (sample SAMN15323454, study PRJNA562643) | freshwater metagenome | isolation source: river surface water | place: USA:Blue River Watershed | collected 2017-08-18 | reverse complement strand
CTCTTTACAAACTTTTTGCTTTTCTTCTTCTAATGACCAATCAACTAACATTTCTCTGGTTCTTTCATTACCCTCACTAATCAACTTATGTGCACATTGATTAATAAAATCCACACGGACCTTTACATCAACAATCTCTTTTGACCAATTCATCAATTGTTTTTGAAAATTAGACCACTCATTTAAATTCTTCATATACTTACGATACTTGATATTCTCTTGAATGACTCTGTATAAAATAAAAATAAGTGAAAGTAACGGAGTTAAAATAAAAACTGTCTTTAGAATAATCATGCTTAAAATATTTCCAATTACAAATATAATACAAATTTTTTAATATATAATAAACAATGAATAAAATTAAAAAATATTCGGAATTAGTATTAGAATCTTTACTCAATGAGTCAGTTCTTTATTTCTCACCACCGTTGAGAGATAAGTTAAAATTAATGGATTCTGATATTAGTAAAAAGTTATTGGAATTAGAGGGGACTGATGTCACATCCGATGTCACTTTTGTTGATATAGTAGATGATAGTGGTGAAGCACTTTTTTCCTTTATGCCAATGAGACAAGCTCTTACTAGAATTACAACTGCTTATCCAGAAGCAACTAACGCTGATTTACAAGCAATGCCGGATATAGTTGTAAACAATGCTCTTTACGCTAATGATATGAGATATAGAAATTCTAGAGTTTATAACACATCTAGTAGAAATACAATCAGGGTTGGTAAATTTATTAAAAAAGTATTAGGTAATTTACCGGACGTTGAGGTCGAAAGATTTGTCAATAGTTTTAAAACATCTTCAATTGCTGATGTATTAAAAGTTGAATTGGTTTCTGGAAAAGATATTACTTATTGGTATGATTCAGATAACTACGAAGAAAAAACAGGAACCTTAGGAAGTTCTTGTATGGCTGGAAAACAGTTCTTTCAATTATATGAAGAGAACCCTGAGGTTTGTCAATTAGCTATTATACAACGTGATGGTAAATTAATAGCAAGAGCTTTAGTTTGGAAAGTTGAATCTGATAATCCTGAGATTAAATACTACATGGATAGACCATACGCCACAAAAGACCATTATGTAAATCTTTTGACTGACTGGGGTAAATCAAAAGATATGGCATTGTGGGGTAGAACTTTTGGTTGTGTTGAATTCGGTGGTAAAGTAATAGGACCAGATATGAAAGTCAAGGTTAAGAAAATAGAATATTCTAATTTTCCTTATTTAGATACATTCAGAAGATATGATTATCGAAAAGGATATCTATATAATGATACAAGTCATAAAAAAAGAGGATACCAACTAACCTCAACACATGGTAGTTTTAGTAAGAATACTAGAACTAAATTACAAAGATTGGGTGATTATTTTGGTATAGGTGAAAATTTAGATACTAGTTCCTCTATTTAAACTTTGTGGTACATACTCTGGGTCAATATCATCTTGATAGATTTCTAATTCTTCTAATCTAACTAATAATTTCTCATCTTCTGTTAATCTATCAAATCTATTCCAGTTACGATGTCTTCTAGCAAATATTACCTGTTGTATTGTTAATTGTTCAGTGATGAGTGCTAATTTGTAATATGCTAAATCACGATTAATCATCTAAAATATCATCGTCACTATCTTCCTCGTAGTTTTCAGGATCAATTTGTTCTAAGTTGTCTAAATCTGGAAGTATCATATAAACAAACACTAAATTGTGTTCTTTGATGAATCTTAATTCACCACCGTATCCTAACTCGAATTCGGCTTTATCTTTCCAATAATCATATATTTTATCAAAAGATTTATTGAAATCAGTTGCTTTTATTTGTCCAATTTTTCTTAATCTCTCACTCATAAGTTATATATTATTACAGTATGTTTCCGAGCTTTTTGTCTCTATTTTCTTCTACCTTTTCTCTAAAGTAGTTAATAAGAAATCTATCAGCATCAACTATGTTTGGAATATTAACTGACCACTCTTGATTGGTAAACAGGTCTTTGTAATTTAATATTGGTGCCCAAGTCCTTTCATCAACTTTAAATGGTAGTATCTCAAAATGATTTTTAGATATTTTATTAATTTCTTTTTGTAAATTTTCCTCATTTAATAGATTCATAATTTTTATATTTTTTATTTCAGATAAAGTTAGTATATTTGTATTTAAAGTCAATTGTTATAAAAGAATAATGCGTATTAAAGAAAGTAAAATAAAACATATCATGTCTCAATATCATTATAGGTCAAAAAAACCTATTCGTGTTAGTGAGTTGAGAGAATATAATTTAAACAAACTACTTGGTAAGAAAACCAAAGAGTTGGAGGTATTCTATGATGTTAATCCAGATTCCAAAGAACATGCTGAACGAATGTTAGTTTATTCTTACTATTATAAACTAGGTAAAAACGATGATGAAATAAGAGATATTTGGTTGCAAACACAATCTGAAAAACGTTTAAGACAAAAAGGTAGAGATACTATGCCAAAAGAAGGCAGAGATAATCAAAATCCAGTGACTAATACAATAAACTATAGTGGTGGAGGTGGTAATAGAAATACCATTAGAGTACCATCTAAGAAACATAAGAATAGATTTAAGAACTTTAAGAAATTATTCCCAGAATATTGTGAGCGAAAAGGACTATAAGATTTGCTATATTTGTCTGAGTGATGATATCTTTGTTGATGATGATGAGTCGCTTATTTGTGATGTGTGTTGTGAGTATTATTGTTATGATTGTTCATATACATTCAGTTTGCATTATCAACATGAAGGAATGAGGTGTTATCAATGTGCTGACCAAAGAAGAAGAGAACCTCTGAATAGAAGAGACAGTAAAATAGATTATATTTTAAGAAAATGAAACAAGTTTGGAAATGTGACTTCTGCTCAAAAACAGATATAAGTGCTGAAAAAATATCTCAACACGAGCCAAAATGTTCTTTTAATAAAGTAAACAAAACTTGTTATACATGCAAATACCGATTTGAAGCGGGGTATGGTGGTGAGCACATTCCTGGTTGTGAAATAAACGAGGATATATACAGAGGTGAAGATGATGGGAATTGTCCAGGTTGGGTCTATGAGTATCTAGAAAAAGAACGTGATGAAAAACTAAACGATATATTATATGACAAGAACTGAGATATATGATTTATTAAAATTGTTTTTTAATGAATTTGAGGTTAGACTAATAGACAAAAGTACTTGGTCTAAAATATACATAAGTAAAGATTTAGAAGTTTATACTTATGGTGGACTTCCTGATAGAGAAGATAGCATCTGGTATTTTAATTTATACTTCAATGGCTCCGGTAAAGAGATTATGATACCAAATAAAAACACATCTGAGTTTATTCAGATGTTTAAGGAAATTTATTCAGATATTATATCTGCAAAAGAGATACTTGATTCTGCTACTGATAGATTAAATACTATATCAGATATGAGTAACATTAGAGATATTAAAATTAAAAATATAATTGATTATGATTCAAATTCATAAATTAGAAGATGGTGATATCATTAAAATTATCCCAAGAATAGTTGATGGTAAAGTAGTACAGTGGGTAACTAAAGTTGATATTTTAAGTTATAAAACTGATACTGGTTGGAATACTGTTTTCGATACAGAGTCTAAATGGGCTTCAAAAATTGCTATTAAATTCAATTCTGGTAATCCAAAAGCAACAAAAGTAACAAGGTATTACCTCAATACACTTACTCAAAAAGGTGAGATTAAAGTTATTCATGTTGGTCGTACTCTTATGAATATTATTTCAGATAATAGTCAATTAATGGACTTGAGATCAAACTGGCATTTAAATATCAAGATGGTAGTTAAAAATACTTATCCTATTTTTAATAAAACACATCCTATTGAGTTTGATTGGGTTTGTCCTATTGATGATTTGAATTCTGGTGAAGAATGGTTGGATTTTATCACTAAAAATCAACCTGATTTAGAAGAGTACTTAAAACAAAATGATATTTATAGTAAGCGTTCTGAGTTAATGAATCATTTTGGTTCTGATATCATTGGTCAGATTATTGGGGAGGATCGTAATAAAAAATTAGATAAATTAGGTATCTGATATTTATAATAAAACTTAAACAATAATTGTCATAAAATAATTATGAACAGTGTTTTTTGTTATGGTACACTTCAAGACCCTGAAGTACAATTAGATTTGATAGGAAGAGTTTGCATTGGTAATGTAGATTCAATTGATGGGTTTGTAGTTTTAAGAGACTACGTAGATCCTGAAGATGGTATTTCTTATCCTCGTTTAGTTGAAATGTCTAAAGGGTGTGTGTATGGACACATCTACAAATTTACAGATGAAGAAATGATTAGATTAGATGAATATGAAACAGAAATGTATCAAAGAAGATATCTTAAAACTAATAAAGATGAGATTGTTCAGGTTTACTTACCATTACATTATCTTGTCAACCAATGACTTAATCTTCGGTAAGTTATCTATGATTAGTTGTGGATCATCAATATAATAGTCAGTTAAATATCTATATGCTGAACTAATATTATCTCTGTCTAGATATTCAGCTACATATCTAAATTTATTTAACTCATATCTTGAGTTATCAAAAAGACTTCTCAAAGAAGAAATTTTATACTTTATCACTTCTAAATCATCAATAGATTCTATTTGTAAACTAGAAAAACTATTAAATAAATGACTACTTAATGTTTGTAACTCATCTAAAAGTTTAGCATAGTCATCTTTACCTTCGGATAAACATTTAGCCTTTATTTCTTCTAAATTCAATCTTATCTTTTGAGATTTTGTTGATGAATTATTCAACAAACTTCTAATTTTAGATTCTAACTGTTCAATATAATACTTCTTATTATCTTCACTGGTTGTATCTTTCATTATATTGTAGTAGAAGTCTATTAAGTCAGATAATCCATTCCCAAATCTACTTGTATTCATTATGAAGTATAGTACATATTGACCACCAATATATCTTCTGATTAATTTATCAATATTAGAAATATCACTTACTATATCAACTGACTTAGCAAGTTCTGCCATATATCTTTTGATATTAGCTGATCTAATATCATCATCTTTTTGTAACGCTAAAGCTCCTTGTCTAGTCTCACTTCTTTCTGCTGATATTTGAGATTTAGTATCAAATCCAGACAATTTTATCTTACCAAAATCTAAAACTAATGCAAAATTTGCATCTTTTATTGAATCCTCTACATTTACTTTTGGATCAATTTTACCAAAATCCCATCTACCGGCGTCTATACCAACATTCCAAGTATATGGGTCAGCATTTTCAGGATCTTTTTTAAGAGTTAGTAATTTTATAGATGTGTAATCACTAGTGCTATTAATTTCATGTGAGAATCGACCATATTTTTCCCAACTTTCACGTCTGGACCAGTAGGGTTCTCTTCCATCAAAGAAATCTTGCATAACATAAGTTCTTCTGTTAGCTTGGAAAATATAACCAACACCTGATTCACTACTTACTTGTATAAAAACTGGTTGACCTGATTGTAGGTTTTTGATTTCTCTAATAGTTAATCTTTTTGGTAAAATATCAAATTTTGATAAATCTCTCGAAAGATTTTTTGTATTTTTCATGTTATTTCTTATCAAACCATCAACTGCAGTTGTTGTGATAAACCTACCTTCTTTAGTAAACCAAAACTTAATTAATTTTGGTTCTGTAAGAAGTTTTTTAGGTTTTATACCAGTACCACCACAAACTGGACAAACTACCTCTCTTGGTCTTCCACCCCAAAGTCTTTTAATTTTACCATTTGTACATTTCTCTCCGGCAATTGAATTTCCTTGAAACTCACCTTCACTTGTTGCTTCACAAGGCTCGTCACCTATCATATCATTTTTATAAAGAGCTTTTCTAAATGGTAGATACTCAATATAATCATCTGAAAGTTGACTAAATGGAAAATCAATTTTTTCACAAATTTTTCTAAGAAAAGAAATTACTTTTTCTTTATCTCCAGACTCAATATATTTTAGTGTCTTACTAAGTTTTTGAGACTCAAATGCTTCATATAAAGTTAGGTATCTCATATCTTTGGTCCAATTGTTTCAATTTTTAATCCTGACTCTTTTAACTTAGCCAATTTTTCTTTATCACCAGGTGTTTGTAATAAATCAGTTGATATAACTAACTTCTCTAATCCTGCTGGTAAACCTCTTAGAATTTGATCTATTGAGTCTAAAGAGAAAATAAGATGTAACTCTTTTAATTTTCTAAATCTCTTAAAGCTAATGTTGCTATTGATATCACAACTAATAAATTGTAACTTCTCTATCTTAGTTCCTGTATCTTGAATAGTATCAATAACTGATCCATCGAACTTACATTTATCAAATGCTATAGATTTTGTTAATAAGTTCTTGAATGGTTCCAATGTTGATATAGTAATATATTTAAATTTAATCCAGTCTGGATTAAATTTAAACGCTAATAAATCTTCAGGAATTTTAGGTGTCTCAATAACAATCTCTTTGATTTTAGCTTCTGGAGAAATTTTGATATTTGACCAATCATAATTTCTATTTATGTAAAGAGCTCTAGTGTTTCTACCAATCATAGGTTTTCTCTTAATACCTAATCTATCCATATAAGGATCAATCACATCTGTGTCAGCTATTTCAACATCTGGTGTAAATACATATGTTGGATGTTCTACATTAAGATCTACAGTTTCAATGTTCTTAGAGTATTTCTCGATGATTTTACCAAAAACATCTTTCATTCTATCTGGATAAGCTCTATCAAAGAATATTTTCTTTTCTTTTTGATTTTTTTCATGTTCCTCGTTAGAAGTATAAACAGAGGGATCATCTAATATTTCAATGTTTCTAATCATCATTCTTGAAAGTGGTAAGAAATCATTTATCTTTTCATTTTCCCAGAAAATCGGAGTATCAAATATTAAAAATGCTGGAATAGAGTTTGGATCAAATACGTTAGAAAGTACTTGTTTTCTATATCCACCACCATATAAGTGTTGACAAGAAGCATAAAACTTAGATATAGACATATTAAGTATGTCTTTAGGATTGTGTTGAATTTGTAAGTAAACATCTTTATTAAAGATATCAAAGTCTATAAGATTATACTCTCTATTCTCATCAGTTAGGGCTAGATTTCTCATTTGTCTGATGTCTCTTGTCTCAAAAATATTTAAGTTAACTTGTTCATCTCTATAACATCTGTTAAAATCTTCAGCAAAACTTCTTATATTAACCAAGTTGTTTGAGAATATTGGGTCACCAGCTTCTTTTTGTATTTTCAACATATTACCTTCTTCGTCTCTCATTGGTCTACCGTTTTCATCTTTTTGAATCATTTCAGTAGCTTGAGTTTCACTGATACTTAGTTTTCTAAATACATTATCAAAAATACAAACCAATTGATCTATTGAAGGTGACTTCATATTAAAGTCTTTCATAACATGTTTGAATTTATCAGATGGTAAAAGTTCTACTTTGATTGATTCTGATAATACAGAACAAAATTTATCAGGTAGTGAATTAATATCAGCGTAGATTCTATTCAAATCAGCATCAAAGTAAGCTGAAAGAGCAGAGTCTTTATCTTCTTTATCAAGCTTCCACTTTCCTTGAATAATATTATCAGTTGGTATTACCTCCTCATAATCTAAGAATTTTTCACCCCAAACTTTTGCTACTTCTTTAGCTTGTCTTGGGAATATAACGTCGCGAATTTTAGCTTCGTTTAAGAACTGTTTTCTAGATTTTAACCATTTCATATTGTTATATATTAAATTTATTTTTCTAAAAACTTTATTGATGTCAAAAAAATTAGTATCTTTACAAAAAATAAATAATGCGCAATCTAATCAATTTAGTAACTTATAAGCCAAAACGAAAAAGCTCAATATGTAAGTCGTTGCGTCAAATATTCCGTATAAAATCAAAATAAACATATGAAACAATCTTTCAAACTTTTTAACTTCGTAGGAAGTCCAGTTGAACTAAGTATTTGGTTCTTTTTACTTTTCTTATTCTTACCGGTTACGTCAGTAGTTGGTCTTTTCATTTCAATTCTTATACACGAAATGGCACATGCTTATGTCGCTGATAGACTTGGATGGGTTGTCCGTGGTATACATATTGATCTTTTCAGTGGATCCGCCGCTGTTGATGTTAACATACACGAAAGAGACTCAATTAAAGTCGTGGCTGCTGGTCCAATTTCTAATTTACTTCTTGCTATCATATCATTGGGTTTGGGTATAATTTTCCCAATAGACTTTTTTATCTCTATGATTATAATAAATTTAATTTTGTTTTTATTCAATATACTTCCTATATTTCCTATGGATGGTGGTAGAATTTTAAGAGACTCAATTTACCTTAAAACTAAAAACCGTAGAAAGTCTGTTAGAATCTCAGCAGTTGTTTCATTAATTACTACTGCTCTTGTATTGATTTATGCTATTTCTACCTTTAGTGTGTTGTTGATTATATTCTGTCTGCTATTTGGTTATATGGCTCTCAAAGATTTAGATTTTATTAAATAAATATATATATTATGTTGTTAGAACAGTGGACTGTAGAAGCCGAAAGTGATGAATGTGTCTTAGTTACTATTAATCCTGATGTTGAGTTAGATGGCTTGGAGCTAACATTAATTAATGATGTTAGAACTCCTATTCTCAAATTGAAAGTTAGTTCAAGAGAAATTCATATTTGTTCACACACAGAGAAACCAATGTTTTGTCAGTTAGGTAACTCAGTTAAGTATGTGAAAGGATCTGGATCAAAATCTTATTCAGTTAATAATGTGTGATTGGAAAAGACTTAAAGTTGATGAATTAATAGAAGGTGTTGACTTCTATTGGGAAGAAACTGAAGGTGTTAGACTCAGAGTCTTCACTGAAGAATATCTCAAAATGATTAGACCTAAATGCTGTGAGACTGGATGTCGTCATTGTCCTTGGGAATATAAAAAGAATAAAAAAACCTCTGAGTAATCAGAGGTTTTCTTTTTTAACTAATTAGTGATTAGTTAATGTTTTTAGACAAACCTGTACCAACTTTAAATCTCGCTACTCTTTTCGCTGGGATTTCAATAGTCTCACCGGTTTTAGGATTTCTTCCTTTTCTAGCTCCTCTTTCAGAGGTGTTAAATGTACCAAAGTTTACTAGTGTAACCTTTTCGCCACTTTTCAATGACTCAGTTACTGACTCAACAAATGCGTCAAGAACTTCATTACTTTTAACTTTACTTAGGCCAGTTTTTTCGGAAATCGAGTTTACTAAATCTGCTTTATTCATGCCCGTTTTTGTTTTTTATTACGATTCTTCGTATGATTCTTATAGAACCAAGCAGGTATTAAGTTTTAAAAAGTTGAGTCAGAAACAAAAAAAAAGTAAAATTTTTTACTAAACTTGTTGATGTTGTAATAATATTAAGGGTAATGTCTACTTATAATAACTTCATACAACAGAAAATTGAGAGTTCTATCATAGTGAAAAAATCACTTATTGACTCTACGATACTTGATGAAATCAATGATATATCTAAATCTATTATAAACTGTTATAAAAATGGAGGAAAGGTTTTATTTTGTGGTAATGGTGGAAGTGCAGCTGATGCTCAACATCTTGCTGCTGAGTTGACTGGTAGATTTTACAAAGACAGAGAACCACTATTTGCTGAATCACTTTCTGTAAACACATCTTATTTAACAGCTGTTGCTAATGATTATTCATATGACGTTACTTTTTCAAGATTGGTTCAAGCATTTGGTAAACCCGGTGATATACTAATAGGTTTATCAACATCTGGTAACTCTAATAACATTGTTGAGGCTATCAAAACAGCAAACTCATTAGGTATGATAACTGTTGGGTTCACTGGTGTTAATGATAGTAAAGTGTCTGATTTGTCAAATTTTACAATAAAAGTTCCATCAAGTGATACACCAAGAATACAAGAATGTCATATGTTGATTGGTCACATAATTTGTGAAATTGTTGAGGGTGAGTTGTTTAAATAGTTTTCTCAACATAAGTACAAACCTCACCTACACTAAAACCCTTTTCGATAAGAAGTTGAAGACTTTCATCTTTACACCAAGCATATATCTGGTGACCTTTATAATTTTCATTAACATAATCCCACCTAGTTTCCCATAGTTTTCTATAGATACCTCGTCTGCGATATTCAGGATGGACCCATGCGTCTAGAAACTTGATTCTATTATCTTTCTCAATTTTCATATAAATATGACCCACTACTTCTTCACCAATTGTTGCTATCCAAGTTTCAATTTCTTGAGCATTTGGTTTCAAATGTATTAATTTCTCTACCACCCTTATTTTTATTATGTTTTAGAGTATATATTTTTTATTTTATAAACTTTTTCGTATATTTGTAAAAATGAATAAACCATTTATCATATACTTAGACATTGATGGTGTCTTAGTGTCGTATCTCAAACTAAAAGATAGAGATGCGGATGGTCGGCATTCCTTTATACCAGAGGCAGTGGAGACTCTTAACTCTATTATCTCTATGTTTAATGCTGACATTTGTGTTGTTTCAACTTGGGGTAGACCATATTGGAATGGTTCTAAAGATGTTAAAGAATTTAAAGATTTCTTAATAAGTAGAGGCATCATTGTCAATGACTTAACATTTGGTGATCCTGATGATAGAGCAGGATATGTTATTAAACGTAAATCAGAAGGTTACACGAAGTTTCTTATTGTTGATGATGAATCACTTGAATATTACAAAAGAGTTGATGAAATTGGATTTAATAGAATACTTTGTTCTAACTCTTGGCGTTGTTTAGATGAATATGACCTTGTTGGTGTTTCGAGAAACTATGAAAGACTTATATCAGAATACCCAAACGAAAAAAATTAAAATATGAATATTTGGATAGTTAATATCAACGGAAAAAAGAATGTAGTTCGCACATTCTTTGATGAAAATGATTATAATTCTTGGTTACTTAGTTGTGATGTTGAAACATATAATGCGACTGTTACTGTCTATGAAGCAACTCAAATCGATTCCAAGACTGTTAAAGAGATTAAAGATAGTATCAAAGATTCTAACATTCGCGAGTCTCGTATTCAAGCAGTTGTTTCAGACGATCCTTGGTTTTCTAAATATGAGAACTTCAAAAATGAATTAACTAAATATCCGATCACTCAACCGCTTATTGAGAAATTAAATATGTTGGGTAACGATAAAAGAATCATAACCAAATATCTTAGAGCTCAAAAAGAATTCTTACTTTGTCAAGTTGTTGATGATGTTCAGTGGTTCGAGTTAATTATTGACTTCTTAGATATTAAAGAAATGGTGGATGGTTTCTATCAAAAACTAAATGGTTACAACACCAAAGTAATGGTGTCTAAAAAACGAAAAGAAAACTTCTTAAAAGCAAAAGAAAATGTGCAGAAAACCGTGTAAGTCTTGTCCTTGGACAAATGATAATCAACATAATCTAAAGTTTAGAACTTATGTTGAGAAGTTTGAGAAACTTGGTAAAGAAAATCATAAGTGCCATTCTATAGATGGTGACATCTGGGGTGGTAAATCAGAAATAAATGAAAAAAATGTTTGTATCGGATCTTTAAATAATAAAAAATGATATTAGAATTTATAATTTTATTTTTATCAGTTTCATTGGTTATGTCTATGGTTTTTATTCGTTCATTAATGATTAAAAACTCGAACTTATATTCTGAGATACAAGAAATGAAAGATAGTGTTGATAACAAAGTAAAACAACTTGAATCACAAATCAAGAGACAAGAAGAGTTGGTTTCGATTGAAGTAGGTGATAAAGCTATTATACCAGACTATCATTTATCACACAAACCAACCAGTGAGAGTTTTTCAGTTACATATGAAGTAGAAATAATTGAAGTTTCAACTAAGAAGGTTAAAGTTAATGCGATTAATTATCAAAGTCATGACGCTTTTCCATCTGATCCTAAAAATAAACAACCAATTATAGACTTTTTACAAAATCATTGGATTGATAGAAAAGATATTCAATTGATTGTTGATGAACAAATGCGTAGAGAGAAAAAATTAAACCAAATATTAGACTAAAATGATTTACAATTACGACTTAATCAAAAGGAACATTAAAACTTATAATGAGGCTCGTGAACAATTTTCTGTTTTACGTGACTATGAGAATGGTAACATTACTAAAAATAGTTTATCTGTTTTTGGACTTAGTGATTTTGGAGATTTTCGTGACTTTTTAGTTCGATGTGAGTCATTGGATGTAGAACCTATCATGTTTATTACCTTTCGTGACTTAAAGAAAAAAATTGTAGAATCTACAAAATCTGAACGATTGGCAAAAATGATATCAAATAAGTCTCAACCTAAATTTAAATTGTTGTTTAGTCAGGGTGAGGCTTATGATAAACTTCTAAATGGAGTTTATGCTAGAAAACCAAGATATACTCGGAATGGAAGAATTTCTACAGGAATACGAAAAAATGAATCAGTTGAAGGTCTTACCAAATGTTCAGTTGAGATAATGAATTGGTTAATTATAAATTTAGTCAATGTCTATGAGAATAGTTCCAAAGACTTTCAGAGTTTTGATATACAATCTAATAGTAATATAACTAAGTGGTACACTCATAAAAAACTTAAACTAAACAATGTTCCAGTTAGAGAAATGAATATCACTAACGACTTATTGAATGGATTTGTTAACGGTATGGAACAAAGTAAAGTTGATTTTAGAAAATTAAATGTAGACTTTCTTGTGAATAATATTTCAGATAGAATCAGAAAACTTATGAGTGTTCCAGCTGGTACGATGTTAAAATCAATCACAGACCTTGAAGATTCTTATAACAGAAAGTGTCTTACTAAGGATTTGAGTTATCGAGTTGTTAGTAGTACAATTAGTGGTGGTTTTGTTAAAGTATTAGTGGTAGATGATAGAAATTCTAGTAATTACTATGCTTACTCAAACTTCGAGGATATGCAAATACATAGAAATGACTTGTTAGATCAACTTTTTAGTTAAGATTTATTACTAAGTATTCACTGAAGTTTATCCAAAAATCAATATTCACATTATTTTCAGATTCTGATAAGTTTCTATTTAGAATTATTTTAGATTTCTTTGCTACGATTATCGTGTTTTTGAGTTTTTTCTGATTTGTTAAATCTAAATCATCGATAACTAATCTTTCAATGTTTTTTGGTGTTTTTATTTCTGAACAGGTAATTATAAAAGAATCTTTCTCAGAGTATTCTTCTATTATTTCATAAAGAAAATTTTTCTTTTTTGAGAATATTCTTTGTAGTATGTTTTTTGGGTAAAAATCTATATTTATGATATTTCCGAAATATTTGATACTGTCTAAGATACCGGGCTTATTACACTCTGGAGATAGTAAATTAACTGAGTCTTTATCTAATGAGATTGTTTTTAATTCGTATGTTTCTTTTATGTTTCTGAATTTAATCTCTCCATCAATTTTCTCTATTATTTGAGTATTGACAACTGATGGGTTTGAATCTACATAAACAATTTCACTAAAGAAATTGTAAAGAGTCTCTTCGTATTTATAAATCATAAGAATTTTATATAGATTAATCTAATTGGTTTAATCTTTCTGTATAAATTTCTACTAATTGACTTTTTGTATCTTTGTCAATATTTTTACTTTCCAATGTCAATGTTGTATAATCAGTAAGTGTTTTTTTATCTTTTATTTTGTTAACACTTTCTTTTGTAAATTCTACTAATGATTCTGAGTCATATTTATTCAACATAGAATTGAATTTATTTCTATTTGATATAAGAGTTTTTTCTTTTTTTATTGATTGTATTTTCTCATCAATAACTTGCCAATCTCTTATCTCACTTTTAAGACTTTCAAGAACTTTAATTTGTTCTTCTTCTTTACCTGAGTTTAATAAGTCGATTAAAGCTTCTGCTAAAAGTTCTCTACCTGATATTTTGATATTACCAGCTCTTAAGTGTCTATCTACTGGACCGAATGTAGTTACAGTAAGATATTGATCCATAAGAT
>JACCEB011378527.1_pt1 | contig 14092 bp, 12 predicted proteins | sample 7454761 | NCBI WGS metagenome assembly JACCEB01 (sample SAMN15323454, study PRJNA562643) | freshwater metagenome | isolation source: river surface water | place: USA:Blue River Watershed | collected 2017-08-18 | reverse complement strand
GGGCATGAATCATCCGGGGGAAACATCACAATTAGCAGCAATTGCCAAAGCTAATATTGCTCTCATTAATAACGCGCAACGCGAGCATCAAGAGTTCATGGAAAGTATTGCTGCTGTTGCTGATGAGCATGCCGCTGTAATCTTGGCTCTACCAGCAGACGGTACTGCTGTATTTCCAGCGGATACACCATATACCTCAGTCTGGAAAAAGGCTGCTAATGCTCGCAAACAAATTGATTTTGCTTGGCAGCGAGAGAGAACAGAAAAGAGTAGTGCGGTCGTTCGAGGATATGCACTCAAGAATGGCGTAATACAGATTGAGTGCCCCACCGGAGAAATACAGGTACAGCTCCAAACCTTGGGAGAACATAATTGTCATAATGCATTAGCAGCTTGCGCCGTCGCGATAGCTGCAGGTATTTCTCTAGAAAAGATTCGTAGCGGACTGGAAAAATTTCGTCCAGTTACGGGGCGTATGCAAGTTTTGCAATTGCACAGCAATCTTCGCTTGATTAATGATAGTTACAACGCAAATCCTGACTCTGTAGTTGCGGCAATCGATGCCTTGGCGCAGCATGCTGGTGAGCGATATTTGATTTTGGGTGACATGGGTGAGGTGGGAACTCAAGGACCAGCTTTTCATGAAGAGTTAGGACTTTATGCTTCAAGGTCTGGTATAGAGCATCTTTTGACATTGGGTGAACTCAGTCGCATCAGTACCAATGCCTACTTAAAAAGTAAGCAACATGGAAAAGCTAAACACTATTCGGAGTTAACCGAGTTACATCGGGATTTACAGACTGAAATTAGTAAATCCGGGGCTACCCCAACAGCGCCAATCACAGTATTGATAAAAGGCTCACGATTTATGCGTATGGAGCGGCTAGTTGAGTTGCTTCAACAAGGAACAAAAATATGCTCTTGATATTGGCTCAGTTTTTAGAAAATGACTACGGATTTTTTCGAGTCTTTTCTTACATCACTTTTCGTGCTGTGATGGCTACTTTGACGGCATTATTAATCGGTCTTATTTTTGGTCCCTGGGTTATTCGCAAACTCACTGCTTTAAAAGTCGATCAGGCTGTTCGCACTGATGGTCCTCAAACACATCTGGCAAAAGTGGGCACGCCAACAATGGGTGGCGTCTTAATTTTGATCGGAATATTTATTTCTTGTGTCTTATGGGCAGATTTAACGAATCGTTTTGTTTGGATTGTGATGATTGTCACTTTTGGCTTTGGTGCAATCGGCTGGGTAGACGACTATCGCAAAGTGGTTTACAAAAATCCTAAAGGGATGGCATCGCGAGAAAAATTCTTATGGCAAACGCTGATCGGTTTGTTTGCTGCCATTTATTTGGCGTTTTCAGTATCAGAGGTTAATAACTTAAAGGTGTTGCAACTCTTCATTAGTTGGGTAGAAAGCGGCTTTTCCTTGGACTTGCCAGCTAAATCCAATTTGTATCTTCCATTTATTAAGGAAGTTAGTTATCCATTGGGAGTTATGGGCTTCATCATTTTGAGTTACCTAGTGATCGTCGGTAGCAGTAATGCCGTGAACTTAACAGATGGTCTTGATGGTCTTGTGATCATGCCCGTCATTTTGGTGGGAGCAGCTTTAGGGGCTTTTGCTTATGTGATGGGTAATTCTATCTACGCAAAATACCTACTGTTCCCCTATATTCCGGGTGCCGGTGAATTACTCATTTTCTGCGGGGCAATGGGCGGAGCAGGCCTTGCCTTCCTTTGGTACAACGCACACCCTGCTCAAATTTTTATGGGAGATGTTGGCGCTTTAGCCCTCGGTGGTGCGCTCGGTACTATTGCCGTGATTGTGCGACAAGAAATTGTTCTTTTTGTGATGGGTGGAATTTTTGTTGCAGAGACGGTTTCCGTGATGATGCAAGTTCTTTGGTTTAAGTTCACTAAAAAATATTACGGGGAGGGCCGTCGTATTTTCCGTATGGCACCCCTCCATCACCATTTTGAATTAGGTGGTTGGCGTGAGACTCAGGTAGTAGTTCGTTTTTGGATCATTACGATATTGCTAGTTTTGATTGGCTTGTCTAGCTTGAAATTACGTTAGGAATTTATAAAAACACGATGAAGCTCGTATTACAAAATCCATTTCTAGGGCCCCAAGACAGCAAAGCGTCAGCAAGATTCTTACCTCAGTGTTTTTTAATTGTCGGCCTAGGTGAATCTGGATATGCCATGGCAAAGTGGTGTTTGATCCAAGGCGCTGCTGTTCGTTTAGTAGATACCCGTCAGCAAAAGGTATTGAATCCTCAACAAGCGAATTGGTTTCTTGATTTACAGCAATTAGGTTTAAAAGATTTTTGTTTTGAAGCAAATAATTGGGATACTTTATTAAATGATGTTGATGTAGTAGGAATTAGCCCAGGCTTGTCACCCATTCAAGAGCCATGTAAAACATTTTTAAAGATTTGTGAAGAGCGCACTATCCCAGTATGGAGCGAGATCGAGTTCTTTGCGCGCGCGATACTTGCCCTACAAGAAATGTCTGTAAACGAAGCTTTGTATAAACCAGATATCCTGGCAATTACTGGCACTAATGGAAAGACCACTACCAGTTCTTTAACTGCGCAGATATGTGAGCGTGCAGGTAAACGAGTTGCCCTTGCAGGAAATATCAGCCCAGCAGCATTAGAAAAACTATTAATCGTTCTTGAGAAGGCAAAAGATTATTCAGAGTTACCAGAAATCTGGGTGCTTGAGCTGTCAAGTTTTCAGCTGCAATTTACACATACTCTCGACCCTACTGCCGCAACAGTATTAAATTTATCTCAAGACCATTTGGATTGGCATGGAGATATGCGAGCTTATGCAGCAGCAAAAGCGCGCATCTTAGGAAAAAGTTCTGTATTGGTCTTGAATCGAGATGATGAAGCAGTTGTTGACTTATTTGCTGATCAGGCTGACGGTAGAAAAATGATTAGCTTTGGAGGAGATAGCCCAAGTGAGGTTGATTCCTTTGGGATTGAGCGAGATCCTAGAACCGGCGGTATTGATTGGCTTGTGTGGGCCGAGCCTGATGAAGCCACTTTAGCAGTCGAGCAAGAAGAAGCTCAAGAGGGATTTATAAAGCGGAGAAGACGTAAGAAATCAGATGCGTATGAGCAATCTGATGATTTGCGAATTAAACGCTTAATTCCCGCTGACGCATTACGGATTCGTGGGCGTCACAATGCTCTTAATGCACTAGCGGCACTTGCCTTAGCCCATGCTGCGGGATTGGGCATAGGGCTTTTATTACATGGTTTACGTGAATATCAAGGTGAGCCGCATCGAGTACAAACTGTCGCAGTGATTGCTGATGTTGAATACATCGACGATAGCAAGGGTACCAACGTAGGTGCAACGGTTGCCGCTTTACAGGGCTTAGGAGCGGCTTCCGTAAATAAAAATATTTGGTTAATTATCGGTGGTGATGGTAAGGGGCAAGATTTTTCACCGCTGGCAGAACCTATTACCCGATTCGCGAAAGGTCTTGTATTTATTGGCCGTGATGCCCCAGCCATTGAAGCGATTTGTATTCATGCTATCCAAGATCATGCTGTTCATGTTATTCGAGCAGATAGTTTGGAATTGGCTGTTCAACAAGTTGCAAGGTGTGCAGTGGCAGGCGATATTGTTCTACTATCCCCAGCCTGCGCAAGTTTCGATATGTTTAAGGACTACAAACATCGTGCCGATGTCTTCGTCCAGGCCGTTCATGAATTGGCCCAGCAATTGACACCAACATCTAATAGTAGCGTGGAGGCATCTGCGTGAATATTCGTCAAAACCGTTTTTGGAACATTTCTCGAGAGGGTTTTGATGGCTTTCGTACGGGTTTACGGGATGCCGTGTCAGGGGTTGAGCAAACACGCTCACGGATGATGGAGTATGACCAATTATTAGTTTGGGCGATTTTATCTTTAGCCTTAATTGGCTTAGTTATGGTGTATTCAGCATCCATTACTTTAGCTGATGGTCCTAAATATGCTAATTACAGTAGTAATCACTTTTTGGTACGCCACCTCATCTCTTTAGGAATTGCAGCATTTGTTGGTTTCTGGGTTTTTAAGATTCCTGTGAAAACATGGGACAAGCTTGCCCCTTATATATTTGCATTCACTATTCTTTTACTAGTAGCAGTTCTGATTCCTGGAATTGGTAAGGGTGTCAATGGTGCTCGTCGTTGGATCCCGTTGGGCCTGATGAACTTTCAGCCATCTGAGTTAATGAAGTTTGCCGTCATTATCTTTGCGGCAAGCTACACCGTTAAACGCCAAGAGCATTTGCACTCCTTTGTAAAAGGTTTTGTCCCTATGGGGCTTGCAGTTGCTCTAGTCGGTTTGTTGTTGATGTTAGAGCCCGATATGGGCGCCTTGATGGTCATTGGAATCATCGCCATGGGGATTTTGTTCCTGGGCGGAATTAATGCGAAATTATTTGGCGGCCTCACATTGGTTGGAATTTTGATTGTGGCAGCCGTGATCGCATTGTCGGAGTTTAGGCGCCAGCGTATTTTTGCATTCTTAGATCCTTGGCAAGCCGAGCATGCTGCGCGTAAGGGATATCAATTAGTTCACTCATTAATGGCATTTGGACGAGGTGAGTGGTTTGGTGTTGGTTTGGGCGGGAGTGTTGAAAAACTTCATTACTTACCTGAAGCGCACACCGACTTCATCTTGGCAGTTATTGGTGAAGAGCTGGGATTTATTGGTGTATGCATTGTCATCTTGTTGTTTTACTGGGTTGTGCGTCGAGCATTCTTGATTGGTCGAACAGCATTGCAATTAGATCGTAGCTTTGCCGGCTTATGCGCCAAGGGAATTGCAATATGGATTGGTTGGCAAGCTTTTATCAATATGGGCGTTAATTTGGGATTACTACCGACAAAAGGATTGACCTTACCTCTGGTGAGCTATGGGGGCTCAGCTATTTTGATGAATTCAGTTGCGCTTGCGGTTTTGCTGAAGATTGATTATGAGAACCGCATTCTAATGCGTGGAGGAAAGCTGTGAATTCAAGTTCTCGCTCAATCTTAGTCATGGCTGGGGGTACCGGCGGGCATATTTTCCCCGGACTTGCTGTTGCAGAAAATCTACGTGGTCAGGGTTGGACTGTAGCTTGGTTAGGTAATCCGAGCGGTATGGAATATCGCTTAGTACCCCCAAAAGGATTCCGCTTTGAAAGTGTGAGCTTCGGTGGTTTACGAGGCAAGGGTCTTCTTACCAAAATTATGTTGCCATTTAATTTGGTGCGTGCACTGGCGCAAAGTTGGCAGATTATTCGTCGACTTAAACCTAGTGTGGTTCTAGGAATGGGTGGGTATATTACGTTTCCAGGCGGTCTGGTGAGTTACGTTCTAGGCCGACCTCTTGTATTACACGAGGCTAACTCGGTAGCAGGAAGTGCTAATCGCTTTTTGGCAAAAGTAGCTACCCGCGTTTTAACTGGTTTTCCAAAAACCTTGGCAAATGCAGAATGGGTTGGTAATCCGATTCGAAACAGCTTTGAGACCCTTGGTCATTGCGCTGATCGTTATGCAGCCCGTCAAGGCCCCTTACAGATATTAGTCATTGGCGGAAGCCTTGGTGCGGCAGCTTTAAACACAGTCATCCCAGAGGCCCTAGCGCGAATACCTGTAGATCAGCGACCAATCGTCATTCATCAGGCTGGCGAAAAACATGCTGATGTGGTTACTAACACCTATCGGACATTGGCGGTTTCTGCGCAAGTGAAACCATTTATTGAAGATATGGCGTCTGCTTATGCACAAGCAGATTTAGTCATATGCCGTTCAGGTGCAATGACTGTATCGGAAGTATCAGCTGCCGGTGTGGCCGCTTGTTTTGTGCCCTTTCCTTATGCAATTGATGATCATCAAACCGCAAATGCACGCTTTTTGACAGATTTACAAGCGGCAATATTGATTCCTCAAAATCAACTATCGGCAGAATCTTTAGCAACTTTATTGCAGAGCTTGAGTCGTAATCAATTATCTGCTATGGCTCAAAAAGCACAACAGCACGCAAAGCATCATGCTACCGAGCATGTCGCAAGAATTTGTATGGAGAGTGCAAAGTGAAGCATATCGTTCAACACATTCATTTTGTTGGTATTGGTGGTGCCGGGATGTGCGGTATTGCTGAGGTGCTTCTTAACTTAGGTTACCGCGTATCTGGATCTGATTTATCCGAATCTGCAATTACGAAACGTTTGTCTGATTTAGGCGCCGTCATTCACATTGGGCATGATGCGAAGCATATTGGTAATGCAGAAGCGGTGGTGATTTCCACTGCAGTAGCAGGTAATAATCCGGAAGTTTTGGCGGCACGTGCGTCTCATATTCCAGTAATCCAGCGGGCAGTGATGCTGGGCGAGTTAATGCGCTTAAAGCAAGGAATTGCAATCGCTGGCACACACGGTAAAACAACTACAACCAGTTTGGTTGCGTCTGTATTGGCACAAGGTGGCTTAGATCCAACCTTTGTGATTGGCGGCAAGCTTAATTCTGCCGGAGTGAATGCACGCCTAGGGCAAGGTGATTTTATCGTGGTTGAGGCAGATGAGTCTGACGCATCATTTTTGCAACTCTTTCCAGCCATGGAAGTAATCACGAATATTGATGCTGATCATATGGACACATATCAGCATGATATGGCACGTTTGAAACAAACATTTGTGCAATTTACACAACGCATGCCTTTTTATGGGATTGCTGTTTTGTGCATCGATGATGCAAACGTGAGAGATATTATTCCCTTTGTTTCTCAACCCATCCTGCGTTACGGCTTATCGGCAGATGCAGATATTCGGGCAAGTGATATTAAGGCGGTTGGAACTCAAATGACATTCACGGCGCATCGTAAAGCAATACGTCGTCACGGAACAGAGCCAGGCCCATTAAAGATTTGCCTCAATTTACCCGGTAAACATAATGTATTAAATGCACTGGCCGCTATTGGGATTGCAACAGAGTTAGGTGTGAGTGACGAGGCCATTATTAAAGCTTTAGCCCAATTCAGCGGAGTGGGAAGGCGCTTTCAGCATTTTGGTGAAATTGAATTAAAAGGTGGAGGTTACTTCACTATGGTGGATGACTACGGCCACCACCCGGTGGAAATGAATGCAACGCTTGCAGCAGCGCGTGGAGCGTATCCTAATCGGCGTTTAGTCTTAGCATTTCAACCACATCGGTTTACAAGAACTCGAGATTGTTTTGGTGATTTTGTTCAGGTATTACGACAATTTGATGCAGTGGTATTAACTGATGTATATCCTGCAGGTGAAGCGCGTATTCCTGGTGCAGATAGCAAGTCCTTAATCAAAGCATTAGGTAAGTCAATCCCAACACAACTTGTGGATCAGGTTAAAGAGATGCCCATCATTTTGGGTTCGCTTTTACAAGATGGTGATGTCTTAATTACGATGGGCGCAGGCTCGATTTCTCAGGTGCCCCATGCGATTGCGGAGATGAAATATGTCTAATGTGAAGACGCAATCTAACTGGGGTAAGCAGGTGGCTATGGACTTGGCCAAAATAAATCCTAAGCAATTCGGTCGCGTCGGAGTGTTGTTGGGTGGTCGATCAGCTGAACGAGAAATATCGTTACTTTCGGGCGGAGGTGTTTTAAAAGCTCTTCAAGAAAAAGGTGTCGACGCACACCCATTTGATCCAGGCGCTCGCAATCCAGCTGAAATTGCTACCCAAGGATTTGATCGAGTCTTTATTACTTTACATGGCCGTTATGGTGAGGATGGCACGATTCAAGGTCTTTTAGAGTTGTTCAATATTCCGTATACCGGTAGTGGTGTATTGGCTTCAGCATTGGCAATTGATAAGGTTGCTACAAAACGCATATGGATTAGTAACCAATTACAAACTCCTCTATTTGAGGTTTTAGGCGATCGAAGTGACTGGCCTACTGTTATTAAAAAACTAGGTCTTCCTATTATTGTGAAACCTGCACATGAGGGATCATCACTTGGTTTAAGCAAGGTTACTCGCATAGAGGATTTACCCAAGGCCTATGAATTAGCAGCTCGCTTAGATAGGCGCGTACTTGCAGAACAATGCATTATCGGACCAGAATTAACTTGCCCGATTGTTGGAGAGGGTGATACTGCTCAGGCATTACCAGTCATTCGTATTGTTCCTCCGCCAGCAGGTTATGACTTTCATCATAAGTACTTCTCCGATGAAACTCAATATTTATGTCCCACTGATTTAGATCGAAGGATTGAAGAGCGCGTCCAAGAGCTTGCCTTGGCAGCTTATCGTGCATTGGGTTGTCGTATGTGGGGTCGTGCAGATGTCATGCTTGATGAGGCCAATCATCATCAACCTTATTTATTAGAGATGAACACTTCTCCGGGAATGACATCACATTCATTAGTGCCCATGGCCGCAAAGGCTGCTGGCGTGAGCTATTCAGATTTGGTGCTGTGGATTTTGTGTCAGACAATGACTTCCGCAAATGAGGCACAAGCATGAATACACTGTTACGCCGATCTTACGAACTCTTTACAGTAGCTGCAGGTCCTATTTGGAACTATCCAGAGCGCATGCGCGAGATAAGTCGGTGGTTGATGCGCTTTTTTATGCTTGCTTTGTTGATCTCGGTACTAATATGGATTAGTCATCAGCCCGTATTTACTCTTCGTCATGTTCAGGTTGAATCAGCTGGAGAGGGGGACTTGCGACATATTCAGCTGGCGATGATTCGCGGTCAGGTTCTAGCTAAAGTTCAGGGTAATTTTTTCAGCGTTCGCTTACAAGATGTAAAAGAAGCATTCGAGACCTTGCCTTGGGTCCGTCATGCGAGTGTGAGACGTGCTTGGCCGAATGGCTTAGTTGTGAGTATTGAGGAACAGAAACCGCTAGCCGTTTGGGGTAAGCCAGACCAATACAAACTGATGAACGTTCACGGAGAGGTGTTTAGTGGATCAGTCGCAGAGTTAGACGACAGCATTCAACTGATTGAGCTGAGCGGACCAGATGGCTCAAGCAAAGAGGTCTTGCGGCTTTATCAAAAAGCGAGTGTCTGGTTTAAACCCTGGGATGCTGAGGTTAAATCCTTGATTCTTTCCGATCGGTATGCCTGGCACATCAAGTTAAGCAATGGAGTGCGAATTGAGTTTGGTCGCGATGAAGAGCAAGCAAAGGGAGTGTTAGAACAGCGCGTTGCTCAGCTTTTGCAATATTGGCCACAGGTTCAGCAGAAGTGGCCGAGCCGAGTTGATGCAGTTGATTTGCGATACCCCAATGGCTTTGCAGTGCATGTGGTTAGCGCACCTGCAAAGACAGCTCCACCAAGCTTGAAAGTTTCAGTCGCACCTGAATATCAATTGGCAATTTTGAATCACGATGAAAAACGTAGTGAGGAATTGAAATGAGTAAAGACAACCGCGATTTATTGGTTGGTTTAGATATCGGCACATCCAAAGTGGTTGCCTTGGTAGCCGAGTTGAGTCCAGAGGGTCAATTTAATGTACTGGGTCTGGGTCAAACTTCTTCTAAGGGATTAAAGAAGGGTGTTGTGGTCAATATAGAGGCTACAGTTCAGTCGATCCAAAAAGCCCTAGAGGAAGCTGAATTGATGTCAGATCGTCAGATCGTACAAGTCTTTACTGGAATTGCAGGTAACCATATTGTGAGTTTTAACTCAAGCGGTATGGTTGCCATTCGAGATAAGGAAGTTGGCTCTGGAGACGTAGAGCGTGTTTTGGAAACTGCTAAAGCAATCAACATACCAACCGATCAGCAAATATTACATATCCTAATTCAGGAGTTCATCATTGATGGACAAGAAGATGTACGTGAGCCAATTGGTATGAGTGGTTTACGACTGGAAGTAAAAGTACATATTGTTACTGGTGCTGTTAGTGCAGCACAAAATATTGTCAAATGCGTCAGACGTTGTGGCTTAGAGGTAAATGATCTGATTTTGCAGCCCTTAGCATCTAGTTTAGCCGTTCTGACTGACGATGAAAAAGAGCTTGGAGTTGTATTGATTGATATCGGTGGCGGCACAACAGATATTGCAATTTATAGCCAAGGTTCTATTCGCCATACCGCAGTTATTCCAATTGCTGGCGATCAAATTACTAATGACATCGCAATGGCATTACGGACACCGACTATTGAAGCTGAAGATCTAAAAATTCATCATGGCGTGGCTAAGCAGGACATGGCAGATACGACAGCCATGATTGATGTTCCGGGCGTTGGTGATCGTGAGCCGCGGCCTATGTCTAAACAGGCTCTCGCAGCAGTTATTGAGCCACGCGTGGAAGAGTTATTCACCCTAGTTCGCAATATTGTGCGTGAGTCTGGTTACGAAGACATGGTGTCTTCTGGCATTGTTTTGACAGGTGGTACAGCAATGATGCCAGGCATGGTTGAACTTGCCGAGCAAGTCTTTTTGAAGCCCGCACGTGTTGGAACACCGGAGTATCGCGGTCATTTACATGAGGTATTGCGAAGCCCCCGCTACTCAACAGGTTTAGGTTTGTTGATGGAGGGCCAGGCGCAGTTAATGCGTGGTCGTCGTGCATCACAGGGGGGCAGTTTTCAAGGCGTAGTGTCGCGAATGAAGGAATGGTTTACAGGAAATTTTTAGTATTTTTTCGTCGTCGTGAATCGGCAATCCAAGATGGAGAGTCGATTATTAAAAGGAGGGTGTTATGGAGTTTGAAATGGTAGAACAAGAGATAGCTGGCAAAACCATTATTAAGGTGGTTGGTGTCGGAGGGGCTGGCGGTAATGCTGTTCAGCACATGATTCGTCGTAGTGTTAATGGCGTCGAGTTTATTTGCATGAATACGGATGCCGGCGCGTTACAACGTTCTCAAGCGCGAGTCAATTTGCAATTGGGAGAAACAGGTTTGGGTGCAGGCGCAAAACCAGAAGTGGGCGCAGCTGCAGCTGAGCAGGCACGAGCTCGAATTGCAGATGTTTTACAAGGTGCCCATATGGTATTTATCACAGCAGGTATGGGTGGTGGTACAGGAACCGGCGCAGCACCCATTGTCGCTCAGGTCGCCAAAGAAATGGGTATTTTAACCGTTGGCGTAATTAGCAAGCCATTTGACTTTGAAGGCGCCAAACGGCTGAAGGTTGCTGAGCTTGGTTCTCATGAGTTAGAGAAGCATGTGGATTCACTCATTGTTGTTCTCAATGAAAAATTATTTGAGGTGATGGGTGAAGACGCTGAATTTGATAAGGCGTTTGCTTGTGCCGATGATGTATTGCATAACGCAGTATCTGGAATTGCAGAGATCATCAATGAACAAGGTCTAATTAATGTCGACTTTGAGGATGTAAAAACTGTCATGAGTGAGCAGGGTAAGGCAATGATGGGAACGGCAACGGTATCTGGTATGGACCGTGCTCGTCTAGCTGCCGAAGCTGCTGTTGCTTCACCATTATTGGAGGGCGTTGATTTATCTGGCGCACGCGGTGTACTTGTCAACATTACCGCCAGCCGTTCATTGAAGTTGTCGGAGACCCGTGAAGTGATGGCTGCGATTCGGGGGTATGCAGCAGAGGATGCGACAGTTATTTTTGGAACAGTTTATGACGATAGCTTAGGTGATGCCTTACGCGTTACTGTGGTTGCAACTGGCCTAAATGGTTCACAGGCAATGCAAAAGGACCAGCCCCAGTTAATCTGGCGTCAAGCAACTGGTACAAATGATGTCAGTCCAACAATGACAACATTAGGTGAATTTGCACCGACAAGTCCGGCTGCTGCTATGAGTCAGCCAGTAGCAAGTGGACCAATTGCAACAATTGCTAATCCAGCAGTAGACTACGGACAGTTAGATGTTCCAAAGGTATTCAGAAACTCGCGTGATTCCGTGCCGCCCAGCTTAGGGGCAGATAGTTCCCCACAAGCTAAGGCAATGTTGGAAAAAGGGGCTGATTACTATGAAATACCGGCTTTTTTGAGGAAGCAGGCAGACTAATGATTTAACCATACAATAGTGGGTTCGAGGATTGCTAATGCAGTCGCCCCTCCGGACGACGAATCCAGCCTCTGTATTGGCACTCCCAAAACCACTATTGATATGGAGATCACATGATTGCAGTAGGACAAAAATTACCCAATGCTACCCTCTATGAGTTTTTTGATGAAGAGCGCGATGGCTGCTCCTTGGGCCCAAATTCATTTGAAGTCGATAAATTAACAGCCGGTAAGAAGATCGTTATTTTCGCTTTACCCGGTGCATATACTCCAACCTGTTCAGCAAAACATGTCCCAGGTTATGTTGAGCAGTTTGATGCTCTGAAGGCCAAAGGTGGTGATGAGCTTTGGTGTGTTTCCGTGAATGATCCATTTGTAATGGGTGCCTGGGGACGTGATTTGAAGGTTGGTAAAAAAGTTCGTATGTTTGGTGATGGTAGCGCAGAGTTCACAAAAAAATTAGGCATGGAGTTTGATCTGACTGCGCGCGGACTTGGTGTTCGTTCTCAGCGCTATGTCATGATTGTGGACAATGGTATTGTCAAACACCTTGCCGTTGAGGGCCCTGGAAAGTTTGAAGTGAGTGATGCTGCTAGCGCCTTAAAGCATCTCTAAACTTACCTAATTGAGTCAAGCCAATATGCTGAAGCAGAAAACCTTAGCAGAGCCAATTAAGACGGTTGGGATTGGCTTGCACTCGGGTCGCAAATCGACTCTCACTATTAATCCCGCCCCCGCTAACTTTGGAATTCAGTTTGTACGAGTTGATTTACCAAGTACGGCTTATATTCCTGCACATGCCCTGGCTGTCTGTGATACTCGATTAGCTACAGTGATTCAGAAGGATGGTGTTAAGGTTTCAACGGTCGAGCATTTGTTATCCGCCTGTTCTGGTCTTGGCCTCGACAATTTACTCATTGAGGTTGATGCTGAGGAAGTGCCAATCATGGATGGTAGCGCCGCTTCATTCTTATTCTTGATTGAGTCCGCTGGAATTGTGGAACAAGATGAACCCCGTAAGTTTATGGTGATTCAAAAAGCGATAGAAGTGCGCGAAGGTAATAAGTTAGCCCGTTTGGAGCCATTTTTCGGCTTTAAGTTAGATTTCACGATTGACTTTAAGCACCCTGCAGTAGATAAAACGGGTCAGCACTTTATTGTTGATTTTGCAGAACATGCTTATCGAAGTGAAATTGGACGAGCTCGAACTTTTGGTTTTGCCCACGAAGTAGAGGCATTGCGTGAAATTGGTTTGGCACGAGGTGGCAGTTTAGATAATGCGATTGTTCTTGATGAGCATCGCATTCTAAATAATGAGGAGTTGCGTTATGACGATGAATTTGTGCGCCACAAGATTTTGGATGCTGTTGGTGATCTCTATATGGCGGGTTACCCAATAGTTGGGGCATATACTGCTGAGAAGTCTGGGCATGCATTAAATAACGCCCTTTTACGTAAGCTTTTAGATGATCCTACTGCTTACTCTATACAGGCATTTCGTAAAGATAAGGCACCGCCAGCTTATTTGCAATTAATTGATCCAATTACCGCTTAGTTCGCCTACCTTTTAGCAATTGAGCAACCGCTTCTCGAAGCGAAGAATTCGGGGATAGACGCTCATACAACTTTTGCCAAGCTTCGTGTGCCACGCTTGAAAAAGGCGGGGGCTCAACTCTGTGTATCTCAACCCTTTGTGACCCTAAATGGGGCCGCACTTTTACTTTAATACTGTTGATTCGCCAATTGTGGAGATTTAATTCTGTTACAAGGCTTGGGGTTAATTGCTGTAAACGTCCGCTGATTGTAGGGCTGGGGACTAATAAAAATAGCTCATTGGGATTTGTCGAATGCCACTCTACCTGCACCAAGGCGCCCATTTCCTGAAAACCTAGCTTTTTTAGGACTATTTTTACTTGTGCCGTGAGATTTTCATGGCTTTGGGCCCGATCCAGGATGCTTTTAAGGCCCCGCTCTTCTTGAAGGCAGTCTAGCCAAGGGCGGGCAGACTTTAATAGGGACTTATTCATCAATTGGGGGCTCTCGGGTGATAAACTCAGAGGCTAAAATTTTTTCATATTGCTATGGTACTTGGTCTTATTAAAACACTGG
>JACCEB010928572.1_pt1 | contig 14092 bp, 9 predicted proteins | sample 7454761 | NCBI WGS metagenome assembly JACCEB01 (sample SAMN15323454, study PRJNA562643) | freshwater metagenome | isolation source: river surface water | place: USA:Blue River Watershed | collected 2017-08-18 | reverse complement strand
TACCCAATGTGGGGCAAGCCATTATAGAGTATGTGGAACTCAAAATCGGTGGACAGACTATCGACAAACAATATGGTGAATGGATGTATATTTGGAATGAGTTGACACTATCTGATGAGAAAAAACGCGCATTCTATGAGATGACAAAGAGTGAACCACGAAACGGGCCATTCACTTGTTTTGTGCCGTTACAATTATGGTTCTGTCGTAATATAGGCAACGCGTTGCATTTAGTTGCGCTACAGTATCATGATGTAGATATTGAAATTGTACTCCGACCACTGAATCAATTATATTATTTTGGCCAGGCTAGATACTATGATTTACAGTCGGCACCATATTCTGGTCCCATAGCACCACCCCCTGCTAACGTGTATACTAGAGGCACTAGTGGTCAAGCATTTACACCGGAAATTAATGGTAAATTACTAGTGTTTAATTCCGGTACACAAAGTACACCAATTACATACTTATCACCTTCGCAAATCTCGTTACTTGCAAATATTGGTGCAACCGGTAATCGTGTATATATCGACCCTGGATATACATTAGTCGGCTCACCTACCATAACTGATATCCGCATTTATCTGGATTATGTATACTTAGATACATACGAACGTAAATATTTTGCACAGTCCAAGCATAGATACCTAATTGAACAAATCCAAGCCACAGGACAAGTAGGAATTAGTCCAGTAGAGACTTCCACTAAAATAAGTCTGGATTTCAACCTACCGGTTAAAGAATTATTCTGGACAGTACAGACGAATGAAAACTTGAATAACAATGAGTTACTTAATTTCCGTAGTACACCCGACCCAGTATATGAAAGTGCAACCGATATTATAACATCTATGACAATCACATATAATGGTTCGCAGCGATTTAGCCCGAGGAGCGGCGAATACTTTCGCCTGATTCAGCCGTTCCAACACCATACTAATCCTGGAGTATTTGATAAGTATATTTATGTGTACTCATTCGCGCTACATCCGGAGGAATTGCAGCCGAGTGGTGCAAGTAATTACAGCAAGATTGATACCGTAGATTTTCAATTACAACTTAACCAAACACATCCACCCAGTGTCATTCATATATATGCATTGAATTACAACGTACTCCGTATAATGAATGGTATGGGTGGTATTGCATTCTTGAATTAATTCATGCTATTTATTGGATTTTAGATGTTTTTTGTGTTTTTAGCAAATTTAGCAAAATTGACAAAAATTGAATTAATAATTGACAGTGATAAAATAGTATGCTTCAAGTAACCTTTAACTAGGCGAACGAAGAATAATGACTTAGTGGCACCGGTTCGTCCGGTGGCTGCGAGGTGTTCTGGAAGTGCGATGCACTCTGGAGGTCACGATTGTGAGCTGACCGTACCTATAAGACCTCGGAAGGCATGGTGTGGAGACTCACTTTAGGCTCGGTGCACTGGTGCCAGCTGACTTGACTTCTGGGGTGCTTAGTGCAGCCGGAAACACTTTGTAGTTATGGCTTCGGCCATCAACACTCAGTCATATTTGCCATCAATTAGTATTCGGAATACTCATTCACACAAATGTGAATAGAGGTTCTTGATGTTGATTCGATGGACGGTGGTTGACGAACCACTGACTTTGGGAGCCGCAAGGCTCAACTGGTGGATCGACGGATCTGCTAACTGGTGCTCTTGTCCGCAAGGATGAGAGATGAACTATCTTTGACAACTTTCAGGTTCCCATTTGGGTTCTGGCAGGGCTGAATTTGGAGACTTCGGTGTCGTCGCTGGCCCTGGGCCGCACACACTATGCAGATCTTCTTAATCGCTGAGCAATGTTCAGTGAAATTCGGTTCTGTTAGGGTCCTATGGATTCTGACTGGTGTCATTGATGGTTTGAGACTTCAAGGCTCGCCATTACCTTGTAAGGTTGGTACACTGGAAAGGTGTATTTGACCATTGCATTCTTGGATGAAACATACCCTTAAGCAAGGTGTGTTGACAAGTTTGCATAAAGCAGGGTGGAATACCCTGCGCTTCGGGTAGACGCGTCCGCAAGGATGTGTAGACCATTGGATTCATGGATGACGCATGCCCTTAAGCAAGGCGTGTTGACATGGATTGCATAAAGCATCGAACAGGGTGGGTCCTGTTCGCCTGCTAGGGATGCATTCATCTTCTAGGTTCATTCTTCATAAATGACGTTGACCCGCTGGCCGGGTTAGCTGATATGAAGAGTAAATCAAGGAGTTGGATGTATTCCGGCGTTACTCAGTAAAATGTGATTCAGTTGCAAGGAGCTTGTTGACTTGTGCAGTACCCGGGGGGTGTGCTGTATGAGTTAATGAGTTCTATGCGAGATGTACCCGGGGGGTGTGCATTTCGCAGGGGGTGATGCTTATTCGACTACCCGGGGGTGTAGTCGTTTGAGTGTCAGGCAACTGAACCACTGGGTTCTGAGAACGTTGTGAACTGGTAACTGGCGTTGTATGCTAGGGATCAGGGATCAAAAAACAAAAAATCTTTTTTTTGTATTGACTGGCTAGGTTATTTTTTGTATTCCATTTGTCATTGTAGATTAAACTAGAGTCTACCCAACAGTGAATTATTTAATGGATTCCTCATCTACCTCCCCACCCTCTAGCCAAGCAGTAGACCCGGCTAATCAAGTCCAGCCAACCATCGCCACATGGCTAACTGATAAAATAGCAGAATATATCCGCGAATACAAGGAAGGCGGACTACTTAACAAACAAGTCCTTAGCCCGGACCAAATCCGCGATGGAGCCTATACACTACTTGGTCTAGACACCCTTGAAGACAGACTCCGCCTACCAGAAAATCGCATATATCGCGAACTGGAATTCTTTACCAGTAATGACCCTAGTGGACAAACGCCCTCTCTATTCCAACGGCTAGACACTACATCCACTATCTCCGGGTCCCTGTATTTAGCCAACCACTTACTCAACCACACCGATAACCTCGAAACCCTTCACCAACGCCAAAATACTATCCAGTACTTCAGCACACTTTCCACTGGCGAATCAGGACGGCTAACCACCCTAATTACTGAGTTTAAAGCGGCCGAACCGGATTTGTACTGGCTAACAGGGAAGAAAACCGCTGAAATGTCTGAAGTCCTGCAAATCCTGTTCTTTAACCAACCCTGGAATCAGTTCCTCAATACTAATGACCAATTCACATGCCTGTACTATTATTTCATTATGATATTCAATCCCATATGGGGTGTTTTCGGTCCGATACTCATTTTTTTCATCCCCTATGTATTCACGCGCTATGTTATGAAAATCGAAATCCCGCTAGATTTCTACCTGCAAAGTCTGAAATCTACACTATTCGGTGACCAGTTCTTCAAGATGTTCAAAATGGCCCAAAAGGTATATCAGGGAGTCACGGCTACCGCATCCGCACTGCATACCGGCAGTGACAGCATTAAATCATTTGTAGTTAATAAGATATTCGAGATTATCACTAGCGAATTCGGTCGCTGGGTCTATCTCGGTATAGTCATTGGCTGCTATCTCTGGTCCATATATAACCAATGTCTGACGACATATAACTATAACAAACTCATTAACTTCCTACATGCCAAACTCAACCGGGTCAGACAACTCATCACATCGGTAAATACCGCCATCCAGATAACCGGCTTTTCACGGTCAACAACTGGGCGTTCGATTGCTGATAGCGGCTGTCCTGTATATACCAAATTATATAATGAGTGTCTAGCCGCGCTAAACTCCAATGAAGTCATTAAATATATTCGGGAACAAGATACATTCACTCAGTCACCCGGAATCTTATCCAATAAAGGTGCTATCATTAAAGCTTATTACTTGTTGGACAAGGACCCGACTATCCTGCGACCGTTCATCGAATTCATGGCCTACTTGGATACCTGGACTTCAATGGCTAGACACTCCGCATCATGGTGTATCCCAACTTACAACCCTATCAGTGAATATCCACAACTAGAAATCCGGGAATGTTTCAGTCCGGCATGTCAACCATGTATCACGAACGACGTTCATCTACTAGCCAAAGGTAGCCAAAATATGTTACTTACTGGCCCGAATGGTAGCGGGAAATCCACTTACCTAAAGAGCGTTATGTCAGCTGTTATACTGGCACAAACTGTGGGTATCGCCCCTGCCGAGTCTATGCAATTTACACCATTTGCTCATTTATCCACCTATTTGAATATTCCGGATTGCCAAGGTAAGGAATCCTTGTTCCAAGCTGAAATGACCCGGTGTCATGACCATCTAGCCATGCTTAAGGACCTGGAATCCCAGCCTGGAAAATTTAGCTTCAATATCATGGATGAGATATTTGTCAGCACTAACTACTTAGAGGGTATGAGTGGGGCGTATGCAGTTATTAAATCCTTGGGCCAGTTACATAATTCGTTACATATCATAACCACCCACTTTGACAAGCTTACCAACCCGGAACAGCCCATCCTCGGCTACGTGTATAAGCACTTTACCATATCCACGGACTCCACCGATGAATCCGTTATTCAGAAGGATTACAAGTTGAGAGACGGTGTTAACAGGAAACATATGGCGTTACACTTGCTTAAACTTAGAGGATTCGATTCCACACTGATAACAGATGCACGTGAAATGTATGACAGATTGGTGTCAGCCGATGATGCTATGCGGATAGACTCTTCTTCCATACCAATGGCCAGCGCTCCAGAACTACCTACTAAGAACACCCCAACATATGAAACCGAACCATCAGATGAGAACCACGAGATACCACCCAGTGAATCCGGGCCATCTACCGTGGACTCCCCCGTTACCGCACCGGAAAATGTTAGTGAATCTGTGGAAAATCCTTAGGGTTTGGAGCTCGGGACCGAAAATTAGCAAATTTCGCGGCTGCCATCTGGGTAATTCCGGACTGCCATCTGGTGCCTCTTCTTACTTTCTGATAAACCACTATCCCCAAATTTGTTATGTTTTATTAAAATCTGTTAATCAATGAGGCTCTAGCCAAGCACACAATCTCCAAACCCTTAAAATAATTTCACCTGTCCGATGGACCCCACCGTTACCCCACCGGAATTACTTGGTAAATCTGTGTAAAATCCTTAGGACTTGGAGCTCGGGTCCTAAAATTAGCAAATTTCGCACACCAGACGGCAGGCTGGAATACCCAGACGGCAGGCTGGACACCCAGACGGCAGGCTGGAATTACCCAGACGGCAGGCTGGAATACCCAGACGGCAAACCGGATTAGCTGATTAGGTCATAGTGAGCTTGGCTAGACAATCCCTTTGTCATTTTTTTTAACATTAATGATGTCTAACCAAAAAAAATTGTTTTTTATGTATTTTACTAATCAGGTCATCATATACACTTCCTCCTAATAGAACATATAATATGGAACATACATCGACTATCAATCCAGAGCAAGAACCAAACATGAACCGAGAACTAACCATACATAAAATGACAAAACTTATCCAACTGAATGCGGAAACATTGTTCAACCAAGAAGGGTTGGAAGATAGTTTTGCATACAATAATGCGGAATCAGTTGCCACCAAACTTTATGATGAACACATTGTGCCAAGTGGCGATTTCTCCACCAAAAACATTATTCATATTATGACAACCGTTAACCTACATGAAAGTGAATTTAGGGAAAAAGAAGCCGAGATAGATGCTGACTTCCAGAACAGCGTAGACGCTGCAAAACGGATATGTGAAGCCAAAAAGCTCAAAGTAAATACCGAATCTGCTCTATATAAACTTAATCCTGAAGATGCCACTAGGGTACATGCTGAAACTTGTGATGATGAATATAGGTATAATTTGACTAAGCTTGAGCGCAGTAGAGCTCAAGAAAAATGCGTGCTTAAAATGCAAGTTGAATATGCTATTGAGCTATGCGAAGTTGATTTGTTCGTGCGACCCCGTGATTACGTTAAGTATTGGGATTCTCTAATGTCGGTTATTGGTTTGACATTAAATGCATTTAAATTCATCGACGATATAGTTAACATGCACTTTGCGAAACGCTGTAAAAAATCGATAGATGCGCACTATTCCTGTCTAGCCACGCTTGATGACTACGTATCTGTGCATGAAGTCCTGTCCCGTAGAGTTCCGGTTGACTGTCTGGAAATTCACAACACTATGTAATAATTATATAGCTTGGCTATGGATATTTACTATTTTTATTTTTTATATATGCTTATTTTAATAACCCTAACTTAGTATCTAGCCATGTCCGCTGCACTTAAACTTGACGCCAAATTACTCAAATCTCTCGAGGTGCTCGAAGCCAAAGTTAATGCCCTAACGGGTGATGAAGCCGGTCTCGATGCCTTCTGGAAACGTTTAGACTTCAACGGTAACGGTGTAGTCAGTCTAGCCGAGATTGACAAGCTCTGTGTCGAACAATACCCTTTACTCAACCAGAAACCCGCCCTCATGCGTGCATACAAACGCACTACCGGAAAAGGTGACTTAGCCAGCACCGATTGCGCCCTTGTCGAACGCCCACAACTCGCCGAACTTATTAAGAACCTCTTCTACTTCAACCGCGTGTATCATGTATTCGATAAGATTGACTCGGATGATGACCGCCGTATAGACAAAAACGAATTTAAAGCCGGATTCCCCCTTCTCGGGCTGGATAAAAAGAAACATCCGGTGGATGAGGTATTCGCAGCCATTGACGCAAACGGTGGTGGGATTATTTTATTTGACGAGTTCTGCGCTTGGTTCGCCGATAATATGCAATAAGTCACCTACTCACTGAAAATCCTCTGCAAGTTCGGACCGGATAACCTCGGCTAGACGCTGGAGCATTGGTTCCGGATATAGTACCATTTGGCTGCCATCGGGTGAACTCAATCCTACCGGCTTTTGGAATCCACCGTTTGGCAAATCCCGAAAATGGGCATGAACTCGCGCCTTAAACTCAATAATTGCCCGGTTGGTGAAAACGGAATCCGGAGCGATTAGTGTCATAATCTGCTGGAATTCATATAGGTTCACGTCCTGGTGCTGCATAGCCGGCTTTAGGCTGCTGAAATTATATGGGGTTTGTGTTGTCATGGTTATTCAATGATGTGATATTTTAACATGGAATATATAAACTAAGTGCAAAAAACAATTTTTACTTTTTACCCTTCTTCCCTGTAGTAGGAGTTTGGGGATTGGCAATCCACTTGTTATTACATAGTCCACATGAATAACCATGTGTCTTTGGGTCAGTAAGCTTGATGTTAACTGATTGGCATTTAGGGCACTGTACATTACTAGGCTGTCCACTACCAGGTGCCGGAAATTTAAATACCTCATCCCTGGCCTTCAGCATCTTATCCAGAGCCGATTCATACGATATTGCACTATACGCCTTTTGCTGTTTTTTGAATTCCTCTTCCGATACCCCGGTGTCAGTATCACGCTTGTTTAATTCTGTTAAGTCACTCATAATGACTATATGCTTGGCTAGATATCTATGTTAATAATATATTATTTTATATTCCAATATAACGCATAGTGTCAATTTTTAGATAATTTTGCAAATAAATATTACACATTTAGCAAATTACTTAAAAATGTTTTTTTTAAAATGCATAATTGGCTATACTATGTAACCATTTTGACGCCGACGTTCAAACGTTACATTCGCAAAACAGCGATTCTATCAACCAATACAAACGGAAAACAAGCAACAATACCAACCATGGCATTCAAGCTCAAGGCAACTGCACCAACATTCAAGCCCAACACAGGCGAGGACAAGAACACGGACACCATTACAACGGTAAACGAGAATCCACACGGATTCATCAAGGACCTCCGGAACAACACAACCCCTGCCAAGACAGCGCAGGTTAAGCAGGTCTGCTTCTGCGATGTTTCTGGCTCACAGGCAATGGTATTCTCTAACTACTACTACGTAACACCAACACCTAGGAAGGGTGCAATCGCCACCCTGCGTGTGCTGTTTGCAATCATGGACCCAACAGGAACTGCAATCACATGCATCCCTTTCGGCATGAAGGACGGTATGTACACTACCATGACAACTCCAGAGTTCCGTGCAAAGTACGCGGATGACAAGGCATTCAACTGCGGTACCTACACAACCTACATCGAGCAGGCGCTCAACGACCTGTGTGCAAAGGGCGAGCGCTTCCATTTCATCCTTCAGGGTGATGGTGCGTTTTCTGACCCAGGACGTTTGAGCAGCCTCTTCGAGAAGCTCGCATGTGAGGGCAAGCTCAGGCTAATTGCCCAGGTGACAATGATATTCTCGGACCACACATCTTACAGTGACCAGGCAAAGATTTTGGATTCGCTCACCAAGATTTGCATGAAGGCAGATGACATCATCCCTGTCGTTGCACACCGCATAACCAACGTGTATGCGAATGCACTTCCAGGTGAGAGCAAGCCGCTTGTTCAGGCTGATTTTGAGTTCATCAAGACCCAGCTCCACGAGAACAAGTCAATCAACTCTGTTAAGACACCTGAGAACCACTTCCGGGTCAGCCACTTTGCCATTCACAAGCTGCTGACCGCTGCTAGCATCGCAAAGGTGCTGCGCGATAATGAGCAGGGTGCAAAGGAGATTTTCGATATTCTCAAGGAGAATGCACGACTGTGCCCAAATCTGCTCACTGAGAATGCCGTGTACGCACGCATCTACAAGGTCTGCTGCATCCTGTTCGGAAAGGCAGCGAGTGACTGGCTTGGTGACATGATTACCAACCCAAACACACCGCTTAGCACCCGCACGGCTCTCCAACTGATGCGCGATAACTCCAAGCAGGACCCGAATGAGGTCACGCTGAACATGATGAAGCTCAAGCCGGACATTATCGGCTATCTGACCTTCGGAAAGACCGGTGTCACGACTACCAAGGACGAGGTGCTTGCATCCATGAAGGACCTCCGCACAATGTCCGACCTCATCAAGAAGGTTTTCAAGACCGCCAATCCGGCAATCGAGCATGGAACACCATCTGACAAGATTCCCGGGTTTCCAATTCTGAAGAAGGGTGCATCCATCGCCAATTGCAAGCTGGCCCTGCAGAACATGCTGGCACAGTACGGTGATTTCACCTTCTCTGGCCTGACAATGTATGTTGCCGGGCTGGCAGCAATGTTCTCTGATGCCCAGGTTCCCAATGTGGTCTATGAGCAGCTGAAGAAGACGCTGTTCGTTGACCTGCAGACAACCCTGCAGTACCTCGGCGTCAATTCCGACACCAGCGAGTGGAACATTGACACACGGAACAAGTTGATGGACCCTTCCATCTGCAAGCTTGTGGCTGAGGCATTGCTCACATTTGGTGACCAGATGCTCCCGGGAATCAACCTTTCCACCGGCCCAGCACATGATGCACCAGCAATCGAGAAGCTGGCATTTGATGTCTACCAGGACATCATTGGCACTTACCGTGTGTACAAGCAGTACGGATTTGTGTCGCGTCATGCTTCCTACAAGGTCAAGTACATGCGCGCGGCTGGCAATGTCAAGCTTCGCAAGGGAATGATTGGTCTTGTTCAGCCATACAATGAGGACCCACAGCGCAATCTGCCTAGCTGGGTCATCATCAGGCGTGTCGGTCGCAACAAGCGAACATTGGTTGTTCAGTACTTCGACAGGGTTCTCACTGAGACCTATACCGATGAGTACAGGATGCCGGTTGACAAGTTCACACCTTTCCGTGCCATTGACTCTCTCACTGAGGAGCAGCAGGCACAGGTGTTTGCGGAGTTCAACGCCGTTATGTGCAAGATTCAGCAGGATGGCGCTGCCGGTAAGCTGGGTCCGGATATGCTGATGGGTGCTGCACTCAACCAGCAGGTCTTGGATACTCAGTTCACCACCTCACTTCAGATGCTGGACACAATTGCAACCCGCATTGAGCCCACATATGTGGCACGCGAGCCATACACTATGGAGGAGGCTGTGCGTGATATGACCCGTGAGGAGATGGTGAATATCATCTCTGGGACTGCTGCAATGGCACCCGCACTCGTTGCCTTCCTGAAGACCGGCAACAAGCCGAACTCCCAGGACCTCGACAACGGCAAGGTCGGTCTCGGCCGCTCCATTTATGGTGATATCACCATGTTGGCAAGGGTCAATGTTGACAGCCAGTTGCAGCAGCGTATCCGCGAGGATTTTGCCAAGCACATGGCATTCCAGCCACCCGCTTGCTTGCAGGCAGGGCGCTTCTGGGACTGTACTGTGTGCCTGGACTCATTCCGTCTTGGAATGGGTGTTGTGCTGAGCTGTGGCCATGCACAGTGCAATGCGTGCCACAAGCAGATGTGCGACTATGTTCCACAGAGTGGCGAGCAGGTCAACATGTCCATGTGCCGTTGTGCAGTGTGTAGGAAGCCGATGGATGACTCCCACCTGCGTCAGACTATTGGCAACATGTTCGACAATCTTCAGCAGAACGAGTACCCCATGCGGTGTTCAGTTGCATCCTGTATCAGGCCATACTACATCGCACATCTCGGCTGCGGTGGAGATGATTCCCAGCTTGTCCGCACATGTGAGACACACACACCGAAGCCTGTCGAGCCTCTACCTAGTCAGACTTGCCCAGGATGCGAGCATACCATTGAGCGTACCAGTGGGTGCGACTTCATGACGTGCCATTGTGGTACCTACTTCTGCTTCGGCTGTGGCATGAAGCTTGAGTACAATCACGGCGACTGGACCTGCAAGGGTTCACAGAGCGAGTGCGCGTCTGCGGATGAGCACCCCGGATGGGAGAGTGATTGATTGCTAGCTAAGCTAATCCATGAAACGAAACCACTAACTTAAAATAATAAAAAAATAATAATAAAATTGTTTTTTTGCATGGCTAGATAGTGTATATTGCATTCTATATTTAACGAATACTAAAATACAACATATGGCATCTAGCCAAGCATCAATCACCAAACAGCCAAGTTCGGTTTTCACCATCCTCAAATTCCTAGTTAATGGTATCCGCTATGACCACCGTATTATCTATGTTGCGATATTGACCCTATTAAACAGTTTCGTCCTCGAACTCCTATCATATAAGTACTACTTCATGGCTACACAGGGCGACTTAGCAAGTACTAAATACTATACTGCCATTGACCTAGTCATAATGTGTATCAAATCATTCTTAATCGCCGACTATATGAAACATATTACAGCAAATATCAATCAGCAATTCACCAAACAAGAAGTAATAAAATATAGTAAACTTACGTTTCACTCCCGGAATACACGTTCGGCCGAACTATTCTGGAATAAACTATCCGAAATTGATTCCATTTTTAGAGACGGGTATAACGTCTTTGTAGTTACCACTATCACAGTATGTACTAACCTCGGAATCGGTATTTCCACCTTTTGGCAAAAACAGCTTATCGGGCAGTTTATCGGGTTGTCCATCATTTGGCTCCTAATTTACCGTTATGCAATTGGACCTTACGAGACCCGGCATAAAGCACTTCGTAAGAAGCTCCGGAATATCAATTCATATGTGTTTTCCAAGTTACATATTAACCTGTTGCCATTTCAATACAAGGAGCGTGCACCTGAATATATTTATGGTCTGGATAAGCTAACCAGTGATAATATGGTAACAATCAGCAAATCACATAAGTTTAAAGCAAGTGTAACCGAGATTATGTCATATTTGCTTACAAGTATCATATGTATTTTCGGGTCGGAAACCTCTGCAGAATTCCTTGTTCTATGTGTGGTATCCAACAAATTCATGCGTATTGTACATGACATTAACGAATTTATTACTGATACCCGGGATATGATTACCGAATACGACACTTACCAAGAATTCTGGTCTGGTGCACAATATGTTGAGGATCTAGCCATGCTCGAACTCCGACCAACCCTCCGTGTAGAATGGGTCGATATACATAAGGGAGGTTACCATGTAAAGATGTCGGCAACCGAACCAGGATTCAGGATTGGACAAGGTTCCCGGATTCTTATTCAGGGACCAACCGGTGGTGGTAAAACTACATTGGTTGATGGAATTATCGGTAAATTAGAAGGTGTGGAATTCAACGAAGGTCAACCTGGCAATTACTATCATACTGTCGCCGACATGTTTCAGAACATCCGCGAAATGATTTCAGTGGATATCTCCATCCGCGATTACTTCAAAGAGGAACCCAATGATGACCTAATTATGGAATGTCTGGAACTGACATTCGACCTATCTGAAATTCAGAATATTATTAACTCACTTTCCAACAAGTTAAATGACCCAACAACTAAATGGCTTTATGATTTCTATGCTGAACAGGCACCCACACGGCGGATAACTGCACTTGACGTCCGCCTGGATGATATATTGAGTGGTGGCCAGAAGAGCAGATTGTGTCTAGCCAGCCGGTGTTATGAACTTATCCGATTTAATAAACAGATGCTAGTAATGGATGAGCCGGAACAGGGTAGCGATTCAGAAACTGCCATCCGGGTACTTAACCGTATTTTCGCGCGTTTTCCAGATATTGCGATTATATGTGTTAGCCATATGTGCCAGTGTCAGATTGATGCACTGCGGGTTAACTGGACTAGTAAAATCAATGTCACTGACGGCAATGTCACTGTCAAAAATCTTGCCAATTAATTAGTATCCCTAATAAAATTGTTTTTTACATGGCTAGAGCCTACTTCATAACAAACATACATTACATACCAAAACCCTATATACATAAAACAACAACCTAAAATGCATACTAGTCAAATTACACTTACAACCTACTTGATTCTGTCAGTTGTGGGTCTAGTCATGTGTGCACCAATCCATAACCCGTTGCCATATGACCCTGATATGGATACCGTAGAATGGATTAATATTGATGAAGAGGTAACTTGTCTCAATTATCAGGATTGCATAGACATGTTTGAGATGGACCATGAAGAACCTGTCTTCTCAGGAACACCGGTACAAGACAGTCCATGCGTTGTAATTTGCGATAATCAAGATAATTCTTACTTGTCACGCTGTGATGTTCCGTTTACCATTCTCAGTGCTATCAGTTCCGAGACTGTTGCCAACTATACTATCAATGATGAGCTACTTGCCGACCAAATCCAGCGATATGCCGATTTTGTTACTCGGTCACTTGACCTTAATGAATATGAAATCCCGGCTGCCGTACTTACTAACACCCTAATGCAAATCTCAAATCATGTTGTACAAATGCGCGATATTATCCACAGTGTAGAACACTATCTAGTCGAGGTAGAACGCGACACTGAATGCGCCGGGCTTCTCGACATTTGGCTCGGATATAAAGTCCTGAAAATGGCAGGAATTCTTTAAGCTGAAAAAATAACGTCGGATTAATAACCGGTAAATTGTTTTTTTGCTTGCTTGCTGGTTTGGCTTATGTGCGCTTGATTACTTATCATGCCTGCATCTGTAACAGACATAAGCAATTGCAACTTTGTGTCCACAGCAGAAACACACTTCATTCGGGTCTTGGTCCGGGTCATGAATAACCACCAAGTTCTTCCAACATTTCCGTGTGGTCATCCTATGTTGCGCATTTACGTAATGTTTGGTGCATTCTATATAATCCTCCTTTCCGTAAAATGCACGGGCCACTGGCTTAGGAACATGTAACCATTTATTAACACATTTGCTGGTTTTTTTAACTCGCGGGTCTTCTTTATCCACGCCCCACCATTCTTCTTCTTGCCGGCGTTTAATTATCTGCCTGAGTTTATCCATCAGAGATTCTAGTGTCTCATTCTCCTTGTTTTCCATATTAGAATACACTTGTTGGAGTAGTCTAATTATCTAATATACGTAATTATCTTTTATTAAAATCATTTTTTTAGACAAAAAATTGAATTTATTAAACACGATATATAAATTAACTAACAAACAAGTACATACTGTATTTTAAATTTAACTAATCCAACAATGGCAGCGGCTAGACAGTCCAAGCTCAAGTTTCTTGATTCAGCGGAAGCAGAAGAAGGTGATTATGAATGCATGATTTGCTATACTGAACTTTCACCCAATTCTGGCTTGGCACAAACCGCATGCTGTCTCAAACTGGCATG
>JACCEB011551280.1_pt1 | contig 14094 bp, 13 predicted proteins | sample 7454761 | NCBI WGS metagenome assembly JACCEB01 (sample SAMN15323454, study PRJNA562643) | freshwater metagenome | isolation source: river surface water | place: USA:Blue River Watershed | collected 2017-08-18 | reverse complement strand
ATGAGTCAGAAATTCTATCAACAGAAATATTAAATAATGAGTCAGAAATTCTATCAACAGAAATATTAAATAATGAGTCAGAAATTCTATCAACAGAAATATTTATAATTAAAAACAAAAAAGAGCATATTAATAAAAATAGAAATAATATTTATTTATTTTTAAAGGAAATTAAAAATTATATTATAACCATTAATGATGATTATAGATTAGAATTTGACATTAGTGATATAAATAATAATATGGAACATATAAGTATAAATAATTCTAATAAATATTTAAATTTATTGGGGTGCTTTATAAATTTATATAAATTTGTATATCATTCAATAACTGATTTTATAATAAATTACAAAAACATAAATAAATTTTGTTGGTTTTGTAAAAAAGTACTAAATAATTTTTTCAATAATTTAAAACCGGGTACATATATTATAACAAGTTGTGGTTCATTTAGTGAAAAACTTAAAGAAAAATATGAATCGCTTGTTAAAAATAATATAATAATACAGAGTAACCCATCAGATACCAATAATATTGAAAATGTTATAGCATACAACAAAAGTGAACAAACTGAATTTAAACAACGAACACTAGAATATGATACATATTGGAAGAATAAATATTTAAAATATAAAAATAAATATTTGTATTTAAAAAAATATAAGTATAATATATAATGGAAAATCAAGACTATGTTCAATTACCTAATGATAATAATCATTTTAGTTCAACATCTATCTTGCAAAAATCTATTAACTCTTTTTCAAATTTTGATCTAAATAAAAAATATGATCAAATAGCAAGTCATACAGGACATAAACCAAATACAACACTAATAATTGGTAAAAGAGGTGTTGGTAAAACAGTTTTAGCTAAAGATATTATATGTAATTTGAAAAAAATACATAATTTTGATAAAACTATACTATTTACCTTTGATAAAACAAACTGTGATTTTGATAATGTAAATACTGTTGATGAATATTCAAGTATTGCTCTTAAAAAAATCATTGAACAACAAAAAAATATTGATTCAAAACCTGTATTATTAATTTTTAATAACTGTATAGGTTCACTTAAAATCAATAATGATGAAAATTTCAAAGATATTCTTCTTAATGGAAGACATTTTAAAATTTATTCTATTGTTATAATACAATATCCCGTAGGATTTAAACCAGAAATTAGATGTAATTTTGATTTCATATATTTTTTTAAAGATGATTGTATATCCAATTGTAGAAGAGTATATGACTATTATTTTGGTATTGTACCATCTTTCTCAGTTTTTATTACATTTGTAAAATCTTTAGTTGATTATGAATGTATTTTTATAGATTCTTTTTGTCATTCACCAAATGTAAATGATAGACTGTGCTTTTATAAATTGAACTACACCAAATAAAAAATATTAATTGTTGTCACAAAATATTAAACAACTTTACACCTGTTTACTTGATAATAAAACAACTCCCTTCAAATGCACTCCTATATGTTGGAAAAATATATTTAAAATATAAAAATAAATTTGAGTTTAAAAAATAAATAATTATAAATAATATTATAATATAAATGGATAACATAAATAATCAAATTAATTCAATAACTAAAAAAATAGAATTATTAATGCAAGATATTAATGTATTAAAGCAAAAAATTGACATAATAATAAAACAAATAGATTCAAATAATATATCTTATCACGGTTATTCAAATAATATATCTTATCATGGTTATTCAAATAATATATCTTATCACGGTTATTCATATTTTGATAATTAAATATTTATTTAAAAAATTGAAAAATAAAATTATTAGTGTTATATAATTAAATATTATGTCACAAAATCTTAAACAACTTTATGATAATTTACTTGATAATGCTGATTATTTTTCACAATATGAAAAACCGAATCCACTAAGTGTAAGAGGAACACCATCTAATGATGAACTGTATATTAGTATGATTTATAAATTAATTATTACTAATCCTGCATTAATTGATAATAAAAATAAATTATTAAAAATTTTAATAAAATTTACAAAAGAACTTATAAATGATGATATTCCAATAGATATTGAAAATGTTGATGAGTATATATTAAATGGATGGTTAAATACTAAAGATGCGGTATCATCTGATTATTATTACACTAATGGGGCATATTGTTTATTTGGGATTCAACTAATTCAACTAAAAGAAATGATTAGAATGATAAAAAATATGTAATTTAATTAAATAAAAAATTCATTTAAAACAATATTTTAATTATTTATAATTATAATGTTAAATATTGAAAATAAAAGATTAGTTAAAGCATTAGGTGAAAAAATGTGTCTTTTATCTGCTGTAGAAAAAGATGGTGAATGGAATTTTAAAGTTAGAGGTCAAACTAAAAATATTTATGAACAAAAATTAACACCAACTACATATTCTTGTTCGTGTCCTGATCAACAAGGGAAAAGTACATTTTGCAAACATTTATTATTTTTAGTAGTTAGAGCTGGAAAACAATATGATTTAGGTGCAGAACTCGCACAAAGACCTAAAACAACATGGAAAAATCCTGCATTTAAAGCATGTTCTTGTTCATGGACATTGTGTTTATCACATTTAGTTGAAAAACCTTGTGTTTCAACTTCTAAAAAAGAAAAAACAGAAGTTGCTGATTTTTGTTCTATTTGTTTTGAAGATTTAGGAAGTGATGGTTTAACTGAATGTTCAACAACTTGTCATAAACATTTTCACAAAGAATGTATTGATCGTTGGTTAGAGCATGGATCTACATGTCCTAACTGTAGATCAGATTGGAATAGTATTGAAGATGAAGAATTATTAGATAATCAAGAAGAAGAATTATTAGATAATCAAGAAGAATTATTAGATAATCAAGAAGAAAAAAAAATAGAAGGAGAAATTAAAACTACTGTTACTGAAGTTACAAATAATAAAACAGATATTGTTATATCTTTTGATACAACTGGTAGTATGTATCCTTGTTTAGCTGAAGTTAGACGTAATACTACAGCAATTACAGAACGTTTATTTAAAGAAATCCCCTCATTAAGAATTGCCATTATTGCACATGGTGACTATTGCGATGATGATAAAGTTATTACACAATTAGATTTTACAACTGATCAAAATGAAATTAAACAATTTATTCAAAATGCACCTTCAACATTTGGTGGTGATTATCCAGAATGTTATGAATTAGTATTAAAAAATATTAAAGCATTATCATGGCGTCCAGATGCATCTATGAAAAGTTTAATTTTAATTGGCGATGCACCCCCACATGAAAAAAATGAAAATCCATATAAAATTGATTGGCGAGATGAAGCAGAAAGTTTAAAAAATAGAAATATTCAAGTTTTCTCTGTACAATGTTTAAACAATGGAAATAAAGAAGCATTTAATTTTTATGCAGATATTGCTGAAATGACAAATGGTTATCATGTTTATTTAGATCAATTTTCATATATTAAAGATATGATTCAAGCTATTTGTTTTAAACAATACAATCATGATCATTTAGAACAATTTGAAAAAGAAGTTCAAGAAGGAACAGGTGGTATGAGTCAATCAATGAGATTAATGTTTGATACAATGTTAGGAAAGAAAACAAGAGCACAAGCCCGTGAAGAAATGCAACCTTCTAGATATCATGAAAGATATTCTAGAATAACCATACCACATTTTTCTAGTAGCAGTACTAGTGCAACACCATCTTTAGAAAGAGAAAGTGAATTAAGACCATCTCCACCTAGTCGTTTCCAAGTTTTTACTGTAGATGAAGATATGGGTATTAAAGATTTTTGTAACAAAATGGGAATCACTTTTAAAGTTGGTAGAGGGTTTTATGAATTTACTAAACCGGAAGTTGTTCAAAAAACTAAAGAAATTGTTCTTATGGACAAAACTACTAAAGAATTATATGAAGGTACTGTTGCCCGTACTATTGCTGGTATTAGTAGTAATGAAGAAAAAGCTAAAATTAAACCGGGTAAACTAGAAAAATATAGAATGTTTGTTCAAAGTACTTCTTCAAATAGAAAGTTAATTAAAGGTCAAGGGTTCTTATATGAAGTTACACATTAAAAAATTGTAATATAAAATATTAGTTTATATTACAAATTTGTTATGTCACAAAATATTAAACAATTTTATAATAATTTAATTATCAATTTTGAGTATTTTTTAAATAATAAAGAAAATCAAAATATTATTATTGGAACACCAGATTATTCTGAATTAAATTTATCGTTTGATAAATGATAACCCTAATATTATTGAAGATAAACAACACTTATTAAATATTTTAATGATATATGCAAGACATATTTTAATTGATGTTTATAAATTTGAAAAAATTGATAAATAAATATTTTGTATATATTGGTTTAATTTATGTCTGAATTTGATGATCAATACATAGATTATGAAAAAGAATTTATTAAAATTGTTAATGATGAATTTAACTCTAAATCAAAAGAACTAAGTGATGATTTCAACTCTAAATCAAAAGAACTAAGTGAAGAAACTATACTAAAACTAAAAAGTAAACCAATAATAGATAACTTACTTTTAATATTATGCAATTTTGATGAAATTGATTCAAAACTAGATAATATTACATTTTGGTATACAAAATATATGATTTATGATTTTATTTTTTCGAAGGATTATTATGATTTAGTTAAAGAAAAATTAAAAAATTATGATATTTCAAATGTGGACTATATGAAATATTTAATGTTAGGAGGTATTTTTTGCACTGTTGTTAAAAATTCATATTATAAATGCACAATTGATGAATTTTCAGAAAGTGACAATAATGTACAAAAAGCATTTTGTAATTATATTAAAGATGAATATAACAAAAATATAACATTATTATTAGAGATATATGAAGACATCAAAAAATATTATCCTGATGACAAAGAAACATTTTCAGATGTACCGCAAATACTTTCAGAAAATAACACATTTATTGAAATTTAATATTATTTTATAAAAAATTGAAAATAATTATTATTGTAATAATTATTAACTTTAATGGAACTTTTTATATATGTATTATTACTATTAACTAACAAATATTACATAGGTACTACATATAATACAACAACTACTTTTATTAATCATGTTAAGGGTAATGAAAATGATTGGACTAGATTATATAAACCAATAACAATTATTGAATCATATTCAGGACCAACTGATGTAGATATTGTTACCAAAAAATATATGCAACAATATGGAATTACAAATGTTAGAGGTGGTAGTTATAGTGATGTAAATTTAACAGAAAATCAACTGTATACTTTAAAAAATGATTTTCAAACTAATATAGATTCTTATGAAAATTTTAGAGATGTTTTTTGTCGAGAAAAAGAAAAAATTACACTTATGAAAAATTTAATAGTTCATAAAAAATCTATTGAAATAGAACCATCAATTATTGATAATTATAATTTAACAATATTTTCAAATATTACTGCAAATTATGATCTTAATACATATCCGGGGTATTATAAAATAAGTGAAAAAGAACGTTTTGCTATTCATATTATTTATTTGTTATTCAAAAAAACTTTTACAGAAATTTTTCCAATTAAATTTTCAAAATATAGTTCTATTATTCAAATAATATATAAAACTTATAAAATAAGAAAAATATTAGAAGAAAATTTAAATCAAATAATTATAAATAATGGTTTTGGACTTAAAGATAATTATGATGATACTTTAATTGAAATTAATAAAAAAATAGATTTAATGTATGAAAATCAAATTTGATTTATAATCTTAAACGTAAAATGTTATTATCTTTTATATTTGTTTTTGTTTGTAATAATTTTAATGTTTTTAATATTAAATCTTTACAGCGGGACTATTTTAAATGACAAACTCAAATAAAAGTTGAGTTTACTAAGGGAAAACAACGTTTTCCCTTGACACGATTTTTATATAAATAATTATTTTGTTATTATTATAACAATGAATAGTTTGAAATCTAGTTGTTCAGGTTAGATTATACTACTTAATGTAGGTTAAGCCAATTGCGAATAATCTATTAACTATTATTATAGTCCTAAAAATTCATTCCCGTTTCACGACGGTTCATAAATATAAATATTTATGAAGGCTAAATTAGTATTAGCCGATATACTCAAATTTTTACAGTAGTTTACTAAGTTATTTTAAATTGTGTCAAGGCAAAAACTATGTTTTTGAATTAGTAAACTCAAATTTTATTTGAGTTTGTCATTTAAAATAGTCTTCGCTGTAAAATTATTACATATTTTTCACTAAAATATGAGACTTTTATATTGATCTATATCACTTGAATGATATTTTTTGTTGTGTATCTATAAGCTTTGATAAGAACTATAATTTTTATTACTAATGTTGTATATTATAAACCTATTTTTTAAAGTTTTGTAAAAGCAATTAATTTAACTTCATTAATATATTTTATTTTGATGTCATAATTATTTAATTTCAAATTGTTAATCGACCATCCAATTAGTTCACATAAAGATAATACTTTATTTGGTATAATCGCATACATCATAGAACATGCACAATTAAAATGTAATATAATTTGAAAAAATGTGTCAATATCATGTGTTTTCCATGGCATTTTATCAGTTAATTCTTTATTAGAATAATCTAATGAATAGTTCATTATTTTTTTATATTCTTGAAAATTAAAATTAGATGTAAAAATATTTACATCATTATAGTATTTTGTTTTAATTTCTTTTACTTTATCATTATTTGAATCAATATAATTATTTAATTCGACTTGTATAGGTTTTAATAATTTATATAATCTTTGAAATAAGTTACCAAAGCTTTTTAATAAAATATTATTATATGTTTCTTTTAAATTATTAACACTAAATAATATATCTGATCCTAATATTGTTTCATTAATTAAATAAAATCTTACTGCTTCTAGTGGATAATTATCAAGTAACCAATCTACATCAATAACATTACCTAAACTTTTAGACATTTTAATACCCTTTTCATCTAAAATATGCCCATGAACTAATAATGTTCTATCATCAAATGTTTTATCAATTGATTTTAAAATTGCTGGATAAATTACACTATGAAACCAAATAATATCTTTACCAATTAAATGATATTTTTTGGTTTCATTAAAAGAAAATAATATATCATTACCAATATCATAATTAAGTAAAGCATCAAACCATACATATAAAACATGTTTTTCATTGGTTGGAAATTTAATTCCCCAATCAAAAGTTGTTCTTGTAATACTTAAATCAGTAAACTCCTCATTATTAACCCGATTTATTAATTCATTATTAAATTTATTTGGTATTATTTTATTATTTGTTTTTATTATTTCTAAAATCAAATCTTTATATTTTGTTAGTTTAAACATATATGTTTCTTCAGATACCTTTTCATAAGATTTATTAGTTAATGGATTTATATAATTATTTATTTTAGCATTTAATTCAGTTATATAACATTCTTCTTTTACATCATACCAACCTTCATATTTACTTAAATAAATATTATTATTATTAATAGACTGTTTAACAGATTTAATAACAAAGTCTTTATGGATTTCATTAGTAGTTCTAATAAAATAATCATATTTTGTTTGTAATTTATTGTTCATTGTTTTAAATATATTTGAATATTTAGTACATAATTCTATTTCACTTATTTTTTCTATTTTAGATGTTTCTTGGATTTTTTTACCATGTTCATCAGTACCAGTTAATAATTTAACATTATTATCTAAAATAAAAAATGTATTTTTAATAAAATCTGATAATATTGATTCATATAAATGTCCAATATGAGGTTTTCCATTACTATAAGATATAGCTGTTGTTACTAATATATTTGTCATAATTATTAATATAAATATATTTTTATATCTTATAAATAAATAATTTTTTATATATAATTTAACCATTCATTAATTATTGTTTCATTATATCGTCTATCAATTAATTCTTTTTTAACTGCTATTTTTAATTCATCATTATCATCAATTTTATTTTTTAAATTTGTAATAATATTAGCTATTTGTTCATTATCACTTATTTGTATTTCAATATCATCATAAAATCCAGATAGTACATTTAATAGTCTAGTTAAACGACCAATAAAACACAAACATAAACCATCAGTTATCTCTTGATTTAGTACTTTTAAGATTTCCTCTTTATTTCTAATACGTGACCATACATAAATTAGTAAATCACTATAAGTAATTAAATAAGTAGAATGTTCAGTTGTATCATCACAATAGTTAAGTATTTCACGTTTAGTTTGTTCAGTTAATATTTCTGAAGTGATAATTTCATTTTTAATTATGTTAATTGTTTTACATGGTTTATCTTTTAATATGTTAGTTAACGAATTTATAAAACTATTTTGTATATTATCGGTGTGAATATTTTGTACATCATTATATTTAATTTTATTATCATTCAAATCATATATAGTATCATTATTCCAATCAGACAGTCTATTTAATAATTTATTAACAGGCAAAGATATATATTTAATTGGATTATCATAATAATATATTTTTTTAATATTTCTTAAATTACATAAAGTTATTGGTAATTCAATAATTTTATTATTTTCTACATTTAAACATTTTAAATTTAATAAATTATCTAAATTTTTGATTTCAGTAATTTGATTTGCACTCAGATCTAAAGAAGTTAAACCAATTAAATTATTTAACCCTTTTATTTCTGTTATTTGATTACAGTATAATTCTAATCTTTGTAAGTTCACTAAATTGGTTACTATGGATAATTCATTTATTATATTAGAACCCAAATTTATAATTTCTAAATTTACTAAATTATCTAATCCAGACATTATATTTATTTGATTATTATCTAAATATAATTCTTGTAAATTCACTAAATTATCAAGTCCTTTTATTTCAGTTATTTGATTATTTGATAATGCTAATTTTTCTAATTTAATAAGTGTATTGATATTTGTTATTTCAGTTAATCTATTATTATTTAAATTTAAAATTTTTAAAGTACCCAAATTGTTAATACCATTAATTTCAGTTATTTGGTTATCATATAATTCTAAATTTTGTAAATTAATCAATGTACTTAAACCTTTAATTTCTGTTATTTTATTAAATCCAATATATAAATTTTGTAAATTAACTAAATTATCAAAACCTTTCATTTCTGTTATTTTATTATCACATAAATGCAATGTTTGTAAATTAACTAAATTATCAAGATCATTTATTTCTGTTATTTTATTATTTTGTAAATTTAAATATGTTAAATTAATAAAAATATTAATTGATGCGATTTTATATATCTTATTATTAGATAAATTTAATTTTTGTAATTTAACTAAATTAGTAATTCCTCTTATTTTACTAATTTTATTATTATCTAAATTTAATTCTTGTAAATTAACTAAATTACATAATCCTTCTATTTTTTTAATTTTATTATTATCTAAATTTAATTCTTGTAAATTAACTAAATTACATAATCCTTCTATTTTTTTAATTTTATTATTACCTAAATTTAATTTTTCCAAAGAACACAAACTGTTTAAATTTTCTATTTTTGATATTTGATTTTTTTTTAGATTTAAATTTTTTAAATTAGTTAAGATGTCTAAATCATAAATTTCTTTAATTTTATTATTTTCCAAGTTTAGTACTTGTAAATTAACTAATTGATCAAGACCTTCTAAACTAAATATATCATTAATATCATTTGAATCTAAAATTAATTCTTCTAAATTAGTAAATATCTCTAAATTTTTTATTTCTTGTAAACGATTTTCACATAAATTTAATTTTTTTAATTTTGTTAATTTATATAGTCCTAATAAATTATCAGTAAATCTATTTAGAACATAACATTTTAATTTTAAATTTTGTAAATTAATAAATTTATGTAAATTATTTAATATAACATATTTATCATTATCATCAAATACACAAATATCTAAACTTTCAACATTTAATGGATCACATAACATAAAATCATTAATATTACTATAATTAATTTGTAAACTCTGCATAAATTTATTATTATGGTATTGATAAATTAAATTTCAATTTTTTTATATATAACTTAACCATTCATTAATTATTGTTTCATTATATTGTCTATCAATTAATTCCTTTTTAACTGCTACTTTTAATTCACCTGTATCATCAATTTTATTTTTTAAACTTGTAATAATATTAGTTATTTGTTCATTATCACTTATTTGTATTTCAATATCATAATAAAATCCAGATAGTACATTTAATAGTCTAGTTAAACGACCAGTAAAACACATACATAAACCATCCAAAATTTCTTGATTTAGTACTTTTAACATTTCTTCATTATTATTAATACGACACCAAACATATATTAATAAATCACTATATGTAATTAAATAAGTAGAATGTTCAGTTACATCGTCACAATAATTAAGTATTTCACGTTTAGTTTGTTCAGTTAATATTTCACTATTGATAATTTCATTTTTAACAGTTTCTAGATTTATAGTAGGTTTATCTTTTAGTAAATTGGTTAATGAATTTCTAAAACTAGTTTGTATATTATGATTATGTATATTTTGATTATCATTATATATATTATTATTATTTTTATTAAACCATCTTTTTACTGGTAAAGGTATATGTTCTATTGGATTGCCATAAAAAATAAATTTATGAATATTTCTTAAATTGCATAAACTTAATGGTAATTCATAAATTTTATTATCTATTATATTCAGATATCTTAGGTTGATTAAATTACCAATTTCTTCAATATATTCAAGTTTGTTATTTTGTATTGATAACATATTTAAATTCACTAAATTATCAAAATTTTTAATATACTCTATAAAATTATAATTTAAATATAATGTATTTAAATTAATTAAATTATCAAAACTATTTATTTCAGTTATTTTATTATCACATAAATATAACTCTTGTAAATTAACTAAATTACCAAATCCTTTAAATTCTGATATACAATTTATTGATAAATTTAAAAATTGTAATTTTTTTAAATTATCAAGTTCTTTTATTTCGGTTATTTGATTATTATTTAAATATAATTCTTGTAAATTAACTAAATTATTTAATCCTTTTATTTCGGTTAAATGATTTTTATTTAAATTTAGTTCTAGTAAATTAACTAAACTATCCATTTCTTTTATCTCATTTATTTTATTATAATTTAATTTTAATTTTTCTAAATTAACTAAATTAGCAAGTCCTTTTATTTCTGTTATTTTATTAATAGATAAATTTAATTCTTGTAAATTAACTAAATTATCAAGTCCTTTTATTTCAGTTATTTGATTATTGTATAATTTTAATATTTGTAAATTAACTAAATTAGCAAGTCCTTTTATTTCAGTTATTTTATTATCATTTAAATACAAATATTCTAAATTAACTAAATTTTCAAGTCCTTTTATTTCGGTTATATTAGTATTATATATATCTATTTTTTTTAAATTAACTAAATTATCAAGACCTTTTATTTCGGTTATATTAGTATTATATATATATAATTTTTTTAAATTGACTAAATTATCAAGACCTTTTATTTCATTAATTGGATTATTATTATTTGATTCTAATAATACTTCTTGTAAATTGATAAATTTATGTAAATTATTTAATACTAATTCACTATTTTTATAATCAAGTTCACTAATATGTATTTTGATCACCTCTAATATATTACATTTAAACATATTATCAATATTATTATTATTAATTACTAATTTAGTCATAATAAGACATAATATAATATTAATAATAAAATAATTCAATTTTTTTATTTACACTTATTTTCTATACTGTATAACCACAATTGAACTTCTTCAGTCCACGTTAGTGATGCATTATGATAATATTTAAAATTAGTAATTTTTTTTAGATTACATAAAGATGTTGGTAATCTACTTATTTGATTATTATTAATTTGTAAATCTTGTAAATTAACTAAAGTATCAAGACCTGTTATTTTAGTTATATGATTATGATGTAAATATAACTTTTCTAAGTTGATTAAATTATCAAGACCTTTTATTTCTGAGATAAATGTATAATATAAACTTAATTGTTGTAGGTTAACTAAAAAATATAGATTTTTTATTTCGTTTATATTATTAAAACTTAAATTTAAATTTTGTAAATTGATTAAAAAATCAAGACCTTTAATTTCGCGTATACAATTGTTATTTAAAAATAAAGAATTTAAATTAGATAAATTATATAAACCTTTTATTTCTTTTATAGTATTATAACCTAAATTTAAATTTTGTAAATTTGTTAAATTATCAAGTCTTTTTAATTCACTAATAGTATTATTACTTAAATCTAATGTACGTAAATTTATTAAATTATAAATATTATTTATTTCTCTTAGTTTATTAAATGTGATGTATAATTCTTCTAAATTTACCAACATATCAAGTCCTTGTATTTCTGTTATTTGATTATTATTTAGATCTAATCTTTGTAAATTGACTAATTTATCAAGTCTTTTTATTTTTGTTATTTTATTAGATGACAAATCTAATTTTTTTAAACTAACTAGATTATCAAGTCCTTTTATTTCAGTTATATTATTAGACGTTAAAATTAATTCTTTTAAATTTACCAAATTATCAAGTCCTTTTATTTCTGTTATTTGATTATCATGTAAAATTAATGTTTCCAAATTTATTAATTTATATAAATTATTTAAAATTAATTCAATTAGTATCGGACAATTATTAATATGTAAGGTAACTACATTTAAGGGATTACATGTATTAAATAATTTAATATTATTAATACAATCATTTTGCATATGTAAAGTTGTCATTACTTAATAAAAATCATACATTGTGGGATAATAAATTTCAATTTTTTTTAATCAAAAAAATTGAAATAATTTTATATTATTATTAAATTAATATATAATATGGGAATTATTGTATCATGGTTTAATAATTTATTAATTACAAATCAATATAATTTAACAATAACTGAAAATATAGATAATAAATATAATAATAAAATGTATGATGTACAAACAGAAACCGAACCAATTAAAGATGATGTTACTATATTAAAAAATAGTATGTTAAATAAAGAAACAGAAACCGAACCAATTAAAGATGATGTTACTATATTAAAAAATAGTATGTTAAATAAAGAAATAGAAATTCTGATTGTCGATGATAGTATACCTATATTAAAAATGACTACACTGTTAATTAATAAAATGACACCTTATAAGTCTATTGGTGAAAGTGGTGGGGTTGATGCTTTAATAAATATAAAAAATAAGTTTACACAAAATAAACAATATGATCTTATTATTATAGATTTAGTTATGCCAGATATGGATGGTTATCAACTTGCTAAAGAAATTAGAGAAATGGAAAATACATGTAATATGAAAAAACATATTATTATAGGCATGTGTGCAAAATTTCCTAATGGACGTGTATGTATAAATAAAGATTTTGATTATGAATTAAACAAACCATTTAGTGTAACTAGTTTATTAGATATTATAAATAATAGTTTTATTTAATTATTATATTTGCTTGTTAATAGTTTATATAATAGTTATTGTCATTTTTTTACAATAAGTGTATGTAATTTATGTAAGTTAGGTTTTTTAATGTCTGTTATTTGATTAAAATTTAAATATAATTGTTGTAAATTAACTAAATTATCATGTTCTTTTATTTCAGTTATTTGATTACTATTTAAATATAATTTTTGCAAATTAACTAAAATAGCAAGTTCTTTTATTTCAGTTATTTGATTACTATCTAAAAATAATTCATGCAAATTAACTAAATTATCAAGTCCTTTTATTTCAGTTATTTGATTATGTTTTAGATTTAATAATCGTAGATTAACTAAATTATAAAGTTCTTTTATTTCTGTTATTTAATTATTATATAAATATAATTCTTGTAAATTAACTAAATTATAAAGTTCTTTTATTTCTGTTATTTAATTATTATATAAATATAATTCTTGTAAATTAACTAAATTATAAAGT
>JACCEB010570058.1_pt1 | contig 14095 bp, 8 predicted proteins | sample 7454761 | NCBI WGS metagenome assembly JACCEB01 (sample SAMN15323454, study PRJNA562643) | freshwater metagenome | isolation source: river surface water | place: USA:Blue River Watershed | collected 2017-08-18 | reverse complement strand
TCAAGTTCTGGGTGATTGGAAAATCTCTTCGTGAGTGCTTTGGCCACGACTTCCGAATTATTGAATGGGGCGTTACCAAAAGCGTCAAAGTAGCTGATGAGGACGATCGGTTTCGCCCAAGCACTTAGGGAAAAGAGATAAATAAACAAGATCATTTTCATGCTGTCTTCTTTCTCATCTTTTTCATGGGTTTTAAAGCTCTCTAGGAATTTTTTTCCCCAATAGAGATCATTCTGAAAAGTCCTAGAATTAGATATAGGACCAACCCAAAGGACGACAGTGAAAAAATGGATTTTTTCAGTGGCCCTGATCTTCTCTCTTGATCTTCAAGACACAAAATTTCAAAAAATGATTGTTCACGATCATTCTGTTACCCCAGGACTTTTTAAACCTTACGAGAATGAACATTTAAGTCCTGAGACAATTCATTCTAGTTATCTTGCCGTGAAGGGCATGAAGATGGATAAATTTTCAGGTGAGAACTTGGAAAAACTAAATGTTGCTTTTTCATTAGTTGAAAAAGTGGTTAATACGGCGGAATTCAAAGATAGAATTATTAATTTTAAAAACTCAGCTGGAAAAAGAGAATTTGCTTCTAATAAGGGGCTAACAAACGAAGAAATCTATCAAATCTTTATGGATGGACGAGAAATTCTTCAAGACAATACTCCCGGAGAAATGAATTTCTATCTCAAACTTTACTATAATCCATTCTCAAGAGTTATTGGTTACACGAATTCAGACACTAATCTCATTCATATCAATTGGAGATTTTTTAAAAATTATCATCCTAGCGATGTTGCCGCAAATCTCGCCCATGAGTGGGTTCACAAAATTGGCTTTGACCATATCTCCGCTAAAGAACATGACTCTGTACCCTATGCGATCGGTTACATCGTGGGAGACATGGCCAAGAAACTTTTAAAATCTCATCAATTAATTCACTGATTGATTTAAAAGAGTTTCGACCACGTTTATAAGTGGTTGAGGTCTCGGATACCTAAATTCACAGTTCACCTTAATTGGAGCTCCACCATTCACAGGAAACACTGGGCATTTGGGGGATTCGCTAAAAAATCTCTTCGATTCCTCGTAAATAAAACTATGGGCGCCTCGTGCTGCAGGTGCAAATTCGACCGGCGGTAGAGTGTTTTTAGTAAAATCCCACTTAGGAAGAGTTGCAATTGGTTTAAAATAATTTTTCCAATCTCGTGGAACGACCCAAAAGAAATCTGGTTGATGAGTTTTGCCACCAAAAAATCCAGACCCACCTTTTCTCTTCACTCTCCACTGACCTCCAACGATTTCGCCACTTGAATTTAGTTCAAGATCATAATTGAAAGAAAAATCTTTTATGTTGTCGTCTTCAGCAGAATTGGTATCTTTTTTCTTCGGAAATTCCCAGTCTACGTATTTTAGTTTAACTTCAACTCCCACAATATGAGTAGATTCTGGATTTCTTGAGACTTTAAAGGGATCTTTATCACCGTAATCATTTCTTGATATGACCGAACTAGCTAGTGTGCCTATATTTCCATTCTTAGGATTAAAATAATTGAGTTCATATCCAGAAACTGGCTGGTTTGCGATTGCAGCTTCCGCAGTTTTATCAACGACAAAACTTCTTCCCTCAATCCCTAATATATTCACCATAGAAACGTGAAAGATCCCAGGATGAACGTCTGCACATCTTGGAAGAAGTGTCGAATCATCTCTTTCAATCTCAACATCAATATAGCGGCCATTTTTATCTTTATCTGGATATTTCTTATTACATCTATTTCCTTCAAAAATGACATTGGACTGAATTGTTGAATTCGCCCACATAAGTGAGACAAGGGCCTTAATATCGTTAGGATAAAATGGCATTTTTTTACCATTCGGAAGTGTGACCTCAACCGTTTTCTCAGGGCGAGGAGAGTGTCCAGCTGCTACTGCCCAACCATGACAAATACCTTCCCACAATGCCATGAGCTTATTTGCATTAGGAATTCGGTGATCATCAGGAATTTCAATCGCCGATAAAAAGCCCCATTTCTTTTCATTTCCCCATTTCTCGGCATAGGCCCAAATTTTATTGGTTAAATCAAAGGAAGTATCTCCTAAAAGGAGATCGTATTTCTCTGAAGGAGCAAGTTTCGCGAGATCTTCCTCAGATAAATCATAAATTTTTGGATGAACTTCTAGAGCGCGTTTTTTATAGTCCCGAACATTTTTTTTCCAATCAAAATTTCGCACCATCGTGAAGATGAATGTTTTGTAGTCTTTATCTTGATACGTGTTTCCAATCATCCCTTGATAGAGAGGCCAGTAAGATCCACCCCATGGTTGTACTTTGGTATCGGCTTTGTTGAGTTCTCGTTTCTCCATTTCATAAACGTTCGTGAGATAAGGTTGATTTTCATGAAGAGCGTTTAATCGAGCTTTAAACTGATTGGTATCAAATGGCTTATAGGGATAAATCGTTTTATTTGGTTCTTTAACAGATCCCTCAGAGCAATCTTGTGTTTCTGGGTCACAATCGTCCTCATCCTCAGTCATTTGAGCAAATGCCGAATAAGAAAAAAGTGAAAGAAGTAGACAAAAATAGATTGTGGAGTGAAGTTTCACAAGGCCTCCGAAGAGTTTCAAAAATATTAGTGATTTGTTACCAAAGAGCGATCTCATTTTCTAGAAATTACAGTGTGTTAGGTAAAGATTACAATCTCATGAATTGCGTGATTTTAGGCACTTAGGTCTTTATGGTCATGTTTGTCTGTTGTTTGGTCGATAAGATCCCAGAGGTTCGGCCATGAAGAAAATCTTTTTAGGAATACTTTTGTTATCTACATTTGCCGTTTATGCGAGTGAAGATCCAGTTTTTGAGATGAATAAAAGTTGGGTCGGTTCAATGAAGAAACTTCTTTTAGAGATTGAAAAAAAAGAAGCACACCTTTTAGTAAAATCAGAAGATCACTTTCTAGAAAAATTTCAACTCATTCAAAGTGCCTGGGCGGATTCAAGATATAATTGCTTTTACGGAGGTTGGCCCTCACAGAAAAAAAATAACTTATGTCAGCATCCAGTGAAAACGAATCCTAGTTACTCAAAAAGCTCCTGCAAGGTCAATGAATTCCAATGCCAGCCTTTGTTATTTAATCAAGGTCTATGTGTGAAAAATTCTTCGCAACAAGATAAGAAGACCCTGTTTTCACAGTGTGAGAAAAAGTTTCAGATTGAAAAGAAAGGAGATTATGAGTTTCTTAAAAAGTTGAATCGCGACGAATTAACTGATCTAAAAGAACTCTCCATACTTGCGGCAGATTTATGTAAAGATCAAGCATCTGCTCAGTGCAAAGAAGTAAATTCAAAATTTAAACGTGGAATGAGTGCCATCCAACAAAGCTTTAATCAGACATCAAAAGTGATAATAAAACAAAAGCCTTCCTCAATAGCTCTTAATGCTAAAAACCATGAATTAGAATGTCATGAGGAAGAGCATAATCACGAAAAACTAGCTCGCGGTTTGGATAAGTTTTTAAAAGAAACAAATGAAGATGATCTTTATAGTAAAATAAAAAATGAGTTCTTATCATCACCATTTTGTGATCCTCGTCAGGTTCTGAATGATCCCAATGACCGACCTTCGCCTTTTCTATTAAAGGAACTCTATAATGATCTAAAAAAAATAGATCCGTCCTTAAATAAAGCTTTGAACGAAAGTTCATTCGAAGCGATCGTAAAAAAGTATCAACTGAGCGATCAACTTAAAAGTGAAGCTTTACCCATTCTCCAAGATCTTAGTCTTGTGGCGCCAAATTATGAGAAAAATAGAACGCCAATTGGAAGAATAAAAGGACTCATCATACAAGAATATTTAAAAGATTATAAAGACAACTCAAATGCAAATGATAAAATAACCGATGAGCTAGTACAATATCGGATTTTCAAGACAGATGAATCAAATAAACCTGTTTGTCCTTTTGTATCTAAAGACGCCTTTGATAAAGCAATGAAAGGCCGAGAAGCTGTGTTAAAAAAATTTGGTGCTAACATTCCCAATAAAAATGTGATCACTATCGTCGATTACACACGTCCTTCAAATGAAAGACGTCTCTTTGTTATTGATATAGCTTCTGGGAAAGTTCTTCACAATACTTGGGTTGCCCATGGTTCAGGGGGAACTGATCATGGACAAGGGGAAGATGGGTTTGGGAGTAATCCAAAAATGTCTAATAAACCAGGTTCTTTAAAATCTTCTGATGGTTTTATTTTGGCCAAGGCAAAGTCATATGGGAAACTTTTTGGAAACAATCTTCTTTTGAGTGGGATCGATAGAGAGAATTCTCAGCTCGCCGCTCGCTCAGTTGTTATGCATGGATGGCATACACCCTTCGATAGCTATACCACTGGAGCTTCATTTTATGATAATGATGATCCTCCATTTGACGTCATAAGAAAAATTCAGGGTCTAGATTTTAAAACGAGTTCACAAAAGGATGTAGAAAAAGCAGTCTCCGCTCTTAATTCAACACTCTATGCTTCTAAATTTATGGCACCTACTGAGGGGTGTCTTGGAGTCACTAATATGAAAGTGAAACATCTTGACCGTAAGGGAAGAGATAAATCTCAACTTGACCTTTTAAGAGATGATTTACCAGGGTCAATTATCTTTAATTATTCAGGCCCAGATATGAAATCAAATTTCTTTTAATTAAAATCGAACGGCCATATCTGCCCCAATCGCCGTGGTTTCCGGTGAAAAATCTAAGAGAGCTTGTGAGAAAAGTCCCACGGATTGGAGATATTTAATTTTTTGAGGGAAATAAGTTAGATTCAATCTCGCTCTATTTGAAAGATTATTATTAAATTTCATCGTTGAGGTTTGTTCTCCCCGTTGATCCCAGTCAAATGTGACGACCGAGCCTAGCATCCAAAAATCGTTAAACCGATAATTAGCATAAGGACCACCTGAAACAATCATTGTTTGTAAGGGAGTTGGTCTTCCACCAAGTGATTCAGGAAAGGGTGGGGCCTTAATATTATTTTTGTAATAGATACGATAAATCTGTCCCGTGAGACCAGCATTCCATTTTAAGCTCGGTAAATTAAACGCAAATGATTGAGCGGCCACTAAACCGTATCTCATCTCATCATCTTGTGAGATATTAGAAGTAGGATGTTCATACGATAGAGTTGTAAATAATGTTCCCGCAGAAAATTTAATACTAGGAAGACTTAGATAAGCTCTTGCATTAAAAAAAACTGCGTCTGGTGCGTTGTTAAACTTGCCTCCATTTCTATCCCTATTTTCCACTTCCGAAGTGTAACCATTTACTGCGGAGAAAGTTGAACCTATCGCCCAGTCAGAATTTATTTGATATCTTAAGTTGAAGGCATGAAAAGACTGTAGTGGAGCCTTTCCAGAGCCAGGGGAGTCAATTCCCTCTTGAAATACATTATATGTTTCTGATGTGGATCCACTTGCTGTGGGGCCCAAAAACTGTTGGTAGTAAGTAAGGGATGTGTTTTCTAAAATTCTTTTTCCAAGAGTCTTTTTAGGTATCGTTACCTGCACATTTTGAGACTGTGTACTTAATTGTCCTTGAAGACTACTTTGATTGATGGATTGAGCGAGCTTTATGTCTCCAGAAACATTACTTTGCGCCAATAAGTTTTCTGAACCTAAAAGGCATAAAGAAAGAAGTGTTAAGGGGATACTCAAATGTCTCATAAGTTCGCTTTAGCTGTTTCTTTCACAGCAATATTAACTAAATTATCTAATTTATCTCTGTCAGTTAAAAATTCTTTTAAGTTTTCAATAACCGTCATCCTTTGATTCGACTCAATATCTTTTGGAAGATGGTTGTTAATTTCTTCTCTGATACCCACATATTCGAGTGTTAAATTATGAACAAGTGTTTCATAGAGCATAGAGATTTTTGAGCGTGATAATTGATCTGCAGGATTTAAGACCTGGCCAGAAAGGTCACGTTTAATCAAAAGTCCTAGTTCCTCTCTTTTGGCAGAGTAGAGAGATTGAAGAATCCAGGCGGTATTTCTCACAGACCAGATATACATATTGAGTCCCATATTTGAGGCTTCTTCAGCTTTTGAATTTTGAAGATAGAGGATTTCCCATTGCCTTTTTATGTAGGATCTAAACTCTTTTGTGTCTAAAATGTCTTTCTGCTTAAATAAGTCAGAATTTGCAGTCAGGTTTTTTTGAACTGACCCCATTTCTTTTCGATTTGACTTGTAGAAATTTGATAACTTTTCAATTCGATCGTATCCAGATGGCTTTTTAAAGTTTTTATAACGCCAAGACAGGATATTGGTCATTTCTTCCATAAAGACAAAAGCTCTTCCTACGTAATAGTCATTTCTTTTCTGTTCTTTATCTTGATCAAGCATCACATAAATTTGGTCCAAAATAAAACGACCCATTCTGTCCCAAAGATATAGTTCAAGCTGTTGAGTTCTATCAATTTCATTGAATAAAAATTGTTTCATTTTAGCAGAGAGTTGAGGGTTCTCTCCTCGAAGTTTAAAAATGAGACTGTTATATCTTTCAAGCTCTTCCCAAGTGGCTTCAATTTGCATAGGGAAGTTATATTGAGTTTCTAATTGTTCTAATCTTCCCATCCTTGATGCATATTCAATATTTTCTTCATAAGCAATTTGCATTTGCTTAAAATTTCCCATCCTCTCAGACCAACTGATATTATTGGTCGTTTCGTTCTCAGTGCTTAAAAGGAAATTTAAAAATTGATGGGTTTTAGATCCTTTCTGAGATTGAGGAGAGGTTATAATCGAAGGATTAATTATATTCGAATAGATGTTATTTTGGGAGATGATAGCTGGTGCTGCTGCCTTAGTATTTACAACGTCCATCCGAGCAGTCTCATTCGCCTCTGCTTCTCTGTTACTTATTTTTAATGCCAGTGAATCTGTGCCCTCTATGACGTTTCCAATAGAGGATTTTGCTTCAAGGTAAGCAGATCTCACTCTCCCCACGGCCTGCATTGCATGGGGATTCATTGGCATAGTGATAAAATAATAGGTAAAAGGTCCATATACCGCTAGAGCGATAGAATACCCTAAATTATTTCTGACCGTTTTGAAGAACCAGATGACTTTTCCTACAGTATATCGATTTAAAAGGCCTGAAAGATTGCTTTGAGGGCGAAGTTTTAATCTGATAAAAAAGTTTGAGATATTTTTTCTAAAGAGGGCAAGTTTTAGTGTGCTTTTTGCTAGTTTATGCGCTCGAGCTTTGGTGGATACAATAATATTAAGATCATTTTTTAAATTCGAATAGACAAATTGGCGCTCTTCCCAAGTGAGAACTTTATCAAGTTCTTTCTCAGTTATTTTATGGAAAAAGTTCTCAATCGCAGGGTCCTGAATGCCCTTACTTATAGAGATTTCGTGGCCTTTTCTTGAAAGAGATCTTAAAAACGTTTCAATAGAATGAACCAGTTGTGTTTGCGATTTCCCTTCTTTCGCTTTCTTGTATTCAAGTGAAAGATAGTTATAAAAATGATTAAGAACAGGACTTGTGAGGTCCATTTCATAGAAATCAACAATGGTTGATTTAAGTGTTTCTTTGTCTGAACTGAATGTTAGGTCCCCAGAAAGGTTAAAATAATCATGCCTTTCAAATAGAACTCCCTCTGATTCCATCGTTCTTTTTAAAGAAAGACCTGTTCCACCTAAAATAAGGCCAACGAGTAATTTACCTTTAGCGTCGTTTTGAGTGTATTCAAACCCACTCATCCCATTTTCAAATTTAATCGGATTAATCCTGGCATCTAATGCAAATGATCTTTTCCCCCCATCGGCAAAGATAGTTTCCAAGAGTGAGAAAATATTTTGAACATCATTTTTTAGAAACATAAAATCCATATCATTTACCCAATTAACCCTATTGTTGAGTTTGGTTATAGCTATTTCCAAGAGAAATAGTGCTTAAAATAGGACGCAATGAAATCGTTTTTGTGAGATCAAGTTTCCTTGCAAAACTCACTCCGTAGAACTGGTGATTTCCAATCGTTGTAAGGGCCTCAAAATCTGGTTTTGCAGACTTAATTGCTCTTTGTATCTTAAGATTGTTTTGTTTAAGTTGATGAGAGTTTGCAGACGGAAGTGCAGATCTCATTTCATCCCATTCAATTTCAAGTCCTAATTCTTTTGCAAAAACAATATTTTTTGCATTTTCAAGGGCCGGCAGTATTTCCTGAAGTGCCTTCACCTTAACTTGATTCGAATTTGGCATCATGTAGCCAAACAATGAGCCATATTTATTCAAGACTTGGTTATACTCGTCTTGCCCTTGATTGATTCCGTTTCTAATTTCAGTCATGAGATTACTGAAAAAATAAGGGACTATACGATCTGCTAGTCCATAGAGAGGCTGTCTTTCAACTGAGATATCAACTGATAAACCCTCTAATGATGCGGCCGAAACACCAAGAAAATTGCCATAAAAGTTGAGAAAATAGGCTTGGGCGATGGCCCCATCAGATAATGCTTTCGCCTCAAGTTTTGTTGTCTCTTCAATTTGATGAAAGTGAATAACCTCGTGTCCAGCAGTATATATTTGAGTCAGTGGATCAAGCTCTTTTCTGACCCAAATAAAGATGTCTGAGTCCGAAAATAGTCCGTGTGATTTTCTTTTTTTCGCAAAACATTCTCCGGCATCTTCTCGGGCCGAAAGGTGGGCGTTTCTAATTTGGCTTGATGATAAGATGCAAATTTTATTTGGAGTTAATTCTCTACTAAAGATTTCTTTTAATCCCACACCTTGCTTCTTTGCAAACATTTCTAAATTAAACTTGGCAAATGGCATAGCAGGCATAAGTTCAATCAGTTCTGATAGGCCCACATTGGTGGAATGTATGATCTCATTCATTCTTCCAATAACTGGAAATTCTTTAAAGTGGTTTAATCTCTTCTGAGCCAAAAATTTTGATTTTCTCTTTGAGTCCAATTTTTTTGACTCAGAAATCACCTTAAGCCATTTTTTTCTTGCATCTTTAAGTTCATCTGAAACAAATTCTGAGTCTATAAGACTTTTTCCTGACATAAACTCAAATTGTGAAGCAGTAAGGATGTTTTGGTCTTGGGACATATTTTTTTGACCCAATCCAAATGTTTCAAATGTCAGTTCCGGATGAGTCGCCTCCACGCTGAATATCTTTGCAAATTCAATGGCCTTTTCTGAGTTTTGTAATCTGTCACGAACAAGGAACATAAAGTTTTCAAGAAGGCGAGACATATTCTGAGCAGTCTTTCCTTGGATCAATTCCCTTGGGAAACTTGCTTCTATGGAGCTTTTTAGTGTTGAGATAATAAGGTCAAAATCTTTCTTGTTTGAATTTGATTTACTTTTATCTGCTGGGATCAATACTTTAAGATCTTTTAATATCTTACGATCATGCTTTCTTTCTTCATTTGAATAGTTTTGGTTGATGATATCCATGTCCAAAACTAAAAGTTTATCAAGAGTGTCTCTGAAATTTTTTGGCAATTTATTTTTTGCCTCAAGTCTTTGAAGTGCTTCAACCAGGCGAATCTGATTATTATTGATTTTTTCAAAGTAGGAAGCGATTTCAACCGTTGATTGCTTCCCTTCAAGGATGTCAATGATCTTGTAGATAGGCTCGATAGCTCTTGGATTCAAAAATGAAAGTACCTCTCGGCACTGGGTTTTTAATGAGAGAGCGAGTCCCATCATGATATAGCTATCTGCGGAATCATTTCTTAAATGATTGTACATTTCAGTTGCTAGTCGAGAGACCTGAATTAACTGAGCGGCAACGAACATTGGGAGATGAGTTTGAAGTGGTGCAGGTGTTTTTTGTTTTATAAATTCAGCTGGCGTTACCGAAAGTTTTGAATCGGTATCATCAATCACAACGAAAGGAGCATATCCTCCGCCTTTGGATGTGTTTACTATGGAACTCATTGGCCCTTTTTCCTCAGGAGCATATCTAACGAGGGCATTATGAGTCATCTTTGGAAGTGCTTTATTCCCACCTCCATAGAAAACCCATAGGCGTATATCTGCAGCAAGATTTGCAAATCGAGTCCCTTTTTTATCTTTCATCGCAACTGGAATTCTCGCGATTTTTACTAACTTTTGATAAGCAAATTGATTTGGGGCCTCTTTTATCATTGATATAACTTCTTTCTTTTGGGCTTCAGAAAGTGTTTTCATGATATAGATTCCAGAACCACCAGAGAGGTTAGGAGCTTTAATAACCCATTCATCCATTTCTTTTTCAATCTGTAAAACAGATTCTTTTTTTGGTGGCAAAGTTTCAGGTGGTATTATTTTTGGTCCGTTATTTGTGAGACCAAGTTCCTTTAATCTGGCAGAGAAGAATTTCGGTGCATAGGTTGTTAATGCTGCAAGAATAATTTTATTATCTAAAATTCTGTTTAACCCACCCATATAAATGCGTCGATTCAAAATAGCGTCCAATAGTCCAGGCACTGCATAGTCAGATTGAAGAGGAATGGGTTTCCCATTCACATCAAGAACAAGTGGTGCCTCCCCATCTTTTCCTAGTTTTAATGAATCTCTAAGGTAAATAGGCTCATTTGTATCTGGATCTCTTAAGATAATGCCTTTTTCAGCATCAAAGAGAGCAGAGTCGGCATTAATTCTTGAATAAATCGCAGTCACGATCGGATTAGATCCATTGATCGTTCTTAGTCTTATATGACCTTTCTCATCTTGAAAAAGTTGCATTGGGTCTGCGTAAACGAGTCCTGAATAGGCCGCAAGATTATGGATCTCTGGTGCTGCACCATTCATTCCACCAGGAGGTAAAATGACTTGAATCCCATCTTTAATTCCGGTCCAATCTTCACCAAGGGATTTGTATGTTTCAGCTAGAACTTGAAAGTGATCATTCGGCATTAGCCTTCCCAAAGACTCAAGGACTTCAGGATTTTGCTCATAATGGCCCTCAAGAACATTCATGTTATTCGAAGCACCAGAGGGAGCACCCGCATTTAATTCAAGAATTCTAAATGGTAATTGGTTTGGAAGTTTATCGAATTTTTTTAATTTTAAGAGAGAATCAAAGTTTTTTGATTGTTCAACATAATCTTCAACTAATACGAGATCGAGTCCGACGTTATCAAAGAATGGATATTTCTTCATGTTCGGATGATGGAGTTGAGGAAAATAATTTGGAGACTCCATTATAGCATCGATAAAAATATTTCTTATTTCAGTTGGAAGAGATTTTACGAAAGCAGAATCCTTAACTGATTTTGATCCATAAATATCTTGAATAACACAGCGTAGAGACACAATAAGAGACTGGGCCGCTTTTTCAATGGTATTAAAAACAGATTTTTGTAATGGAACAATCGTAGTCGTACAAGGAACGGTGAAGATTTTGTAATTTCCAGAAGCATCTGATTTTTGAAATGTAAGATCACGTTTACGAATAAATTTCGTTAGATTTTGAGACTCTTTTAGGTGTGTGCTTACGTCTTTTGTGAGTAGGCTTTTAACCAAATTTTTTGAGTGAAAGTAGGGTGCCCGTTTTCTTTTGGATGAGAAAATATAGTTGGCCACATCAACTTTAACGGTTCCTATAAACCCTTGATTTGGGTTGTAGGGTTGAAGCTTTTTGCGATCATTTTTAACCTTGTTCACTGTGAACTCCTAAAAATGGATATATTCTCTTAAACTTTTAACGCAGTGTATCTTTTGCCTGGATTTGTCGCATTACTTGCTTCAGATTGATGTAAAAACTACATACTTTCTGCGACAAGATGCAGGCATCCGCAATTAGGTTTGCAAAATTGGGGTCATGATTTTTTTTCGGAGTATTAATAACTTAGACGCTTTGGCCGTTTTTTATGAGGACACATGTCTTAAATTTGGACATCTGGGACTATTTTAACAAAACCGGACGATAAACAAACTACCTTTAGGTTCGTTCCTTTTATAGATAATGTCCGCCTTATGAAACTTTGCTATTTTGTTGGCCAGATAAAGTCCGATTCCTGAACCGGGGATCGTACTGGAGTCTCGTTGAAATCGATTTCGGATAATTTGGTCATACCGCTCTTCTTTCATACCAGGTCCTTCATCCTCAATCCAAACTTCTAACTTTGGGCCAGTTTTTTTGATTTCTACTGAAATAACGCTCTCCATGGGTGAGTATTTAATTGCATTATCAAGAAGGTTCTCAAAGAGAGCGTCAAGGAGTTGTTTTTCTCCCTGAACGACTAATTCGTGAGAAGAAAAATGTTCATCAATATTAAATCGAATATTAATATTTTTTTCCCTCGCTTTCGACGTGAGTCTGGTTGTGGTCATTATCAAAATGTCATCAAGTCTTACGGGTGAAAAGACGAATTGATCTACTCCAGATTTAACTCTTGCAATCAGAAGCATGTCCTTTACGAGCTCAATGAGCCTTTCTATTTCTTCTCTTAGACTTTGATGAAATTTTCGGACCTCTTCGAGACTACGATCCTTGGACTCCAGAAGATCAAGTTCACCTTTTATAATAGCAAGTGGAGTATTTAATTGATGACTCGCATTTGATACAAAATTCTCCTGGGCCTTAAAGCTTGTTTCTAATCGATCTAAAAGATTGTTTAGTGTTTTTGTGAGCTCTTCTATTTCATCTCTGGTGTCAGCGTTTGGTAATCTTAATGAAAGATTCTGAGCTGCAATCTTGTTGGCAGAATCTGTTAATGCCTTAATAGGGCCGAGTGCTTTTCCCGAAATAAGATAAGAGAAAATACTTGAAATCAAGATAAGCACAGGAACGATAAGCATTGTAAAGAGAGTGTGATATCTTTCTCTCTCTAAAATAGATTTATGATTTGTTGCGACCTGTAGGATCATTTCTTTTCCGATGGAGTTTGTGATCTTTAAATTCACTCCTCGAAATTCATCCTCATGTGATTTAAAACTTAAGAGCCTATGAGTATAGTCATTCTTTAAGGGGAGATTTGGATTGTAGGGGATCTCTTGAAGAGATTCCGGTCCAAAACTTTTCATTAAAATTCTTCCGTCTAAATCTCTGACTGAATACAGAGTTTCTTTGAGAATAAATGGAAAAGCTTTTTTTACTTCACTGCTTGGAACTTTGAACGCGATATTTAGACCAGAGGGGTCAATGACTAAATGCTCTGATAAATCGATCGCATAATTAATGAGACTCGAATCAAAATCACTCCGAGTTGATAAAAAATATTGATTATTAAGAAAATAGGCGAAAACACAAAGGAACAGGCCAAACAGTGTAGAGTAAACGAGGGTTAATTTAAATCGAATGCCCTTACTCAGTTTACTCCATTTTATTAAGAACATAGCCCTGACCTACAACTGTCTTTAGAATTTTTTTTGGATAAGGAGAATCAATTTTTTTTCTTAAATGATTTATATAAACGTCTATGACATTTGAGTCAGGATCGAAATCTGCCCCCCAGACTTGTCTTGCGATTGTATTTCTATCCATGACCTTATCTAAGTTTCGCATGAAGAATTCTAGAAGCGTAAATTCCTTAGTCGTGAGATCGATTCTTATTCCTTCTCTTAAAACTTGTCTCGTTAGAAGATTCATTTCAAGCTGACCATTATGGAGTGAGGACTTGTCAGAAGAATTTCTTCTAAGGAGGGCCCTGACTCTTGCATGAAGTTCCTCGAGGTCAAAAGGTTTGGTGAGGTAATCATCGGCACCGGAGTCTAGCCCCTGAATTTTGTCTTTGGTCGTATTGAGGGCGGTCAACATAAGGATTATCGAAGATGGAGAGGTCGTTCTTATTTCTTTTGCCAAATCAAAACCACTCATTTCTGGGAGCATAACGTCTAAAATAACGAGATCAAATTTACTTTTTCCGAATCTTGCCTTGGCAACAGTTGGCGATTCAGCTGTTTCAACACTATGCCCAGCTTCCTCTAGCCCCTGCTGGATAAACGCGGCCATCTTTTTTTCATCTTCGATCACGAGAATATTTGTCATAGAAACTCATCTTTTTATGTTTATGGATCAACACGTCTCAACATTAAACCATTTTAGGTATTAAGAGTTGAGTTAAAAATTATTCATTTCTTTTGTAGGGATTTTTCGAG
>JACCEB010826941.1_pt1 | contig 14097 bp, 14 predicted proteins | sample 7454761 | NCBI WGS metagenome assembly JACCEB01 (sample SAMN15323454, study PRJNA562643) | freshwater metagenome | isolation source: river surface water | place: USA:Blue River Watershed | collected 2017-08-18 | reverse complement strand
AGACCGATGCCGCAATCAATCCTGGTAATTCAGGGGGAGCGCTCGTGGATTCTAGTGGCGCCGTGATTGGGATCAACACGGCGATCTCCAACGAAGGAGCCGGGATCGGCTTCGCGATCCCGATCGATATCGCTCGGCCGATCATGGAGCAGGCGCTCGCCGGCGTCCCACTCTCACGGCCGTGGATCGGCATTCGCTATACGTCGCTTGATCGGCGCACTGCAGCACAGAACAACCTTCCGGTCTTCCAGGGCGCGTGGCTCACACCGGGAACTGAGTCTGCTGTGGTGCCTGGGAGCCCCGCCGAGGCGGCAGGCTTCGCCGATGGCGACATTGTGGTGAAGGTGGAGGGGGAGGCCATTGATGAGCTGCACCCGCTCCAAGATCTCCTGGTGCAGTACTCGCCTGGCGCGACCATCGTCCTCGACGTGCTGCGTGGCGAAAGCGTGATTCAGCTCTCCGTTACCCTCGGGACGCGACCGAACCAGTAAGCGCGACGCTACCCGTCAAGGCTACCGTCGTTCGGGATGCGACCGTCGCGCATGAGGTGCTCACGGACTGCACCGACTAGATAGAGTGAGCCGGCTACCACCACGGCGCCGCGCGCGGCGGCGGCCTGGTCAAGTGCCTCGATTGGATTCGCAGCGCCGCGTATCTGCGCGCCGAGCCCGACTTCGCGAGCGACGGCGGCGAGGGTGTCGATCGACGCGGAGCGCGCATCACCAACGCTGGTGCAGATCACACTGGCTCGCTTCAGAGCCTCGGCCTGCGAAAGTGCGCGGAAGATCTCTGTGATGGACTTATCCGACATCGCAGCGATCACTAGCGTCAGTGGGGTCTGACCCGTACGCCCATCTGCATCTGTGAGCAGCGGCGCAAGGTCGCGAATGCCGGCCGCAAGTGAAGCGGCACCATCTTCGTTGTGTGCGCCGTCAAGGAGCAGGTCGCGCGCGTCTGAACCGCCGAACGGCTGACGGATCAGCTCCATGCGTCCAGGCCACTTCACAGACGCAAACCCTTCACGAATCGCCGCGTCGCTCACGGTGACAATGCCTGCATCACGCATGGCGTCAAGCGTCGCAAGCGCAACCGCCGCATTCTCTCCCTGGTGCTGACCGAGAAGCCCAACGTGCACCGGGCCAAGGCGCGGGAGATCCACTTCGATCCCATCACGACCACGTGGGCGAACCGCGCAGTGTGTGGCTTCGGTGAGCGGCGCTCCAACGTTTTGCGCGCGTTCGCGGATCACACGCAACGCGCCACCGCGCTCGCTCGCGCCGGTTACCGCACGATCGCCTTGCATGATGATTGCGGCCTTCTCCCTCGCGATCAGTTCAATGGTGTCGCCGAGGTACTCCTGATGGTCCAGCCCGACATTCGTCACCACTGCCACGCCGCCATCCCACGCGTGCATGGCGTCAAGGCGGCCGCCAAGCCCAACCTCAACCACCGCACGATCAATGCCAGCGCTGCGAAACCCATCAAAAACGACACCTGCAAGGAGCTCAAATTCCGTCACTGGACCAACGGAGCTCTCGATCTGGTCAGCGGCAGTGAGTGCGCGATCCACAGCATTCGCAAACGCAAGCGGGGCGAGTGGCTCCCCGTTGATGCGGATTCGCTCTCGGTATGAGATCAGATGCGGCTTCGGCGTGCTCCCATGCCGCACGCCCCCTGCAGTAAGGGCGGCAGAGACGAGCGCGCTGACGCTCCCCTTCCCATTCGTCCCCGCAATAAGTGCACCACGCACACCGCGCTCGGGGTGTCCGAGCGCATCTAAGAGCGCAACCGAACGCTCGAGTCCGAGGCGGACCCCGAAGCGACCACGTGCGCGTATTGCAACCTGCGCCGCCGCCCATGCCTCCGGCCCGCGCGACTGCGCGATCGCGCGACGCATGCGCGCGCGTGCAAGATCAACCTCGCGCCGCAGCGCTTCAACAACTGCTGGATCGGTCGGAACCTCTGGCACTCACTGAGCGTAGCGGTGAATCTGCTCCACGTGCCACAATCAGGACCATGGCAGGGTTCAATCGACCCGGATCGCAACCGCCACGGCGCCGCGGTCTTTTTGCCAACCGCAGCGAAAGCCGAGGCGGAGTGCGCCAACCGATCCGCCGTGTGGACTCCGCGGCGCCAACACGCGCCGCGGTCTCATATACATCTCAACGCACACCAACGAGCGGTGGTGGTTCGTTTGGGCGTGCCATCACCACGCTTATCACGCGACTCATTGGGCTTGGAGCTGTCCTCATCCTGATCGTGGCTGCAGTTCTGGGCGTGCGTCTGGTGATCTCGCTCGGTGAGCCAACACAGAGTGCCGCTCCGAGCGACGCAGTTCCCTCGGCCTCTGCGGGTCAGCCGCTGATCGTTGCCCCAGACCCTGCGACCGTGGCGACTGCGACTGTCACCATCCGTGGCTCACTCCCTGAGGACCTCCTCGGTCTCAGCAACGCGCTACTACGCATCAGCGTTGTTGGCGCCGACGGCGCTCAGCGCGTTGGCGCAGAGATTGAACTCCCTCGAACGCCCGGTTTTGAGGTGAGCAGCATCCCGCTCACCGAAGGGACAAATACGATCACCGCTGTTGTTGTGGTCGATGGAGTTGAGAAGACTCCGAGCGCTCCGATCTCAGTCACGCGTGATAACACCGCACCCGTTGTTGAGATCACCTCGCCGACTCCGGGGCAGCTGGTAAGCGGCGCGGAAGTCACTGTTCGCGGAACAAGTGAGGCAGGAGTAGAGATTCAATTGCGCAACGACACGTCAGGGCTCACGAGTTCCGGAACCGCGAATGACAGCGGCAACTATGCGGTGAACATCTCGCTCCGTGATGGCGTAAACCTTCTCACGGTGGTTGCCACGGACGAAGTAGGAAACAGTGCGCGCACAAGTGTAGAGATCACGACAAACGCCTCGGTTGGCCGAGTGATTGTGGTAGCGAATCCGGCAACGATCTTCTTGAACAAGTCGCCGAAGGCGTTCCGCATCACCGCAACCGCAACAGATTCCACGGGTGCAACCGTTTCGGGAGCGACCGTCTGCATGATGATCACCGCGCCAGGCCTTGCGCCGATCTCACTTCCTTGTACGACGTCTGATTCCAACGGGCGCGCGATCGGCGAATACACCTTCCCAGAGAATTACAGCACCGAGGGGCGCGGACTCATCCTTGTGAGCTACACCCTTGCACAGGGCGATCCACTTGAAGCGACCACGGCGTTTACCGTGAAGAAGAAACCGTAGTGGACGGCGCAAATCTCGCCTGGCAGTGCCCCTCCTGCGGCGCGCTGCAAGAGGAGACGGGTCGCTGTTGGGTTTGCCATGCGCCGACCACCGCGTGTGGCACCTGCCGTCACTTCCGCCGCGCCGTCGTGGGGAAGATGAGCTACTGCGGCATCGATAAGAAGAAGAAGCTCATTGCAGAGAGTGACGTCCGGCCATGCTGGACCGCCCCTGTTGAGCTGCAACGCGCCGCAAGCCACGGGCGACGTGTCGACGGCGCAGATGTGCGCCTCCCACGACTCAGTTGGGCGAGTGGCGGCCTCTGGGAGGGACTCGAGGCGTAGCGTTACGGACAGCCGGCGAGTGGCGTACCGAACGGACTCGTTGTCACGATCGTCACGACGCTGCCGCTTGGAACCAAGACACCTGCGGCAGGCGAAATCACATCGACGATCTCTGTCGGGTCGAGGGCGGCGGACGTCGGATCGAGCGCGAGGCCTACCGCCTCCAGCATGAGCGCGGCCTCGCCAACGGCGATGCATCGCAGCACGGGAACCGCAGTATCCGCAACCCCCGAAGGTGAGCTGCTCGCCCCGGGCGATGGCTCAGGTCCGAGCGACACGACCAGGTCGACACGACTCCCATTTGCCACCTGGAGCCCCGCTCGTGGGTTCTGCTGCAGCACGCTTCCTAACGGCGCGTCAGGCGACCAGGCTGAGATCACTTGGCCCAGGCGCAGATTGGCGGCACGAAGACGCTTGGTCGCCTCCTCCTCCGTCGCGCCTAGGAGATCGGGCACGACGGCGAGCCCACTCCCCGCCACCACGCGCACCTCAATGACGCTGTCGAGCGGAACGAGCGTTGAGGCGTCTGGCGACTGCGAGAGGATCGTGTCCACCGGGAGCGAATCCGATGTGACTCGCTCAGTCACCTTGATCCGCAAGCCAAGCTGTTCTGCGATTGGGATCGCTTCTGCGAGCGTGAGTGAGGTGATGGGCGGGATCTTGACGTTATCGTCCGGCCCAGTACCTGCGTTGATCAACCGCAACCCAAAGATAACCGCGGCGAGGAGGACGACCACCGTGACCGCAACTCCTGCAATGGTGAGCAGCGTGGTGCGGAGCGACATCGCTTCGTCGTCATCAACAGGTGCGCTTTCGTCGAACGGATCAGGCGGTGACTCTGGCTCGCCGGGACCGGCTTCGCCCGCAACGCGCGCAACGCGCGTCTCGGCCAACGCGCGCGGTGCACCCGCAGCGGGGCCCACCGCACGCGGCGGAATTGAGGTACGGCCAACCTTCACGACGTATGACTCAAGCGCGTCTGCAACGAGCGTCGCGCTCTGCGTTCGCTTCGATGGGTTTGCAGCGAGCAACTGAACGGTGATCGCCTCGAGCTCCGCAGGAATGTCTGGTCGCAGGGCGCGCGGCGATGGAACGGCCTCGTCGGCGCCACGCAGAGCGGGTCGACGACCCGTAAGCAGTTCAAAGAGCACCACCCCGAGTCCGTAAAGATCGGATGACGCCGTAGCTGGAGCGCCAGCAGCCACTTCAGGTGCCACATAGTGCGCAGTTCCTGCGGGCGCTCCTAATCCTGACGTGCCCGTCGGAAGTCCATCTTCGAGAATGGCGTGTGCAATACCAAAGTCTGCAATCTGCGCGCGCCCTTCGCGTCCAATCAGGATGTTTCGAGATGTGACGTCGCGATGAATGATGCCGCGCTGATGTGCCGCCGCCAACCCTCGTGCAACCTGCGCCGCAATCGCCGCCGCGCGACGCGGAACAAGTGGCCCCACACGACGCAACATGGAGGAGAGATCTTCGCCATCGACAAACTCCATGATGATCGCTGGTGCATCACCCTCTGGGGTCACGTCAAACACCGCCGCAACATTCGGGTGCGCAATGATCGCTGCGGCACGCCCCTCTGCACGGAATCGTGCGGTGGCGTCAGGGGATGCAGCGAGTGCACCGCGAAGCATCTTTACCGCCACATCGCGACCGAGCACTTCGTCTGTTGCGCGGAAGACGGATGCCGCGGCACCTTCGCCAATCTGTTCTTGTAGTCGATATCTCCCTGCAATGAGATCGCCAGGCTTTAGCCGGATCTCAGGCGCTCCGCTCACCCTGCTCCGTCCCGAATGTGTGCGGCGAGTGATGCGCGTAGGGTGGCCCCGTACGTTGGGTGTTCGAGTGCAAGATCAAGGTTTGCTCGAAGCCAGCCCTCGGGTGCACCAACGTCGTATCGCGTGCCACTGAACTTGTAGCCGACAACGGGCTGGTCGGCGGCGAGCGCTTGGATTGCGTCGGTGAGTTGAATCTCTCCTCCAGCACCGTGCTGGGTTCGCTCCAGCTTCTCAAAGATCTTCGGGCTCAACACATAGCGGCCAACGATTGCCAGGTTCGATGGGGCATCTGCCGGCGCTGGCTTCTCGACAAGTCCACGGAGTGGAATCGTTCGGCCGCCATCTGGTGACGGGAGGGCGGGATCAGGCTCCACAATGCCGTAGCGGCGGGTCTGATCCGCCGAGACCTCCATGAGCGCGACCACTGAGGAACTGCTCGCCTCGTACGCCTTGATCAGTTCCCCGAGCGCTGGTGTCCCACCAACGATCAGATCGTCTGGGAGGACCACGGCAAACGGCTCACGCCCCACGGCGTCGCGTGCCATTAGGACCGCATGTCCAAGGCCGAGCTGCTCCTTCTGACGAACCGTCACGAGGTGCACCATGTCCGCCACGGCACGGACTGCACGCAGATGCTCAATGTCGCCGCGGGCCTCAAGGACCGCCTCGAGATCGGTTGCGCTGTCGAAGTGGTCCTCGATCGAGCGCTTATGTTCGCTCGTGACCAGGATCACCCGCTCAATCCCAGAGGCGATCGCCTCCTCAACGGCGTACTGGATGACGGGTCGATCCACGACTGGGAGGAGCTCTTTCGGTACCGCCTTGGTTGCAGGGAGGAATCGAGTGCCCCAGCCGGCGACTGGAAAGACTGCGGTGCGAATCTTCATCAACTCCTCCGTGCGGCGCTGAACACGAGGATAGCAGTCGTCTGGTCGCGCGCCGTCACTCGCGAACCCAACGCAGCACGGCACGAAGCGGCGCGCCGACGATTGGGAGGCTGATCTCGCTCGGCTCTTCCACGCTGGCAAGGAAGCCGAGGAGGAGGAGTGCCGCGCCGAGCAACTTGCCGAGCGCATACGCCTCAGTTGATCCACCTCGATTCAACGTGTCGGTAAGACTCGGCAAGAACGCGCCGAGTGCAATGAGGAGCGTTGCGGGGACGCGTCGATTCAGTGTTCCCTCGCGCCACGCGCGCATCGCAAGCGGAAGGCTTTGAAAGAAGTTCACTGTGAGCGCGACAGGGGCGATCGCCAGGTTGAAGAGGAGTTCATCACCACGCTGATTCGGGTCGCTTGAGTACGGCAGCGTTCTCCGTTTCGGCATGAACACATACGCAGAGAAGAGCGCTCCGGTAAGGAGCGCGAGCGCACCGCTCACATTGAGAAGCGGCGTGAGAAGTCGGAGTGATGGTGGAAGCAGCACCGCAACTGGCGCACCCGTCATAGGGTCAACGGCCCACCCTGGCGCCGGGAGCGTTGCGGTGGCAACGAGTGGGAGTGCCAGCGCACTCAGCGCCACCATAAACGCGATCGCGGCACGGCTCCAACGCGGACTTGCGAGATAGGTGAGCCACGCGATCACGACAGCCGTCACCCACGCAGCGAGCGCATAACCGAGCGCCGTAGGTCCAGCACTCGGATCTTCAAGGCGACGCGCAACAAGGATGGTGAAGAGTCCCGCAAGTGCGAGACAGAGTGCATACCAGTAGCCGAAGCGTGTCTTGGCAAGCAAGAGAATCGTTCCCGCGCCGAGCCAACCCGCGGTCCACACCGCACCGGTGAGATACCAGACTCGATAGAGCGGTTCGCTCCAACCAGCAAGTTGCGCTGCGCTCTCAGCACCCGCTGCGACGGCGAACGCGGTTGCACCGATCGCCCACGCGAGCTGATACGGCGCGCGCCGAGCGGCGTACTGATTGAAGAGAAGTGCCGCGAAGAGTGCGGCGAGGAGTGTGGTGACGGCGGCGATCACGCGCCCTCCGGCCTACGCCGGGATAAACTCGTGCGCGCTCTGATGGAGTCCGTCACAAAGGCCGAGCCCACGTGCGCCACCCGGCAGTTGAAGGGGCACCGGTCGCATGATCTCTCGCACCTCACTCTGCTGACAGGTGTACCAGGCGTTTCGAGACATCCAGAGCGCCGGGCACTCAGGCTTCTTGCAGAATTGGAATGGACCAGGGTTGATGGGCGAGGCCTGTTCAAATGACGGGGCGACCTCGGTGGCGATGATGTCCAACACGCTAACCCGGAATGGAGTTCCGCTTATTGGTTCACGACACCCCTCGCAGCGGATCGCGCTGTTCTCCGTGATGATCGTCGGAATCTTGATGCCCATGATCTCCATGGCCTCATCGTAGCCGAGGGGCCGCCCAGTGTCGGCTCGCCGCGACCGCACGGCACGGCTCGCCGTAATCGGTGCGGCGGGCTACCCTGTAAACATGAACCAACCGCGCAGCCGAAGAATTCGAGGGGTGGTCTCACTCGGGACGGGTGTTGCCGTTGCAGTGGCACTCGGCTCATCGCTCCTCTACTTCCTCTGGGTTGCCAGCATTCGCAACTCCGACCAGATCGGGCAGCTCTCGATCGGTACCTTCGTCGTGGGTCTCGCCTGCGCGTTCGCCGCCCTCATGCTCGCCTTCAGCATGATCCGGGCGATCCGAAGAGCCGAGGACGGTCGCGCGCTCCTTGCCGCGCTCCTTGCTGGAGGCTTTGCAATCGCGGCGGCAGTCGCGCTCGCCGCATCCGACGTGCTCGGCAAACTGGCCGCCTAGTTCGAGCGGGTGCTACCCTCCCGTTCTCACGCCCCTATCGTCTAGAGGCCTAGGACGCCACCCTTTCAAGGTGGAGATCACGGGTTCGAATCCCGTTGGGGGCACCACACATCCAAGACGAGCCGCGGCGCTCGTGCCATCCTGAACGCATGCCGATCAGTGTTGCCGCCTTCTTGGTATACGCGCTCCTCCTCTTGGCTGGTCTCGGCCTCACCCTTGGACCAATCGTGGAGCAGGCGACGGGGGCCCCGGTCACCCTTCAGGGGGTGGTCTGGATGGCGCTGATCGCTGCCGCAATCTTCAGCATCACACTCGTTGTGCAACGGAAGGAGGCGGGTCGAGGATTTGCCATTGGCCTCTCAACCATCCTCATCCCCGCCGGACCGCTGATCGCGCTGACGTTTGGCAACTGGCTCCCCGGTCTCCCGCCCATCCTCCTCGCACTGCTCCTCATTCGTGGGTTACGCGGCGGCGCGGCGCGCAGCTGGCTGAACCAGCAGTAGGAGGTTGGAGCGATGAGCACCACTGAACGACCAAAGAGTCTTGCAATAAACGGCACGTTTGACCTTCCGCTTGATGTGCATCTGCACACGCTGCTCTCTCCAGACTCCGCGGTGCCCGTTGATGTGTACCCCGCGCTCGCGATCGCACTCGGGATGCCCCGCATCGCCATCACCGATCACCTTGATTTTGATCCACGCGAACCGGGTGCAACACTCGCACCGCATCAGCGTCGCGTTGAGGTGGTGAGCGAACTTCGCAAGAAATTTGGCGACAAGCTTGAGATCCTTCTCGGCGTGGAGATCACGTACGAACGTGCGTATGAACAAGAGATTCGCGATTATCTGAAGCGGAACCAGTACGATCTCACGATCGGGAGTGTTCATCCGGGAATTGACTCTCCATTCAAGCGATCGCGAACTGCGGTCTTTGCTGGGAGTGACGCAAGCGTCACCGCGCCATACTTTGATGAAGTGCTTGGCGCGGTAGAGAGCGGACTCTTTGACATCCTCGGACATGCTGACTACGTCCGAAAGTACGTCTATCCGCACATAGATACGGAGCGTTTTGAAGCGGCCCCAGAACTATATGAGCCCTTCTTGCAGGCGCTCGTAAAGACTGGGACGGCGCTGGAGATCAATAGCTCTGGTTGGCGACAACGCACCGGAGTCTGCTACCCACTTCCACAAGCGGTCGCGCGATACAAAGAGATCGGCGGGCGCTACATCGTCACAGGATCGGACGCACACGAGCCAGAATGGTTCGCGCTGAACTTTGATCGCGCTCGCGACCTACTGCTGGAGAGCGGATTTGATGAGCTCGTCACCAAGCGCTGGGAGCGCGCAGGTGAGCACTGGCCCGTTACGCCAAAGCGATAACAGCCCGACGCACTAGCGAGCCGACGCGTGCCCTTATCTAAGCCTGGGCGCTCGCTCAGTTCGGGGCTCGCTCAGTCTGGCGGTAGGGTTGGGTCTGCGCTCGAGAAGCCTCGCTCCACGGCGAGCGCTACACCGCCTCGTTGATCAATGAGCACATAGGCGCGGATCACATCAAGCGAGTCGCCGCTTGGAATCTCCATACTGGGACGAACATCATCGGTGACAATCAGCCAGTAGACGCCACTCAGTGCAGGTGCATCACTTCCAGCAGTCGCCAGGCTGATCAGTCGAACTCGCGGCGATGCACCGACTGGCGCGTCTGCGGTTCGCGCCGCCCGAACGGCACTCTGCGGTGAGATTCCTGCGAGCACCGTGTCCGCACTCACCGCCTCCCAGCCGGCTGGAAGCGGCACGTCGAGTGGGCGAATACGATCCGCTTGGGCGCGAAGAAGGAGCGCGCCAACGACGAACGCGGCCGAGAGGAGGAGTGCAACGCGAAGCACCTGTCGGCGACTCACAGGGGTGGCGATCTCCACGCCTGCGGGCGGCGCTCCGGTTGGGGTTGCCGTGTCGTGCCCCCCCGACCCTGCCCCTTCGCTCGGTCCCTGGCTCGCGACGTTACTCATGCCGCCATCGTGCCAGAGTTCGCCGCTACGATTCAGCAATGACCACTTCTGGCGCACGCGTGACCCCCGCCGAGCGCGCCAAGGCGCTGCCGCGCGACCCGCTCCTCGGCACCCCTCTTCGGCACGTCGTCCGCGATGCCGTTGGTCGCGCCCTCCGCCGAGCGATCGCCAGTGGTGTGCTCCCAGCACCAGACAGCGCGGAGTCCCTTGAGGGACTGATCCGCAGCATTGAGGTTGAAGTCCCCGCGAGTAGCGAGCACGGTGACTACGCCTCCAATGTGGCAATGAAGTCAAGCAAGTTGCTCAAACGCGCGCCAGCGCAGATCGCGACTGCAATCGTTGACGAGCTGCGCGCGGAAGCGAAGGAGCGGCTCCATGGGAGCGCCGGCTCTCTCGGTCCTATTGCAGATGCCGAAGTTGCGGGGCCCGGATTCCTCAACATGCGACTCCGTGCCGGCCTGCTCGCCGATCTTCTCGATGCCATGATTGCGGCGCCTGACGCATGGGGGCATCTCACACGTGCTGACACTGGTGCGCCGACGCGCGTCAACGTGGAGTTTGTCTCTGCGAACCCAACAGGTCCGCTCACCGTAGGGAATGCGCGTGGCGCATTTGTTGGCGATCTCCTCGCTCGCGTGCTCGAGGCGGCGGGACAAGAGGTGACACGCGAGTACTACTTCAACGACTTTGGGGAGCAGGTCCGCCGCCTTGGTGAAAGCGTGATCGCATTGCGGAACGGTCAAGAGGTCGCCGACGATGGGTACAAGGGGGATTATGTGGCGAGCCTTGCCAACGCAATCCCGCCCGAGGTTGCCGAGCGCGCGCGGAGTGCGCACGATGCTGAAGTCAACGATCACGACCAGGATGAGGTTGCCGTGATCGGCAAATGGGCATCAGAGCAAATCCGCATCGGCATTCAGTCTTCACTCGCAGCGCTCGGCGTTGAGTTTGATGTGTGGCGCTCTGAAGGGTCTCTCTACACCGAAGGACACGTTGAGCGTGCGATCGAGAAGCTGCGTGCCGCAGGCTGGCTGGAAGAGCGAGACGGCGCGCTCTGGTTCAAGAGCACCGCGTTTGGTGACGATAAGGATCGCGTGATCAAGAAGTCAACAGGCGCATACACCTATTTTGGATCAGACATTGGGTACGTCGAAGAGAAGTTTGGCCGTGGCTTTGATCACCTTGTCTATGTCTGGGGTGCAGATCACCATGGAACAGTGGCGCGAGTGCGCAATGCGGGTGAAGCGCTCGGCTACAAGAAGGAGCGGATGGAGATGCTCCTTGTTGCATGGGTACGCTTCGTTCGAGATGGCGTCGAGATGAGTATGTCCAAACGCGCTGGAACCTTTGTGACCCTTGATGAGCTTTTGGAAGAGATCGGCGTGGACTCTGCGCGCTGGTACTTTGCGTCGCGTAGCGCCAGCACCGCGATCGACTTTGATATCAAGGCGGCAACGGCGCGCAACAGCGAAAATCCTGTCTACTACGCGCAATACGCGCACGCGCGTATGCAATCAATCCTGCGCAAGGCGAGTGCCGAAGGGATGGCGGTTGCTGCGGGGATCGGCGATCTGATTGATGACGTGTCGCGCCCTGATGCAGTGTTGGCGCGCGTGGTGGTCCGCCTGCCAGAGGTAGTTGAGGATGCGGCCGCTCACCATGAGACGCAGGGCATCACCACCTACGCGAGTGAACTCGCCACCGCCTTCTCTGCCTTCTACCGTGATGCGAAGGTTGTTGACAGCAGCGCTCCTGAGCTTTCGGCGAAGCGGCTTCGCCTTGTTCAGGCGGCGGCCACCAGCCTGGCCGCCTCCCTCCGGCTCCTCGGAATCTCAGCTCCCGCCGAAATGTAAGCACGCGAGAACAGGTCGGTCGAATTAGGCCCAACACCATGGGCCTGCCGAGGGGGACTGGCGAGGACGGGCTCATCGAGCGCAGGGCTCACCGAGAGCAGCGTCTGGGGCCCCGAAGCATTGCGAAGTCTTTACCTGGCTACACAGTGGAGATTCACCCGCTGGCGAGATGATTGCCTTCGGTTCCCTGGACCTCCCTCCTGAGAACCGACCTCCAGCCAGGCGGGGGCGATGGGCATTGTTCCCCGCCTGGCACACCACCTCAGTTCGCCTGGCATACGACGCCCGCGGGTGGCGCGTGGGAGAATAGGGCGATGGAACTCACCTACTACGGGCGCAGTTGCGTCCGAATCCGAGGACGCGAGGCGACGATCGCCTATGACCCGTACACCTCCATTGTGGGGCCGACCGGGCGTGGGATCACGGCGGATATCGTGACGCTCTCCCACCCAGACGACGCTCCGCTTGCGCGCGTGAAGGGGCGGCTCGCCCCACGTGACGGGCGTACCCCCATTGCCACCAGCCTTGATAACGCCGTGGTCTTGGAGGGTCCAGGCGAATACGAGGTGAAGTCCGTGTTGATCACCGGCATTCGTAGCTACCGTGATAGCCACCGCGGCAGCGCAGCGCGCCACAACACCGTCTTCTACGCAGAGATCGATGGCATCCATGTGGTGCACCTCGGCGATCACGCGGAAGGATTCTCTACCGACCAGATCAAGGAGCTCCCAGGCGCGGACATTGTGCTCGTCCCTGTTGGCGGCGAGCTGAGCGCTGAGGCCGCCTCGGCGCTGATCAGTGAGCTTGGCCCCAAGATTGTCATTCCAATGCCAATGACCGACGACGTTGCCAAGGCGAATGCGGCGGTGAAGGCGTTCTGCAAAGAGGAGGGGCTCACCACGCCGCCAACGGCACAGCCGAAACTCACCATCACGATCTCCGGCCTCCCGGAAGAGACAACCACGATCGTCGTTGAACCACGCGGCGAGGCGTTCGGCGCTGACTAACTTCCGGCTCAACAGGGGCGGCGCGACAGACTGATGGCACAACTCCTTGATGCAATTGCGTTGATCGGCGCGTCAGCGCCGCAACACACGGAGGCTGACTATGTATGACGGGGATTTCGGTGGCGGTGGCGGAGATGATGTCAGCGGAGACGGCGGACCGCTTGATTTGAACAACAACGGAACTGGGCTTGATGAGTTCGTTCTGTTTGCTGCCATTACGGAGGACCAACGTCGACGCGATGAGAAGCGCGCGGCGAAGGCTGCACTCAACGATGGGAAGAGCGGAGCGCAAGCCTCTGGCTGTCTCTTACCTGTGGCCGCTGTTCTCCTCTTGCTTACGCTGATCGTTATCTAACGAGCCGCGATTCAATCGACGCGCGCTGCCAGCCACCGCGAATTTTTAGCGCGTTTGGGTCTCCTCCCGCGCGAAGCGCTCGCTCTGGCACAAGTCCGACGATCTCAGTTTCGCCAATCTGAACTCCCAGCAGACGCGCCTCTTCTTCTGCGCGTGCACGAATGCTGTGCAGCGTGGCTCCTGATGTGCTTGCCGCAACAACGTTGTGCAAGTTCATTGAGAGCTGCGCGCTGCGCACGCTCGGGAGACGAAACCCAAGCGCCTGAAGTCCTAGCACGCCGCCTGGCGCACTCCCTCGCATTGATTGAGCGATCGTTCGCGCGGCGGTGGCAAGTTTCTCTTCTGCTGCGCCAATCAGTTCAATGTTCCACGCCGCCATGAGTGGACGCACGCCAACCGCAACGGCGCCGCCAGTGGGGTGCGGTGTGATTGGGCCCTCATCAGGCGCGTAGTTCGGATCGCGCTGCCGATCAGCAAGCGCCTCAAATCCACCGCGTCGAATCTCTGGAAGAGCCCTCCTCTCCTCACAGCGTGCGACTGCACCATAGAAGTGAACAGGGAGATCAAGGTCCGCCGCGAGTGCTCGACCGAGCGCCCGCGCCGCTACCATCGCGCCGTGCTCGCTCCCGCCAGGACCGAGTGGGATCAGCGGAATAACATCAATCGCACCGATTCGTGGATGCACTCCACGACCAGCGCCACTCTTCCCCGCAGCGGTGAGATCAATCGTTGCGATTGCAAGTCGTGCCAGTGCACGCGT
>JACCEB011643040.1_pt1 | contig 14100 bp, 12 predicted proteins | sample 7454761 | NCBI WGS metagenome assembly JACCEB01 (sample SAMN15323454, study PRJNA562643) | freshwater metagenome | isolation source: river surface water | place: USA:Blue River Watershed | collected 2017-08-18 | reverse complement strand
GCGCCGCAATTGCTTGGCAACTTCGTAGTGCAGTGGTGGTCTCGTACGATTTTCTTTGGGTGATAAGCCTTTGAGAAACGCATTACGCGCATGAATGGTGACCTGAGATGCGCCTGCGTCTGCAACGCTAAGAATAAAGTTCAATACAAACTGATAGTCATGCTCAGATTGACTGGCATCCATATTATCAAGGCCCAATCGGTGTTTCACCAAAATGGGTAAATCGCAGGCAGCGCGCATCGCTTTCACACACTGCGAAACCAATTCAGGTTCAGCCATTAAACAGGCTCCAAACGCTCCTTTTTGCACACGCTCAGACGGGCAACCGCAATTCAGATCAATTTCATCGTAGCCCCAACGTTGGGCTAACTCAGCGCACTGGACCAAGTCTTCTGGCTCACTGCCACCGAGTTGTAAAACTACCGGGTGCTCACTAGCACTGAAATCCAAATGCCGCGCTTGATCGCCATGCAAAAGCGCGCCCGTGGTGACCATCTCGGTATAGAGTACTGCGTCTTGACTCAAAAGCCGATGAAAAGCTCGGCAATGCCGATCGGTCCACTCCATCATCGGAGCAACGGCTAGTCGTTTATCGCTCATTGCCCTAGTCCCATGGATTAATCAGCTTTAACTGCTTTGCATCAAAATCTTGAGTATTGCGAGTGACCAATGTAAGACGGTGCTCAATTGCACTGGCTGCAATCATTGCATCGCGCTCGGATGCTGGATTGGGAACGTGCAGTGCTGCACAGCGCAGCGCAACCGGCACATCAATCGCAAGAATACGATCTTCGAATACCGGCAAGATCACTTGCATAAGCCATTTTTTTAAGGTTTGTGCCTGCTTTTTATCCCGCCGAGCAACCTGCAAAATTCCTTGTTCAATTTCAAGGATAGTAATCACCGACAAAAACATGCTTGAGGGGGCAATCGTTTCTGCCCAGCGTTTCACCTTGGGATTGATCTTATTACTCGTTGCTTTGCGAAGCTCCGAGATAACATTTGTGTCGAGCAGATACATTAGGAAAATTGACCAGGCTTCGTGAGATCTTGTATTTTCGCAGGTTCAAAATCAATCTCAGCTGCTTCTTTCATGCCCACTAAATCGAGAATGGTCTTTTGACGGCCAAAGACGCGTTGGTAATCTTCATAGCGCATCAGGACGTGCGATGGCTTACCGCGATCGGTAATAAAAACTGGACCGGACTGGCAGGCTTTTTTAGCTCCGCTCGTATCCTGATTAAATTCTCGGCTTGTTAAGGTTTTTGGCATAAACCACCCCTTCCAATTGAGCGCTTACTGCGAATCTATAAATGTAGATATGTTACTACATTTATCCGGATGCCCTTGTAAAGAAGGGCTACAGGGGTATCAAACTTCCTCGCGCGAGGCTTTCTTGCGCTCGTGTTCTTCCAAAAAGCGCTTGCGCAAACGAATGCTCTTAGGGGTGACTTCGACCAACTCATCATCGGCAATAAACTCCACCGCATACTCCAGTGTTAACTGTACCGGTGGTACAAGACGCACTGCTTCATCGGTTCCCGAGGCACGCACGTTAGTGAGTTGCTTTCCTTTAATCGGATTGACCACCAAATCGTTATCGCGACTATGAATACCGATGATCATGCCTTCATAGAGAGGATCTCCCGGGGAAACAAACATACGACCCCGATCTTGCAGCTTCCAAAGCGCGTAGGCAACTGCTTCACCATCGTCTTGACTCACCAGCACGCCGTTATGACGCTCGCCTAGGATGCCATCCTTCACGGGTCCATAAGAATCTAAGTTATGGCTCATCAGTCCATTACCCCGTGTGAGGGTCATAAACTCCCCCTGAAAACCAATCAGTCCACGTGCGGGCACTCGATACTCGAGTCGCGTGCGGCCCTTACCGTCACTCACCATATCCATGAGCTCCGCTTTGCGCTTACCCAACTCTTCCATCACACCACCCTGGGTCGAGTCTTCAACGTCCACGGTGAGGTTCTCGTAGGGTTCTTGTTTAACGCCGTCTTCTTCATGAAACACCACGCGTGGACGTGATACAGCTAACTCATAGCCTTCACGACGCATGTTCTCGACCAAAATGGTTAGATGCAACTCGCCTCGACCCGAGACCTCAAAGACCGTGTCATCACTCGTATCACGCACCCGTAATGCCATATTGGATTTAAGCTCCCGCTCTAAGCGCTCACGAATTTGACGACTCGTTACAAACTTACCTTCTCGACCAGCTAAGGGACTGGTGTTCACCATAAAGTTCATGGTGAGCGTAGGCTCATCAATCTTGAGCATCGGTAGAGCATCGACCTCATCGGGAGCGCAAATCGTCGTGCCGATCGCTAGATCTTCAATGCCGTTGACCAGCACAATGTCTCCAGCAATTGCTTCATCAACCACTTCGCGCTCTAAGCCTTTGAACTTTAGAACTTGGTTAATGCGACCCTTAAATGGGGCACCCTCAGGGCCGTTTTGACAAACTACATCGGTACCGGGCTTAATCTTGCCGCGCCGAATGCGACCCACTCCAATTTTGCCAACGTAATTGCTGTAATCAATCGATGAGATTTGTAACTGTAGAGGCGCATCAACTTCATCATCACGCACCGGTACATGCTGAAGCACTGCATCAAAGAGCGGTCGCATATCACCCGAACGAACCCCCTCATCAACTTCGGCATATCCATTTAAGCCCGATGCATAAATCACTGGAAAATCCAACTGCTCTTCGGTAGCGCCCAATTTATCAAAGAGCTCAAAGGTGGCATTGATCACATAATCACACCGCGCACCGGGGCGGTCGACTTTATTAATCACCACAATCGGCTTTAAGCCCAAGGCGAGTGCTTTTTTAGTGACAAAGCGCGTTTGTGGCATGGGTCCCTCAACGGCATCGACCAGTAACAAAACACCATCAACCATCGATAGCACACGCTCTACTTCCCCACCAAAATCGGCATGACCTGGGGTATCCACAATATTGATGTGCGTGCCCTCGTACTCCACTGCACAATTTTTTGCCAGAATCGTAATGCCGCGCTCTTTCTCCAAATCATTGGAGTCCATGATGCGCTCGGAGATCTTCTCATTGGAACGAAAGGTGCCGGATTGACGTAAGAGTTGGTCCACGAGTGTGGTTTTGCCATGGTCAACGTGAGCAATGATGGCGATATTACGAAGAGCGCGTTTGGTCATGAGAAGCTTTACTGAAAAAAAAATTAGTTTTGATTGGCTAGGCGCTGTGCAATAAAACGGCGCGGATGTAACACCCCCGAGCGCCAATCGGCCGTACCAATAAAGTTTTGCGGCAATGCCTGCGAGCGATAGATCCGAAACAAAGAATGCGCCCAATCACTCGCTCGGTGCAAAGCACACGGAACCCGCTGGCCCATCTCTAAGCGTTTGGCTTGCTGATCGTCTACCGTCAACTCGGGTAAGGTTTGTAACAATGCATCAACGGGCAGTGGCTCAACAGTCCCAGTTTGGAGATATTCAAGGGTGATTGCGTGATCCAAGGTGAGATGCCCTACAGCAGTACGTCGCAGAGCATGCAAATGGGCACCGCAACCCAAAGCCTCACCAATATCTTGTGCAAGCACTCGAATATAAGTCCCTTTACTGCAATGCACTTCGATGCTGGCATAAGGCCAGTTCACACTTAAAAGTTGTATTGAGTAGATCGTGATTTGACGTGGTTCGCGCTCAAGCTCTACCCCAGATCGAGCGTACTCGTACAAAGGCTTACCATCCCGCTTGAGTGCCGAATACATCGGTGGTGTTTGGTTGATCTGACCAACAAACTTAGGCAGAATTGTTTCAAGTAAGTGATGCGCCTTAGCATCATCGATTGGCTCGCTCATCGATTTTTGGGAAATAATTTGCCCATCCGCATCCGCGGTATCGGTCTCGATTCCGAAATGCAAAGTTGCCTGATAGGTCTTATCAGCATTAAGTAAATCTTGCGAGTATTTAGTGGCTTCACCCAAACAGACCGGCAACAATCCAGTTGCGAGTGGATCGAGAGTGCCGGTATGCCCTGCTTTCTCAGCCTTAAAGTGACGCTTCACAGCTGTAACCGCACTTTGTGAACTCATTGCCGGAGGCTTATCCAGCAAGATCACACCGTCAATCCGTTGGGTCATCAATTTGAATTAGGCTTTGAACCTAATGCCTCATCAATTAAGCGCGACATCTCTGCACCCCGTTCAATCGAGGTATCAAATACAAAGTGCAAGGTCGGAACGGTATGGGTGTGCATCCGCTTAAAGAGCAGGGAGTGGAGATAACCAGCTTTCTCTTGTAAAGATCCAAGTGCATACTGGGGGTCGCCACCCAATACCGTGAAATACACCTTGGCATGCGATAAATCGGGGGATAACTCCACCGCCTGAATCGTGATCAAACCGTTGAGCGGATCACGTAGCTCGCGTGGGATGAGCTCAGCCAAATCCCGCTGAATTTGATCAGCAAGGCGCTGATGACGATGAGGGCTCGTTTTATGCATCGTATTAGAGTGTGCGAGCTACTTCGGTTACTTCAAAGATCTCGAGCTGATCGCCCTCTTTAATATCGTTGTTGTTCTTCAACGAGAGGCCGCACTCAAATCCACCCTTCACTTCTTTGACATCGTCCTTAAAGCGTTTTAGGGAATCCAGTTCACCGGTCCAAATCACGACGTTATCACGCAACAGGCGTACCCTCGAGTTACGACGCACAATGCCGTCAAGCACCATACAACCAGCAATTGCACCAACCTTCGAAACGTTGAACACCTGACGAATCTCGACCAAACCAGTGATCTCTTCTTTCTTGTCCGGTGTGAGCATGCCGCCTAAGGCTGCTTTCACTTCGTCAACCGCGTCATAAATGATGTTGTGATAGCGAATATCAACGCCATTGTTCTCAGCCAGCTTACGCGCCACAGCGTCAGCACGCGCATTAAAGCCAATAATCACACCTTTCGATGCAATCGCCAAGTTAACGTCGGTCTCGGTAATACCACCAACCGCAGCATGCACGATCTGAACCTTCACCTCATCGGTGGATAGTTTTTGCAATGATTGCGAGAGTGCTTCTTGCGAACCTTGTACGTCAGCCTTAATAATGATGGGCAGAACCTTGGCTTCTACGGCACCTTCGCCCATGTTCTCCATCATGTTCTCGAGTTTGACGGCTTGTTGTTTAGCAAGCTTCACATCACGGAACTTACCTTGACGGAACAATGCAATCTCACGCGCCTTACGCTCGTCTGCAACGACTTGGAAAGACTCACCAGCATCGGGAACTTCGGAGAGACCTTGAATCTCAACCGGAATCGATGGGCCAGCTTCATTGGTGGATTTTGCATTTTCATCGAGCATGGCGCGAACGCGACCATACGATTGACCTGCCAAGAGCATATCGCCACGCTTAAGTGTTCCGGTTTGAACTAAAACTGTTGCTACCGGACCACGACCTTTATCAAGACGTGCTTCAATCACAATACCTTGAGCGGGCGCATCTTTGGGAGCCTTCAGCTCCAACACCTCGGCTTGCAATAAAACGTTTTCGAGAAGCGCGTCGATACCCTCGCCGGTTTTTGCCGAGACACCGATAAATGGAGAGTCGCCACCGTACTCCTCAGGAACCACTTCCTCGGTCACTAACTCGGTTTTAACCCGATCAGGATTGGCTTCGGCTTTATCGATCTTATTAATGGCAACCACCAAAGGCACATTAGCCGCCTTCGCATGATGAATCGCCTCACGCGTTTGAGGCATCACGCCATCATCGGCTGCCACCACCAGAATCACGATATCGGTCGCTTTTGCACCACGAGCTCGCATTGCTGTAAAGGCTTCGTGACCAGGGGTATCTAAAAATGTAATCACACCGCGTGGAGTATCAACGTGATAGGCGCCGATATGCTGGGTAATACCTCCTGCTTCACCTGCGGCAACTTTAGCGGTACGGATCTTATCCAATAAAGAGGTTTTACCGTGGTCAACGTGACCCATCACAGTAACAACTGGAGGTCTTGGAAGCATTGGTGCATCTTGCGCAACAGCTCCCAAATCGATCTCTGGGTCGTCTAATTTTGCGGCATGAGCTTTGTGACCCATCTCTTCCACAATAATCATCGCGGTATCTTGATCGAGCACTTGGTTGATCGTCACCATCTGACCCATGCCCATCAAGAGCTTAATAACCTCGGCACCCTTAACGGACATCTTGTGCGCCAAATCAGCAACGGTGATGGTCTCCGGAATATGAACGTCACGTACGATGGGCTCAGTCGGAACCTGAAAGTTAGTTGCTGGCGCTTCTTCGGTTTGCTGTTGCTGTTTTTTACGACCGCCACCGGTACGCCATGAACCACCCAAGCCTCCGGTGATATCGCCACGAACTTTAAGACCGACCTTCCGTTTAACACCCTCTTCTTGCCACGTTGATGAGGTCTCAGAAGATTTAATTAGCTTGCCACCAACCTTGGTTGGCTTTTTACGATCTTCGCCGCCATCCGCTTTTGTTGGGCGATGCAGCGTACCCTTTTTAATCTCTTCACCAGCAGACTCACTCGGGGCTTTTAAAACACGAGCAGGTGTGCTCATCATGTCCCGAATTGCAGATACTTCTGCCTCCGCTGCTGCGCGACGCGAGCGCAGTTCAGCAAGATCTTTATTGTTCTGTTCTTTGATCGCGGCTTCTTCTTCGAGCTGCGCTTTGCTGGGTTTCTGTTCGGTAGCGACTTTTTTCTGCTTTGCTTCGCTCGCCGCTTTCATCTCCGCTTCTTGTCTGGCAAGAAGTTCAGCCTGACGAGCAGCCTCAGCTGCACGCTTCTCAAGTTCCGCATCAGAGAGGATAGGCTTAGACTCCGTAGCGACTTTAGGTTTTGCTTCTTTGACTTCCTCAGCCTTCGCAGAATCCTCACGCTTAACCAACACACGCTTCTTGCGAACTTCAACCTGAACGGTGCGTGTTCTTCCTGCAGAATCGGCTTGACGAATCTCACTGGTCTCACGCTTGGTGAGCGTGATTTTCTTACGCGCACCGGTCTCGGCGCTACCGTGTGCTTTTTGCAAATAGGCTAGCAGCGCTGTCTTATCTTTATCAGTGAGCTTGTCTGCCTCGGACTCTTTATCGATTCCGGCGGCTTTGAGCTGAACCAATAAGTCAGCTGGGCTGCGTTTTAATTCTTCCGCAAGTGCTTTTACAGTTGTTGTAGCCATGCGTTTCCTCTCATGCGTTGAACCAATGTTCACGCGCCTTCATAATCATGTCCTTGGCGGCGGCGTCATCCATACCAGTGATTTCAACGAGTTCGTCAACAGCTAGGCCCGCAAGGTCATCACGGGTATGCACTTGGTTCTCTGCCAACTTTGCAATGTATTCCGTGGTGAGTCCTTCTAAGGAACGTAAATCTTGAGAAACCTCCTCAACGCGCTCCTCTTTGGCCAACTCCATCGTTAACAGAGAGTCACGTGCACGATTACGTAACTCGTTCACGGTGTCCTCATCAAACGCTTCGATCTCAAGCATCTCGGAGAGCGGTACATACGCAACTTCTTCTAGCGAGTTAAAACCCTCTTCGATCAAAATGTCGGCAACTTCTTGGTCGACGTCCAATTTATCCATAAACAATTGACGAACGACAACTGACTCTTTCTCGGATTTCTCGGCAGATTCTTCAGGGGTCATGATGTTAATTTGCCAACCGGTCAGTTCACTGGCTAAGCGCACGTTCTGACCACTACGGCCAATTGCAATAGCCAAGTTTTCTTCGTCGACAACCACATCCATCGCATGACGCTCTTCATCCACCACGATCGAAGACACTTGCGCGGGCGCCAAAGCGCCAATCACAAACTGGGCTGGGTCTTCTGACCAAAGCACGATGTCTACTGCCTCACCAGCAACTTCATTACGAACTGCTGTTACACGGGTACCGCGTACACCAACGCAGGTTCCGATCGGATCAATACGCTTGTCATGGGTAACAACAGCAATCTTGGCGCGAATGCCAGGATCACGCGCTGCACCCTTGATCTCCAGCAGTCGTTGCTCGATTTCAGGAACTTCGTTTTCGAATAACTTAATTAAAAAATCAGGGCAGGTTCTCGAAAGCTCAATCTGAGGGCCACGCGCTTCACGATCCACTTTCAAAATATAAGCACGGACACGATCACCCGAACGCAAGTTCTCTTTAGGAATCATTTGATCACGTCGCAATAAAGCTTCGACACGACCAGACTCGACAATCAAACCATTTTTATCGGCACGCTTTACCGTTCCGGTCATGATCTTCTCACCACGCTCGAGGTAGTCGTTCAGAATCTGCTCGCGCTCGGCATCACGAATGCGCTGCAGAATCACTTGCTTAGCCGCTTGTGCGCCAATTCGTCCGAATGCTAGGGATTCGGTTTGCTCTTCAATGAAGTCGCCCACTTCGATATCAGAGATTTGCTCTTTGGCTTCAAATTGGAGAATCTCTTTATCAGGCTCTTGTAAACCAGCCTCATCAGGCACCACCAACCAACGACGGAAGGTCTCGTACTCGCCATTATTGCGATCGATCGAAACCCGAATATCAACGTCTTCGGTGTAGCGTTTTTTGGTCGCCGATGCTAAAGCCAACTCGAGGGCTTCAAATACGATCTCACGATCAACATTCTTTTCACGTGCTAGGGCATCTGCCAACATGAGAACTTCACGACTCATGATTTTCTTCCTTTGAAATCAATAACAGGGACTAAACGAGCTTTTTCAACTTCCGACAAACCAAATTCCAGTTCAGCGGGAGATCCATCGCTCGCCTCAAATAACAAACTAAACTTCGCATCTGGCGAATTGCGCGAACCCGACTTCAGTCCTTGCAACACACCCTTAAAATTTTTTCTTCCACTCACAGCAACACGCAACTTCAATTCAATTTCAAGACCGGCAAAACGAACTAAGTCGTCTGCTGACTTAATCGGTCGATCAAGCCCTGGTGATGAAACTTCCAAACGCTCATACGGCACATTCTCAACCGCCAAGGTATAGGTCAACTGATGACTCACCTTCTCACAATCTTCGACCGTGATTAAGCGATCAAAATCTGGGTTCTCGATCGTGACACGCAACAAACCTCTACCCTCTCGTTCGATATCAACGAGCGAGTAGCCTAAATTGCTCACCTCGGCAGAAATAACCTGCTGCTCCTTCACGCAATCCCCAAAGCCAATATTCAAAAGCGTTCGGCAAAAAAAAATGGGCTTACAAGCCCATATTCTTAATTACCAGAACAGGCCAGCTTACGTTGATCTCAACATCAGCCGGTGTAGGAATAAGATTATACCTGAATCAGAAAATCCCTAGTCAAATCAGAAACTTTCGCCAGTGTTTCGGGGCTTACGTGGACCCTTAAACGGCTTGCCTTTACCCGGTCGACGTTGGCCATTTCCGGTTGGGGCGGGCGCAAAACCACTGGCATGATGGACTTTATGACCTTTACGACGCTGTGAGCCTGGTTTGCCAGACTTGCCACCATTCGGTTTTTGCCCAAAACCTCCACGACCGCCATTACCATTTCCATTGCCCGACCTACCCTGTCCAGGCAAATGCGACGTACCTTGTCCATGGTGCGAGGCTAAGGTCAAAGCTTCTTTTGATCCCCAGTACGACACTGAGGTTTGCATTGGATCCGGCTGAAAATTAGGATCTAAGTTGGGATCCATCACTGGCGAGCGTCCTTGAGACTGACTCTTATCCTTGTTCATCGATTGCGGTAATTTCAGACCAGCAGAACGCATTAGCTGCCCCACCGTTTCGACTGGAACCTCTTCCCACTTACCGCGTCTTAAACGCGGTGGCAATGTAAAAAGGCCATACCGCGTCCGAATCAACCGTGACACCACATGACCAGTTGCTTCAAACATGCGACGGACTTCGCGATTGCGTCCTTCAGTTAGGGCAACCGAGTACCAGCGATTTGCACCATCACCACCGCCTTCGCTTAAACGCAAGAAACGTGCTTGACCATCATCAAGGGTAATTCCATTTTTTAGTAACTCACTCGACTCAGCCGATAGTTCACCCAAGATCCGCACAGCGTATTCGCGTTCCACTCCATAGCGGGGATGCATTAAGCGATTCGCCAACTCACCGGATGTTGTAAAGAGTAGTAAACCTTCGGTATTGAAATCCAGTCGACCAACCGCAATCCAGCGTCCTTGTCTGGGTTTTGGTAAGCGATCAAATACGCTTGGACGACCCTCTGGATCGGCTTGGCTCACAATCTCGCCCGCGGGCTTGTGATACAGAAGAACACGTGGTGGTTTGGTTGGTATTTTGCGATGAATAACTTTGCCGTTAATGCGCACCACATCGCTAGCGCCCACGCGCTGACCAATGTGTGCTGGCATGCTGTTAACCGATACCCGACCTTGAATAATTAAATCTTCCATCTCGCGTCGCGAACCCATACCCGCATCCGCAAGTACTTTGTGCAACTTAACGGTATCTTCATCTTCAGCGTCATCATCCAGACCATCAAGGTCGGACCAAACTTCGTCACGCAAACTGAGGGGAAGTTCATCAACATTGGTAAATTGCAAACGCTCAAGATCAGTTAATGATTCGGTGTCGTCGTGCTCCTCGCTTCCCTCCTTGCGAGCACCGCGTTCGACACCAGCCTCATGCGAGATAACGGCAGGCTCTTCACTCGGCTTCACATCAGGAACTTCAGGAGCCTCTAAGGCTGCATCAAATTCACCGGACACTACAGAAGCAAATAAAGCCTCGGTCTCAGCGATCAACTGTGCGGACTGAGGGTGTTGTGAACTCGTACCTTCCGATGAGTGAGCAGACGAGTGATCTGAATCTCGGCGCTTATTTTTATTGAACTTGTTGTTGCGTGACTTATTGTTGAACTTATTAAAGCGTCGCGGGCCGCGCTCGCCGCGGTCTTTGCGTTGCTCTCCGCCTCCCTCATTGGAGCTTGACTGATCATTGACTGAATCAGTGTTCAGATTCGTCAACGTTGAATCGTGATCAGGACTTGTCATTATTTTCAGTGTTATTGGATGATTCGAGTGGTATTACTGTCTCGACCGTTGCATCGGCATCGAACTCGATCACGGCCTGACCCAAAGCTTCAGCAGAAACTGAACCGTCTTCCAGCATGGGCAAACTTTGCAAATCTTTTAATCCCAAATCATCCAGAAATTGTTTGGTGGTGGCATATAAACCTGGTCGACCAATCGTTTCTTTGTGACCAACCACTTCAACCCAGCCACGATCTTCTAATTGGCGCATCACATTACTGCTCACCACGACACCACGTACTTCTTCAATCTCTCCGCGCGTAACGGGTTGACGATAGGCGATGATTGCTAGGGTCTCCATCACTGCCCGAGAATATTTGGGAGGTTTCTCGGGCGTTAAGCGATCCAAATACTCGCGCATATTAAGGCGACTCTGAAAACGCCAACCGGTTGCAATATTGACGAGCTCCATGCCCTTGTCTTGCCATTCTTTTTGTAGCTCAAACAAAATCTTCTGTAGATCCGCATTTGCAATCGGTGGATCGACAAATAGTCTCGAGAGCTCAGGAATCGTCAATGGCTCTTGAGCACAAATTAATGCGGTCTCAACGATCCGCTTATAGTGATTTGTATCCATACATTTACTGAAACAGGGCTAACCTGTCTAGAGGTTTATTCACAATCATCAATCTGGGTTGGAGTGTTATTTGGTTATCGCGGCCGGTCGCTCACGTCAGTTCTTTTTATGGAGCAGACCAGCAAGTCAAGCAAGTCAATTTGCTTTTGAAACAATTGCACCGCAATTTGTACCTTTTCAGCATTATAAGGGAGGGTCAATACAATAGCCATATGTCAAATTTCGCCGATTCCCAAGACCAAAATCCCCTTACACGCCGTAGCTTTCTTCAAGGTTTGGGTGCTTTGGGCGTCACCGGTCTATCGGGCTGTAGCCTCTTTAAAGAACGTCCTAAACCACCGGTTGTGGCATTGGTTCTTGGCTCGGGAGCAGCCCGTGGTTTTGCTCACATAGGAGTTATCAAAGCTCTTGAGGCACAAGGCATTCGGCCCAATGTGGTACTTGGTTCCAGTGCCGGAAGCGTAATTGCTGCTCTGTATGCCTCAGGATACTCAGGCCTTGAACTCAATCGCATCGGTTTAAATCTCGATGAAGCCGCCCTAGCCGATTGGGCTTACCCATTTGCGGGTCGTTTTGGTGGACTCATTAAAGGCGATGCCCTACAAAGCATGGTCAATCGCGAAGTACAAAACAGACCGATTGAACAAATGACCATGCCCCTTGGTATTGTTGCAACTGATTTGCAAAGCGGTAAAGGGATCTTATTTCGGCGCGGCGATACCGGTTTAGCAGTTCGGGCCTCGTGCGCCGTCCCCGGTATTTTTCAGCCTGCAGTAATTCAAGGTCGAGAATATGTTGATGGTGGTTTAGTTGCACCAGTGCCGGTGCGTTACGCCCAAGAGATGGGGGCCAACTTTGTGATTGCGGTCAATATCTCATCGGATACCAGTTCATTGAATGCCAGCGGCACACTGGGTTTGCTGCAACAAACCATTAGCATCATGCAACAAAACATTAATCAGTATGAGTTAGCAAGGGCCGATATTGTGATCACTCCGCAGCTCAAACAAATGGGAAGTACTGACTTTCGGGCTCGCAATGCCGCAATCCTAGCGGGCGAGCTTGCAGCCCAAGAAAAAATTACAGAGATTAAAGAGAAGCTAAAGAGGAATTAAAGATCGCGCGATTTGGTGCGCAACTTCTTTGCTTCCTGAATTAAAGCATTGCGCTCGGCATTGCTTAATTGATCGCTACCGTCTAAACGACGGGCACCATCGAAGCGTTTGTCCCAGTAACTGCTCGCCAGATCATCAACCCGAACAGCAGAACCTTTTGAAGGCGAATGAATAAACTTGTTATCGCCAACATAAATACCCACATGGGAAAAAGTTAAGCGCATAGTGTTGAAGAACACTAAATCACCTGGCTCCAATTCCTCACGAGTGATGGGCTTACCCACTTTACTCATTTGCGATGACTTGGGTGGCAATAAGAATCCTAATTTATCGCGGAAGACAAAACGGACAAATCCACTAGCATCGAGACCTGATTGCGGCAAATCACCATTCCAGCGATAACGCACACCAATCAATTGCATTGCTTCATTGATTAAGGCTTCTGTTTTAGCCGATACCGAATCAACGACTTGGTAAGTAAAACGTGCAAAGTATGAAGAGTTGTTATCGGGTCGGATTTCAGCGCGAGCTGGCTCTTTATCGGCAGTCTCTTGCGCAGTGGTTGCAGTGGTATTTGCAACAGATAAGGACGAGACAAAGCCCAAAACCACAATAGCTAAGAATTTAAAGGGCAAAAGGCCAACGTGCTTATCAATAGGCATGGGGGCGATTCTAGCAAAGCTTTGGGGAAAGGGAAAGCAGGAAAAACCAGCGAAGCAATCAATAACTCATTGATTCATATCGAATTAATTATTCAGGTCAGCTCAGCTGCCGTAAACAATGCCTTGGTATAAGGCTCTTTGGGGTCCTGAACCATGGCCTCGGTTTCACCATACTCGACCACCTCACCTGACTTTAAAACCATGAGCTCGTGCGACATGGCACGGATCACCGCTAGATCATGACTAATGATGAGGTATGCCAAGTTGTACTTCTTTTGCAATTGACTCAGTAAGGCCAAAACTTGTTTCTGAATCGAAACATCTAGTGCTGAAGTGGGCTCGTCGAGAACCAAAATTTGGGGTTTTAAGATCAATGCGCGTGCAATTGCGATGCGCTGGCGCTGTCCGCCCGAGAACTCGTGCGGATAACGTTGCAAGGCTGAACGATCCAATCCCACTTCTCGCAAGATCTCAACCACACGCGCTTCACGTTCTGCAGTCGATAACTGCGGTTGATGAATATCTAAACCTTCTGCAACGATCTCAAAGATCGTCATGCGTGGTGATAATGAACCAAACGGATCCTGAAAAATAACTTGCAAATGCGCACGCATCGCACGACGTTGCACTGCCGATAGCGTTTGCCAAACTTGATCCAATACTGTGACATCCCCATTCACTTG
>JACCEB011583868.1_pt1 | contig 14109 bp, 9 predicted proteins | sample 7454761 | NCBI WGS metagenome assembly JACCEB01 (sample SAMN15323454, study PRJNA562643) | freshwater metagenome | isolation source: river surface water | place: USA:Blue River Watershed | collected 2017-08-18 | reverse complement strand
TGAACGACCGAGCGATCGTCTATAGCCGCAAGTACAACATCCCCGCCGAGGGGGGCACCGCCGTCCACGTCCAGGCCATGGTGTTAGGCAACACCGGCGACAAGTCCGGTTCCGGCGTCGCCTACACCCGCAAACCCGCCAACGGCGTGGATGAGTTCTACGGCGAGTTCCTCGTCAACGCTCAGGGTGAAGACGTCGTCGCCGGCGTCCGCCCCCCGGAGCCCGTCCTCAAGCTGAAGGACGTGATGCCCAAGTCCTACGCCGAGCTGCTCGCCGTCCGCAAGACGCTGGAGAAGCACTTCAAGGACGTGCAGGACATCGAGTTCACCGTCCAGGAAGGCAAGCTGTTCATGCTCCAGACCCGCAACGGCAAGCGCACCGCCGCGGCGGCGCTGAAGTTCGCGGCCGACATGGTCAAGGAGAAGCTCATCGACTGGGAGACCGCCGTGATGCGCAATCCGGCCGACCAGCTCGAGCAGCTCCTGGCCCCCATCTTCGACCTCGCCGAGGTCAAGAAGGCCAAGGTCATCGCCACCGGTCTCCCGGCCGGCCCCGGCGCCGCCACCGGCAAGATCTACTTCAACGCCGAACGCGCCGTGCAGGCCGCCGACAAGGGCGAGAAGGTGCTGCTGGTCCGCGTCGAGACCTCCCCTGAAGACCTCCGCGGCATGATCGCGGCCGAGGGCATCCTGACCGCCCGCGGCGGCGTCTCCTCGCACGCGGCGCTCGTCGCCCGTCAGATGGGCAAGGTCTGCGTCTGCGGTGCGGCCGCCGTGCAGATCGACTACGACAAGAAGACGGCCAGCATCGACGGCCACACCTTCGGCGAGGGCGACTTCCTCTCCATCGACGGCACCTCCGGCCTGGTCTATGCCGGCCAGATCAAGACCGCTCCGTCGGAGATCGTCTCGGGCCTCCTGAACGGCGACAAGGCCGCCCAGAAGACCGAGAAGTACAAGAACTACGTCCAGCTCATGGACTGGTGCAAGAAGGCCACCCGCATGTCCGTGCGCACCAACGCCGATACCCCGGAGCAGACCTCCCAGGCCATCGCGTTCGGCGCCGAGGGCATCGGTCTCACCCGCACCGAGCACATGTTCTTCGAGGGCGACCGCATCGACGCGATGCGCGAGATGATCCTCGCCAACAACCTGGCCGACCGCCAGGCCGCGCTCGCGAAACTCCTCCCCTACCAGCGCGCCGACTTCCTCGGTATTTTCAAAGCGCTCAAGGGCTTCCCGGCGACGATCCGTTTCCTCGATCCCCCGCTGCACGAGTTCCTGCCCCACACCAAGGAGCAGCAGCTCGACCTCGCCCACAAGCTCGGCATCCAGGTCGAGAAGATCATGCACCGCGTGCACGAGCTGCATGAGTTCAACCCGATGCTCGGTTTCCGCGGCTGCCGCCTCGGCATCAAGTTCCCGGAGATCACCGCCATGCAGGCGCGCGCCGTCTTCGAGGCCGCCGCCGAGGCCAACAAGCTCGGCTTCAAGGCCAAGCCCGAGATCATGATCCCGCTCGTCGGCTTCAAGAAGGAGCTCGATCTGCAGGTCGCCGTCGTGCACGAGGTCGCCAAGGCCGTCATGGCCGAGAAGAAGACCAAGATCGCCTACAGCGTCGGCACCATGATCGAAGTCCCGCGCGGCGCCCTCACCGCCGACGAGATCGCCCAGACCGCCGAGTTCTTCAGCTTCGGCACCAACGACCTCACCCAGACCGCGCTCGGCATGAGCCGCGACGACTCCGGCTCGTTCCTGCCCGGCTACGCCGAGCTCGAAATCGTGAAGAAGAACCCCTTCGCCACGATCGACACGACCGGCGTCGGCCAGCTCATGAAGATCGCGATCGAAAAGGGCACCGCTTCCCGCCCGGGCATCAAGCTCGGTATCTGCGGCGAGCACGGCGGCGACCCGGATTCGGTCAAGTTCTGCCACAAGGTCGGCCTCACCTACGTGAGCTGCTCCCCCTACCGCGTGCCGGTCGCGCGCCTCGCCGCCGCCCAGGCGGCGGTCTCCGACCTCCAGGCCGCGAAGAAGAAGTAAGCCGTTGGCCGCCGCGCCGCCCGTCGGCGCGGCTTTTTCCCTCCCCGCCCCGCGCCTTGACCGGCGCGGGGCTTTTTTTCGCCGCGATCCGAATGCACTCTCGCTCCACTCCCGGCGCCGCCGCTGGCCCGGTCGGCCGCAAGCGATTGGCGCATTCCCCCCCGACGTTGTCCGTTCGCGTCCGACGTTCCGCCGCGCCCCACCGACGCAATCCGCGCCGACAACCGGGCAATCCGCCGCCCGCGCGCCCCACCTTGGCCAAGTCTGCCGGTCGCCTCCGGCGATCAAACGCGCCCGCCGCCGCGATCGCGGCTCCGATCGCCCCGCGTTCCGATCCCGCCGCAATCCTCAGGCCGCCACGTGGCCCGCGCCGCAATCCACGTTGGCCACGCACCGCAGCCGTTCCGTCGCCAATTCCCGCATCACCTGGGCCCGCATTTCGGCGCCCATCCGCAGGATCACGCAGCACACCTTTTCCCGCACCACCGGATCATCGCGATGCACCGCGTGCCCGCGACGCTCGCCCTCGAACCACATCTCGTCGTCGTAGATCTTCTGGATCAGCGGAAACTGACGCGTGAGCACCGGGTCGGAGGCATTCATCGGTTGAAGCAGCGGAGGAGCGTTCAAGTCATCCAATCGTCACACCGACGTCACGCGCAAGTGCGCGGTCGCCGTCGCCGCACGCCTCGCGCTATGACAGGGATTTGTCCCATTTTTTTCCAAGCGCGCCGCACGCCACCGCAAGGCGACCTGCGCTCGGCGACCCGTCGCCCGTCGACCTGCGCCGCTTGGTCGATCCGCTTCGCTCAGGCGGTCGCGGCGGCCAAAACCTCCGCCACCATCGCCTTCAGCTCGGCCAGCGCAAAGGGCTTCGGCAGCGTTCGTTTCGCGCCCAGCAATTTCACGGCCCGCAAAATCGATTCGGTCTCGCCGACCGCCCCCCCGGAAATCGCCACCAGCGGGATATTCGGACGCGTCTTGCGCATCTCCATCGCCAGTTCGATGCCGTCGATGTGCGGCATGCACAGATCGGTGATGACCAGATCGACGGTCGTGCGGCCGAGAAATGCGAGGGCTTCGCGACCATCTCCCACCGCGTCGACCCGATAGCCTTCGCTCACCAAGGCCAGCTCGATGAACTCGCGCAGCGCCGCGTCGTCATCCACAAGCAGGATTCGTTTGCGGGCGCCGAGTTCGCCGGCCATCGGGGCACGCGGGGAAGGCGTGCCCGGAGAGAGCGTCTCACTCATGGAGAGAGCTTCGGCGCAACTGACGGTCTGGACCAGCGGAAACATTGGGAATTTTCACGGAGATTACGGATTGCCATCGCCCTCCCGAAGGCGGGGCCGCGGATGAAAACAAAAGGCGCAACCCATTCGCCCCGCCTAGGGAGAGGAGAATGAATTGCGCCTTCCGCTGACAGGTCCTGGGTCCCGCCCGAGAAAGCCGTCCGGCACCCGGGTGCGGACACGGCGACATCTGGATCGGTCCGATCGTCCGGCAACTTGAGCAAAATCGCTCCCGGCCACGCACCGAAGGCACCCCCGGGAATTTCGCGTGCACTTCCCCGCCGGATGAGCAACTTACCCCGGACTCCCATGCGCTCCCTTCGCCGTTTTCTCGCCGTCCTCACCGTCTGCGCCGCCGCGGTGCAGCTACCCGCCCAGGAGCCGACTCCGGCCGCCGCCGAACTTTCTGCTCTCGTGGCAAAGATCTCCGGCCGCCTGCGGGCCGGCGACCGCACCCCCGAGAAACTCGCCGCGGAACTCGCCGAATTCGACGCCCTCTTCGCCAAACACCGCGCCGCCAAATCGGACGACGCCGCCCAGATCCTGTTCATGCGGGCCACCCTTCATCTCCAGGTCTTCAACGATCTCGAGGGCGGCAAAAAGCTTCTCGCCCAGCTGAAGACGGAGTTCCCCGCCTCGAAGGCCGCGGCCAACGTCGACCGCACCCTCGCCGCCATCGACCGCCAGGCCCAGGCCGAGGCCGCCAAGGCTGCCCTCGTCGGCAAAGCCGCGCCGGAACTCGACTTCTCGTGGACCACCCGCGCCGGCCTTAAAAAGCTCAGCGAACTCAAGGGCAAGGTCGTCGTCCTCGATTTCTGGGCCACCTGGTGCGGACCCTGCGTCGCCTCGTTCCCGCAGATGCGCGAACTCACGGCTCACTACAAGGACGCCGACGTCGTTGTCCTCGGCGTCACCAGTCTCCAGGGCCGGGTCCACGGTCTCGAATCGACCCCGATCAACACGCGCAACGATCCCGCCCGCGAAAAGGCCCTGATGACCGACTACATCAAGGCGAAGGACATCACGTGGTCCGTCGTTTTCAGCGAGCAGGAGGTCTTCAATCCCGACTATGGCGTCACCGGAATCCCCCACATGGCGATCGTCGCCCCCGACGGCACCGTCCGCCATACGGGCCTGCATCCGGCGATGCCGCACGCCGAGAAACTCGAGAAGATCGACGCCTTGCTGAAGGAGTTCGGCAAGCCGCTGCCGGGCGCGGCCAAGAAGTCCTGAGTCCCTCTCCTCCGCGCGCCCGGCGCCCCGGGGCCGCGACGCGTATCCCGCGACGGCGCCACCGGCCGGCCCCGACCGGCCGGCCCGCTTCCCGCCGACGTTTCCGCGGCGGACCAGATCAGGCCTTGCCGCCGAGTTTCGCGTCGACCGCGAACTTGCCGCCGCCGGTCAGGAACAGCACGACGTAGGCGCCGAGAAACAGAAACGCCAACTCGCCGTTGCCCTGGCCGGTGAGCTTGCCGCCGTGGGCCATGAAGAACGCCACCCCCATCGTCACGGCCAGGCCCGCCGCCGCCACGCGGGTGAAGAGTCCGGCCACGAGGAGCGCGGCACAGACCACTTCGCCGAACACCGCCAGCGCCGCCGTCGGCGTTTTGCCGATGCCGAACAGGTCGGGAAAATTTTCCGCGAGCTTGCCGAAACCCGTGAGTTTGCCCCAGCCGTGCAGCACGAGCATCGACGCTCCGAACCAGATCCGCGCGAGCAAGAGGGCGAGATCCGTGCCGACGGGCAGGAAGTTGAGTTGGAGAAATTTCATCGGCGCGGAGGATGCGCGCCCGCTTCCGGGACGCAACCACGCGGCCCGATTTCCCGCGGTCGCCGCGCCGGCGCTCGCCAGCCCCGGCCCGGTGCGCCAACGTCCCGCCCCGCCACCGCCCTGCCATGCGCCCATTCCGTCTCGTCCTGCTCGCCCTGTTTGCCGCCACGGCCGCTCGTCCGGATCTCGCCGCCCGCATCGACCTCCTCCTGCTGCCACCGGCCGCGGCGGTCGCCGGCGTCACGGGACTCGAGTTGGTCGTCCACCTCAACAATCCCACCGACCGGCCGGAAACCGCCCAGCTCCCGGCCCAGGTCGAGGCCGATTACGCCACCGAACTCGGGCCCGACCGGGCGGTTTTTGCCGTCGTGGGCGGTGCGCGCACCCTTGTGATTCCCGCGATGCGGCGGGCCGAGGTGCGGCTGCGCCTGCTGCACGCGCTGCGCGCGACCGGCGGCTTTGTCTCGTTGCGACTCACCGCTCCGCCCACCAACGCCATCATGTTCGAGCTCTCCGGACCGCCGCCCGCTCCCGCGGCGGAACCCGCGCTCCTCCAAGCCGCGCGCCATGTCGATCTCACGAGCGACCACGAGAACATGCGCCGCCACATCTCGGCCTACGATCCCATCTACTTCGCCATCGGCTCCCGCGACCGGCTCAACGCCCGCTTCCAGTTCAGTTTCAAATACCGGGTGCTCGAACAGGCCCTCGGCGAGGAGTCCTGGTGGCGCCACGCCGTCCGCGACCTCTATTTCGCCTATACCCAGACCTCGATCTGGGACCTCGAATCGTTCTCGAAGCCGTTTTACGACACCAGCTACAAGCCGACCGTTTTCTTCCTCCACGAACTGCCGCGCGCCCCGCGCAGTCCCTGGCAGCTCTCGCTCCAGTCGGGCGCCCAGCACGAGTCCAACGGGAAAAGCGGCGCCCCCGTGACCTCGTCCACCCGCTCCGGCCTGCTCTCCCCCACGCTCGCGTCCCGCCATCCGAGCGACACCCGCAGCCTCAACACCCTCTACCTCGTGCCGCAGGTGCGCTGGACCGACGACAGCGGCTTCTTCCTCTCCGCCCGCGCGCGGATGAGCGCCTTTTACCAGATCGACGAGAACCCCGACATCACGGACTACCGCGGCCACGTCGAACTCACTCTCCGCGGCGGCTACGATCGCGGCCCCCAGGTCTCGGTCCATCTTCGCGGCAAACCCGGCGCGCACGGGAGCGTCGAATTCAACTTCACCTGGCCCGCCAACCAAACTCCCCTGCTCAAAAACCTGGAGTTTCTCCGCTCCCTCGGCGGCTACGCGCAGATCCAGTATTTCAACGGCTACGGCGAAAGCCTGCTCGACTACGACGTCCGCCGCCGCGACCAGCTCCGCTTCGGCCTGATGATCGTCCGGTAAACCTTCCGCTGCGGCCCGCGCGGTCCCGCGCGCCTCACCGCGCGCGCGCCGCTTCCGCCGCCCGCAGCACGCGCAGCGTGTTGCCGCCCCAGAGCTGGGCGAGATCCGCCTCACGCCACCCTCGGGCGACCAAGGCACGCGTCACATTCGGATAATCGGCGACGTCGCGCAGCCCGTCGAAAGCCCCGCCGCCCCCGTCGAGGTCGAAGCCGATGCCGACATGGTCGATGCCCATGACCGCGACGGCATGCTCGATGTGGCGGATCACGTCGTCGAGCGAGACGCGGGGATTGGGCCAAGCCGCGCAGGCCCGGTCGTAGTCGCGATCCTCCTCGGCCAGCATCGCGTCGTCCGGCACGCGATCTTGGTATTTCATCAGCACGTCGGCGATCGCCTCGGTGCGGCGGTTGCCCGGATCATTTGCCAGGGAGATGGCGAGGGCGTTGATCTGCAGCACGCCGCCGCGCGCCGCGAGCGCGCGCAGCAGGTCGTCGCCGACGTTGCGCGCGTGGTCGCAGACCGCGCGCGGACCGCTGTGCGACAGCACCACCGGTGCGCGCGAATGCTCCAGCAGATCGCGCAGCACGTCGTCGCTCGCGTGCGACGCGTCCAGCACGACGCCGAGCCGGTTGCACTCCGCGACGAACTCTTTCCCCAACGGACTCAGTCCGCCCCACTCCGGTCCGCGGGGATCGGTCGACGCGTCGGCGAGATCGTTGTTCGCCATGTGCGTGAGGCCGGCCATGCGCACGCCGAGGCCGTGAAATTTGGCCACGTTCCGCAGGTCGCGGCCGACCGAATACGCGTTCTCGATACTGAGAAAGATCGCGCGCCGACCGGCCGCCTTGAGCCGCAACGCATCGTCGGCCGTGAGTGCGAGCCCGCAGGCCGCCGCGTTGGCCTGCAGCACCTCGTGCGTGCGCTCGAAACAGCGCACCGCCCGCGCATGGGCGACGGCCAGCGCCTCCGTGCTGCGACCCGCCTGCCCCACGTAGACCGCGAACACCATCGCATCCACGCCGCCCTCGGCCATCCGCGGCAGATCGCACTGGGTGCGGTCGACCGCGTAGTCGTGCCGGGCCCCGAAGTCCCAACCCGCCCGCATCAGGCTCGCCGTCGGCGTGTCGATGTGGGTGTCGATGGTGAAAAGCCGTTCGTGCAACGCGCGCACCGCGTCCGCCGGCTTCGCGGCCTCCGCGCTCATCGGTGGCCGCCTTTGCCGCCGCCCGGCTTGCCCGGACCCTTGCCGCCGCGGAACCACGGCCGCTCGGCGCGAGGCAGGTAGGTTTTCTTTCCGCCGCCGCTTGCGCAGGGCGGCGTGCCGCCTTGCGAGACCCGCGCGACGGGCGGCAGCTCTTTCGCCGGCTTGTCGCCGAGCAATTCCTTCGCCGCCTCGCCCATCCCGAGCTTGTGCAGCGTCGCGCGCAGCTCGCCGCGCATCTCCGGCTTGTGCCAGAAGAAGAAACTGCGCTGCGCCTGTTTCTCCTCCGGCGTGCGCGCCACCTCGACGGGCTTCTGGTTGTAGGGATGCACGCCCGTGGCGTAGATCTCCGTCGCCACCGTCATCGGTGTCGGCGTGAAGTCCTGCACCTGCTCCAGCTTGAAACCGAGTTCCTTCGTCTTCACCGCGAGATCCGCCATGTCCGCGGGTTTCGACCCCGGGTGCGAGCTGATGAAATACGGCACGATCTGCAGCTGGCCCTTGCCGAGCTTTTCCTTGGCCGCGTCGAACCGGTCCTTGAACTCGTAGAAGTAGTCGAACGACGGCTTGCGCATCACGTCGAGCACGTCGTCGGAGGTGTGCTCGGGCGCGACCTTGAGCCGGCCGGAGACGTGATGCTGCACGAGTTCGTCGATGTAGCGGTCGTGGCTCTTCTTCGCCTCGGGCTTCGCGTGGTCGTGCAAAAACAGGTCGTAGCGGATGCCGCTGGTCACGAACGCGTGCTTCACGCCCGGCGTCTCGCGCACCGCCTTGTAGATCTCGAGCAGCGGCGCATGGTCGGTGTCGAGGTTGCGGCACACATCGGGCCAGATGCAGCTCGGCCGGATGCACTCGTCGCAGATCCACTGCTCGAGGCCCTTCATCTTATACATGTTGGCCGAGGGGCCGCCGAGATCGGTGATCGTGCCGTGGAAATCGGGCATCTGTTTGATGCTCTCCACTTCCTTCAGAATGCTCTCCTTGCTGCGGCTCGCGACGAACTTCCCCTGGTGCGCCGAGATCGTGCAGAAACTGCACCCGCCGAAGCAGCCGCGGTGCATGTTGATCGAGTGCTTGATCATCTCGTAGGCCGGGATCGGCCCGCGCTTGCGGTAACGCGGATGCGGCAGCCGCGTGTAGGGCAGGTCGAAACTCGAGTCGATCTGCCGCTCGCTCATCGTCGGGAACGGCGGATTCACCACCAGCATCCGTTCGCCCGTCGGCTGGAGCAGCCGGCGCGCCTTCACGCGGTTCGACTCCGTCTCGATGTTTTTGAAATTCCGCGCGTAGAGCGCCCGGTCCGCCACGCACTCCTCGTGCGCGTGCAACGTGAAGTCTTCCCAGTGCTGGTTTTTCGGCAGCGGCGCTCCGGGCGGCAACAGCACCGCCGTCTGCGCGATCGTCTTCAGCGACGAGAACGGCACGCCCCGTTTCATCAGCCGCATGATCTCCAGCAGCGGCAGCTCGCCCATGCCGTAGACGAGCATGTCGGCGCCGCTCTCCGCCAGCACGCTGGGTTTCAGCGTGTCCGACCAGTAGTCGAAATGGGTCACCCGCCGCAGGCTCGCCTCGATCCCGCCGATCAGCACCGGCACGTCCGGCCAAAGCTGCTTCAGGATCTGCGTGTAGGCCGTCACCGCATAGTCGGGCCGGAAGCCGTGCTCGCCGCCCGGCGTGTAGGCGTCCTGCTGCCGCAGCCGCTTCGCGGCCGTGTAGCGGTTCACCATCGAGTCCATGCAACCGGCCGTGACGCCGAAAAACATCCGCGGTGCGCCCAGTTTTTTGAAGTCGCGCAAATCGTCGCGCCAATTGGGCTGGGGCACGATGGCCACGCGCAGCCCCTCGCGCTCGATCATGCGTCCGATCACCGCCGTGCCGAACGCCGGATGGTCGACGTAGGCGTCGCCCGAGATGATGATCACGTCGAGGTAGTCCCAGCCGCGTGCCTCGACCTCGTCGCGGGTCGTGGGCAGCCAGCGCCGCGAATCCCAGATGGGATCGCGGGCGGGCGGTGGGACTGCGGTGGAGGAGCCGGTGGGTTGGGACACGGGAACAGGCACGGAAGGTCGGCAAGCTTCCCGCGCGGAGCAAGCACGGCCGCAGGCCTCCCGTTGACACGGCCCAAGCCCCGCCTTCCCTCGGCTCGCCCCACTCCCGACGGCCTCCCCGCTCACCCTCCTGCCATGCGCCTACTTGCCCCGCTGCTCGTGTTCGGTCTCGCGTTTGCCTGCACGCTCCAAGCCCAGTCGGGTCTCGAACCCCGGCTCCGGGCGATTTTCGGCCCCGGCCGCGAATTCGAGCCGCGCACCGTCGGGCCGATCCGGTGGCAGGATGACAGCCGCAGCTACACAACGGTCGAACCCGCTGCCACCGACAAATCGGCCCGAGAAATCGTCCGCTGGGACGCCGCCAGCGGTCGGCGCGAGGTCCTCGTCACCGCTGCCCAACTCACCCCGCCCGGCGGCGCCGCCAAACCACTCGCGCTCGACGACTACACTTGGTCGCGCGACGGCCGCCGGCTGCTGATCTTCACCAACGCCCAGCGCGTCTGGCGCCAGAAGAACCGCGGTGACTACTGGGTCCTCGAGCTGACCTCCGGAAAACTCCGGCGCCTCGGCGGCGACGCGCCGCCGGCGTCGTTGCTCTTCGGCAAATTCTCTCCCGACGGCGACCGCGTCGCCTACGCCCGCGCCGGCAACCTCCATGTCGAGGATCTCGCGTCCGGCACCATCACCGCGCTCACCGCCGACGGCTCCGCGACCGTCACCAACGGCACGCCCGACTGGGTCAACGAGGAGGAACTCGCCATCCGCGATGCGTTCCGTTGGAGCGACGACGGGCGGGACATCGCGTTCTATCAGTTCGATACCGCCGGCGTCGGCGAATTCGTTCTGCTCAACAACACCGCCGGCCTCTACCCGCAGCTGACGCGCATTCCTTATCCCAAGCCCGGCACCACCAATTCCGCCGTGCGAATCGGCGTGGTCGCGGCCACCGGTGGACCCGTGCGCTGGATGAAACTCCCCGGGGATCCGCGCGAAAACTACGTCGCCCGACTCTCCTGGACCAAGGACACCCACCAGCTCGTCCTCCATCGCCTCAATCGCCTGCAGAACCGCCTCGACGTGCTCCTCGCCGATCGGGACACCGGCGAGGTCACGCCCTTGTTCCAGGACACCGACGCCGCGTGGGTCTCGGTGCGCGAAGCGGTGTTGTGGACCCGCGACGGCGACTCGTTGATCACCCTCAGCGACCGCGACGGCTGGCAGCGCGCCTACGCGGTTTCCCGCCGCGACCGCTCCGTGCGCGCCCTCACCCCGGCCGGCGCCGATGCGACGATGCTCGTCGGCACCGACGCCACCGACACGTGGCTCTACTACCTGGCCTCACCCGGCGACGCCACCCAGCGCCTGCTTCATCGGTGCCGTCTCGACGGAACCGGACAGGCGGAACGCATCACGCCCTCCGACCAGCCGGGCGTCCATACCTACACCCTTTCCCCCGACGGCGCCTTCGCCGTGCACACGCGCTCCCGTCTGCACACCCCGCCGGTCGTCGAGCTGGTGCGGCTGCCCGCCCACGAGTCCGTCCGGGCCTTCGAGGATAACCGCGCCCTCCGCGAGAAAGCGGCGGCCTTCGTGCGCGCCCCGGAATTTTTCCGGATTCCCGCCGCCGACGGCGCGGTGCTCGACGGCTGGATGATCAAGCCCCGCGACTTCGACCCGAAGCGCAAGTATCCGACCGTCCTCTACGTCTACGGCGAGGTGGGCAACGTCACCGTCACCGATGCGTGGGGCGGCACCCGGATGTTGTTCCACTACGCCCTCGCCGATTCCGGCTACGTGGTCATCAGCCTCGACAACAGGGGCACGCCCGCCCCCAAGGGCCGGGCCTGGCGCAAGGCCTGCCACGGCGATGGCAACGCCATTGTCGTGCGCGACCTGCCGCCGGCGCTCGAGAACCTGCTGCGCGAGCGCCCCTACCTCGACCGCGCCCGCCTCGGCGTCTGGGGCCACAGCGGCGGCGGCGCCAACACCCTCAACCTGCTTTTCCGCGCACCGGAGCTCTTCGCCGTCGGCGTGGCCAACGCCCCGGTGACCGATACGCGCTACTACGACTCGATCTACCAGGAGCGTTACCAGGGCCTGCCGGCGGACAACCCGTCCGGCTACCGCGCCGCCTCGCCCGTCCATTTCGCCGACGGTCTCCGCGGACATCTGCTGCTCATCCACGGCAACGCCGACGACAACGTCCACTACCAGCACGCCGAGCTGCTGATCAACCGCCTGATCGAGCTCCAGAAACCCTTCGACATGCTTGCGTATCCGAACGGGTCGCACGCCCTCAACGAGGGCAAGGGCTACGCCGCCCACCGCTATCTGGCGATCGCGCGCTATTTCGAACGCCACCTGCGCCCCGCGCCCGCGGCGCGGTGAATCACGGCCGGCGCCGGGCCGCGTGGTCTTCCGCGGCCTGCAGGAGACGGATCACATTGCCACCCCACATGTCGGCGAGGTCCGTCTCGGAGTAACCCTCCTTCAGGAGGCGCTCCGTGATTCTGGGCAAAGCCGCGACATCGCGCATGCCCTCGACCCCGCCGCCGCCGTCCCAGTCCGCGCCGAAGCCGACGTGCTTCGGTCCGACGAGTTTCAGCGCGTGCAAGACGTGCCGCATATAGTCCTCGAAGGTCGCCTGCGGCACGGGAAATTTCATTTCGATTTCACGGCGTTCCCGCGAAAACGCCTCCTGTTGCTCCGGCGGCAGCTCCACCGCCGAGACCGGACCGCCCCGGCTCGGGCGGGTCGCGGCGCCGCCGCGCGTCCCGCTCCCGCCCGCGCCGCGCGGCGGCAACCCGTATTTCAGGTAGAGCTGCACCATCGCGGCGTTGCGCTCCGGATTCGGCGGCGTGGGGATCAGGTAGGCGCTCAGGGCGTTGATCTGGATGACGCCGCCTTTGGCCGCGAGCCGCCGGATGCGTTCGTCGTCGATGTTGCGGGGGTGGTCGTTGGCGCCCCGCGGCCCGGAGTGGGAAAGGATGATCGGCGTCTTCGACAACTCGAGCATCTGGTCGAAGACGCTGTCGGCCGCGTGCGACGCATCCAGCACGATGCCCAGCCGGTTGCATTCCGCCACAAAATCCCGGCCGAGCGGACTCAGGCCGTTCCATTCCGGCCCCGCCGGGTCCGTCGCCGAGTCGGCCAGGTCGCTGTGCGTCGTGTGGGCCGGGCTCATCATGCGCACGCCGAGGGAGTAAAATGTCTGCACCAGCGTGAGGTCTTTGCCGATCGGATACGCGTTCTCGATGCTCAGGTAGACGATGCGTTTCCCTTTGGCGGCGATCCGCGCGGCATCGGCCGCCCGCAACGCGAGTTCGAAGTGCTGCGGATACGCCGCCACCATTTCGCGGATCTCCACGGTCCGGCGCAGCGCCCGATCGCGCGCCGCGGCCAATCCCGCCGGCGTGCGCGGGCCCTGCGCCGTGTAAATCGCCCAAAAGCCCCCGTCCAAACCGCCTTCGATCATCCGCGGCAAATCCACCTGCGAGCGGTCGTCCTCCCAGCGGTGCCGATCGGTGATCTTCCAACCCGGGCGGGCGAGGTTGGCGGGCGTATCCAGATGGGTATCCAGCACGATCAATCGCTCGTGCAGCGCTCGCGCCCGGGCCATGAACGCCTCCGCCGACTCCGCCGCCCCAACTACGGTTGCACCGGCCACCCACGCCCACGCTCCCCAACACGCCGTCCGTCGCACGAAGTTCATGCCTCAGCCGACTGCACGCCGCATGCCGACGCAACGCCGCACCACCGGCCGCGCCGCCCCCCTCCCCGGCTTCCGTGGTCCCACCTCGCGCCTCCGTCGCTGCCGGTCCGGAGTTGCAGTCCGGAAACTCTCCGGCTCTGTGTTGCGTCCCTGCTCCTCATGTCCTCCCCCTCCGTCGAAAACGTCGTCATCATCGGCACCGGTTGCGCCGGTCTCACCGCCGCAATCTACACCGCCCGCGCGAGCCTCAACCCGCTCGTGCTCGAGGGCCCCCTGCCCGGCGGCCAGCTCACGACGACCAGCGAGGTCGAGAATTTCCCCGGCTTCCCCCACGGCGTGGACGGGTTTCAGCTGACGCAGAACATGCGCGAGCAGGCCACCCGCTTCGGCACCCGGTTCGAGCAAGCCCTCGTCCAGTCCGTCGACTTCACCTCGATGCCCCGCAAACTGGTCTGCGACGGCCGCACCATTCTCGCCAAGAGCGTGATCATCGCCACCGGCGCGTCGCCCCGGATGACCGGCATCCCCGGCGAAAAGGAGCTCTACGGCGGCAAGGGCGTGACCACCTGCGCCACCTGCGACGGCGCGTTCTACCGCAAGATGGAGGTCGCCGTGATCGGCGGCGGCGACAGCGCCGCCGAGG
>JACCEB010528278.1_pt1 | contig 14112 bp, 19 predicted proteins | sample 7454761 | NCBI WGS metagenome assembly JACCEB01 (sample SAMN15323454, study PRJNA562643) | freshwater metagenome | isolation source: river surface water | place: USA:Blue River Watershed | collected 2017-08-18 | reverse complement strand
TATCACTACTATCACTACTATCACTACTATCACTACTATCACTACTATCACTACTATCACTACTATCACTACTATCACTACTATCACTACTATCACTACTATCACTACTATCACTACTGTCACTAATAGAACTGTTATCAGGTATAACAGATTTTGGATATTTTGATATAATCCAATCAAATAATTCTTGTGGTATATACAGTTCTAAAAGACTAATAAGAAAATAATGCAAATCATATATTTCATTATATTCTGAAGGAACATTATCCACACCAGAAATAAATTGGTTATAATATAAATTTTTTATTGGTTTATATATATTTGCAAATTCAAAATCCCAAAGTTTGGGTATAAAACCTGTGTTTTTAATTTTATATATTTGATTTTTAACTTTATAAATAAGAAATTTATTCTTATTTTTATCATCTTTATGAATAAGAATATTACCATAATGAAAATCATTATGCATCATACGATAATTTATTTGCATATAGTATATAGTATGTATCATTTGAAATGTTATAATTTTCCATTGTTCTAATCCTATTTCTTCATTTTTATGATACATATTATATACCCACATATGTAAACTTTCATTATTAACAAATTCAGACACAAGTATATTACAAGTTTTTTTAATAAATCTTTTTTTTTGTAATTTAACTAAATCCAAATGTTCTATGGCTTTTGCTTTAATACTAAGTGGAAAATGTTGTATATATTTTACAAAATGAGGATAAGATTTATTTTTAGATAATTCTTGCAATATCAAACATTCAAGATTGGCCGGGTGATTACTAGATTCATAAATATCTTCTAAAGGGATAACTTTTAATCCAAAAACAGAGTTGTCTTTAGTTGTTATTTTAAAGGGATAACCTTTAATAGAATCTTCTTTATCTTTTTTTTTATAAAGTGGTAACATTTCAGTTAATCCAAATTTTTCTAAAGAAGTATTAAGTTGTTGACTCATTTTAAATGTGATGAGATAAAATAATAAAATTTTTTTCGCATTATATTTAAGATGAGTCAAATAAATAATGTAATTATTTTTAATAAATTATTAGATCAATTTTTTGATTTTATGGAAGATAAATTTCCAACATTTTCATCTGATATTTATTTAACAAAAAGTAGTATAGATATAATAAGAAAAGGAAATCCGAGATTAGTTGTTGAAAAATTTAATGAAATAGTTTTACCTTATCGTAAACAAATCGAAGATTGTGATGAACAATTTTTTTTAAATTTTGAACAAAATATTAAACTAGATAATCAATCATTGTTATATGGATTAAAATTAAAAAGTATATGGCTTAATTCAAAAAATGAAGAAGAAACTTTAAGAAATAAAGCAACAATTTTTTGGTATTTTCAAAAATTATTAAATTATTCTAATTTGTAAATTTATTATATTTATATTTGGTAATAAACAAAAATGAGTAGTCCATTATATCTAAATGATCAATTGATATCATTAGATACAACTGTTTGTATAAGCGCAACAACTGGTCCTGTTCAAGTTCTCGGGTTAGGTGTTAGTGGAAATTTATACGCTGATTATGCAAATATTCTTAATTCTGATTTGGGAAATATTACTATTAGTAATTTAAATGCAACAACTGCAACTATTTCTTCAGCACTTATAACAAATAGTACTACTTCAAATGCTTACTTAACAACAACGACTATTGCCAATGGAACTTTTACAAATTTGACAGGTGGAGTTTTAAATATTACTTCTGGAATTACTAGTGCAACAATTAATGTAACAGGTTTGAGTACTTTACCAGATATTTTAAATACAAATTTAACTTCAACAAATGCTCAGATAACAAATGTTACAGGAACTAATATACTTTCAACGAATAATACTCTTACAAGTTTAATTAGTTCAGATATTACATCTGGTACAATTACTTTAACAACAGGAATTACAACACCTAGTTTGTTTGCTACTAACATAACTACAACTAATTTATTTGGTACAAATATTACAACAACTAGTCTTTTTTCAACGGATATTACTACAACTAGTCTTTTTTCAACGGATATTACTGCAAGTACTCTTTTAGCAAATATAAATGTAAGTACTCCAAATTTACTTGTAACAAATACTTCTATTGAAAATCTTTTAGCTGTTAATAGTACTATAAGTAATTTTGTAACTACTTCTCAAACTGTGACTAATTTAGTAGCAACTAATGCTATTACATCAACTAATTTAATTGTTACTAATTTAACAACATTAGCTAATACTTTTTTGACAAATTTAACAAGTACAAACTTATTAGCAACTTCAAGTATTAGTACAGGAACATTAAATGCTAATATTGGTAATTTCAATACTGTTAATTCTCAATTGATTAGTACAGATGTCATTACAACAGGAACTATCAGTGTATCAGGAGATGTCAATATTGCAGGTACTTTGACTGTTGTAAATATTACATCAGAAAATTTGGTACAAACAAATGTGAGTGCTGGTATTGTTTTTGTAGAAACAACATTTGCAGCTATAGGTAATTCAAATACTTTAGGAAATATATTTACTACTGGAGGTAATGTGGGTATTAACACTACAAGTCCTGGTAGTGCTTTAGATGTTAATGGAACTTTAAGTGTATCAGGTACTGTTACAGCATCTAATCTTGCTTCAGATACTATTACATCTACTAGTGCTGTTTTTACTTATGTAAGTGCTGGTAGTATCTTTTTAAATACAATTAGTAGTAATAATTTACAAGTTACAAGTTTAACAGCTGAAAATATCATTGTTACAAATAGTTCTTTAAGTAATATTACAGTTACAAATACATTAGCTCAAAATATTTCAGCTTCAAGTGCTTACATCACTGATAGTAATCTAACAAATACAACTATTCAAAATAGTGTTTTAACTAATAGTAGTATAAGTAATTTAACAGCAACTGCTGCAACAATTGCTGGGTTAGCAACAACAACTGTTAGTGCCGGTACAATTTATGTTGATACTCTAACAGCAGCTTCTTTAAGTGCAGTTAATAGTACATTTACAAATTTAGTAGCAACAAATATTACCGGGACAAATCTTTGGGTCAATGGAGTTAATTGTACTCCAAATCTTGGAGATATAATTGCTGAAAGAACATTCACAGCCGCCAACAATATTATAACACCAACTCCAATTACAGGACTATCGTTTGATAATACTATTCGCGCATTTGATTCAGATTTAAGTATTACACTTTTAGCAACATCTGGTAATCAGTATGCTTTATATAATTTAAAAGGTCTTAATATATCTACAGGATGGTTAATTAATACTTCTTTTATAGGTGACAAAACAGGTTTGAAATTTACTATAGATACAGCTGGTAATGTATTATATACAAGTACAAACGTTGGTGGTTTTGTATCTAATACATTGAAATTTGAAGCTAGAACTTTAACCATCTAAAACATATTATTATAAATTTTACTTGGAAAATTTTGATTTAAAAATTGTAAATCTATTAATATTTCTTCTTTTGTAACTGGGTGTTCTTTACTATCTTTTATAAAAATAGGAAATTCTAGTTTTAAAAGAAATACCAATAAAGTACATAAAATTACAAAAAACAAAATGGAAAAATCTATTAATAATTTCATTCTTTATATAGTATATCAATAAAATAGTTATATAATTGCTCTCCAATTTTATACCAAGAATAATTTCTCTGTATATAATGTATCATTTTATCATATATACTGTCATCTTTAATCTTTTTAAAATTTTCTTCATTTGATAAAATAACATCTAATAGATTATCTATTAGTATATTATTTTGTTGCATTCCTTGTTCGTTAACAATGATAGTTGAATCTACTTTATAAATATAATCTTTTCCACCTTTTGATTCTATCCAATCAATATATTCTTTTGTACTTCCATGACTAGGTACAAGAACATTTAAACCACTACTTAATGCGTCTAACATTGTTAATCCAAAACCTTCTGCCAAGTATGGAGAAATGTATAAATCACATGCATTAAATAATTCATTAAGTTTTGTATAAGATAAAGTTTTATCTAAAAAAATAATGTATTTTTGTAAATTTTCCATTTCCAAATTTGTTAATTGCATATTTTGTAAATAATGCTGAACAAATTGAGAACATTGATACAGATCTCCTGTTCCTTTGAGAATTAGTTTAAATTTGGTTTTGTTCATTTTATTAACTAATTGATGTAAAGAATCAAGTATCAATACAATTCCTTTATTAGCCGTCATTGCTCCTATATTTATCATAAGAATATCATCTTCTTTGATTCCATAACTTTCTCTAATTTGAATTCTAGATTTATTATTTTTTATTTTATAAAAAATTGTCGAGTCAACACCATGACTTATCATTTGATTTCTTAAAGAAGGAGAACTAACATTTCCAAGATATTTTTCCATTCCTTCTAATGACCATTTACTAGGAGCTGTAAAATAAAGATTATTGTATTGTTTTAAAAAAGTTATAATGTAGTTGTCATACAATGATGGATCCAGATTTGACGGTTTTTCTAAAGTAAAATAATCATTTGATAAAACTCCGAATTCACTTGTATAAAATATTAATTTTGGTATATCTTTATCAATATTTGTAATATTCAAATTATAAGGATACGTATGCCTATAAATAAGATCTACTTGTTCACCTTTCCATTCTTGTAAATTTAACAATATATCATTGTACTCTTTAGAATAAACTAATTTTTGTTTAGTATTCCATTCTTTTCTAAAATAAGGCATTTCCTTCACATAAAAAATAATCTTGTTTTTATACAAACCTTCTGGACCGTATAACTTCCATAAGTGTACAAGTAAAAATGCAAGAACAGTTCCATAAGAATGCTGTAAAAGCCTCCATCCTTCAAATAATATTTTTATACTTGATGTCATCTTTTTATTCTTTGTATTTAATGTTATTTTTTTTAAAATTTTTAACCGAATTTTTAATATTGTTTTTATGTAACTTTATGGTTAAAAGAAGAGCAACTACAGCAGAACTTTTGGAAAAATACTCACCAATTAAAAATGGTTTACGTATAAATAACGAGGATAGATTACAAAGTAAATATGATGAAATAATACCTAATATTTATTTAGGAAATTATAGAGCAGCCAAAGACATTGATTTTTTTAAAGAAAAAAATATCAAAGCAGTTTTAAATTGTACAAAAGATATACCGAATTATCACAGTAGTAATACCAGTATAGAATATATGAGAATACCAATTGATGATTCTTTAGAAAAAGAAGATATTGATAAATTGTATAAATTTCTTCCTTCATTATTACAATTTATCAGAAAACATGTAGAAACTCAAAAACAAAATATTTTAATTCATTGTTATGCCGGAAGACAGAGAAGTGCAGCTTCTGTAGCTGCATATTTAATGTATACCAAAGGGTTGACACCTTTAGAAGCTTGTAAATATATTGTTCAAAAAAGAAAAGAGGCTTTTCATTACGGACTTTCTTTAAACTTTGAAAAAACATTGATTAAATATCATCAGAACAAAAAAGGTATTTTTTACACCAAATAGTAAACCAGTATACATGCATAATCAAACTGGTAGATGCAAAGAATAATATGTAAAAGTTGTTTCTATATGTAATTGTAATAAATAAATGTAATAATATTCTAGTTATTAAAAATGTTAATCCAAATAAATCATTATTTCTATACTTTTTAATAGAACCTATGTTCATTATTAAAGTGGGTAATTCTGAGATCATAAATAAAGAATATACATAAGATGTATTGGTAATTAATACTAAAATACTTATCAAGATATAAGATAAATGATGAATATTTCCCGATAATCCTTGCATACTTTGAGAATATTCTTTGTTACCTATATAAATATCTGTAAATAAATAACTTAAAAAATATATTGTTCCTAAAGTATACATAGTTAAAGATAAATTTTGAGTATCATTTCTATTAATAAAACCATGAATACTTAAAAGAGTCATTATACTTGATGTTTTAATAGTTAAAATACTTTCCTTTTGTTTTTCTTTAAAATTATAAATTGTTGTTAACATTTTATAATAAAGATAATTATCAATACAAAATACTAAAAACAAAATTACAAACCATTCTAATTTGATTGATTCCATTAAATGTATCAAGTTTTTCATAAATACATACAAACGCATTTATTTAAATGATTTATTTTCTCATTTAAATATAAAATGTATGTCACTAAAAAACACTTTTTAGTTGTTAGTTCAAAAGATAGAGATGTAACAAAATACCCTAGTTCTAGTAATTTTGTTATTGGATTAAATAATCCTTTTAAAAGTATTTATAAAATAGAATTATTACATGCTACTCTACCTGATAAAAATAGTATAAGTAGTGAACCTTATTTGGTATTAAATATTGATGAATTAACTTCAAATACAATTAGTTCAAATGATACAGTTATTGAAAAAAGTTTTGCCATTCTTTATCCAGTTATTCCAGTAACTAGTGGTTCTTTTATGCAATTAGATTCTAAAGTATTTGAACATACTGGTGTAGAATATACAATTACTCCAAAGGCTAGTTTATCAAAAATAAGTATCAAAATTACAGACAATGATGGAAATATTTTTTCATTTGGTGGAGACAATACTCTTACGAAAGACTATCAATGTACTTTTATATTTCAAATTACAACTTTAGAAGTTCCAACGACTAAGTTAGATGTTCAAATTGTATAAATTATATTACAATTTTAACAAGTGGAAAATTTTGTTTATACAATAAAAAAATATCAGGTACAATTGGTAAATTAGTAATATTTTTATAAATATTAGCATCATAAAAAATTTTCATTACAAATTGAGAACAATACATATAAGAATCTTTTACTGGATATTTTTTATTTAACAACCCCGATATAAACATAATGAAACTATCAAATTCAAATTTGATTTTTTTATAATTATTCTTATTTTTAAAAATAACATTTTTAATTCTTGTTCGTTGTTTTTGATTTAGATTCATTTTGCAAAAATACAAACTACCATTATAAGATTTTAATTTTTTTTCCAAACTATAAAAATGAACACCTTGATTATTTTTGCATTCGCATTTTTCATTTGGATGACATTCAAGTATATATATTTTTCCATTATATCTGATAATTAAACCAACATGTGTATATTTGGAAAAAATACGAAAAGTTAAATCCATACATGTATATCTAAAAAGTATAATATCACCTGTACAAATTATATTATCTTCTGTTAAAGATTTTAAATTAATTTCTTGTATATTATCTAACTCTTTTTGTACATAATAATCAGTTATCAAAAACAATATAGATATTGTTAAAACCGATAAAACTAAAGCTTTTAATCTAATATCACTCATAAAACAAAATAATTTTTTGTTTTATTGATTACTTATCATAAAACAAAAAATTATTTTGTTTTATGATAATAAACGACAATGGGAGCTACAGGTCAAAAACCTACAAAACAACCAAAAACTCAAAAGAGTCAAAGTCAAAAATTAAATGGAAAACCATCTAAAAGTTCTAAAAAACAACAAAACAAAATAACAATTACAATTATTATTATAGGAGTATCTTTATTGTCTTCTTTATATAGCGTTGTATTGGCGTTTTTAGGAAATAGTTCAGCAAATGTTATTGCTCAAAATCCTCAATTACTTGCAGGATTTTAAAATCTAGTTGATTGCCCAACTCTTCCCCATTTAAATCCTTTATCTGTAGTTTCAACACTCGATAAAGCATTTGGTGCTGGAATTTGATCTGAAAAAATATAAAAATGTTTATTGTGATACATTCCATCAGACACGAGTGATGTTTTTTTCTTATCTAAATCACTTAATCCAGACATAAATAAATCAGATTCAATAATAGTATCACCATGATATAATTTTCCTTTATAAGGTGTTCCAACTAGATAAGGTAATTGATCAAATTGTTTTCTTATATTACAATCTGTAAGATTACTAATGTCTTCTTTTATTTCATTATTAGGTGGTAAAGTTGTTTTAAACGTTCCTCTTAAATGATTAAATTGCGAAGTCGCATTTAAAAAATCATTTTTTGTATTTGTATAATATTTTAGTTTACAATCACTCATTGGTTATACTTAAATAAGAAATAAAAATTTTCAAATAAGAATCAAATACTGTAATTTGACATTTTGAAAATTGTGTTTTCAAGAATTAAACTTGTTGTTAACAATTTGCCATTTTGAAAATTTTGTATTGTATTTACAATCTAAATATAAACATGTTTTAAATTTAAACAAATCTTTTAAATATAATGATTCTTTTATAGTTTTAACATAAAGTATTCCTTTATCTATATCTTTAAAATCTTTAACAAAATACACATCGGAAAGATTAGTTTTAATTATTTTCATTGGTAATAAATCACTAGATGTTTCATTGTTTAAATTAATTTTTGTTTTTGTAAAATTATCTACTAATGGTATTTTTTCTATACTACAAATAGAATCTTTATACTGAAAGTGATTTTTAAAAAAGGAAAGCATTTCTATAGATTCTATTAATGGGTGTAAATTTATTGTTAAGTCATTAATGTGTAAATTTTTCAAAATTTCAACATATTTAAAAAGAATTTTATAATATCTGGTATTATAATTTGAAATTTCTGGATTATCTTTATATAAAATATCACTTAAAAGAAGTGAATTTTTATAAAGATAACCTTCGAATAATAAAAATTTATCAGTAATTTCAGTATTTACCAATTCAAAATATTTTGTAACTGATAAAGTTTGGTTAAAAAGTTTTATTTTTTGACTAATTGTGTCGATAAAAAGATAATATTTACAATTGTTATTTAGTATATAAAAATAAACATTTTCTAATCCTAAATTACATTGATTTATTATTTTTGAATAACTACTAAGAACAAATTGTAAATTTTTATTAATAGACATAGTTATACTACTTATATAGATTTTAAATTTCAATTAAATTTCAATCAAAATGCCATTTTTTTATGAAGGAAATGGTTATTTTGATCAAAGTGTTTTAATTAACTCAACTGTATCTAATACAAGCATTAATACGAGTTCTATTAAAACATCATCAATAGATATGTTAAATAGTTCTGGTAATTATAGTAATATAACAAATGTAGCTATACCAATAAATAATCAAGATGCAGTTCCAAAAATTTATGTAGATAACTTAAATATCTCAGTAACATCAACTACTATTACTGGTACTAATGGAAATTTGATAAGTAATGTCACTTCTGGTAGTTATACAGTAACAATCTATTCTGATATATCTGGTGCACCATTTGGAATATGGTCAACTAGTAAAAATAGCAATGATGTTTATGGTCATGTTGTTAGAAATAATTTAATACCAGGTATTACTACTGGGACATTGTTAAGATTAGAATGGCCCCCTAGTAGTGGTATTAAAATATATAAAAATGATAATAATTATAATGGTATATATACTGTTAAATTAATGTAAAATTGTTTTATATCATCTTAATAGGAACTGGATCAGACAAACTAGATAAATCTCTATCTAATTCTTCACCTTCATCTTCTAAAAATTGAGAAACTTTTGGTTCTATTTTAATAATTTTTGGAGTTTGAACAGACTCTTGTTTAGATTCTGAAACAGATTCTTTTTGGGTTATTGCAGGTTTAGTTAATTCTTGACAAATATTATAAATAACACTGGCTTCTTCTAATGTGTAACATCCAGCTTTTTGTCCTTTTATAACAGCTTGAATAAAAACATTTGCAGCAACTAAAGGAGTTATTTCTGGGTAAGTACCATTATTGAATAAAGTATCTTTGCATTTTTTTAAAAGGTCACTTTCTTGAAGAATAAATACTCCATTTTTTTGAGCTTTCTCAATATAAACAAGTAATTGATCTAGCATTTGCTTTATTCTATTATTCTTTTTTTAGTTTTCGTTTTTAAACGAAAAACTTTTTAATACTAAAAGAAATGGAAGGAGTTTTTGATGATACAATATCATACATGTTTCGTCAAATTAACAGAAAAAAAAATAAAGAAAGAATTAAAAATATATTAGCCAATATTACTTCTTTAATATTTGAAGACATTAATCCTTATCTTTATACCATTATAGCACTTATTATTCTTATATTTATCATGAATTTGTTAACATTTTACTGGCAATTTACTAGATTATATATCAAATAGTACACAAAGCATTTTCGAATGGTTGACATTGTTGGTATTCTAAATGTTTAAAATAGTAATTTATCATTGTATCTGATTTAATATATTTAGAATCTGGGATTTTAGTAAATATATCTGGAATAACCACCATAGAATATGTATCATAATTATTTTTATGAATATCTTTAATAATATAATCAAGTGTAGATTCTATATCTATAAGTGAAACTATATTATAAAGATATAACGATTTATAATTACTACCGAATTGATTAACAATAGTTATAGTACAAAAACAAGCCCATGATATAATATCTCCTTCTAATTCTATAAATCTATATACAAAATCATCATTATTACATAAAATTTGAAAATCTTCTAAAGAATACATTCTAAATATTTTAAATTTATTCGCAGATGTATCTGTATAAAATTTATGTAACTTTTGAATTGTAAAAGTTGAATCATATTTATTTTTAACTTTTAAATAAAGAGAATAATTTGAATTTTCATTAACTATTTCGGTTTGATTACTAATTGTAATTTTATATTTAAAATTATCATTTACATAACACTTTTTCAAATCAAAATAAGAATAATAATCTTGCAAATATCCTGTATCATATTTTTTATCAATTATCCCAAACTCTTGAAGAGTACTGATATTTAATGGTCTAAAATAATGATGTTTAGAATTATATTTGGTCATAGAAACATTGATATTATTATCAATTGTATAATTAGAAATAGATACATCAGGCCATTCTTTATTAATAATGTTTTCAATCTGTTGAATAAGTATTTTTGTATATCGTTCTTGGCGATACTCCTTATGAACACATAAAAAATTTATTTCACAACTGTTAAAACATTTATTATCTATACTGAGTATTACTTTTTTAGCACAAATACTTCCTATAATTTGATTGTCAATTTTTATAAAAAGTAAAATACAGTTATTTAAAAAGTAAGAAAGTACAGATTTAGAATAATGTAACTTATAAAATTTATCAGCATCTTTTATGTAATTATCATTCAAAAAAGAATAAAGTTGATCAATATTTTTATCACCGATATCATAAACTATATTCATATTGGTTGTATGTATTTCTTTATTCATTGTATTTTTTTTAATATTAATTATTAAACTTATCTTTATTATTCAATTTGAAAACTAATATCAGATACTTCTGGATACTTTTTTAAAAGTTCCTTTGCTTTTTTTTCTAAGTTATCAAGTGAATTAGTTGTATTTTTAAAAGTTCCCCAATCAATATATAGATAAAATGGCTCAATAAATTCTACTCTAAAATTTTTATGAAAAAGTTTATTCATTAAATATTTTACACATCCCATTTTATCATAGTAAGGAGAACCTATAATAATATTTGGTACTTCAAAATATGTATATGTATAACTAGTTTTTAAATTAATATCTTTAATTTGTGCAATACATTTAGATAAAACTATATCAAAAATTTTGTCTTTATGTTCATTTTTCATTTGTTTTTCTTTATGTAAACTTTCTATTGAAGGAATGTTGTTCATTTAGAGATATATAATTAGCAATATTTTTTATTTTGTTATTTTTTTAACAACTTGATCTGCTATTTTTTCTAAATTAATACTTTCTTTTAATTGATTTGATAAATTTTGCAAATTTAAATTTGTTTGTAAATTATTTTTTAAACCTTCTAAAAATAATCCTGTATTAATACCGTCTGTACTTCTAGTTCCATCAATACTTGCCATTCGACTAGGAAAATAAGATGAAGAAGCTACACTTTGTTGTCTTGGTACAGAATATACCACATTAGAAACTCTTTTTTGACTAGTAAATGAATACATTGCATACCCTGATGAAAGTAACAAACACACTCCAACTACAACAACAGCTATCATAATAATTGTATTAGTATCCCAAAAACTAGCAGAAGTAGCACTTTGAATATTCTTTACAGCAGTATCTAATTTTGTAGATAATTCATTCAATTGAGAATTTTTTTGAATACAATTAAGTACTTGTTCATTTATAATTTTTTGTGAAAAATTTTTAAAATTAACTTCTGGATCTTGTGGTGGACAATTAGAAATTTTTACTTTACCAACTTGTATTTGTTGTACACTTATACTTGTTAAAACACAACTTGAAAAAGTATTTAAATCAATATTATTAACAATTTCTGTTTTTAGATTGTTAATAGTTTGTGTATTAGAATCATTGGCAGTTAAAGCTCCAGTGTAAGCCTTTAATTGATTATCTAATTCTGTCGACAAGTCATTTTTTAAATTTATATTTTGTTCAATATTTTGAGCACAATTTAAATTAATAACGGCTTTTGTATCTTGTGAAATTCCATCAAAATTAACAGAACATCCTGATATATCTAAATCTTTAAAAAGAATACTTTGAATATTTAAAGCACTATTAGTACAATTTTGAGAACTTTGCATTAAAACATTTGTCATAGCTCTAGCAAATATACCATTTGTAGATGTTGACTGAGATGAACCACCCATTGTTATTACTTGATTATAAAAAAAAATTACAAAACTTGAAAAATTTTATTAGAATAACTTTTAGAATATTCTGATCCTTCTAATATCACTTTTAATTTGGATATACTTGTATAAAAAAAAATTACAAAACTTGAAAAATTTTATTAGAATAACTTTTAGAATATTCTGATCCTTCTAATATCACTTTTAATTTGGATGCATTGATATATCTCCGAATATCAAAATTAACTTTTAACATTAATTTCATTTGATTTACATCAAAGTTTCTATCAAAAGTTTTAAATCTAAAACAAAATATTTTACCAATATCATCTCCAGAACATTTATGAAATACAATAGACTTATCAATGCTTAAAACAGAATTGTCCATTTCAATAGTATCTAATCTTTTAATACAAGTACTGTATAATTTTTTATTCCTGAATAAAAATAAAGAAATTGCTTCATCTTCTAATATATCGTTAATAAACTTTGGTTGTTCCTTATTTAAAATAATGTACCAAATAGTGTCAAATGAAGATAAATGGCAAGTTCCTGAAATTCTTGTTAAAGTTTTATAATATGGACCTATAAAAGGTCCTCCAAAAAAGTCTTCTTTTGGTAAACTATAAAGAAATTCTTGAAGAATTTTCAAATTAAAAAGAGTTGACAAATTAGTTCTTAAAAAAAATAAACCATTCTTTTTATGAAATGTATAATTGGATTTGATATGAAATTCATTAAAATACCAGTCATAAAAAGAAACAGTTCGTTTGTATATACTTTTAGTAACTTCTTTTTCCATTGTATCACAATAAAAATCTGTATAATTCTGGTTTTGTATTGTTAACAAATCTCCAGATTTATCATATAAAAAATAAAATTCAAAACAACTACTACTACATTCTTTTATAGATTCTATAATAACTTTTTTAAAATTTTCATATTCTTTTTGATCTGATGAAATAATGCATATAATACATTTCATTTTTAAAATATAGTTAGAATGTTTTCATGTATATATTGCGCACTAAATTCCAAAGTTAATTATTCAATTAAACAATAAGAACATATACTAGTATTAGTATCCAAGTAATCAATACAATCTTCACAAATAGATTCTCCACATTCTTCACATAAATGTCTTATCCATTTACATGAATTGCAAAATTTACAAAAGTCTTCCCAACTAGACATGTCTTTATATTTTTAAAAGTAGTATTAAAAATTCATTTTTTTAAATAAAAAAATTCAAAGTATATTAAAATAGTTAAGATTTACTTATATATAAAGAAATCTTAATGAAAACTTTTATACGTTGGCAAGGTAATAAAAGACAACACATAAATAAATTTAAAGATTGGATACCAGAATTCTCTGGCACTTATATAGAACCATTTTTAGGTAGTGGTGCTTTGTTTTTAT
>JACCEB010556168.1_pt1 | contig 14115 bp, 10 predicted proteins | sample 7454761 | NCBI WGS metagenome assembly JACCEB01 (sample SAMN15323454, study PRJNA562643) | freshwater metagenome | isolation source: river surface water | place: USA:Blue River Watershed | collected 2017-08-18 | reverse complement strand
TTATTGTTCGAAATAAAGCTGGTGAAATTGTTTGGCAAGATGCAGCCGTTTTTTTGCCTCAAGACGGTTTGTTCACATCTACCGGAGTGGTTAAGGTTCCAGATACTGTTCCGCAGATTGGCATTCAAGGATTCTTTTTGCCAACAGTCAGTGCCGACTTTAGTCGTGGTCCGGTTTCAGAATTTCCAGCAGCAGACAAACCTGCTGTTTACCTAAGCGCTTGGGTTGGCGATCTTGGTTTAGATAACGGAATTCCACAAAGCGTTTACAAATTGGACACCACCAATTTGAAACGTATTGGTATCGAAGAACTTGAACCAGGTGATACTTGGCAACTTCCAGAAAATAATGGGTCGCTGGAATTTGTTGGGTTTAAAGAGTGGGCATCGTTTTCAATTACGCAAGATAGTGGCAAGACTTGGGCACTAGTGGCATCAATGCTGGCAATTATCGGTCTTACGTTGTCACTACTAATTCCACGCAGACGTGCCTGGCTTCGAGTTAGCACAACTGAATCCGGCTTAACTTTTTGTGAGGTAGCAGGCCTTGCCAAGACTGAAGCACCCGGTTTGCCTGCTGAGATTTCAAAGTTAATATCGAGTTTGAGGTAAGGAATTTTTTAGGTGTCAGGTAACCAGACATTCGCGCAGTTAAGTAATTTTTTTGTTTACGGCGCAATGACCACTCTCGTAGTTGGCATGGTCGCATTTAGTATCGCTCTTGCCAAGGGTCGCAGACTTGAATCTCTTGAGGATTCTGCAAAGCGAAGCGGGTTGGCATCCAGTGCAACACGCCTTGGTTCGACACTTACTTTAGAAAATCCATCAGTTTCAACTGCAACCGAATCTGGCGCAGGCCGACGTTCTGGAAATATCGGCATGGCCGTGATGTGGTTATCAACATTTTTGATTGGCGCTGCACTTGTGTTCCGTGGAATTTCAGCAGGTCGTTTGCCTTGGGGCAACATGTATGAATTTTCATTAGCTGCCGGATTCTCAGTAACAGCTGCATATTGCGCACTTTCGCTAAAACGTGATCTACGTTGGCTTGGATTATTTATCACAATTCCAGTTCTGCTAGATCTTGGATTAGCCATAACTGTTCTTTACACCGAAAGTGCTCCACTAGTTCCAGCTCTTCGCTCTTACTGGCTTGCAATTCACGTAACAGCTGCGATTGTTTGTATGGGTGCATTCACAGTTGGTGCATTGCTTTCCGCACTTTATCTAGTTGCCCATAATGCTGAAACTCGCGTTGCAAGTAGTGCGCCAGCGAAAAATATTGACGGTCTTGCAAAACGATTACCAAGTGCCGATCGCTTAGATCTAATGGCGTATCGAATTCACGCATTCATGTTTCCGCTTTGGACCTTTTCGGTTATTGCTGGTGCAATTTGGGCCGAAGCAGCCTGGGGTCGCTACTGGGGCTGGGATCCAAAAGAAACTTGGGCATTTATAACTTGGGTTATCTATGCTGCTTATCTTCATGCTCGAGCAACGATTGGTTGGCGTGGCAAGAAAGCTGCTTACGTGGCCATCGCTGGCTTTTTAGCAATTATGTTCAATTACTTCATTGTGAATATGTTTGTGCAAGGGCTGCACTCTTACTCAGGTCTTAATTAGAAAAGTAAATTGAAATACTGCTGATCACAGCAAAGATCAGCAGTAATCGACCAGTAAAAAGTAAAACCGGAACTAGTTCGCTTCCAGTCTTGCCAGTTTGAACTAGGTGCAATGGGTAGCGAGCAGACAAAATTGCAAACAGCGCGACATATCCGTAGACCGGGCCATTTGGATCAAAAGTTCCAATAACTGGCATCAAGAACGCTATAACAATCATGAATTTGTATAGCTCGCGAGTTTTGTGATCACCCAAACGAACAGCCAAGGTTCGCTTGCCGCTTTGTTTGTCAGTTGGAATATCTCGAAGGTTATTAGCAATCAAAATCGCAGTTGATAAAGCGCCACATGAAATTCCGGCAAGTAACTCAGTTAATTTAATGGATTCGGTTTGCGCATATGTTGTGCCGATTACAGCTACAAGTCCAAAGAAAACAAAAACAAATAATTCACCAAACCCGGCATAGCCATATGGATTTTTACCACCGGTGTAGTACCAGGCAGCAATTATTGAAAGCAAGCCAACTAGTAACAAAATCCAAAGCCCAGTGATCAATGTGATTAGTAGTCCAGCAATTGCTGCCACACCAAAACTTAGAAATGCAGCCTGTTTAACGTCTTGTGGCTTTGCCAACCCTTGGCCAACCAGTCGAATTGGACCAACCCGATTTTCATCTGTTCCACGGATTCCATCGCTGTAGTCATTTGCGTAATTAACTCCAACTTGAAGCGAAACTGCGACAACCATTGCAAGCAGTGCAATAAGTGGACGAAAGCTTTCATGGAATTGTGCGATTGCACTTCCATGTAAAACTGGTGAAATTGCTGCTGGCAAAGTTAATGGGCGAGCGCCTTGGTACCACTGACTTCGGGTTGCCATTTAACTAATCGCTCCTGGATGTTTAATTTTTCCGCTAGCAATATCTTCGCTGGCACTGATTCTCAAACTTAGTCGATCTATTTTTCCGGAATCGAGCATGGGCAGGTGCTCAACAAATTCAATGGAACGTGGAGTAGCTGCGCGACCAATTCGGTCAGTGACAGTCTGCTTGATTAGTTCACTTAAATTAGCGCGGTTAACGTTCTGATCACGCAAGACAATGTAAGCCATCGGAATTGATCCCCATAGGTCATCTGCAATATCAATTACTGCCACATCTGAAATCGAAGGATGATGGCGCAAAATTGCCTCTACCGCCGACAAAGAAACATTAGTTCCACCAACTTGAACAACATCATCAAGTCGACCAAGAACATGCAGCAAACCATTTTGGTCTAACTTGCCAACATCATGGGTGATTAATTTGTTTTCGATAAAGGCAACCGCATCCAAATCTGGACGCAATCTGTAACCTGAAGCAATAACCGGGCCAGAAATAGTTATCCGTCCAGGTTCAACATCATCTTTTGTGCCAAGTGAAATAGAAACTGCGTTTAGTGTCTGACCATCGTAAACACATCCACCGCAGGTTTCAGTCATGCCATAAGAGATGACTACTTTCACACCAAGTTCACGTAGCCGATTAAGCATTGGTTGTGGTGTTGCCGCTGCGCCACTTAAGACCAAGTCGTACGACAATAAAGCTTCAATACCTACTGATCCAGATTCAAGCAGTCGACCAATTTGCGTTGGCACAAGAGAAACAGCCAGCGGCCTGCCATCTTGTTTGCTCTCACGGACAGCCTGCATTGTCGTCACAGCAAATGTTGCTGGATCAAATGGTCTGGCACCACCGGTTGATGGATCAATTACATGTGGGTTTTCAAATAAAAATGCACGCGTTAAAACCATGATGCCTGCTATTCGATGTGCAGGCATTGCCATAACCCATCGAAAATCTTTTCCGAATCGATCAGCAAATGCTTTTGCCGAGGTTTTAATTGCAGTGGCAGTTAATAAAACGCCGCGCGGATTTCCAGTTGATCCACTAGTTGAGCAGACAACCGCAATGTCAGGAGACTCAAGTGGAAATTTTGGATCATCAGGTTTGATCGCAGCGGTTAGCAAACTAACTAGCCCAGCTGGAGCGGTTGGCATTGGTGCAACGGCAGGGCCAGATCCATCGAGGGCTCGCTTGAGCATTGGGGCAAGCCGATTTACCCCACCTGAACCTGGTGGAATTGGCACAGCGATTAGTTTGCGTTGACCTGCAATTTCGCCGGATATGTCAGATTGCGTCATTATGACTAGCCTAGACGCGAGAGTAAAACAACGAATCTAAAGGCACTCGCATGGACACCCGAAACAAGTATGTATTGCCACCAGTGGTTGCAGATAACAGTCCGGCAAAGAGCGATCCGAGTTATTCATCAATCAAACTTGCTTGTGACTGGAAGCCTGTGGGCAAGTACCAAGACATCAAATTTGAAGTTTCGACTGGCGCTGATTCAGGTATTGCCAAGATCACAATCAATCGTCCAGAAAAAAGAAATGCTTTTAGGCCGCAAACAGTCAAAGAATTAATTCACGCTCTTGATGTTGCTCGCGATGACACTTCTGTTGGCGTTGTGATTTTGACTGGTCAAGGTGACTGGGCTTTCTGTAGCGGTGGCGATCAAATGATTCGCGGCGATGATGGTTACATTGGCGATGATGAAATCGCGCAAGCTGGTGTTGGTCGGCTAAACGTTTTAGATTTACAAATTGCAATTCGTCGAATTCCTAAACCAGTTATAGCGATGGTTGCTGGTTATTCAATCGGCGGTGGACATGTGCTTCATGTTGTTTGCGATTTAACAATTGCAGCTGATAATGCTCGCTTTGGCCAGACTGGTCCAAAAGTTGGATCATTTGATGGCGGTTACGGTTCAGGTTTACTAGCACGCCACATTGGACAAAAACGTGCACGTGAAATTTGGTACACCTGTCGTCAGTATGGCGCGCAGCAAGCTTATGACTGGGGATTAGTAAACCAAGTTGTTCCACTTACCGATCTTGAAGAAGAAACTGTTAAGTGGTGTCAAGAAATGCTTGAACTATCACCACTTGCACTTCGCATGCTTAAAGCAAGTCACAATGCTGCCGATGATGGCCTTGCTGGCGTACAACAACTTGCTGGCGATGCAACACTTCTTTTCTACATGAGCGAAGAAGCCCAAGAAGGTCGCAATGCTTATAAAGAAAAGCGTCGCCCAGACTTCAAGAAATTCCCTAAGCGTCCGTAATCAGATCAACATTTAAAAATGTCGATTGAAAACTTAGCTGCTGGAAGTAAAGCATTTGCTCTTCCACTAACGATGCAATTTCGGGCAACCACAATTCGCAAAGGGTTAGTTTTTGAAGGAACTGATGGCTGGGGCGAGTTTGCCCCCTTTGATAACTATGACGATGAAATTTCTGGTCGTTGGCTAGCTGGTGCATTAGAGCAAGCTTTCACTCAATGGCCAGATCCAATTCGAAGCAGTGTTCCAATCAACGCAATAATTCCTGCTGTCGATGCAACAGCAGCAGCTGCCTTAACTTTTCGTGCAGTCGTCGAATCAGGAATGACAACATTAAAAGTTAAGGTTGCGCAACCGGGTCAGGGTGTTGAAGAAGATCTAGCCAGACTTGAAGCTATTAGATTGCAACTATCTGATCTTGGTGTTACAGATATCAATATTCGAATTGATGTTAATGGCGCGTGGAGTGCGCCAGATGCCATCAAATTAATTGGTAAGTATGAAATTGCTGCCGGTGGTCTAGATTACATTGAGCAGCCATGCGCTTCACTTGCCGAATGTGCTCAGGTTAAGAATGAAACTTCAATTCGGATTGCTGTTGATGAAGGACTACGACTAGCAAAACAAATAGATCCAGCGGCAATTAGAAATAGCGCCGATGTATTAGTGGTGAAGTCGATTCCAATGGGTGGGGTTGCACAATCGCTTGCTGCAATAAATGCTGTCGATCTTCCAGTGGTAGTTAGTGGAAGCCTAGATACCTCAATTGGATTAGCAAGTGGATTGCAGCTTGCTGCCTCAGTTTCTGATTTGGCTGGTGCTTGTGGACTTGGCACTGGAATGTTATTTGAAAAAGATCTAGTTGCATCGCCACTTATTCCGCGCGATGGTCACATTTATGTTGCCAAACCAATTCCGGATCAAGCGTTACTAAGTGAAGCCAATGAAGCGGTATCCCTATCTGAACAAAAATCTTGGCAAGATCGCATGATTCGTTCTTGGTATGCAAGTGCCGTTAAGTTGGTTTCACCAGAAGTTAGACAGGCGGTGGAGCAGTGGTAAATCCTTCTACTGAACTTGCCGTTGAAATTTCAGCACAACTTTTAAACGCTGGAACAAAACATGTCGTAGTTTGTCCGGGCTCACGGTCCGCCCCGCTTTCTTGGCAGCTTGCCTCACTGGCAAGTGAAGGTTTAATTACTTTGCATACTCGTATAGATGAACGCGAAGCGGGATTTTTAGCGTTAGGCCTTGCCAAGGCAACCGGAAAGCCAGTTCCGGTTGTAGTTACTTCTGGAACAGCAGTTGCAAACTTATTGCCAGCCGTAGTTGAAGCACATCACAGTGGTATTCCACTAGTCGTACTAAGTGCTGACCGCCCTGAAAAAGTTCGGGGACATGGCGCGCCACAGACGACTTTACAAAATGGGATGTTTGCAAATTTTGTTAAAGCAACGGTTGATACTGCAGTACCAACTTCCAAAATTGGCGAAGCATTAAGACTTGCATTAACAAATCACTGTGGGCCGATTCAAATTAATGCGCAATTTGAAATGCCACTTATGCCAGATGACATCACTGCAAATATTCCAAAAATTGAAAATATTGAAATTAAAAATAGCGATCCAAGCAGGCAAACTCTAGAACTTGATGCCCGTGGTGTTTTGGTAATTGGCGATGTTCAATCAAGTAAATATGTTGAGCAACTAAAGCAGCTGGCCGAAAATGCTGGTTACCCGATTATTTGGGAACCAACTGCACAGGTTCAAGACAGTGAAAATGCACTAAGCCATGGCGCGCTACTTTTACAAACTGGCAAATCCCCAACACCAAACGTTGTAATCAGCGCAGGGCAAATCGGTTTATCCAGAAGCGTTCTTGGTTTACTCAAATCAGCAAAACGACACATCGCAATTCATTTGCCAACTGCAAGCAGCGATTTACCTGACCCAGTATTAAGCGCTGATCAAATACTCAATTTTGTTCCAGAAGTTAAAACACAAATCGATTCAACTTGGTTATCAAGTTGGCAGTCACTGGATCAGAATGCGGATGAAGTAATTAATCAGAATTTATCTGGTGAAACTTTAACCGGACCTAGTGCTGCAGTCTCGATTTGGAACCAGTTGCCAAATGATGCCAGCCTGTTCATTTCACCTTCATGGCCAGTTAGACACATTGAAATGTATGGAAAGGCTCGAGCAGGATTAGCTACCTTTGGAAACCGTGGAGTTAATGGAATTGACGGGTTGATTTCAAGTGCAGCTGGAGTAGCAATTGCCAAAAACTCTCGCACCTATTTATTAATAGGCGACATCGCTTTCCTGCATGGAATGGGTGGATTAAATGTCTCTGAACCAAACCAAATACCAGACTTAACAGTTGTTGTTTTGGATAACGACGGTAGTGGAATTTTTAGTCAACTTGAACAAGGTGAACAGAAATATCAAAAGCACTTTGAACAAGTATTTGGCACGCCTCATGGAAAAGACCTGTGGGTTATTGCTGAAAGTTTGGGTGTACCGGCTGTGCGGGTAACCACTCAGAGTGAATTAACTAGTGCTTTGAATCGAACAAACAAGATTCCAGGAATGCATGTCATTGTCTGCACCACTGGCAGCCGTGAAGATGAGCAAGCACAAATAAATCAAATACTTAAAGAATTAACTGAAGCACTTTAAATTCCGAGATTTTGTCAGGTCTTGGCACTAATCTGGCGATAACCAAAATTTCTGGAGACGTAACTTAAGTGGCCGATAAATTCTTAAAAGTTGATGTTTTGCAACCACAAAATGCAAAACTTCCAAAACGCGTTTCATTTTCACAAATGTCCTTATTTCAACAATGTGGATTGAAATATTTCTTTTCTTACATCGATAGTTGGCGCGAACCACCAACAGCAGCACTGGCTGGTGGATCTATAACTCATGATGTGATCGAACGTTTATACCGACTACCAAACGAAGAGCGCACTTTGCCAAAAGCAATGGAAATTTTGCGTGAGTATGGTCCAAAGTTTTTACAGCAATCTGAATACAAAAAATTTGCTGATGACATGCAAATGAAGCAATCTGTCAAAGATGCAATTGAAGGTCTTTTCAAGGTTGAAGATCCAAAAAATCTTGAAGTTAAGCCTGAGCATTTGGAAATGGAATTAAATGTTGACATCAATGGTGTTAATTTCTTTGGCAAAGTAGATCGCTTCACTCAAGATGGCGTTAATCGCGTCACCGATTACAAAACTGGAAAAAGCCCAGGAAAATTTGTTGATGGGAAACTAGCTCAACCGTATTTATACGCCCTTGGCTACAAAGCCCAATATGACATTGATGTTGATGAAGTTGAACTTATTTTCCTAAATGCACATGAAGTTGTTCGTCGCCCCGCAGATTGGGGACTGGTCACAAAAGTTGGCGAAGAGTTAGCGGTAATGCGAGCTGACAGTGAATCAAGTTTGAATAGTTCATCTTGGGATGCAAAAGTTTCAAAACTTTGTGATTACTGCGCTTTCCAAGAAGTTTGCGCTGCGCGCAATCCAGATGCGCCTCAGCCAGGAAGTGATGCTGCAGCAGCTAAGCTAACCGCAGCAGGGCTTCTACACAAATAGTTATTTAGTTAGGCCAGATTTAAATACGGACAAGAACAAATCAACATCTTCTTGATTAATTACCATCGGAGGTTTGATTTTTAGCACGTTATTTGCCGGACCGTCACTTGATAAGAAAACGCCTTCGGTCTTGGCGTATTCAATTAAGTCAGCAGTTAGTTTTGTTGCTGGTTCTTGTGTTGATTGATCAAGTACTAGTTCAACACCAATAAACAAACCACTACCGCGAACATCACCAATTACTGGAATCGATTTAGAAAGTTCGCGAACGCTATTCATCAAATAAGTACCCATTTTTTGAGCGTTGGCTTGCAGCGACTGATCAGCAACCACATCAAGTACTGCCTGACCGATCGCGGCTGAAACCGGATTGCCGCCAAAAGTATTGAAGTATTCCATTCCAGTTAAGAATGATTGAGCGATCTCTGGTGTGGTCACAACCGCGGCTAACGGATGTCCATTACCAATTGGTTTGCCGATAGTGACGATATCTGGAACAACATCGTGTAACTCAAAGCCCCAGAAGTGTTCGCCAACGCGACCCATGCCAATTTGCACTTCATCTGCAATACAAACACCACCCGCTGCTCTGGTTTGTTGGTAGGCAGATTTCAAAAATCCAGGTGCAAGCGTTATTTGTCCTGCAGTTGAAACAATTGACTCACTAATAAACGCACAAAGAGGTTGACCTAAATCGCCAAGTTGCTTTGTGAATTCTTGTGCATATTTTGCACCAGCATCTTGACCACGATGAATTCCCTTGTAGCTATCAGGTGTTGGAACAACCCGGACAAAATCAGGCCGGCCTTGACCGCCTTTACCAAAAAATTTATACGGACTTATGTCGATAATGCTTGTAATGTGTCCGTGATAAGCATGATCTAAAACAATCATCCCTTTTGCTTTGGTGTGTGCCCTTGCTAGACGCAAGGCTAAATCGTTTGCTTCAGAACCACTGTTAACAAAGAAAACAACATTTAGTGGATCAGGAAAAGTACTTGCCAGAGCACGGGCATACTCGATGGCATTTTGATTTATGTAACGGGTGTTTGTGTTTAGTGTTGCCATTTGTTTTTGGCCAGCAGCAACTACTCGTGGGTGACTGTGACCAACATGGGCAACGTTATTTACTAGATCTAAGTAAGGTTTACCTTTCGTGTCATAAAGATATGCACCCTTACCGGAAACAATTTCGATCGGATCTTTGAAATTCAGACTCAAAGCTCTAGACATCACGACCTGACGTTCATCAGTTAGAACATTCATCGGAAGTTTGGTGTGAGCATCGGTGCCTTCAGGCATACGCAAAACCAAATTTGGGTTTGGAGAAATGCTGCGCCAAACAGGTAACTCTAAAAGGGGAGCAACGCCGTAAATATCTAGACCCATGCCACACAAGTCAGTAAGCAATTGGAAATGTGTATGCGGTGGCCAGCCAACATTCTCATGTTCTTCGCCCATGGTTGCGATCAAGTCGCCAGCACTAATTTTCTTACCTAAATGAAGATTCTCAAGCGAAGGCCTGGATAGATGGCCGTACAAAGTGAAAAACGGAATTCCAGTATCAGTTTGATGACGCAGGATAATTACTGGACCGTAATCTAAATAAACATTGTTGTCATTGAAGTATTCAACTGTGCCATCAAGTGCTGCAAAAACTTGAGTCCCAGCTGGTGCAAATAGATCGACACCCAAATGAACCGATCTTCTCGATGGGCTATCAACCGAGAAAGCTTCACCTTCATAAACCATGCGATTTTCGCAATAGTGACCGATGGCAAGGTCAGCACCAGCTTGATTCATAAGTGCAAAAATTTGCTCAGTCTGTCTTGGAATATTTGGATTATCTGCTGACCAGTCCAGCCAAATCTTTTTGGCATCACGCAATGGTGGCATCGTTACATCAGCAATAGTTGCTTTGCCACTTTGTAAGTACTGTCGAATTAGTCGACTATTTGGATTTGCTTCAAAGCCACAAATGCTACGGAAGCGATACATCGCCAAATTTGGATCAGTTGAATTTAAGACTTCAATAAGTTTTTGAAAATGATTTTGACTTACTAGCAAGTAATCATTTGTTGGATCTGCTGCACTCTGAATAGCTGCCATCATGATACTTGTTGCGATACGAAGTTTAATTAACCCAAATAAAACTTCTAGCTCAGATGGATCAAGTGGATTTACTAAGTGATAGCCACGTACAACTGGCAACAAGTCATAAATCGGATCTTCTAAATTTTCGATTGCATAAGCGCAAGCAACAGCTAATCCAGCGATTCGCGGTGCATGAATAACGTCACCAAAGTCAATTAGAGAAGTAACTTTATTATTCATGACAACAATGTTGTTGTCGTTTGCATCATTGTGAATAAGTTGATTTGGTAATTTGCCTAATTTTAAAAGTAATTGACTAGTTGCTAAGTCAAAAACTTCGCGAACTTCGTTTTGTAATTTGTCGTTGGAAATCAAATTTATTTTTTCGGCTAATTGCACGATTTGAAGAACATTCCAACCAAATGGCCGGTTTAGAATTTCTAAGTAATTTGTCACATCAAAATCAGCAAGTTCTCGATCAACGAGCGCTACTGCACTACCTAACGAGACCTTTAAATCTGAGGTGGCTTTGATTTGTGAATAAAGTTGGCCATCAGCCCAAGTTAAAAGTCGACCTATTTTGTTGTTCGGCAAATTAATGATCAATTCACCGTTAATTGTTTTAACTGGCCTTGGTTCATTTAGTGCAGTAATTAAAGTAAGTCGTTGCAGAACTTCTTGCTGAAGTTCAATAAATTCTCGCTCAGCTTCATGGTGAACTTTAAATATAAATTCACCATTTATGCCTACTAATTTGTAATTGAGATCACGTTCGCCAGGCAGCTGGGTAATTTCTCCAGTTAAGCCATAGTTTTCTTCAAGTAATTGCGCGATCTGCATAACTTCATGTTGCCAGACCCGCATATTTATCAACCCAGCGCCTTGCAGGAACGGCTCATTTATCTACACTTACGAGTATGCGTAATTCCAGATATCGCTATACCCGCCTAGTTATGGCACTTGATGCAGTTGGCATATTTATTGCAGGTGCCTTGCTGCTTGCGATCCCAGATACCGGATTGGATTTTCATGGATTGGGTTCATCTTTAAGTGATGTTTGGTTCGCTCGCTTTATCGGCTTACTTCTAATCACTCTTTCGATTTTGCTATCGACTACTTCTCGTCATGTCGAAGACAAGGCTTTTCAAAGGGCAGCACTGGCACTAATTGGCATTAATGCAATAGCCGCCATGTCTCTTTACGGCGCACCTGGACAAATAACCACTGGTCGAGAAGTCAGCACTGTGATTTTTGGGTTTGTTGCATTTTTATTTTTAATAACACTTCCAATCAAGCCAATCGGATATAAAGAAACCGAAAAATAGTCATGTCAGTTGTTGATGATTTCGATCTTCAAGATCCACAACTTGTTGTCAATCCTTATGACGTATTTGTTGAGTTGCGCAAACCAAACCAATTACTTTGGAGCGATCGACTTAATTTATGGCTAGCTCCAACATATGAATTAGCAAATTCCACATTACGCGCGAGAACTTTGGGCCGTATTTATCAAGATCACCTTCCGCAAAGTGAGTGGGAAGTTTTCAACTGGCTTCATTCAGATTCAATTCTTGATAGCGAACCACCAAAGCACACAAGGCTTAGAGCACTTGTTCAAAAAGCGTTTACACCTGGTCGAATCGAATCGATGCGACCAAATGTTGAACAGCTGTGCCAAGAGTTACTGATGAGTGCTGAAGAGAAGATTTCTTCCACTGGTCACTTTGATGTGCTTGCTGATTACGCTGAACCGTTACCCGTTTTAGTTATTGCAGATCTATTAGGTGTTCCGCGTGATGCAGCACCCGATCTTCGCCGTTGGTCCCAAGACATTGTGAAGATGTATGAGTTTGGCACAACAAGAGAAATTGAACTTGCCGCTCAAAAAGCCGGTTTTGAATTTAGCCAATACATCGCACAGCTAGCTAAAGAACGTCGTGCAAATCCAAAAGACGATTTAATCACCGCACTTGTTGAAGTTGAAGAGCAAGGCGAAAAATTAAATGAACATGAATTAATTGCGATGTGCGTTCTCCTTCTAAATGCTGGGCACGAAGCTTCCGTTAATGGTTTTGGAAATGGCATGGTTGCCCTGTTTAACCACCCAGATCAGCTTTCAAAACTTGCAGCTAATCCGCGTGAACTTAGTGCTACTGCTCTTGAAGAAATGCTGCGCTTTGATTCACCACTTCATTTATTTGAACGAACTGCAACGGCTGATACGACCATCGGGGAAGTAACAGTTAAAGCGGGTGAAAAAGTCGGGGCGATGCTTGGTAGCGCGAACCGCGATGATCAAGTGTTTTCCAATGCCCAGCAATTTGATATCACAAGAACCCCAAACACCCACATTGCATTTGGTGCTGGTATTCACTTCTGCATCGGGGCACCACTTGCCCGCTTGGAAATGAACACATCACTGCCATTGTTATTTGAGAAATTTCCTAAATTGCAATTAGCCGGTAAGCCAAAACAGCGTCCAACATTTGTATTACGTGGGTACGAAGAAATTCCGGTTACCGCAAATTAACTAAGTGCGTTTTTCATAGCGCTTAGTTTTGAATTCGATTCAGCGACTTCAGCTTCACCAGTTGAACCAGCAACAATTCCACAGCCAGCAAATAAACGAAGTTCAGTGTGTTCATCATTTGCAATCGCAGCGCAGCGAAGTGCGATACCCATTTCACCGTCACCAGATTTATTCATCCAGCCAACTGGTGCTGAATAGCGCCAACGATCAAGACCTTCAATTTCTTTAATCAAACTAGATGCGCGTTCAGTTGGCGTTCCACAAACAGCAGCTGTTGGATGAAGCGATGCCGCAAGTGCGAGTACTGGCGCAGCATCAACTAATTCACCTGTGACATCTGTGCCAAGATGCTGCACGTTTGCCAATTGAAGCAAGAATGGTTTTTCCGGAACATCTAAGTCAATGCAATGTGAAGCAAGCGCTGCAGCAACTGAAGCGACTGCATACTCATGTTCTTCGAGGTCTTTATCTGAAGCAAGTAAGGCAGCAGCTAATTCATCGTCACGAACTTCGTCGCTACTGCGGCGAATAGTTCCGGCAAGAACACGACTTGTTACCAAACCACCTTGGCGGCGAATTAACAATTCTGGTGTTGCTCCGATTAATCCATCAACTGCAAAAGTCCAACATTCTGGATAAGTGCGATTTAATTCGCGAAGTAACCAACCAACGTTTAAAGGTTCAGCGAGTGTGGCAACTATATCTCTAGCCAAAACAACTTTGTCTAGTTCGCCTTGATTAATTCGGCGAACTGCCTCATCGACGCTGCTTTGCCATTCAGAAACAGTTCTTGAACCATCAGAAAATTGCGGATAAAGATTTTGGGTTACTAAAACCTTTGGTTTAAGCACCTGGTTCACAATTTCAGAAACTTTTTCGTAAGTTACTGGCTGCTCACTTATGACCGTAAGAGTTGTGCCTGATTGATTTCGACGAACAACGATTTGTGGGACAACAACAACAGAAGTTCCCGAATCATTTGCAAATGTGAATGAACTAAATGCAATCGGCTCATCGCCAACACTTTTAGCTGTCCAATTTCGCCACCAACTTTGTGCGCGACTAAATCGTTCTGGCCCAGTTACTTCGTAACGATCAACTTC
>JACCEB011748077.1_pt1 | contig 14117 bp, 10 predicted proteins | sample 7454761 | NCBI WGS metagenome assembly JACCEB01 (sample SAMN15323454, study PRJNA562643) | freshwater metagenome | isolation source: river surface water | place: USA:Blue River Watershed | collected 2017-08-18 | reverse complement strand
CCTGCCCATTGGGCGCCGCATACGGCATGGCGCTGGCGGGAATCAGGTTGCGCCGACGCAGCGCCACACGGTCGATGCCCAGTGACACGGCGGCCTTGTCCATCAGCCGCTCGATCATGTAGATCGCTTCGGGCCGGCCCGCACCGCGGTAGGGGCCGTGCGGCATCATGTGCGTGAACACCAGGCGCGAACGCATCTGGATGGACGGGATGCGGTAGACGCTGGACAGGCAGTTCTTCAGATTGTTGGTCGCGACGATGCCGATGTAGGTGGAGGTATAGGCCCCGATCCCCACCACTGCCTCCACCTGCAGCCCCAGCACCTGGCCCTGCGCATCGAAGGCCATGCGCGCGCGCAGCGCGGTGTTGCGACTGTGGGTGTCGCCCAGAAAGCTTTCCAGCCGCGAGGCGACCCATTTGACAGGCCGTCGCAGCAGGCGACTGGCGTACAGGATCGCGGCGTACTCGGGATAGGCCTGCACCTTGACGCCAAAGCCACCGCCCACGTTCGGGGTGATCACCCGCAGCTGCTGCGGCGCGATCTTGAAGACATGCTCGGCCAGGATCTTGCGCACCAGCATCACGCCCTGCGTGCTGGCCACCAGCGTGAAGCGGTCGCTGGCCGCGTCCCACTGCGCCAGGGCGGCCTTGGGCTCCAGGGCGCAGGCCGTCATGGGCGGGTCGGCCAGGTCCACGGATTCGATATGGTGTGCCCCGGCAAAGGCCGCCTCGCTGGCGGCCCGGTCGCCGTCTTCCCAGTCCAGGGCCACGTTAGACGCGCAGTCCGCATGCACCTTGACGGACGAGGGGGCTAGAGCGTGCACCGGGTCGGTCACCGCATCGAGCGATTCCCATTCGATGTCGACCGTGTCAGCGGCCATCTGCGCGGTCTCGGCGTCCTGTGCCACCACGAGGGCGACGGCTTCGCCCACATGACGCACTTCGGGGTAGGCCAGCACCGGGATGCCCGCCTGCACCATGGGTTGGCCGTCACGTCCATTGAAGATCGCCAGCGGCATGATCCGACCCAGGCCTGCCTGCGCCAGCTGTTCGCCGGTGAGGACGGCGTGCACACCGGGGAGGGCCTGTGCCGCCGTCGTGTCCAGGCGCACGATGCGTGCGGCGGCGAACGGGCTGCGTACAAAGCAGGCGTGCAACTGGCCGGCGACGTCGATGTCCGAGGTGTAGGTGCCCTGGCCGCGAACGAATTCATGCAGCGCGTCTTCGCTGCCCCATTTGCCCGACCCAAACCGCAAGCCGTCGTAGTCCATCGATCCGCCCCTCTGGATGAGTTGTCAGTATAGGGCGAGACACCGCCCCGATCGGGCCGCTCAGGGCCGCTTGGCGATGCGGGCGATGAGGGCGCTCATGTCCTTGGCATCGGCCTGGAGGAAGCGCTCGAACTCCGGTGCATCCTGGTACTGAAAGGCGGTGCCGACGACCGCCAGCGCCGCGATGGCGCGCGCGTCCTGGGCCGCAAAGCGGGCGGCTTCACGCAGCTTGTCGACCACCTCGGGCGGCGTGCCCGCCGGCACGAACAGGCCCGTCCATTGCGAGTACTGGATCGGCACCTTGAGCTCCTTCAGGCTGGGGACCTCGGGCAGGCTGGCCAGTCGCCCCTCGCCCCAGTGGGCCAAGGGGCGCAGCCGGCCTGCGGCAATGAGGGGGACCACGGTGGACGGGCCGGTGGCCAGCGCATCGATCTGTCCGGCCAGCAGGCCCACCAGGGCTGGCCCCGCGCCGGCATAGGGCACATGCAGCATGGCGGTGGACGTGGCGGCCTTGAGCTGCTCCATCGGCACATGCAGGGCGCTGTAGGCGCCGGACGACCCAAAGGAAACGCGGCCCGGGTGCGCCTTCACATGGGCCATGAAGTCGGCGTAGGTCTTCCAGGGGCTGTCGGCCCGCACCACCAGCACCGTCGGGTCGGCGGTGAAGCGCGCGATGGGCCGCAGCTGATTGATCTGAAAAAGCGGCGTGCGTTGCATCGCCTTGTCGGCCTCGGGCAGCACCACGAGCGAGGACAGCGCCATCAGCACCGTGTAGCCATCGGGCCGGGCCTTGGCCACTTGCGCCATGCCGATGGCCCCACTGGCGCCAACCCGGTTGTCGATCACGACGGTCTGGCGCAGGTGGCGCGACATCGCCTCGGCCACCGGCCGGCCCACGGTGTCGGACACGCCACCGGGCGGATAGGGCACGACCAGGGTGAGGGGTTTGGACGGATAGTCCTGGGCCCGGGCGCCTGCGCTGAAGAGGCCCAGGGCTGCGGTCAGGAGCAGGCCCAAGAGTCTCCAGGAGAGGAAAGAAGGCGTTTGGGGAGCGGGGAACAAGAAAAAAGCGACCTCGAGAGCCGTCCTGCCAGGGGTGGGGCGCAGCCGGCCTGTATCTTAACGAGCGCGGTGGGGGTGCTGTGGGCGTTTGGCCTCAGTCCGCGTTCATCGCGGGCACCTGCGCCTCGACCTTGCGAAGCAGGGCCCACAAGGTGGCCACTTCTTCGTCATCGAAGGCAGCGATCAGGCGCTTTTGCCGCTGGCGCGCTGCGGTCTGCAGCCGCCGGTACAGAAGCCGCCCCTGCGCCGTCAGCACCGCCTTGGCCGCGCGCCCACGGGTCTGGGTTTGCTCGATGTCCACCAGGCCGCGTTCCTGCAGCACCCGCAGGCTCTTGGAGGCGGCGGCGTAATCGATGTCGGCCTGCTCGGCGACCTCTCGCACGATCAGGCCTGCACGGCTGCCGATGGCCATCATCGTGCGCCACTCCGACATGCCGAGGTTGAAATTCTTTCGGTAGTAGCTGGAGGCGCCGTTGGCCAGCCGGTTGGCCACGCCCATGAGATACGCCGCCAGGTAGTGATTGACCTTGGCCTGGTCCGCACGCACGCAGGCGGGCTGGCGCGCCGCACGGCGCGGCGGGACCGGCGCAGCGGCCTGGGGCGCCTGCGAGGCGGCCGTCCTTCGGTGCTGAGGCATCTCCGGGTTTTCCTGAGGGTACGGGGTGGGGCTGGCGCTTTAAATTGCGGGCTCATTTATAGACATGTCAAGATAAAAAGCAAGCGCGCTTGCCCGACGTTCCGCGCCATGACCTCACCCCTACGCAGCAACTTCCCCCGCGGGTCCTACCTTTGGGCTGTACGTAACGCCCAGTGGCGTGCCCTGGGCATTCCCGAGGAAGACTGCGAGAAGCCCAAGATCGCCATCGTCAACAGCTCCTCGGGCCTGGCGGCATGCTTTGCCCACCTGGACGGCATCGTGCCGGTGCTCAAGGAGGTGATCCGGGCGGCAGGCGCCGTGCCCTTCGAGGTGCGTACCTCGGCACCCAGTGACTTCGTGGTGGGGGCCGGCGCGCGCGGCGCCTACATCCTGACCAGCCGCGACCTGGTGACCAACGATATCGAGGCCTCGGTGGAGGGCGCGCAGCTCGATGGCATGGTCTGCCTGACCTCCTGCGACAAGACGGTGCCGGGCCAGCTCATGGCCGCGGCCCGACTGAACATTCCCACGCTGATGCTCGCTTGCGGCTACCAGCCCAGTGGCGAGTTCGAGGGCGAGCATGTGGACATCGAAGACGTCTTCGTTTGCGCCATGCACGCCCAGATGGGGACCTTTCCGCTGGAGAAGGTGATCGGCATGAGCCGCAACGCCATCCGCGGTCCGGGCGTGTGCTCCGGCATGGGCACGGCCAATTCCATGCACATCGCTTGCGAGGCCCTGGGGATGGCGCTGCCCGGCACGACGCCGGTGGCAGCCAATAGCGAGGCCATGTTCGAGGCCGCGCGTCACGCCGGCGCCCGTATCGTGGCCATGGTGGCCGAGAACCTGCGCCCGCGCGACATCCTCACCCCCGCAGCCTTCGCCAATGCGGCGCGCACCATTCTGGCGGTGGGCGGCTCGGTCAATTCCATCAAGCACCTGCAGGCGGTGGCCACCGAATCGGGCTGCGGCGCCGATGTCTACGGCATGTTCGAACGGTTTGGCGACGAGGTACCGGTGCTGTCGGCGGTACGCCCGGTGGGCGAGCATTTCATCGAAGACTTCGAGGCGGCTGGCGGCGCTCGGGCGGTGATGGCCCACCTGCTGCCGCTGCTCGACGGGCAAGCCCTGACCGTGACCGGGCGCAGCGTGGCCGAGAACCTGGCCGGCGCGCGCAGCGCCAATCCCGAGGTGATTCGTCCGCTGCACCGTCCCTTTGCGCGCCGTCCCGCCATCACCCTGCTGCGCGGTTCGCTGGCGCCGGGCTTTGGCATCGTCAAGACCGGCGTGGCCGAGCGCAAGGTCCGCCGCTTCTCGGGTCCCGCCATCTGCTTTGCCACTTCGGACGATGCGATCGAGGCCCTGCAGCAAGGCCGCATCCTGCCGGGCCAGGTGCTGGTGACCCGTGGCGCCGGGGTGCGCGGAGGGCCTGGCATGGGCGGAGGATCTTCCAAGCTGGTGTTCGCGCTGGACGGCGCGGGCCTGGCCGAACAGGTGGCCATGGTCACCGACGGTCACCTCTCGGGCCTCGTCTGCAAGGGCCTGGTAGTGGCCGAGGTCTCGCCCGAGGGCGCAGAACTTGGGCCGCTGGCCCTGGTGCACGATGGCGACACCATCACCATTGACCTGGATACGCGCCGCTGCGACCTGGAGGTCTCCGAGGAAGAACTCGCGCGTCGCGCCAGCCAGTGGACACCGCCGCAGCCTCGGTTCGACAGTGGCTGGCTGCAGATCTATCGCCGCAACGTGGGGCCCGTCACGCAAGGCGCGGTCCTGGTGCAGCCTCGTTGAAACGGAATTCCCATGAGCGAAAACGTCAAGATGTTCACCGCGCAACGCAGTGATGAACGCATCCTGTCTTCGGACATCTTCGAGCGCAAGGACCAGCGTCCGCCGCGCCCCGACCATGGGCAGTGGGACGAGCCGGGACGGCAGATTCCGGTCTATCACCGCTGCGACGTGCTGGTGGTGGGCGGCGGCCCCTCGGGGACAGCTGCTGCCGCCGCCGCTGCGCGCGCTGGAGCCGACGTCACTTTGCTGGAGCGCTACAACCACCTGGGTGGCCTGTCCACCGGCGGCCTGGTGATCTGGATCGACCGCATGTCCGACTGGCAGGGCCAGCTCGTGATCCGAGGCTTTGCCGACGAGATCTTCCAGCGCCTGCCCGCCGATGCGGTGGCCGGCCCCGACCGCGACGACTGGGGATCGACCGATCCGGCCAAGGCCGCCCACTGGGCGCAGCGCACTGCGGCCTACCACGGGGTGGTGACCTGGTCGCCCACGATCGACCCCGAACGCCTGAAGCTCTTGAGCCAGGAGATCGTGTTGGAGCGGGGCGTCAAGCTGGTCTATCACTCCTGGGCGGCGCAGCCGATCGTGGAGGAGGGCGCTGTGCGCGGTGTGGCCTTCGAAAGCAAGGAAGGCCGCATGGCGATTCGCGCCAAGGTGGTTGTGGATGCCACGGGCGACGGCGACCTGTTCTCACGAGCGGGCGCGGCCTACGCCAACGACATCGAGGCCGCCGACGTGCACCACTGCATGAACACCGCCTGGCTGTTCGGCGGTGTGGACATGCGGCAATGGATCGACTTTCGTGCCAACCGGCCCGAGGAATTCGCGGCCTTCATGGATCGCGGTCGCGCCGAGTGCGGCCTGTTCGAGCGGCCCTTCGTCTCCTGGCGCGACGACATCGCGCTGTTCATGGGGCCGCGCCAGACCGGTTATTCAGCGCTGGACGTGGACGACCTGACTGCGGTGGAAGTGCGCTCGCACCGGGCCATGCAGCAGCATCTGGATTTCTTCCGTGCGCATGCCCCGGGATTCACCGACGCCTACATGATGCTCAGTGCGCCCCAGATCGGCGTGCGCCATGCGCGCCGGCTCCAGGGCGTGGACGCGGTGCTGCGTAGTCGCTGGCCCGACGGCGTGCCGCTGCCGGATGAAGTGGGGGTGACCCCGGCGGTCAGTCCCAAGTTTCCCAACATCTCCATCCCCTACGGCGCGCTGGTGCCGGTGGCGCTGGACGGTCTGCTGGCCTGTGGTCGGCACATCTCCTGCGACCGCAACTCGCATGGCTTCATGCGCGAGATCCCGCAGTGCTGGATCACCGGGCAGGCCGCTGGCGTGGCCGCGGCGCTGGCCGTGGGGCAGGGTGTCGAGCCGCGTGCGGTGGATGTCCGCGCGCTGCAGGCCGAACTCCTGCGCCAGGGCGTCTACCTGCGCGCCCACGAACACGCCCGCCTGGCGGTAGCCGCCTGAGGACCCGCACCATGCAGCTGACGCAAGAAGAACAGGCCATGCTGGACGGGCGCGACGGCCCCGCCGTGCAGGCCGCGATGGACCTTTTGATGCGGTACGGACGCGCCTTGGGCGCCGAGCGCCTGGTCGAGACACACAATGTGGTGGGCTCGGTCAGCGCCACCACGCCCTTCATGCGCAGTTTTGCGGGGCGCAAGGGCGGCATGGATGCCGTCTTCTCCGAATACAACCTGGACAGCGACGCGGTGGTCGAGATCCCCAAGGTGCGCACGATGGCGATGCACACCCAGCTCGGGTTCGACCCGGGCAGCCCCCAGCAGATGGGGATCGACGAGCAGACCCTGCACTTTTATCGCCAGGGCGAGGCCTACATCGCCGGTCTGGGCATCCAGGTCGCCAACACGTGCACACCGTACCAGGTGGGCAACATCCCCACGCGGGGGGAGCACTGCGCGTGGATGGAGTCGTCGGCAGTGATCTACTGCAACTCGGTCCTGGGCGCCCGCACCAACTGCGAGGGGCGCGAGAGTGCCGGCGCCGCGATGCTCACAGGCCGCATTCCCTACTGGGGCTATCACCTGGACATCCACCGCCGTGGCACGCATGCGGTGCGCCTGGAGGTGCCGATGCAGACCACCGCCGACTGGGGCCTGCTCGGGTACTGGATCGGAGAACAGGTACAGGACAAGGTGCCGGTGGTCGAGGGCATCGTGCAGTTGCCCAATCTTGCTGCGTTCAAGCACTTCGGCGCGGCGGCATCTTCGTCCGGGGGTGTGGAGATGTACCACATGGTGGGTGTGACCCCCGAGGCGCCCACGCGTGAGGCCGCCTTCGGCGGCAACTCGCCGCAGATCGAATTTTCCTACGGCCTGGCGCAAAAGCGTGAGGCCTGGGACAAGATCAACACCACCGGGCGGGATACCGCCGTTGATTACGTGATGCTGGGATGCCCGCACTACACCATCGACCAGATCTGGGAGGCGGCGCGCCTGCTGGAAGGGCGCAAGGTGCACGCCAACTGCGAGCTGTGGATCTTTACGCCGCAGGCCATCAAGGCGCTGGCCGATCGCAATGGCTATACGCGCACGATCGAAGCGGCGGGCGGGCGTCTCATGACCGACAGCTGCTCGGCGATGAGCCGCGCTGCGCCCAAGGGCACCAAGGTGGTGGCCCTGGATTCGGCCAAGCAGGCGCATTACCTGCCAGCGATCCTGGGTGTACAGGGCTGGTTCGGCTCCACCGCCGAATGTATCGACGCGGCCTGCACCGGGCAGTGGCGGGGAGAGCGGCCATGAGCGAGATCCGGACCGAAGACCGAAGCACGCCTGCAGCGCGCCCCGCTGGCCTGCCCGACACGCCCACGCATGTTTTGCAGGGGCGCTGCGTGGTGCCGGTCGTGAGCGAAGGCGAGGCGCTGGTGACCCGCGACCGGATTTCCGGCTGGGGCGGTATCGACTCGCGCACCGGCACCATCGTCGAGACCCGTCACGAACTGCGTGGCGTGAGTTTCGCGGGACGGGTACTGGTGTTCCCGGGTGCCAAGGGCTCCTCGGGATGGTCCAACGCCTTTCACCTGACCCGGTCGATGGGCGTGGCGCCGGCCGCCATGTTGTTCAATGAAATGAGCACCAAGATCGCCCTGGGTGCGGTGGTGACGCGCGCGCCCTCGGTCACGGATTTCGACCAGGACCCGCTGGCGGTGATCCGTACCGGCGACTGGGTGCGTGTGGACGCAGACCGGGGCCGGGTCGAGATTTATCGCCGCTGAAACGCCTGGTGCATACCCAAGATTTGACACTGATGGAGAAGAACGCATGACCCTTGCTCCCAAACTGAATCGCCGAACCTTCGGGGCCTGGACGCTGGGCACTGCCCTGGGCGTGCCGGCTGCCGCGAATGCCCAGGCGGTTTACCCGCAACCGGGCCGCCCGATCCGCCTGCTGGTGGGCCTGGCCGCTGGTGGCTCGCTGGACACCCAGGCCCGGTCCATCGCGCGGCGACTGGCCGAGATCACCGGCAACCAGGTGATCGTCGAGAACAAGCCAGGCGCGAGCATGATGCTCTCGGCCACCGAGCTGATACGCGCCACGCCCGACGGTCATACGCTCCTGTACGCACCGTCTTCGCTCTTCGCGCAGAACCCGCATACCCTCGCCAGCGTGCCCTATGACCCCTTCAAGGACTTCACCCCGCTGACGATGGCGGCGCGTGGTCCGCTGGTGCTGACCGTGCATCAATCCCTGGGCGTGAACAACGCCAAGGAACTGGTCGCGTGGGCCAAGGCCAATCCCGGCAAACTCAATTTCGCGTCGTTTGGAACCGGAACGTCCTCGCATATCTATGCCATGGCCTTCGCGAAGGCGGCGGGCATCGAGGTCACGCATGTTCCCTACAAGGGAACAGCCGATGCCACCCGTGACCTTCTGGAAGGTCGTGTGCAGGCCTATTTCGACGCGGCTCCCACCGCCATCCAGAACGCGACGACCGGCCGCATCCGCCTGGCCGGTGTTGCCGCACCCCGGCGTGCGCAGGCGATGCCCGAGGTGCCCACCTTCACCGAGCAAGGCATCGCAGGTCTGGACCTGACCAGCTGGATTGCGGTGATGGGCCCGCCTCGGATGGCGCCCGAACTGGCCACGCGTGTCAGCGCGCTCCTGATTCAGACACTGCAATCGGCCGACGTGAAAGAAACCTACGCTCGCGGCGCGTGGGAGTCCTCGCCCTCTACGCCTGCCGAACTCACCTCGGAAATACGGGTGGCCTACGACAAGTGGGGCGCGATGGTGCAGCAGCTTGGCTTCCAGAAACAGTGAACCCGAAAGAACTTGGCATGAAACCGTTCAAACATCTTCTTGCGATCGCCGCCTGTCTGGTGGCGCAATGGGCCTCGGCGCAGAGCTTTCCGAACCGACCCGTCACGCTGGTCGTTCCCAACCAACCGGGCGGCGCTATCGACATCCTGGCCCGCCTGCTCGAAAAAGGCCTCAGCGACAGCTGGAAACAGCCGGTGCTGGTCGTCTACAAGCCTGGTGCCGGTACCGTGCTGGGCACGGACTTCGTGGCCAAGTCGGCGCCCGATGGTCACACCATCGGTCTGGTGATCACCGGTCACATGATCAACCCGAGCCTGCGCAAGACCATGCCCTTTGACACGCTCAAGGACCTGTCCGGCGTGTCGCTGCTGGCGACTTCGCCGATCCTGATTTCCGCCACCAACGCCTTGCCTGCCAAGGACGTCCGCGAGTTGATCGCGCTGGCCAAGCGCCAGCCAGGCAAGCTCAGTTACGCATCGCCTGGCAGCGGTAGCTCCATGCATCTGGGTGGCGAGCTGCTGAAGTCCGATACGGGCACCTTCATCGTGCATGTCCCCTACAAGGGCGCGGGCGGCGCCTATCCCGATGTATTCGCGGGCCGCGTGGACCTGCTGATCGACCCGCTGTTCTCCTCGCTGCCTCACATCAAGTCCGGCAACATGAAGCCGATCGCGATCATGAGCACACGCCGCTCGCCGATCGCGCCGGACATTCCCACCGTCGCCGAGGCGCTTCCAGGCTTTGCAGTCGAAAGCGTGTTCGGCGCGGTCGTGCCCAGCGCCACCCCGCGTGAGGTGGTCCAGAAGATCAGTGCCGATGTGGCTCGCGTGATGCAGTCCGTCGAGGTGCGCACCCGCATGGCGGAGATCGGCCTCACGCCGATCGGCAACAAGCCCGAGGAGTTCGACGCCTACATCCGCGCCGAGATCCCGAAGTGGGCCAAGGTGGTCAAGGCCTCGGGCGCGACGGCGGATTGAGCCTGTGGGGCTCGGGGCTGTGAGGCCCCGGCGGGCCCCTATTGCTTGAAGTAGAACTCGCCGATCGCCTGGTCGTACAGGGCGGGCGTCTGCTCGTGCCCCACCGTCTTGGCCAGGCGGACCACTTCGTTGCGGACATTGCGCAGCACCCGGTCGACGGACACGCCGGGCTTTTGCATCTCCTTGACGAAGATGCGGGTGAACAGCCCGTTGCGCTCCTTGTCGTTGTCGCCCAGGCGGTCCAGTGCCTGCTGGCCGGCACCGGCCGAGAACATCACCATCTGCCCGGTGGCCGCCGAGGTCGGTGCCAGGCCGCGCCCACCAATGGCGCGCCCCTTGCCCTTGAACGGGTTGTCGCGGCAGGCGTCGATCACGGCCAGGGTGAACTTGGCCTTCTTCTCGTCGAATTCATCCAGGATCTTTTGCAGCAGGATGGATTCATCCCGGACCTGATCTTCGCCGTCGTTGCGGATATCCACGGGCAGGAGGTAGTTGGCGTTGCCCAGTTGCACGCCATGGCCGGCGAAGAAGAACAGCACTTCGTCGCCCCCTTGCAGGTTCTGCCGGAAATCGCGCAGCACCTGCTTGAAACGGCGCTCGTCCAGGTTCAGGTGCTTGGTGACCTTGTAGCCCACGGCCTCCAGCGACTTGGCCATGGCCTCGGCGTCGGCCGCCGCGTTATTGAGCTTGTTGACATGGGTGTAGGCGTCGTTGCCGATCACCAGGGCCTTGCGATTCGCATAGACCACCGGTTCCGCACGGGCAGGTGCAGGCGGGGTGCGCGTCTGGGTCTCCTGCGCACGGGCGGCCGCAGCGGTGGCTGCCGCGTTTTCCTGTTGCAGGCGGGCGAGCATCTGACGCATGGCGTCCAGTTGCTGCGCCACTTGCTGGCGCTCCTGTTCCAGGGCGCGGCGCTCGGACTCGAGGCGCTGGCGTTCGGCGCTGGTGTCGGGCGCTGGCGTTGCTGCAGGGGCTGCCGCCGGGGCCGGTGCAGGGGCCGCAGCGACGACCGAGGGAGCCGGCGGATTGATGCGGACCGGGGCCGGCGCGGTCGCAGGGGCGGCGGCGGTGGCGGGGGCGGCTGCAGGGGCCGCAGCGACCACTGAGGGAGCCGGCGGGTTGATCAGGACCGGGGCTGGCGCAGTTGCTGGCGTGGGGGCAGCGGCCACCACGACGGGACTGGCAGGGGCCGCCTGGCCAGCCGCCGGGGGCGCACTGGCCACCATGGTGGCGCCCGCTCGGCGCTGAAGATTGGGCGTGTAGGCCACGGGCATGACCGCCTGGGGCTTCTTGTCGAAGTAGGTCTTCTGCATGGACTCGATGTAGATCGAAGCCCAATTGGCCAGGATGTCGTGCTCGGGGTCGGGCCTGCCGTCCAGGAAGCGCTGGCGAAATTCCGGCGCGCGCACGCCGCGTGGCGGATAGAGCACGGCTTCGACCTGGATCGCGCGCTGGTTGAACACCTGAACCCGCAATTCCGCCAGGATCACGGAGACCCCGGGACGCTCGCGCAGGTCCTGCATCCCCGGAGCGGCCTCCTGCCACCAGATGCGTGTGCCCGGGTCAGGACTTTGCGCCAGGTTCTCGATCCACGCCTTGACATCGCCGGTGGCGAGGAATCGCGAACACTTGTTCATGATTTCGCTGGACCGCGTACCGTGCTCGTTGAGCATGAAATGCGATGAGCGTGCGTTTTGGCATGCGGTGTTGCCCCAGCGATTCGAGGTGGCGCTGCTTCGGACCACCAGGTAGGGGATGGCCGCATCCTGCGCCTGGTTCTTCAGGGTGAGGATCTGCCAGGGGATGTTGCTCAGGCTGTTGTACGAACCGCTTCGGGTGACTTCCCAGCTGCCTTCGGGCAGCGCCACGCTGCTGCCCGAGCCCAGGGCGATCAAGTCCCGGTGCACCGAGCCGGTGGCGGGTTGGGCGGCTGCGGCCGCCGCGAATGCGACCAGGAGTAAGGCGAGGGCGCCACGCAGAGCGCGTTTCAAGGCAGGGTGGGCGTTAAACATCGTCGCTCACGAAAATGGTTACGGCGGCTCCAATTGTAGGAGCCTGGCGGGGCCGTCAATCCTCCAGGAAGTTGCCCGCCGTGAAATGCACCGGGGGCGTGGCCGGATCGAAGAAGACGCCGGCCGGATCGCCCCCCTGCGCCACCACCTCCAGCTGCTTTTGCAAGAGCCGCCGCAGCATCACGATGCCGCGGTCGGTGGTGGCCAGATGTTCCTCCGAATGGTGGGCGATCTTGCCCTGGCTGGTCATGGCCTCGTAATCGCCAGGAAAGCGCTGGTGTTCTTCCTCGGTGAGTTCTTCCCACAGCTTGCCGCCCAGGCGCGAGCGCATCTTGTGTAACTCGCCTTTTTCCTTGACGCGACCCACCACGTAGATGCGGAAATGGTGGTCGTCGATCGGCAGGATCCAGCCCAGTGATTCGACCATGCCGTAGCTGCCCACGCGCGGGTTCGGAATGACACGCAAGGTGGGCAGGCCGGCTTCGCTGATGCGACGAAACGTCTTGCCGTCGGGAAGCTTGCGCACAGAGAGCGTCCGCACGCTGTGCGCCTGCGTGTCCCAGGTCACCTGCGGCATGACAGCCATCTGCTCGACGAACTGGGTGCCACTGAAGCTGCTGTGAAGAATGACCACATGGTAGGGGTCCACCAGGTTCTCATAGTGCTGCAGCCAGTTGCAGTCGATGATCTGCGGTCCGCCGCCGCCGATGCTACGGTCGTCGGCTTCCAGCATCTCACCCGGTCCGAGCTGCTCCAGACATTCGTAGCGAGGCAGCACCGGCTTGCGTTCGGGAGGGCCCAGGTAGGCCCAGACCAGGCCATAGCGTTCTTCCAGGGGATACCAGGGCTGGCGCGCGCTGTCGCGGGCGCGTCCGCCTTCAGGCTCGCAAGGCTGCTCCAGGCATTGGCCTTGCGGTGCGAACAGCCACCCGTGGTAGCAGCAGCGGATGCCTTTTTGTTCGACCTTGCCGTAATAGAGCGAGGTGCCGCGGTGAGCGCAGTGCGGGTACAGCAGCCCGGGCTGGCCTGACCCGTCACGAAAGAGGATCAGATCTTCACCCAGCACACGCACCTGGCGCGGGGTGGCATTCGCGTCGGCGGTGAGGCCGATCGGGTGCCAGTAGCGACGCAGTAGTTCGCCCATGGGTGTGCCCGGACCGACCTCGGTCAGTTCGGCGCGGTGGGTCGGTCGGGGTCGGCCATAGGCCGTGCCTGTGTCGGCGGCAACCGCTGGCGTCTTGGGCGCGGACGTGTCCATGGCTCAGGGCGCAGAGACGCCAGCGGCCTTGATCAGGGCGGCGACCCGGGGGAAATCGGCCTTGTAGACCTCCATGAACTGCGCCGGCGTATTGCCCAGGGGCTCAAAGCCGAAAGCAGTCAGGCGTGCCTGGATGTCGGGTTGCGCGGTGACCTCGCGCAGGGCGTTGACCCACTGCGCCTGGATATCGGCCGGTAGTTTGGCCGGTGCGTAAAAGCCGATCCAGCTGTCGATATCGAAGCCCTGGAAGCCCTGCTCGGCGAAGGTGGGAACCTGAGGCAGCACCGATACCCGGCGCGAGCCGGCGATGCCCAGGATCTTCATTCGACCCGACTGGCTGTGGTTGCGGGCGCTGGCCGGATTGGCCCAGGCGAAATCGAGCAGATCGCCAAACAGGTCGGTGTGTGCGGCGGCCTCGGCCTTGTAGGCCACGTGATTGAGTGCTGCACCGGTCTGACGTTTGAGCAGTTCGCCAAACAGGTGGGCGGTGGAGCCGTTGCCCCAGGTGCCGTAATTGAGCGGCTTGGGCGAGCGCTTGGCGAAGTCGACGAACTCGCGCAGCGTGTTGAAGGGGGCGTTGGCACGGGCGACCAGCATGGGGCCACCGGTGGCCACCATGGACAGCGGGGTGAAATCGGCCACCGGGTCGTAGGGCAGCTTGGCCTGCAGGATGGCGTTGTTCACGTGGGTGAGGGGCAGGGTCATCATGACCGTGTAGCCGTCGGGTGCGGCTTTGGCCACATGGTCCGCCGCGATGATGCCGCTGGCGCCGGGCTTGGCATCCACCACGATGGACTGGTTCCAGCGTTGCTGCAGTTTGTCACCGTAGG
>JACCEB010610776.1_pt1 | contig 14118 bp, 12 predicted proteins | sample 7454761 | NCBI WGS metagenome assembly JACCEB01 (sample SAMN15323454, study PRJNA562643) | freshwater metagenome | isolation source: river surface water | place: USA:Blue River Watershed | collected 2017-08-18 | reverse complement strand
TGGTGTCTTTGCTGATGCCCGCCGCCGTGCGCAACTCGGGCGAGATGAGGACACGACCTGTGCCGTCCATCTCCACATCCATCGCATTACCCAAGAAGATGCGTTTCCACCATTGCGCACTCATCGGCAACGAGGCAATGCGTTCGCGGAACTTTTCCCACTCGGTACGGGGAAAGATCATCAAACAACCGTGAGGGTGACGCGTGATGGTGAGCTGCCCAGCCGCAGTCGCGCTCAAGACGTCGCGATGCCGCGTTGGCACCGACAGACGACCTTTGGCGTCAAGACTCAGCGATGAAGCACCCTGAAACACGTTGGGAACCCTTTTTCACAGACAGACAAACACATCAACCAGCAGCAAAAGCACCAAAGGCACTTTTCACCACTTAATTGCACTTATTTGCACTGTATCAGGAAAACGCGTTCAGAACGCTCAAATTTGGAATTTTTTCAATGAAATCAACAACTTACAGCGATTTTAACATGCACATCACCGGTCAAAAATCGTTATAAATGAAGCACTTAGAAAAGGCACTAAAAGTGGCTTATGAAGAAAAATGGACATAAAAAAAGCAGGTCCAAGGACCTGCTTTTTGAGAATTTTTGGCGTTTTGGCCATCAATCTCCGAACATGCGCTGCTTAATTTCGCGGCGTTCTTGTGCTTCAAGCGACAAACTGGCAGTTGGACGGGCCAACAAACGACCCACACCAATGGCTTCACCGGTTTCGTCGCAGTAGCCATAGTCACCATCGTCAATGCGCTGGATGGACTGCTCAATTTTCTTGAGCAACTTGCGTTCACGGTCGCGTGTGCGCAATTCCAGGGCGTGTTCTTCTTCGATGGTGGCGCGATCAGCTGGATCGGGTACCACCACGGTGTCTTCACGCAGATGCTCTGTGGTTTCACTGGCATTGCTGAGCACTTCGTTTTTCAACTGAACGAGTTTGAGTCGGAAGAAGGCCATTTGGGTGGCGTTCATGTACTCGCTGTCGGGCATGGCGATGATTTCTGCATCGGTCAGTTGGTCGGCCGTTTTGGTCTTCCAGTTATTAGCAAGCTTGGCGTCTTTTTTAGGTATCACGGGAACAATGGTTGGAGCAGTAGGTGCCGTCATCGGCATAAAGCTGTTTTTGGCTGCGTTGGACGCAACCACTTGAGCTGGCGGGGGTGGAACCAAAGCCGCCATCTTGGCGGCTCTGGAGTTTTTCTTGTGCACCACGGGGGTGTAGCCAGGAATGATGGGCGTCACATGCACGACGGGTGCAGGTGCGGCCACCACTTTGGCTTTAGGTTCTTTAGCTGGCTTGGCCGCTTTGACCACCGGTGCTTTGACCGCTGGTGCTTTCGCAACTGGGGCTTTCTTAGCGGGTGCGGCTTTCGGTGCGGCCTTGGCGGCTACTTTGACCGCTGGCTTAGCGGCTGGCTTCTTGGCAACGGGTTTCGCTGCAGCTTTGACAGGTGCTTTGGCCTTGACTGGAGCTTTCAACGCTTTGGTTGTTGCCTTCGTTGCTTTGGCAGCAACTTTCACTGCTTTAGCCGTCACTTTGACCGCTTTCACAGGGGCCTTCACCACTTTGGTAGGCGCTTTCTTGGCGACTGCTTTTTTAGCGGGTGCAGCCGCCTTCTTAGCGACTACCTTTTTAGGTGCTGCTTTAGGAGCGACAGGCTTTTTGGTCGGTGCTTTTTTAGCAACAGCCTTCTTAGCAGCGGCCTTGACGGGCGCAGCTTTTTTGGCTGCAGGCTTGGCGGCTGGCTTGGCTGACTTTGCGGGGGTCTTCACCGCCACAGGTTTTTTCACAACCTTTTTCGCAACCGCTTTGGGAGTTGCAGCTGTTTTCGTCGCTTTTTTCGCGACAACAGGCTTCTTAGAAGCGGTTTTCTTAGATTTTGCGTTCACGGTGGGTCTCCTCGCGGCCTCTGCCAAGGCGGATGCATTGGCAGGGTCTGGCGCGCGGGATTGTAGCCACAATCCCCAAGGCTTCAATAAATTAGTTAAAACTGACAAAACTCATCAAACCAGTGATTGCTCAAGACCCTGAATCAGGATGTCTTTGGGCAGGTCGATACCGATGAACACCATCTTGCTGACGCGCTCTTCGCCTTCAGCCCAATCGGGGCCTAAATCGCTGCCCATCAACTGGTGCACCCCTTGAAAGATCACCTTCTTTTCGGTGCCCTTCATATTCAGCACGCCTTTGTAGCGCAGCATCTTGGGGCCGTAGATGTTGACGATGGCGCCCAAAAAGTCTTCCAGCTTGGCGGGGTCGAACTTGCGCTTGGTCTTGTAGACAAAGCTCTTCACATCGTCATCGTGGTGGTGATGGTGGCCGTGATGGCCGTGGCTGCAATGTTCGTCATGCACATGGTCATGGTCGCAATGTTCGCCGTGCGCATGATCGTGATCATGTGAATGGCCATGTTTGTGCGAGGGGTGGTCGCAGTGCTCGCCATGGTGGTGATGGTGGTCGTCGTCTGACAAAAAGTCAGGATCGATGTCGAGCTTGGCGTTGAGGTTGAAGCCGCGCAGGTCAAACACCTCGGCCAGCGACACATCGCCAAAATGCACGGCCTTTTGCGGCGCACGGGGGTTCATGTGCTTGAGGCGGTGTTGCAGGGCGTCCAGCTCCTGCGGCGACACCAGGTCCGACTTGCTGATGAAGATCTGGTCGGCAAACCCCACCTGGCGACGCGCCTCCTGGCGGTCATTGAGTTGCTGGGCCGAGTGCTTGGCGTCCACCAGGGTGAGGATGGAGTCGAGCAGGAAACCTTCGGCAATTTCGTCGTCCATGAAGAAGGTCTGGGCCACGGGGCCGGGGTCGGCGAGACCGGTGGTTTCAATCACCACACGCTCGAAGTCCAGTTCACCCTTGCGGCGCTTTTCCGCCAGGTCACGCAGGGTGGTGCGCAGGTCCTCGCGGATGGTGCAACACACGCAGCCGTTGCTCATCTGGATGATTTGCTCGTTGGTGTCCGACACCAGAATGTCGTTGTCGATGTTTTCCTCGCCAAACTCGTTCTCGATGACGGCAATTTTCTGGCCGTGGGCCTCGGTGAGCACACGCTTGAGCAGGGTGGTTTTTCCAGAGCCCAGAAAACCGGTGAGGATGGTGGCAGGAATCAGCATGGGGAGACAGTCTTGAGTAGGCCCGGTGGGGCACAAACAGGTCAATCCGGCAGTGTAGCCGCCATTTGAAGCCCATACGGGCCGGCTTGGCTCCCCGGCGGGCTTGTGTGCGGTATCGCACCCAGCCAGCCATCGCCGGCTGCCCGCTGAAACTCTCCCCAGCGTTGAGGATGAACGGGTTCTGGCGCCGGTTCAGCCCGCTTTCTTGACCACGATCAGTCCCTTGAGGTACTCGCCCTCGGGGAAGGTGATGGTCATGGGGTGGTCGGGTGCGCCTTGCAGGCGCGCCGAAATGTAGCCATCCACCCCCGCGTCCGTGCCCGCCGAGGCCACGATCTTGTGGAACAACTCGGCCCCAATGCCGCCGGAACAGCTGAAGGTGAACAGCACGCCGCCCGGCTCCAGGATCTTGAAGGCCAGCCGGTTGATGTCCTTGTAGGCGCGGGCGGCACGGTCGGCGTGGGCCGCCGTCGGGGCAAATTTGGGCGGGTCGAGCACGATGGCGTCAAACGTGCGACCTTCGCGGTGGAATTGGCGCAGAGACTGGTTGACGTCGGCATCGAGGAACGTGGCGTTGGCCTCCTCAAAGCCATTGAGCTGCGCATTGCCGCGGGCACGGGCGATGGCGGGCCCCGACGAGTCGATCGAGGTCACGTGCCCGCCTTGCGCCAGCAGGCCGCTTCGGCGCATGCCGGCCAAGGCCGCCACGCTGAAGCCCCCGGTGTAGCAGTAGCAATTGAGCACGCGGGCCAGGTTCAAGCGGGCGACATGCTCGGCAAACAGGTGCCGGCTGTCGCGCTGATCCAGGTAAAAGCCGGTTTTGTGGCCTTCGACGATGTCCAGCGTGAGTTGCCAGTCGTGCTCGCGCAAGGTCAATTCGGTGCGCCCCTCATCGCCTGCGGGGCAGCGCAGCCAACCGGTGGCAGCGGGCAAGCCTTCGAGCTGGCGCACGCCGGAATCCGAGCGCTCGTACAGGCGGGTCAGGCCCGTCAACGACAGCAGGGCGTCGGCGATGGCGCTTTTCCAGCGCTCGGTGCCGCTGGAGAGAAATTGCGCGACCAGCGTATCGCCATAACGGTCCACAATCAGACCCGGCAGGCCGTCGGATTCACCGTGAACCAGCCGCTGGCCGTCGCTTCGAATGTCAAAGCGGCTGCGCGCCGCGAGGGCCTGGGACAGCCGACGCTCGAAGAAACCCGCATCGATGCGCTCGGTCTCGTCAAAGCTCCAGATGCGCGCACGGATCTTGGAGGTGGGGCTGAAAGCGGCCCAGCCCAGAAACTGCCCCGTGTCCGACTCCACCCGAACCGTCTCGCCCGGGTCTGCGCCGCCACGCCCTACAGCGCTGTCAAAAATCCAGGGATGTCGGCGCAGCGCCGAGCGCTCCTTGCCGGGACGCAGTTTGATCGTTTTCATGCCGGCTATTGTCCTTCAGGCTGGCTGCTCGCAGTGCCTCACCCGAGGCACTGTGCCAATGGGTGTGACAGCGGCAACCCTGTCGCTGAAGTCAGACACGCGGCGACCGCAACCCGGTCAAGCCAGACAACCCCGTCGACCGACCTACGGTTTCTTGCGCGCCCGGGGATGGGCCGCTTCGTAGACCTTGGCCAGGTGCTGAAAGTCCAGTCGCGTGTACACCTGGGTGGTGCTGATGCTCGCGTGGCCCAGCAACTCCTGCACCGCGCGCAAATCGCCACTGGACTGCAACACATGGCTGGCAAACGAATGCCGCAGCATGTGCGGGTGCACCGGCACAGCCACACCGGCGCGCTGGCTGCGGGTACGCAAACGCTGCCACACGGCCTGGGCGGTGATGCGCCGCCCACGCGGACCCACGAAAAGCGCCGACTCATCCAGCGCCATGCCAGGGGGTGCAGCCGAGATGCGCACCGCCAGCCAGCGCTGCACCGCCTGCACCGAAGGCGCGCCCAACGGCACACTGCGACGTTTGCTCCCTTTGCCCAGCACATGGGCCAGCCCAGCCCCCATGTCCAGCCACCCCCGCGCCTGGTCAGAGGGGGCACGGTCCAGGCCCACCAGCTCGCCGACGCGCAACCCACTGCCATAGAGCAACTCAACCATGGCCGCATCACGAGCCTCCGCCCAGGGATCAGCGTCGGGCTCCTGGTGGTTGGCCAGCTGCAGCGCCTCCTCCACGCTCAGGGCCTTGGGCAAGGGCTTGGCCTGTCGCGGGGCCCGAAGGCCTTGTACCGGGTTGGCCAAGATGTGACCTTCGCGCGCCAGCCAGGTGTAAAAGCCACGCCACCCCGACAGAATCAGCGCAATGCCGCGACCGCTGCGGCCGGACGCGTGCATGCCCGCCATCCAGCGCCGGATGTGAGCAGGCTGGACCTGCTCCAGCTGCACACCGGCCTGTTGCGCCGACGCGCACAACTTGCGCAAGTCTTCGGTGTAGAGAGCCAGGGTGCGAGCGGCCAGGCGCTTTTCAAATTGCACATGGTCGAGGTAACGCCGCGCGAGTGGTGGCAGGCTGTCGGGTGTCTCGTCCTGCGGTGCGGGCGTTGAGCGCATGACCAGGTCTGTCGAGCTGTTCAGCAAGCGTCAGGCCGGGTGGCACATCGGGCCATGGCGGGGCCGCTCAGCGCAGTCGACTCAGGGCAGCGCTGGCGATCTCGCCCATGCGCTCCAGAAACTCGGTGCCCATGCCCGCGTGGTAACGCTGCGGGTCGGGTGAGGCAAGCACCAGCAGCCCAATGGCCGGGGGTTGGGTGGTGCGCTCGGGTGCACCGCCCAAGGCCGCGGGTTGTGGCTCGGTGTGGGGGCGCAAGGCCACCATCGCCAGCGACTGGGCCACGGCAGGCTCAGGCAGCCACTGCACCGCTTCGAAACCGGTGTTGACACCGCAGTACGGTTGCTGAAGGCCACTGGCAAAGGTGCGCACCTCCTCGCTGCAGCCTTGTGCGAAGGGTTCGATGGTGAACTCATCGGCCACGCCCCACACGCGCAGGGCCACCTGCGGCACCATGAATTGCGCCTGCAGTTGCTCGGCGAGGGTATGGGGCAGATCGCGGCTCACCCGCGTGAGCAACAGGCTTTGCGACCAGCGATGCAAACGGTCTGCCAGTATGGCGTTGTCGTTGCCATTGCGAATCATGTCCATCATGCGCAGCTCGAGCGCGCGGATCTTTTCACGCAGCATCTCGGCCTGACGCTCTTGCAGGCTGACCGCGCGCTGGCCGTGCGGGCTGGTCAAACGAACCGCCGAAAGCAGTTCGGCATGACGGGCAAAAAAGTCCGGCGTGTTCACCAGGAAATTGGCGATGTCGTCTTCGGTGATGGGGTTCATGGAGGAAGGGTTCATTTCGGAATATCGATCTCGCCGTGAAAGACAGTGGTGGCTGGGCCACGCATGAAAACAGGGTGCGACAAGGCCGCGGTGGAGGTGCCTACACCGTCCCAGGCAATGGTGAGCACGCCCCCGTGGGTGTGCACCTGCACCTCGGGGTCGAGACGCCCCAGGCGGATACCCGCCACCACGGCGGCGCAGGCACCGGTGCCGCAAGCCAGCGTCTCGCCGGCTCCGCGCTCAAACACACGCAAGCGTACGTGCGAGCGGCTGAGGGTTTGCAGAAAACCCACATTGACGCGGCGCGGAAACGCCACATGGTGTTCGATCAAAGGGCCCTGGGTGAGCACTGGCGCGGTGTCAACATTGTCGACCCACTGCACCGCATGCGGATTGCCCATGGACACCACGGCCACCTCGGCAGCGCTGCCATCGGGCAGGCGCAAGCGCCAGGTTTCCCAGCCCACGTCCGGTTGCGGCACGCGGGTGGCGTGGGCCGAGTTGAAGGGCACGCGGGGCAACTCGAACACGGGAGCGCCCATGTCCACCCGCACCTGACCATCGCTCAGTTCATGCAATGCAATCACGCCCCCGTGGACCTTGACGCGCACCGAGGTTTTGTCGGTCAGCCCTTGCTCGCGCACAAAACGCACAAAGCAACGCGCCCCATTGCCGCAGTGCTCCACCTCGGCACCATCGGCGTTGTGAATGACGTATTCAAAATCCACATCCGGCTGGGGCGCGGCACGCACGCTGAGGATCTGATCGGCCCCGATGCCGAAATGACGGTCAGCCAGCCAGCGGTACTGGGCTGTGCTCAGCCCCAGGCGACCGCGGGTTTCGTCCAGCACGATGAAATCGTTGCCAGCACCCTGCATCTTGGTGAAACGGATGTGCATGGGCCAGCATTATCGGGCCATGCGCAGGCGTTGTCGCCGACAGGCGCAAGCGCCATGGACAGCCACCCCCTCTCGCGGTGTAATTCATCGACTCAGCCGGTGTTTCGCACGCTGGCTGCTGCAGAGTTCACCTCCCCACTCAACCGTCTCCTTGCTGCATCAACCCCTCACCATGACCTCTACGACGTCTACCACCCCCCGCATCACGCCCTGGACCCCCGAGCTCAAACCCCAACCCGCCGAGCTCGTGGACACCATCCTGGCCCGACGCAAAGGCCGCTTGCTCAACCTCGACCACGTGTTGTTGTGGAGCGAGCCTGTGGCGCGGGGCTGGAACACCTTCATGGGCAACGTGCGCACCGGGCTGTCGGTCGAGCGCAAATGGCTGGAGCTGGGGATCTGCACCGTGGCACTGCTGACCGGGGCCCGCTACGAGTACCACCACCACCGACCGGACTTTCTGTCGGCAGGGGGCCAGCCTGAGGAACTCGACGCCCTGGAGCGCGTGATCGCAGCCGACCCCTGCCAGCGTGTTGACGACCCGGGCCTGGGGACCGTGGAGCGGCTGATCGTCCAATACGCCGCACAGATCACGCGCCAGATCCAGGTAGACGACGCCTTGTTTGCCGCCTTGCAGCAGCACCTGGACACCACGGGCCTGGTCGAACTGACCATGTCCATCTCGGCCTACAACATGGTGGCCCGCGTGCTGATTGCCACCGGCATACAGCCGGAAGACTGAGCTGCTTGGTCATAATTCGTCATGGTCCGCTCTTCACAACGCCTCCACGCCCCTCGCACCCCTGCGCCCACACGCCCTGCCGCAACGGTCCTGCTGTTGCGCGACAGCCCTGAGGGCCTGGAAGTGCTGATGACGCGCCGCGCCATGACGGCGAGCTTCGCGCCCGGTGCCTACGTTTTTCCAGGCGGCGGCATCGATGCCGCCGATGCGCAAGCCCATGCACAGGCGCGTCGGCGCCCCACCCAAACCGACGAGTGCCTCACGCAGGCCATTGCGGCCATTCGCGAAAGCTTTGAGGAGTTGGGCATTCTCCTGGCGCGACGGACGGATGGCTCGCATGCAGACACCCACGACATTGCGCGTCTTGACCGCCAGGCTTCCTTTCTCCCGCAATGCCTGGCACACCAGCTCACCCTGGCTGCTGATGAGGTGTTTCTGCTGGCCCACTGGATCACCGACCGCGACTTGCCGCGTCGCTTCGACGTGCCGTTTCTGGTGGCCCGCATGCCCGAGGGACAAACGCCCGTGGCGGATGAGACCGAGCAGTTCGAGCCGGTGTGGGTGCGCCCCGCTGACGCGCTGGAGCGGCATGCCAACGGACAGTTCTTCATCATCTTTCCCACCATCCGCACCCTGCAACGCTTGAAAGCCTTCACCACCGTGGAAGCGGTGCTGGCTGCGTGTGCCAGCGAGCAACCCTGGTTCACCAGCTGCCCACGCGCAGGTTTTCTGGCGGGACGCGAAGAGCGCTACATGGAACACGAGAGTCCGTTTGGCGAACTGGCCCTCACCTGCCCCGACGGGCAACTGCTGCACCACCTGGACTGGCAGTCTGAACAACCCGTGCCGCTGCTGCGCAACCTGCAGCGCCTGACCTGCCCCAACCCCGGCGTGATGACCGGCCCTGGCACCAACAGCTACCTGGTGGGCGACCCCGACAGTGGGTATGTGGCGATCGACCCGGGCCCTGACGACACCGAGCACCTGGAGCGGCTGTGGCGCGCGGCGGGCGGCGATATTCGCTTCATCGTCTGCACCCACTCGCACCCGGATCACTCGCCAGGCGCCAAGCCCTTGCAAGCGCTGTGCGAACGCCATGGCGCCAAGCCCCCGGTACTGGGCCTCAGCTCGGCGCCCACCGCGCGCACCGCCAGCCATTTCGTGCCGGACCGTGAACTCAAGGACGGTGAAACCCTGGTGCTGTCCGGCCCGGAGTACACCCACACCCTGCGCGTGCTGCACACCCCGGGGCACGCCGCCAACCACCTGTGCCTGGTGCTCGAAGAAGACGGTCTGCTCTTCAGCGGTGACCATGTGCTCAATGGCAGCACCACCGTGGTCGATCCGCCCGACGGCCACATGAGCGACTACCTCGATTCGCTGGACAAACTGCTGGCGGCTTGCGCAAGTGATGGCATCGAGTTCATCCTGCCCGCGCATGGCTATGTGTTGGGCAACGAAGCGGGCCGTGCCCATGACGCTGCCGATGTGATCCGCCGCCTCAAGGGCCATCGCCTGCAACGTGAGGCCAAGATTCTGGGGGTGATGCGCGCCCTGCCCCACGGCAGCATGCAGGACTGGGTGGAGCGCGCGTATGACGACGTGCCGCCTCGCCTGTGGCCAGTGGCCATGCGATCTTTGACCGCCCATGTCGAGCGGATCAAAGAGATCATGTAAAAAGTGTGAAGCCCGCCGATACGCCGGATTCTGTGCACGGGGTTGCCCCCGCGTGACCGCCATTCATCTGGGCCGGGGGTCGCCCACCCGGCTCGGTGCTACCTACCCGCCCACACCCCACGGAACCATGGGGGAGCGCCTTGCGGCACCTTGTGGGCCTACTTGGTATTGCTGCGCGCAGAGATTGCCCGTTTCACCCGCACGGGTTGCCCCGTGCGACTCGTCTCTGTTGCTCTGATCCTCACCTCACGGTGGAGAGGCGTTACCTCCTGCGCCGTCCTGTGCAGTCCGGACGTTCCTCCAGTGCGGTGTTTCCACCCAGTGCTTGCGCACCGGCCTTGCGGCTTGCACCAGCGACGGCCTGGCGAGCTTCACCCTCTGATTATCTCCCTGGAGCGATAATCACGCTTCAATCCATGACCTGCCCGATCACCACGGGCCCCTCGCCATGATTCGACTCTCCGAGCTCAAGCTCCCGCTCGACGCCTCCTTCGATCCGCCCGACGCGGCCTCCCCCGCCCCCCTGGCGCCACCAGCGCTGTGGGACCTGATCGTCTCCACCCTGGGGGTGCCCGCCAGCGAAATTCAACACTGGCAGGTGTTCAAGCGCAGCTTTGATGCGCGCAAGTCGCAACTGCGTGTGGTCTACATCGTCGATGTGGCGCTGAGCACGCCCGACGCGGAGGCCCGGTGGCTGCAAGCCCATGCGCAGCGCCCGCACGTGCAAGCCACGCCCGACATGACCTGGCACCCGCCGGTGCAAGCCCCAATCCGAGCGCTGGGCGACGCTTCCATACGGGTCGGAGACCGCCCGGTGGTGGTGGGCTTTGGCCCCTGTGGCCTGTTTGCCGCCCTGGTGCTGGCCCAAATGGGCTTCAAGCCCATCGTGCTGGAGCGTGGGCCCACCGTGCGTCAACGCACCCAGGACACCTGGGACCTGTGGCGCAGACACCAGTTGCATCCCGAGAGCAATGTGCAATTCGGTGAAGGCGGCGCGGGCACGTTTTCGGACGGCAAGCTCTACAGTCAGATCAAGGACCCGCGCCACCTGGGGCGCAAGGTGATGGAAGAGTTCGTGCAAGCCGGTGCGCCCGACGACATTCTGTATGCCGCGCACCCGCACATCGGCACCTTCAAACTGGTGAAGGTGGTGGAAAACCTGCGCGAGCAAATCAAGGCGCTGGGTGGCGAGGTGCGGTTTGACCAGCGCGTGATCGACATCGAGCATGAGGTGGGTCCAGACGGTGTGCCACGCCTGACGGGCCTGGTGGTGCTGGACCAGACGCATGGCACGCGCACCACCTTGCCGGCCCGTCAGGTGGTGATGGCGCTGGGTCACAGCTCGCGTGACACCTTTGCCATGTTGCACCACCACCGCGTACCCATGGAGGCCAAGCCCTTCTCGGTGGGCTTTCGCATCGAGCACCCACAGGGTTTGATTGACCGTGCTCGCTGGGGTGTGCATGCCGGCCATCCGCTGCTGGGGGCGGCCGATTACAAACTGGTGCACCATGCAGCCAATGGGCGCGCCGTCTACAGTTTTTGCATGTGCCCGGGCGGCACCGTCGTGGCTGCCACGTCGGAACCCGGTCGTGTGGTCACCAATGGCATGAGCCAGTATTCGCGCAACGAGCGCAATGCCAATGCCGGTATTGTGGTGGGGATTGATCCGCGCGACTACCCTCAGGATGCCGCCTCCTTGGAAGCCGCCTTTGCGCCAGTTGAGCAGACCGTCTCACCACACCCAGACAGCAACGGATCAACCACCACCACGCCGTCCCGAGCACTGACCTTGCCCGCACTTCGGCTGCACGACCAGGATGCCCCTGGCGGGTTTCATCCGCTGGCTGGCATCGTGTTGCAACGCCAGCTGGAATCCCACGCCTTTGTGCTGGGTGGCAGCACCTACGAGGCCCCGGTGCAACGCGTGGGCGACTTTGTTTCACGCCGTGCGTCGGCTTCGCTGGGCGAAGTGGAACCCTCGTATCGCCCAGGCGTCAAACCCGTGAGCCTTGACTCCGCCTTGCCCTCCTACGCCATTGAGGCCGTGCGCGAGGCACTGCCCGTCTTCGGTCGCAAGATTCGGGGATTTGATTTACCGGACGCGGTGCTCACCGGCGTGGAAACACGCACCTCATCGCCCTTGCGCATTCACCGAGACGAAGGCTATGAGAGCCCCGGCATGCGCGGCTTGTACCCTGCGGGAGAGGGTGCCGGTTATGCGGGGGGCATCTTGTCGGCCGGGGTGGATGGCATCAAGGTGGGGGAGGCGGTGGCGAGGATGTGGGTGGAGAGAACTCGGGATTAAAGGACAGCCTCCAACCCCTTGCGCTCCACAAGACTCAACAGCTTGAGAGAGGGGCCACTGGGCTTCTTATAGCCCAATTCCCATTTTTGTATGGTTGACACGCTCGTGTTCAAAATGGCTGCGAACACGGCCTGACTGACGTGTTGCTTTTCTCGCAAACGCTTGATGTTGGCGGGTGAAATAGCCCTCACCTCAACATTGCAGAGTGCGTCAAATTCGACCATTTGTCTTTTGCTGATCAGGCCTTTGTTGTGAAGAACGAGAGCCGATTCATGCACCTCTTCCAAAATTCTGCTCTTGCGTTTCGTGGTCATGCGTGCTGTGCTCCCAGGTCAATCAAATCGCCAGCCAGAACTTCTGCATCGATGTCATGGGCGTTCAAATCCAAAAAAATTTGCGCCAATTGTTGTAGCGCCTTGAGCTCTTCAGCATGAATGTTGTCACGTTCATTTTTTTGGAACCCATACAAGTAAATCCAACGAGTCCCCAGTCGAGTTGCCACCAGCGTTCTTGCACCAGCTCTTTTGCCTCGGCCTTGCAGTGCCACGCGCTTTTTGAACACCTGGCCACCCAAGTCAGCATCCATCAGACCGGCCAACATTTCATCTACAGCCGTCACCAAGGCTTGCTCTGGCACGTTGTTCTTTCGCATCCATCGAAAAAATGCTCGGGTCGCCAGAATCTGCGGGGAGTCAGTTTTGGAAAATTGTTTCACTTAGTGCAATAGATGTCAATCGACTCTATCGACTATTTCAAACAACACCTCAGCACGCCACCCCTGGCATATGTGCCGCAATACCCTTTGCGATGTTCCTCAGCATCAAATGCTTAAGAAACCATCTGCACACAGACAAACGGCCGCCCAAGGCGGCCGTTGTTCGACGGTTTGGATGGCTCTTGATCGAGCATCACAACTACAGCGTTCTCATCCTTGAGCGGACTGCAACGCCGCAATCCGCTCCTCCAGCGGAGGGTGGCTGGCAAACCACTTGCCCAGGTTGCCGGTGATACCCATCGCTGCCACGCTGCTGGGCAATTCGCCCGCCTGCATCTGCTGCAGACGAGACAGCGCATGAATCATCGGTTGACGTGATCCCATCAATTGAGCCGCCCCGCTGTCGGCGCGGAATTCGCGTTGGCGGCTGAACCAGGCGACGATCATGCTGGCCACAAAGCCAAGCAGGATGTCCAGCACTATGCTGGTGATGTAGTAGCCCATGCCAGGGCCGGCGTTTTCTTCGTCGTTGCGGCGCAACACGGTATCGACTGCATAGCCAATCACTCGGCTGAGGAAGACCACAAACGTGTTCAGCACACCCTGGATGAGGGTCAGTGTCACCATGTCGCCGTTGGCCACGTGGGCAATTTCATGGCCGAGCACCGCCTCGACCTCTTCCCGGGTCATGCCTTGCAGCAAGCCGGTGGACACCGCCACCAGCGCCGAGTTGCGGAAGGCCCCAGTGGCAAAGGCATTGGGTTCGCCTTCGTAGATGGCCACCTCGGGCATGGCAATGCCCGCCTTCTCGGACAAGCGGCGCACGGTGTCCACAATCCATTGCTCGTCGGCCGACTGCGGTTGGGTGATGACTTGTGCGCCCGTGCTCCACTTGGCCATGGGCTTGCTCATCAAGAGGGAGATGAAGGCGCCACCAAAGCCCATGATGAGGGAGAAGCCCAGCAGGGAGGACAGGTTGAGCCCGTTGGCGGTGAGAAAGCGGTTCACGCCGAGCAGGCTGGCCACGACGCCCAGCACCACCATGACCGCCAGGTTGGTGAGAACAAAGAGCAGGATGCGTTTCATGAAAAACCTTTCTGGGTGACACCCAAGGTGGGCAGATGTTGGCTGATGGCTGGGATGGTAGGGATCGCCCCCCGAAAATCAAGGTTCGCGGGGGAATACCCCTGAACGGCGCGGGGATGAGCCTGCGTGTTTACCCTGCGAGACGTGCGCGACCGGACAGGGGGCGAAACACCTGCACATCCGCATAAAACGCCGGATCGGCGTTCTCCTGGCACCAGCCCGGTATGCCCATGACCGGCAACGGCTGAAACGGCTTGG
>JACCEB010259090.1_pt1 | contig 14124 bp, 9 predicted proteins | sample 7454761 | NCBI WGS metagenome assembly JACCEB01 (sample SAMN15323454, study PRJNA562643) | freshwater metagenome | isolation source: river surface water | place: USA:Blue River Watershed | collected 2017-08-18 | reverse complement strand
TGCGTGCACTCGCGCGCAAAGGCGTTATTGAGCTCACTGCTGGCGCTTCGCGCGGCATACGGTTAACCGAAGCCGCCGCTGATTTTTACGGGGATACCGAGATCGATCCCGAGCGTGTTCGCTCGCAATCCACTGAGCAGAACGCACCACCACCACTCCCGGGTATGGGCCAGGTAATCCTACCGCTTGTCGGGCGAGTTGCCGCAGGCTTCCCAATACTCGCGACTGAAAATATCGAAAGAGAAATTCAGGTCGATCCAAATATGTTTGCACAGACCCCAGACTATCTTCTTAAGGTCAGGGGCTTGAGTATGCGTGATATCGGGATTCTTGACGGTGATTTACTCGCCGTCAAAAAAACCAATGTTGCGCGCAACGGTCAGATCGTTGTGGCGCGCATCGATGACGAAGTCACGGTCAAGCGTTTGAATCAAAAAGGAGCACGCATTGAGCTGTTGCCCGAGAACACTGACTTTGAACCAATCATCGTCACCGCTGATCAAGACTTCTCTATCGAAGGCATTGCCCTAGGGTTAATTCGCAGCACACCACTGCAATAACACGCGTGGCAGCAAGCTAGGTTTCACGCCAGCGCTCAAGAGCTCGGCGATCCCGCTTTGTTGGGCGACCTTCGATGTTCTGTGACGGTTCAACGTAGTATTTACGTCGCTCTGCTGCGGTCTGCCGCGCCAGCATGCTCTCGGGTGTTTCTTCGTACAAAAGACGGGCAAGTGTGGCTGCGCGTCGTGTCTCAGAAATGCCGCGCACAAACAACTCCACGTGCTCTTGCTCTCGATGAATCTTGAGCTTGTCGCCAACCTTGATTAAGCGAGCAGGTTTCGCACGATCATCGCCTACATGTACTCGTCCCGCCTCGATTGCCGAAGCGGCAATCGTGCGGGACTTGTAAAAACGTGCGGCCCACAACCACTTATCAAGCCGCACACTATCGACGAACACTTGCACTTAGTGTTTGATCACCGGATCCGTAGCAGAGTCTGTGGGCTTAGCCACAACATCCTGCGCAACCGGCGCTTCCTCGGGCAAGGGTTTGGTTGGGCTCGACAAAGCAACTTCCAGCACTTTATCAATCCAACGAACAGGCACGATCTCCAGATGATTCTTAACGTTATCGGGAATCTCAGCGAGATCCTTAACGTTTTCTTCCGGAATCAATACAGTCTTGATGCCACCACGATGCGCGGCTAACAGTTTCTCTTTTAGACCACCAATCGCTAACACTTCACCACGAAGAGTGATTTCGCCGGTCATCGCAACATCGGCACGCACAGGAATATGCGTGAGTGCAGAAACAATCGCCGTCGTAATCGCGATACCAGCAGACGGACCGTCTTTCGGTGTCGCACCCTCTGGGAAGTGCACGTGAATATCACGTTTCTCAAATATCGAATCTGCGATGCCGAGACGTGCTGCACGCGCACGCACAACACTTCGTGCTGCCTCGACCGACTCCTTCATCACATCGCCAATTGAGCCAGTACGCTGAATCACACCTTTACCAGGCATGTCGGCAACTTCAATCGTAAGCAAATCGCCACCGACCTCTGTCCAGGCCAAACCTGTCACCTGACCGATCTGATTTTCCTTCTCGGCCATACCAAAGTTGTAGCGACGCACGCCGAGGTAGTCACTCAAGTTCTCTGACGTGACGACCACTTGTGGAATCACAGCATTAGACTTGGCAGCCTTGTTTGCCTCAGATTCTGCCAATAGTTTTTTCACAACCTTTCGACAAATCTTCCCGACATCACGTTCAAGCGAACGCACACCGGCCTCGCGCGTGTAATAGCGCACAATGTCACGCATCGCTGATTCGTCGACCTTCAACTCTTCAGGTTTGACGCCATTGTTCTTCATGACCTTGGGCAACAAGTGCTCTTTCGCGATGTGAATCTTTTCATCCTCGGTGTAACCCGAGAGACGAATCACTTCCATACGATCAAGCAACGCGGCCGGAATGTTCAAGGTGTTACTAGTTGCAACGAACATGACATCCGACAAATCAAAATCAACTTCTACGTAGTGATCTTGAAACGTGTGATTCTGTTCTGGATCTAGAACCTCTAGCAATGCCGACGCAGGATCTCCACGGAAATCCATACCAAGCTTATCGATCTCATCAAGCAGGAACAAGGGATTGCGCACAGCAACCTTGGACATGTTCTGCAAAATCTTGCCGGGCATTGATCCAATGTACGTCCGACGGTGACCGCGAATCTCCGCTTCATCACGCACACCACCCAACGCCATACGAATGAACTTGCGATTCGTTGCCTTGGCAATTGACTGACCGAGCGAAGTCTTACCCACGCCTGGAGGGCCTACCAAACAGAGAATAGGTGCTTTCACCTTATCCACGCGTTGCTGCACCGCTAGATACTCTAGGATGCGCTCTTTAACTTTATCCAATCCATAGTGGTCGGCATCCAACACGCTTTCAGCGTTAGGGATGGAGTTATTGACCTTGCTCTTTTTACGCCAAGGCAAACCGATCACGGTGTCGATGTAATTGCGGACCACGGTCGCTTCAGCCGACATAGGCGACATGAGCTTCAGTTTCTTGAGCTCACCGTCCACTTTTTTACGAGCATCTTTAGGCAGATGGGCTGCTTGAATTTTCTTTTCAAGCTCTTCAATATCCGCGCCCTCTTCACCCTCGCCTAACTCTTTCTGAATCGCCTTGACCTGCTCGTTCAGATAGTAGTCGCGCTGGCTTTTCTCCATCTGTTTTTTGACACGGCCACGGATACGCTTTTCGACCTGCAAGATATCAATTTCGGTCTCGAGTTGGCTCAGCAAAGCCTCGAGGCGCTCGGAAGTCGAGATGATCTCGAGCATCTTTTGCTTCTGCTCGAGCTTAAGCGGCAAATGGGCGGCGATCGTATCGGCCAAACGCCCGGCATCGTCGATGCCCGCAAGTGAGGTCAGGATTTCTGGCGGGATTTTCTTGTTTAGTTTGACGTACTGCTCAAACTGGCTAACGATCGCACGGCGCAAGGCTTCGATTTCAGCGCCCATCGTCGCATCAGGTGTAATCGGCACTAACTCAGACGTAAAGTGCGTCTCTACATCTTGTATCTCGGTTACGCGGGCACGCTGCGCACCCTCGACCAGAACCTTGACTGTGCCGTCAGGTAATTTCAGCATTTGCAAGATGGTTGCCACACAGCCGATCTCGTATACATCTTCCGGTGTGGGGTCGTCTTTCCCGGCTGATTTCTGTGCCGCGAGCATGATGCTCTTGCCGGCTTCCATCGCGGCCTCGAGCGCACGAATCGAGCGCGGACGACCTACGAACAGCGGGATCACCATATGGGGGAATACCACCACATCGCGCAACGGCAATAGAGGCAAGCTAATTGCTTCAGCAGGCAGGATCTGATTTCCAGACATAGCGACATCCTAAGAAAAACTCGATAAATCCGAACTGATTCATCGATACTTCAATCGCAATTCTGCGAATAGACTTGTTATATGGACAATAGCCGAAATTTCAAGATTCAGCCTTCAGAATGAACAAAAGCCCCTAAAAAGGGGCCGGAAACCAGAATGACTGAAAGGTCTATTTTGTTCAGGCTGCAGCGTCTCGGACACTGGCAGACTTTGGAGCGGCTTGTTGATCAGTTTCATCCGCGTAGACCAACAGAGGTTTACCCTGCCCGTCTATTGCAGCCTCGTCCAGAACAACACGTTTGATATTGCCCTGTGTCGGCAACTCGTACATGGTGTCTAACAGGGCAGATTCAAGAATCGAACGCAAACCACGCGCACCGGTCTTGCGCTTAATCGCTTTACGGGCAATCGCATGCAATGCACCCGGGCGTATTTCAAGCTCAGCGCCTTCCATGGCGAACAGCTTTTGAAATTGCTTGACCAAAGCATTCTTCGGCTCAGTCAGGATTTGAATCAACGTGTCTTCATCAAGCTCTTGCAAGGTTGCAACAACAGGCAAGCGACCGACCAGTTCAGGAATCAGGCCGAACTTCACTAGATCTTCTGGCTCGACATCTAGGAATGTATCGCCAGCTGACTGTTCGATCTTGGAGTCAATTGAGGCACCAAAACCAATCCCAGACCGCTCGGTACGGTTACGGATGACTTTCTCAAGCCCATCAAACGCGCCGCCCACGATAAAGAGAATGTTGGTGGTGTCGACTTGTACAAAGTCCTGGTTCGGATGCTTGCGCCCGCCTTGCGGGGGCACTGAGGCAACCGTACCCTCAATCAATTTAAGCAATGCCTGCTGCACACCCTCACCCGACACATCACGGGTAATGGATGGATTGTCTGCTTTGCGCGAAATCTTATCGATCTCGTCAATATAGACAATAGCCCGTTGAGCTTTTTCTACTTCGTAATTGCAGTTCTGAAGTAGTTTCTGAATGATGTTCTCAACGTCCTCACCGACATAGCCCGCCTCGGTCAGCGTGGTGGCGTCCGCCATGACAAACGGCACGTTGAGTTGTCTTGCCAAGGTCTGAGCCAGCAAGGTCTTACCCGACCCAGTGGGTCCGATAAGCAAGATATTACTTTTTGAAAGCTCGACGTCGTCGCCCTTCAATTCTCCGTGACGCAAACGCTTGTAGTGGTTGTAGACCGCAACCGCAAGAACCCGTTTGGGTGTTGTCTGACCGATCACATACTGGTCGAGAAAGGCTTTAATTTCAGCGGGCGTTGGCAGGTCTGTACGAATCGACTCTCGCGCCTGAGCCTGTGCTTCTTCACGAATGATGTCATTGCACAAGTCAATACACTCATCACACACGAATACGGACGGGCCGGCGATCAGCTTGCGGACTTCGTGTTGGCTCTTATTACAAAATGAGCAGTACAAAGTCTTTGTCGGGGCTGATCCTTTCTTATCTGTCATAGCGATCCATTACAGGTTTAAGCCGAGCGGGATTGTTATACGGGGTCCGCGCGCGAAGTCAGGACCTTATCAATCAGTCCGTACGTTACCGCATCTGCCGCAGACATGAAATTGTCCCGTTCGGTATCGATACCAATGCGCTCAACGGACTGACCTGTGTTCTCGGCAAGCATCTGGTTCAAGCGTTCACGCAGATCAAGAATCTCACGCGCCTGAATTTGAATATCCGAGGCCTGGCCTTGTGCGCCACCCGATGGCTGATGGATCATGATGCGCGAATTGGGAAGAGAAAAACGCTTGCCCTTCGTGCCAGCGGCAAGAAGGAAAGCACCCATACTCGCAGCAAGGCCTGTGCAAAGCGTCGACACCTCAGGCTTGATAAAGCGCATGGTGTCGTAAATCGCCATACCGGCGTATACCGACCCGCCAGGTGAGTTGATGTAGAGCGCTACGTCTTTGTCAGGATTCTCGGACTCAAGGAACAACAATTGAGCCACAACTAAGTTTGCCGACTGGTCGTTGACCGGACCAACTAGAAAAATCACACGCTCTTTAAGCAGACGGGAATAAATGTCAAAGGCACGCTCTCCGCGCCCCGACTGCTCAATCACCATTGGAATGTATCCAAGCCCGGTTGGGGTCACGGAGGACCCACCGTGCATCGATGCATAGAAGTCGGTAAAACGTTCCATTTAGGCCGTTCCCATGATTTGATCAAAAGGTACTTGCTCGTCTTCAACCTGCGCTTTTGCCAAGGCGTGCTGCACCACGTTGTCCTCGAGCACAATGCCTTCAACTTCGGCACGACGCGCACGGTCTGACAGGTAGTAGCTAACGACTTCAGCTGGCTTTTCATAGTTGCCGGCAAACTCTTCGATGCGGGCGCGAACCTGTTCTGGTTTAGCTTGCAATTGCGCCTGCTGCACGAGTTCCGACACGAGCAGGCCCAAGCGCACGCGACGCTCAGCTTCAGCAGTAAATGCATCTGCTGGGATCGGCATCTTGTCTGCATTTGGCACACCGCGCTGGGTGAGCTCTGCACGCGCTGCTTGCACGCGTGCCTGACACTCGCTGTCTACCAGAGATTTCGGCACGTCAAAACTTACAGCACCGATCAGTGCGTCCATCACACTCGTTTTTGTACGGGCCAGGGTGCGCGCTTTGACTTCACGCTCAATGTTGCCGCGGATATCGGCGAGCAATTTCTCGACATCGCCCTCAGGCTGACCGAGTGATTTTGCAAACTCTGCGTCAATCACGGGCAGAACTGGCTCGGCCACTTCTTTAACGTTGATCGTGAACTCGGCAGTTTTGCCTGCTACGTCTTTGCCACCGTAGTCGGCTGGGAATGCCAAGGGGAATACTTTCGATTCGCCAGCTTTCATGCCGCGTGCAGCCGCTTCAAACTCAGGCAACATACGTCCCTGGCCCAAAACGAAAGGAAAAGCGTCAGCCTTGCCGCCTTCGAAGGGCACGCCGTCGATCGTACCTGCAAAGTCGAGCGTGACACGGTCATCGTCCTGAGCAGCACGGCCATCGCGGGCAGCGTACTCAGCGCGCTGTTTGCGCAAAATGTCGACGGTGCGTTGCACTTCTGCTTCGCCCACGGTCGTCACAGCACGTTTGATCTTGAGGCCTGACAAATCAGGCACTGTCACAGCAGGATAAACCTCAAAGGTCGCGAAGAATGCCAAGGTGCCCTCTGGCGTACCTTCAGTCTTTGGCTCGAGCTTCGGTGCACCAGCTATGCGCAAGCCAGATGCTTCGATCGCTTTCTCGAAAGCTTGACCGACCTTGTCGTTGATCGCATCGTAGCGAATGCCAGGAGCGTGTGTACGCTCAAGCATTGCCATCGGCACTTTGCCGGGACGGAAACCAGGTGCCTTCGCGGTACGCGCTGCGCGCTTGAGTTCAGCTTGAACAGCTGTTTCGACGTCGGCCAACAAGACCGAGAGTTCTATACGGCGCTCGAGGCCGGAGAGGGTTTCAACCACAGGTTGCATGAAAATCTACCAAACAAAGAGGACGGATAGCGCGATACAGCCCGCGCCGGATAAAAAAACGGGGTGGTGCGAAGGGCGGGACTCGAACCCGCACACCTGTTACGGCGTCAGGACCTAAACCTGGTGCGTCTACCAATTTCGCCACCTTCGCAGTAGCCGAGCATTGTAGCGCACACCGGACGGGTTTTCCGTTCCCACTGGGCAGGCAACTGGTTAAAATACGCAGATGAACCCACGCCTTGACAAATTACAGCCCTATCCCTTCGAAAAACTTCGCGCCTTGCTGGCCCAGGCTGGCCCCTTGCCCGAAGGTATTCGCCCTATTAACCTTTCGATTGGTGAGCCTAAGCACGCTGCGCCCGAATGCGTCAAGCAGGCCATTATTGGCGGCTTGGCAGGACTGTCGGCTTACCCACCAACCAAAGGGGACCCGGCCCTAAGGCAGGCGATTTCGGCCTGGCTCGCGCGCCGCTACGGCCTCCCTGCCCCAGATCCTGAGACGCAAATCCTCCCGGCCCTAGGCTCGCGCGAGGCATTATTTGCTTTCGGCCAAGTAGTTCTTGACTCGACGGCGGACGGGCTGGTTGTTTGCCCCAACCCCTTCTATCAAATCTATGAGGGTGCAGCATTGCTCGGGGGAGCCACGCCTTTTTACGTGAATTCTGATCCTAGCAAGAATTTTCGCTGCGATTGGGCGAGTGTCCCGGCCGAGGTCTGGAAGCGTACCCAGTTGCTGTTTGTCTGTTCGCCCGGCAATCCAGCAGGCGACGTCATGCCGCTGTCGGACTGGAAACTGCTGTTTGAATTGTCAGACCACTATGGCTTTGTCATCGCCTCCGATGAGTGTTACTCCGAAATCTACCTAAACGAGGCATCCCCGCCTCTGGGTGGAATGCAAGCGGCGTACCAACTCGGGCGCACGGACTACAAAAATCTAATGTGCTTTTCGAGCCTGTCCAAGCGCTCAAATGTCCCTGGCATGCGTTCTGGTTTTGTAGCGGGTGACGCGCGCCTGATCGCCAAATTCCTTTTGTATCGCACGTACCACGGAAGCGCTCTATCGCCCGTTGTGTCGACCGCAAGCATTGCCGCGTGGAACGATGAGGCGCACGTGATAGATAACCGCCAACAGTACCGCGCAAAATTTGACGCTGTCCTGCCTATCTTGCAGCCTGTGCTCGATGTCAAACGACCAGACGCTTCTTTCTACTTATGGGCGGGTACTCCGGGACCCGATCCAGAGTTTGTCCGAGATCTGCTGGCACAAACAGCGGTCACGGTTTTACCTGGTAGTTATGTCGGACGAACCGTCGACGGGATTAACCCCGGACAAAACCGTATCCGCATCGCACTGGTTGCGCCGCTGGCAGATTGCGTCGAAGCCGCGCATCGTATTGCAAGCTTTGTGCAAAAGAATTTCAAAAAAGGCGCTTAACTCCGAAGGCGTATTGCACTCAACACTTTTTGCTTTCATTTCTCTTTCTTTTTATTCAGGATTGTTATGACGACCGATTTGCAAAATACTATCGAGCAGGGTTGGGAAAACCGTGCGAACCTTTCGCCTTCCGCTGCTGACGCTGCCGTGCGTGAAGCGGTCGAACACACCATTCACGCTCTAGATGCAGGTAGCCTGCGTGTTGCCGAAAAAATTAACGGTGACTGGGTTGTGCACCAATGGATCAAAAAAGCCGTGCTCTTATCGTTCCGGTTGTATGACAACGGCGTGATGGGACAAAAGCCTGTTCAGTTTTATGACAAGGTGCCACTTAAGTTTGGCGACTTCAGCGAAGCAGACTTCAAAGCTGGTGGTTATCGCGTTGTTCCTCCCGCAGTCGCGCGCCGTGGTGCTTACATCGCACGCAACGTCGTCCTGATGCCCTCCTATGTCAACATCGGCGCCTATGTCGATGAGGGCACGATGGTAGACACCTGGGCCACTGTAGGCTCTTGCGCACAGATTGGTAAAAATGTGCACTTATCCGGCGGCGTTGGAATTGGTGGCGTGCTCGAGCCGCTGCAAGCTAACCCAACCATCATCGAAGACAACTGCTTCATTGGCGCACGTTCCGAAGTCGTAGAAGGCGTGATCGTTGAAGAGAACTCGGTATTGGCGATGGGTGTTTTCCTGTCACAAAGCACACGTATATACGATCGCGAGACCAAAGAAATTCATTACGGTCGCGTGCCCTCCGGTTCCGTTGTGGTTCCAGGCTCTTTACCAGCGGCCGACGGCTCGCACAGCCTGAACTGCGCAATCATTGTTAAACGTGTCGATGCGCAGACCCGCGCCAAGACTAGCATCAACGACCTCCTGAGAGCCTGATGCCGCAATCCCGGGACGCCTTGTGCAGCGTACGCGATTTAATTCGCTACGGTGTCTCACGCTTTAACGAAGCCAAGCTGTTCTTTGGTCATGGCTCAGATAACGCGTGGGATGAAGCGGTTTATCTGGTGTTATTTGCCTTACATCTACCTCCAGATCAGCTCGAGCCATTCATGGACGCCCGGGTCTTACCCCAAGAGCGCGAACGCGCGCTCTCATTAATCGATCTGCGCTGCGAGCAACGCCTGCCCGCTCCATACCTGACGCATGAGGCGTGGTTACAAGGGTTCCGTTTTCATGTTGATCAGCGCGTGATTGTTCCGCGTTCGCCCATCGCTGAACTTTTGATGAATCAACTGAGCCCGTGGATCAGCGATCCTTACGAGGTCACGGGCATTCTGGATCTATGTACAGGCTCTGGCTGCTTAGCCATTATCGCCGCCCATCAATTTCCTGAAGCCTTCGTCGACGCAACGGACATTTCACGCGACGCCTTGGATGTAGCAGCAATCAATGTGGCACAACATGGCATGGACGATCGGCTAAACCTGCATCACGGTAGCCTCTACGACCCTCTGCCCGTTGCTGCACGCTACGATCTGATCATCAGCAACCCGCCGTACGTCAATGCGACGTCCATGGGCAAGCTGCCTGCAGAGTACCGCCATGAACCACGTCTCGCGTTAGCGGGAGGTGACGACGGCATGGACATCGTTCGCACGATCATCGAGCAAGCTCCGGCACACCTTAGTGACGAGGGTCTTCTGGTGATTGAAATCGGACACGAGCGTGCATTCTTTGAAGCGGCCTTTCCAGAACTAGAGCCAATTTGGCTCGATACGGCAGAAGCCTCAGATCAGATTCTCTTGCTTAGCCGCGGACAACTTCAGTCGTGATTCGCGCGTCTGGTTTGACGGTGCGACGCGGCACCAAAGTTCTGCTGGATCAAACAGAGTTTGTCGTCCATCCTGGTGAGCGTGTTGGCTTCGTTGGAAAAAACGGTGCAGGTAAATCCACTCTGTTTGCTTTACTACAGCACGAGCTCGATGCGGATGCAGGCAGCCTAGACGTACCCTCTGGCTGGCGTATCGCCAGCGTGCGGCAAGAGATTGCCTCAACCACAGATGCGGCCCGAGAGTTTGTGATCGATGGTGATACGCATCTACGGACACTTCAGGCTGCGCGTGCGGCGATTAACATCGAACTCGAGCAACATCCCACTCGCATCGATGCCTTCGGCGCAAAAATCGCAGAGCTTGAAGCAGAGTTGATTGAGGCTGACGCATGGACGGCAGCCTCCCGTGCAGAACAGCTTCTAGCCGGTCTTGGGTTTACCCCAGCGCAATGGGAACAGCCCGTCGATAGTTTCTCTGGCGGCTGGCGCATGCGTCTGGCACTCGCTCGTGCTCTGATGGCACCATCAGAGCTTCTGCTACTGGATGAACCGACCAACCACCTCGACCTCGATGCGATGCTTTGGCTTGAACGGTGGCTTGGCGCTTACCAGGGCACGGTTCTGCTGATTTCACACGATACCGAATTCTTGGATGCCGTCGCGCAAACGATTTTGCACTTCGATCAAGGCAAGCTCAACCGCTACAAAGGCGGCTACCAGGATTTTGTTTTGCAACGCGCCGAACGGCTACGCCAAACAACCATTGCGTATGAGCGTCAAACCCGCGAAGCTGCACGACTACAAGGCTTTATCGACCGCTTTAAAGCGAAGGCTTCCAAAGCGAAGCAAGCGCAAAGTCGAGTCAAAGCGCTCGCAAGAATGGAGCAACTCGCGCCCATACACGCTGAATCGGGCATCGATATTCGCATCCCCTCCCCAGATGAGATGCCGGACCCACTGCTGGTGCTCGATGATATGCAAGCCGGATACACAGACGACACCGGTACGCACATTCCCATCCTACGTAACGTCAAACTGATGGTTCGCGGCGGTGATCGTATCGGAATCCTCGGGGTCAATGGCGCCGGCAAAAGTACGCTCGTCAAAACACTGGCCGGTGAATTGGAGGTTCAAGCAGGAAGCCGAAAGGCCTCGCGCGGGCTTGAAGTTGGGTATTTCGCACAGCACCAACTAGACATGTTGGATCTCGATAGCAGCCCACTGCAGCATCTCGCACGGCTCGCCCCACAGACCCGTGAGCAAGAACTCCGTAATTACTTAGGTAGCTTCGGCTTTGGCGGCGATCGCGTCATGGATAAAGTCGAGCCGATGTCCGGCGGAGAAAAAGCAAGACTTGCGCTGTCACTTATCGTCTGGCAAAAACCGAATCTACTGCTCCTTGACGAACCAAGTAACCACCTCGATGTTGAAACACGCGAGGCGTTAACCACTGCGCTCGCAGAGTTCGGTGGCAGTATGTTGCTGGTTTCGCACGACCGACACTTGCTGCGCACAACGGTCGACAGTTTTTGGATTGTTGCCGATGGTGGCGTGCAAGAGTTTGATGGGGATCTAGAAGACTATCGTGACTGGCTCGCCCAACACCAAGCCAATGCACGCAAACAAGACGCCATTGCGCGAGAGACAAATAAGCCAGCCATGCCGGGGAACTCGGGCGTGCCGGACGCCCCCGCCAATGTGGGCGACCGCAAGAATCAAAAAAGGGAACAAGCGCAAGAACGTCAGCGACTCGCGCAATTGCGCAAGCCAATTGAAAACAAGCTGAAATCTGTTGAAAAAGAACTCGAGCAAACCCAGATTCAGGTTCACACACTCGACGAACGTATTGCCGACCCAGATTTATATAGCGATGCCCGCCGACAAGAGCGCATGGACACGCTCGCCAAACACGGCGAGCTTACAAAGCTCGCCGCAGAACTAGAAGATCGCTGGTTAAGTTTGCAAGAAGAGCTTGAGCAGCTCGAGACTAGCTCTGAATAATGTCTAGCTTGGCTACGCCCAGGGCGAGTGTTTTAGCGCCAACGTCACGAAACTGAATTTGCGCTTGGGCGTCAATGCCGCTGCCCGCCAACCCAATGATCGTGCCCTCACCAAAGCGCGCGTGCCGCACGCCTTGGCCGACGCGAAACTGCTGTGATCCTACCGTCACACCACTGGCAACACTGCGAGGCGCTACAGGGGCAACGCTAGATTTAGAGTTTCTTGCGTACGGATCAAAACCACCTCCGCTACTCTTCCATCTTGGCTCAGAATCACTCAGGCCTTGCTTGGGTGTCAACCACTTCAAATGCTCATCGGGAATTTCCGACAAGAAGCGTGAGCGCATCGCATAGCGCGTCTGGCCGTGCAACATGCGGCTCTGCGCCAAGCTGAAGTAAAGACGCTCCCGCGCACGCGTGATCGCCACATACATGAGTCGACGCTCTTCCTCGAGCCCTGCTTGCTCAAGGATACTGTTTTCGTGGGGAAACAAGCCCTCTTCGATACCGGTAATGAATACGGCATCAAACTCAAGACCTTTCGCGGCATGTACCGTCATTAACTGCACTGCGTCTTGTCCAACTTGTGCCTGATTATCCCCCGCCTCAAGTGCTGCATGCGACAAGAAGGCCATCAAGGGCGACAAACCATCAAAGCCTACGCGCAGCGCATCGGATTCCACTGACGCTGCGTTATCACCCGCTGCGGGCGCTTGAAGTGCGATACCCGCAGGCAAGCCATCAAGGTTCGCCTCAGAGACAAATGCAGCAGCAGCCGTAATAAGTTCTTTCAAGTTTTCGATGCGATCCGCACCTTCACGATCTTGTTGATAGTGGGCAATTAAGCCACTTTGATCAATCACATGCTCGACCATTTCTGGCAATGGCAGTTCACGCGTCTCAGCAGCAAGGCGTTGGATCATGGTCGCGAACTGCGCAAGATTTGAACCGCCCTTACCTGGCACCCTAGCCACCGCAGACGCAAGGCTCGTGTCATAAGCGCGCGCTTGATCACCCAGTAACTCAAGCGTTCTGGCGCCAATGCCGCGCGGCGGGAAATTCACGACCCGCATCCAAGAGGTGTCGTCATCCGCATTCGCCATCAAGCGCAAGTATGCCAAAGCGTGCTTGACCTCCTGACGCTCAAAGAATCGCAAGCCACCATAAACCTTATACGCAATCCCAGAAGAAAACAGCGCATGTTCAATTACGCGTGATTGCGCGTTACTGCGATAAAGCACTGCAATCTGACTGCGATCTCGTCCGTCAGAAATCAGTCCACGCACTTCGTCGACCAACCACTGCGCTTCAAGCAAGTCAGTCGGTTGCTCGACCACGCGAATTTGTTCACCCTCGCCTTGCTCGGTCCACAAGTTCTTGCCGAGGCGACCGTTGTTATGGCTAATCAGTGCATTAGCGGAATCAAGAATATGACCAAACGAGCGGTAGTTCTGCTCGAGCCGGATCACAGTTCCGCGCGCATAGTCGCGTTCGAAGTCAGCCATATTGCCAACGTTCGCGCCACGAAACGCATAGATGGACTGATCGTCATCCCCCACCGCAAACAAACTTGCGCCACCGCCCGCTAAAAGCGTTAGCCACTTGTATTGAAGCGTGTTGGTATCTTGAAACTCATCCACGAGGACGTGCCTAAAGCGACGCTGATAATGACTCCGAATAGGCTCGTTACGCGCTAGCAACTCATAGGCGCGCAACAGAAGCTCAGGGAAGTCCACAACACCTTCGCGCTGACACTGCGTTTCGTAGAGCGTATAGATCTCGATTAAGCGGCGCCGAAAACTATCGTGAGCCTCGACATCGCCCGGGCGCAAGCCATCTTCTTTGGCTCCGTTGATAAAACGTTGCACGTCGCGCGCGGGATACTTCTCGTCATCGATCCCGTTCGCTTTGAGCAATCGCTTAATGGCAGCAAGCTGATCGGCCGTATCAAGAATCTGAAACGCCTGAGGCAAGCCGGCGTCGCGGTGATGCGCACGCAACATGCGGTTGCA
>JACCEB010391696.1_pt1 | contig 14125 bp, 9 predicted proteins | sample 7454761 | NCBI WGS metagenome assembly JACCEB01 (sample SAMN15323454, study PRJNA562643) | freshwater metagenome | isolation source: river surface water | place: USA:Blue River Watershed | collected 2017-08-18 | reverse complement strand
TATTTCTTAAATCAGGTGAACCATTAGAACCATCGCATAATGTCCATCCTTCAGGTGCAGTATTTTGATTATATGCGACAATTGTTCCTCTTGGTAATAAATTTAATTTCCCTTTAATAGTTAAATCACCAGGAATAGTTAAACCCTTATCTTTTTGTAATTCAGTTGCAATATCAGACAAATTTTTAATAGCAGACACATCAATTAAATATGTTTTATAAATTAATTCTTTTACTTTATCTTCAGTTAATGATGTAACATCTGCCATTGGTTCTAAATTTTTATTCCAGTATTGATGAAAAACAAAAATAAATAAAATTCCAATTAATATCAAGTTGTATTTTCCAGAATTTAAATCTTCTAATAATCCCATATTATATAAACTATTAGAAAATTAATTAAACATTTATAATTTCATTATATAAGCCAGAGCATAAAATTGGGGTCTAATATCAATTGCTGCACCAACTAATCCAGATTGCCCATCATTACCATCACCAGTTAAAAATGGTTGACCACCTGTTCCAAAATTTGCACCTCCTCCGCCTGAAAATCCTTTGTTACCATTACCAAGATAACCATCACCCCAGTTCCAATGTGGTGGAGCAATAGCTGTATAATGTCTGTGTGGTGGAATTTGGTTTGGTGCTAATTGAATTGTGTTTTTACCTCCAGTTACACCAATTGCATAATCTGCACCAGCTCCTGCAACAAATTTGTTTCTTAAATCAGGTGTGCCATTTTGCCCGTTACATAAAGCCCAGCCAACAGGGGGAGTTGCGCCTGTCCATGCAACAATAGTACCTCTAGGTATTATATTAAAGTTACCTCCAATATTTTGTGTTCCATCGGGGCTGGTAAGTAAGTTAAGTCCATTGGGCCAATTTACATTACCATCTCGTTGAACACGAGCAATCCATAATCCACCACGTTCATCTGGAGGAGAATGGAAAATCCATTGATCTTTGGTTACATTACCTAATCTAAAATTACCAGATTCAGTTAGTAATTCTCCTTTAACGGTGAGGTTACCAGGAACAGTTAATCCTCCAGCTTGTAATTGTGTGGCTACATTTGACAAGTTTCTAATTGCTTCGACATCGGCCATATAAACTTGTTTAACAGCTTCTTTAATTTGGTCTAAGTTACCTACATCAGCCATTGGTTCTGAATTTTTATTCCAGTAAATATGGAAAAATAAAATTGCAACCACCCCAAGTATTAGAAAATTATATTTTCCAGAGTTAACATCGTCAATAATTGTCATTATAATAATAATTAGAAAAAATTGATTAAATTATTAATTAAATTAAATTAATTATTAATTAATGTCTACAGAAGCAACTAGCCAAGATAATACTACTACAAGCACAAACACTCATGTTTGTTCTGAACCTATCATTTTTGAGGGTTTTATGGTAAAATATTTGCATGTTCCTACACCAACTGGACTTGTAGAAAAGCCAGTAATTTGTTTTGAACCAAATGAGCAAATTGTAAAATCTCTTCAAGATATTACTGACATGGAAGAGCTTTATGAATCAGAAGTTCAAATTAGTCCTAATGACTTGTACCCACACATTAAATCAATTCAAGACAAAGTCAATGCGGGCGATTATAGTATGATTGAATTACTTGTTTATCTAAATGAATTTTTCAAAAGTAAACTAGAACAAGTTTCAAATATGACAAAGTCAAATAAAATTAACTTTGATAATTTAAATACTGTGTTTTCAATTGGAACTAAATTTGTTGGTTATGTTCATAATAATCAAATGGTTGGTTCTATTGTTCATTCGACACGAATGTGTGATACTATGATGGGACGTATGTTTGAAATCACAGGTGTTGTTAACATGAGTATTGGAAGTGAAATTAAACAAGTTCAAAAGAACTTTTACATTATGGAATTTGGTGGTGTTCGTAGTTTAGATGATTTAGAAGTTCGACTTATGAATGTGGAAGACGAAGAGTACCTTAGAACACGTGGTGAAGTTTTTGCTCGTTTTGCTAAAGGTGCCCATTATTATGAATACCTTGGCAATATGTGTGTTAAAACAAATCATGGTTACCATCATTTTAAAGCAGATGGTCGTGTTATGATTGATTCAGTTGGATTTGACAAGTGTGCACCTGGTTATTTATCAGGATATAAACACAATTCCAATGTAGTTCAATCTTTAAATACAGAAAATCTTTGGATGTGTTGGCCATATTTGTTTGGTTTTAGTTTTACAACAAAACGTTGGGGTGAAATTTATGTTGACCAACTAAAACCAATTAAATTTGATGATGATGCATTTGATTACCTTGTACTTGACTCTGATGTTAAGACAATGATGAAGGCATTAATTGTTAATGTCAAACATAGTTTTAAGGATATTATTGGTGGTAAATCTGGTGGATGCATTTTTATGCTTCACGGACCTCCTGGTGTTGGTAAAACTTTAACTTGTGAAGCAGTAGCAGAATTACTTCATAAACCATTATATTCTGTAACAGTGGGTGAATTAGGTACTAATGTGGATTCTCTTGAAAAGAAACTAAATGATATTCTTGAAATTGCCAATTCATGGGATGCTGTAATTCTAATTGATGAAGCAGATATTTTTATGGAAGCACGTAATAAATCAGACATTGAACGTAATGGCATGGTAAGTATTTTCCTTCGTCTCTTAGAGCGTCACCAAGGTGTTATGTTTTTGACAACTAATAGAAACGAAGATTTGGACCCAGCATTTAAATCAAGAATTTCCATTATTATTGGTTACGAACCACTGGACTGGAATTCCCGTCACACTGTTTGGACCAATTTGCTAAAGGCAGCAGGTATTTCACTTCCTGAAGCCGATATTAAACTCTTATCAGATTATGAAATTAATGGGCGACAAATTAAAAATTCAATTCGAATGGCACAATCACTTAGCTTAGACAGCGAATACAATCCATCGGGTTCATCGGTATCACATGAGTGTATTTGCAAGGTTCTTAAATTCATGTAAGTGATTTTTAAAATTATTTTATAAACTAATTTAATGAATGTTAACTATAAGACAAAATACTTAAAATACAAACAAAAGTATATAAATTTAAAAAATACTATATTAAATCAAACAGGTGGTTTTAATTTAAAATGTCCTGAAGATATGGTTATGTGTGAAAAACCCACAGAAAATATGGGTATGTGTGTTTCGTTAGATATAGATTGTAATGACCAATATGATCAAGACAAAGTTAAAATTCCAGAAATTATTTGGGAAGAAACAGACCAAGAACTTAAATTAAAACATGAACTTGGAATTCAAAAAGGATATGTTGATGAACATTTACATCTTGATTGTAATAGTGGAAAAAGTTTAGTAAGATATGATAATTCTAATGCATCTATAATACCAAATGAATTTTCAATAATTACATTAAATGTAATGGGAATATATAGAAACAAACCAGATGTATTATTACTAATGGAACATCGTGCAAATTTACTAAGTGATTATATTTTATTAAATACACCTGATCTATTATGTTTTCAAGAAATGTCATGGGAATTTTTTAATTTTTTATACAGTAAAATTTCACATTTATATCCATATTCCCATGAAGTTAATTTTACTCCAGAAGTTTTAAAAGCAAGAGGGAAGGATATTGAGACATTTTTAATTTCAAAATATCAACCTGAATCAATTAATGTAATTGACTTGGGTGGAAATTTAGGATATGGAAATTCGATATTAGAAATAACTTTTTCAAATTTAAAAATATTTAATTGTTATTTTCAAGCAGGTTCTCGTAGTTCACCAGGACAATTACCAAAATGGTTACATTATTCACGTTGCAGAAGTCAACAATTTAAGTTTTTAAAAGATAAAATGAAACTAATGGATTCAACTATCCCGGTTATTATTTTGGGAGATTTTAATTTTCACTTAGACGGAGATGAATCTGAATGGCCAGAGTTAAAATATTTAAATGATTTGAGAATGTTAGATTCATGGAAAGAAGTAAACAAGTCACAAGATGGTTTTACTGAAAATACTGATATTAATGATATGAGATTTAATAGTAAATTCGAAGTAAAGAGATATCGTTATGATGCGATATTTTATAAAAAACTAAATCCGGTTGAATCATTAATTATCGGAGATAAACCTGTTGAATTATTAGACCCAGAATTAAATAGAGCATATGAAAGAGCTATTTTGCCAAAAGATGGATTGAAAAATCCCAAATTAAAAATTGTTAGAAAAGATTCTAATGATGAACCCATATATAATTTGTTTATATCGGATCATTTTGGAATTTACACAAAATTTACATTTTAATTAAAAGAAAGTGCTAGTAACTGAAGGTAAATTTTGTCTGGTACCACCATGAACGTTTTTAGGAAGTTCGAGTAGTTGTCTTGGTTCGTTAATCGTTTTTAAATATTCAACCCTTTGAGTTATTTGGGTAATGATACCAGGTAATATTTCTCCAACAACACGACAGTTAAGTTCGCGAATTTGACCAGCAATATCATACGGTAAGTGTCTTGCGTGTTCTAAAAATACGTAACGCATAACTATTTCCAAACTTTGTTTTGATTGATTAGATATTTTGTATTGGCCATTAGTTTTTTTATACACTGATAATATTAATTGTTTATTAATGAGTTCAATATTTTCCTCAGAAAAAAAAGTGGTTGCTAAATCACCTTGTTCGCATTCACTGATTCTAACTTGATTTTTAATAACTTGAGTTCTCAAGGAATTAGCCTGAACATTATCATTAAAATATGCTATAGGCATATCATGAAAATCAAATTTTTTATTTTGTAAAAATGCCATTAAATTAATAGAGAAAATAATTTTAATATTAATTTAATATTTAATTCAAATCGTCTAAATTGTATGTTTCGTAAATATGCGACTCGTCATATTTCATGTTTTGTTTACTTTCGGGTAAAACTTTTTCATTTTCTGGATATCCAAGTAATGAACTGACAAATACTTCGATTATTTCATATTTATTACCTGATTTTGTTAATATTTGTTTTTTAAGTGGATTTGCAACAACGTCTCCAATATAAATTACCCATTCAAATTCATTGTATCTCTTTTCCCAAACCATCATATTACCTTTTAAAAAGTTTGGTCTTGAATATGTAAATACATTATCTTTTTCACTTTTAAGTAATAGCGTTCCAACTCTATTATGAACAAAGTCACCAAAATATTTAGGAATTAAGTCACGAATAAGATTTGAACTGGAATCAACAGCAAGAGCTTTTAATAGCCCAATAATACTATCATCTGGAATTGACCCTCCTTTAACTCTAAAGTTGTGAGAAAAATTATCAGGGCTAATTATACTTTTAAATTGTGCATAAACAAGTGATTTAACAAGGTCAACGGATAATTCCCCATTTTTCCCATATAAACTTCCATATATTTTATATACTTGTGAATCCTTATCTTTATTTTTATTTAAATCATCTTGGTCAACATCGGCATATTTAGAATCAATCATTAAAATATAACCAAAATTAGGTACATAATATTCAACATTATTAACTTTGTAAATCCATGAACCAACTGCATTTGGGTCAGTAAAAATATCTTTAATAAACACATTATTTTCAATTGAAAAGTTTTTCATATAAACACCTTTTTCTTGTAGAACAGCCATTGCGTACACTAACTGAAATATCACAGATTTCCAAACATCTGGTGTATGATGGCCAGTTGATATCATTTTCTTAACTGCTCCAAATGTTTCATAAACAGTACTAGACCATTTAATAAAACTTGATGTTGGTGCTTCGGTTAATAAAACAATTGTTTTGCCTGAGCCAACAGTCAAGTCTTCTTTTTCTGTTTTGGGTTTGACTGGATTATTATTGGTGCTAAGTGGTAATTGTCCACGTCTGAATTGTAAAGGTATAAGCGCTTGAAATAATCCCATATTTTTATCAATTGAGTGTGCATTATTAATTTTTTCTTGATTTTTCTTCAACTCAATAATATTTTGTGAAGGAGAACTTTGAGTTTTAATAACTTCAAGTTCAGACCAGTTAATTTTAGATTCAGAATCAATTTTATAAAGAATTGGAGCAATAAAGTTAGGAGAAACTTTCTTCTTAACAATGTTATCTCTAACCCAATCATAATATTTAATTTCTCTCCACAAATCAAAATTATCACAGTTAATATTATTATTTATTGTTTTGCAGCGTAAATCACCTAATGTCATCATGTACATACGAATATTAATTCCCATTGATTGTTTACTAAGTCCAATTACTTTATTTTTATCATCAAATCTAACTGGATAACCGGCTCTGTATAATATGAAATTTCTTGGTAAATCAATATAAGGATTTTTATTAACACTATAGGGGTTAATATCAAGAATTTTAATATATGATAAAAATGAATTTTTGCCACCTGACATAGTCATTTCTTCACCATCAGTTGTTTGTAAAATACTGTTTCTAAAAAAATCAATTAATTGTTTGCGTTCAAATAAACTGATTGCAGTAAGAGAATATGGATTACCAGGAAGAATATCTTCATAAATTCTGTTAATAGAAGTGTTACCAGCTAATTGATTTTGTAAACTAATATTATATACTTTTTGAACTGGAGGCTGATTAATAACTTTTGAATAAGGTAATAAATGATTCATAACATCTCCTTCTTGATCATACAATGGTATAAATGTAGGTGGAAATTGTGGTTTGGCGGCAGGTTTTTGAGATGTGTCATAAACTTTTTGTTCTAAAATAACCGGTGGTTCTCTAATTGGATTTTCTGCCATACGTTTTTTATGAACATCACGTTCTTCATTAGAAACAAATGGTGTGTTTTTTTCTGCCTTATAAGGATTTTGTTCTACACTTCCTCCTTTAAGTTTATTTAAACTCTTATATTCAACAGATAATCTATTAATTTTATTATCAGATTCAGTTTCTGTTTTAATTTGTCTAATGTTAGAGTTGGAATATTCAGAATTTATATTTGCAAATATTTTTTCATTTTGTTCATTGGATTTATTACCGCCTTTTATTCTTTTAATTTTATTATCCTTTGCAGTATTTTTAATAGTTCTTGATTTTATCATTATATTAGATTTAGATATTAATTTATCTTGACGACCTAAAACTGAATAATTATCAGAATCCATAAAGGTTTCAATTACTGGTTTACCTGTTAAATATTGATGGTTAATCATTGTTTCTTCAGAAAAATTTTTAGATGGTTTATTTTTATACTCATCAAAATATTTATCATTTAATAAATCAATTGGTGATACAACAATCATGTTTTTATTGTATTTTTCCATATTAATTCCTCTAATATGTGGGGGAATAATTCTTTCAAAAAACTTTTTTGTTTCAACATCACATTTGTTTCCTTCTGCGTACAATGACATTTTAGACATGCCTTCAATTAGATCATTTAAAAAAACATACAAGTCATAATATGCATTTGGTTGATCAGGAAATTTGATTGACTTTGATTTTGTGTTAAATAGTCCATGATATTTTGGAATTATAGTATTTTCAAAATTAGTAATTTTAATGTCAAAACCATAATTAGGTAGATAATATTTTTTTTCAGGGTCTTTATCAAAACCCTGATATTCTGTAAAGGTATCAGATGTTTTTTTAAGATAAATTACAATATTTTTAAGTGTTAAGTTGTTATGTCTAAATCCATCATATTCATTTTGTAAAACTGCCAATGTATGAATGATTTGAAATAATAATCCTTTGTATGAACAAATATTTTTACTTAAATATTCTTCAAGACTTGTTGATTTAAAAAAATGCTCACGTAATTGTAAACAACACTTGTTGCTAATTTCTCCATTAGTGATTGCTGATTTTATTTTACCATAAATAGGATCATTTCTAATTATGTGTTCAATATCATTAATTTCACAATCAATATTAATAATTGGTAGTAAAATATGTTTGGTTTTTTTACCTAATACAAGTTGACTAAGCAAGTATGAAAATAATGAGTCATTATTAGCACCAGTGTCTAAACTATTAGTGTTTTCATTAGTTCCATAAAAACTTACTTTCACGTTAACCGGAAATTGATTTGAATATCTTTTTAAAATAATTTGTTTTGTATCATCATCCCAACTTGTTATTCTAAATCGAGCATTAAGGATGTCTTCTTTATTTTTTTTATAAAATTCAATATCGGTGTTTGCTTCTGGTACACTAACTTTAATATCATCAATACTTATTTTGCCTAAATTTATTTTATCAAAATTAAAACAATTTTTTGTATTTAAATTATACAAATAGTCATATATCAAATTAATTTTACTTTCCAAATCTAAAAATTCTGTTTCCATTTTTAATATTATATATAAGTTTAGATTTTTATATTTATATTTCAAGAACGTCAAGATTATAATTATATTCAGTTCCTTTATAGTGGCTTGTAAATAAAAATATTAATCGTGCAATGTAAGCCTCCATATGTATTATGTGTCGTGTACCTTGACTTAGTCTTTGTTCAAAAATCGATGTAATATCAATTATATGATATTTAAGTTTAAGATCTTGAATTTTACCAATTAGTTTAGTCATAATTTTTCTAATAATTAATTGGGTTGGCACATTAGTAATAAATAAAATATAAAATTGTTCTCTAATTTTTTTCATAACAGTGTATAATTTTTTATTATTTTGAATTGATGGATCAACAATTGTGTCTGAAATTGAGTCAATAACAAATTCCCAATTTTTCTCATATTTAATGCCATATTTATACATTTCCAATAACCAAATTGCATGATTAACTTTATTTTCGGAATTTCCAATAATCTCTGCAAGTTTTTCATATTGAATGTTAATATTTTCTTTTTGACATATGTGTAAAAGTGTTTCAAGTATTTGTTCATTTGAAGGTAATGGAACACGTATCATTAAACATCGAGATCTTAATGGTTCAATAATTTTGGATAATTGGTCAGAAATTAAAATAAACTTGCATGTACTTGAATATTTTTCCATTGTTCTTCTTAATGATGCTTGAGCATAATAGGATAAATTATCTATTTTATTTATAACAACTACTTTAAATAATTTTCGGTGTTTTAAAATATTTAATAGTTCTGATTTTGCATAATCTTGAATAATTTCCTGGATTAAATATTTATCAAAACCATTAGAATTTGGTTCAATAATAATATGATGTTTTGATTGTTTTATCATTATTTTTGTTTTCGTATTTGAATATCCAGAAACTGTGTATTCGACCTCTTTTAATTCTACACTATTTTTTCCATAAATTTTTTCTAACAATTTATTAACTAAATATTCTTTACCACAACCACTTGGTCCATATACTATCAGGTGTTGAAAATTTGCATATCTCCATGTACCATATTCTAAATCATAAATAATTTTCCCAAAATCATCTGTTGGTAATTTAATTATTGAATCAATATTTGAATATATTTGATTGTGAGCATCAAAACTATCAATAATTTTATCAATAATTGTTTGATGACATGTTATATAATTTGAGTCATTATAATATTTATCTACTAAAAACATTATTATTTAAATGGAAAAGATTGTTTAAATAAATTGTTGTTAAAAAAATTGACAAAAAATTTTTATGGTTTAAAATAATATTCATTTAAATTATGGAAAATAATAATGAACAAATACTTAAACAAACACAAAGACCAAGCTGGAATGACTATTTTAAGGAAATTGTACAAGTAACTGCTAAACGTAGCCCTTGTGAAAGACTTCATGTTGGATGTGTTTTAGTAAAAGATAATCGCATTATTTCTCAAGGGTATAATGGATTTTTACCAGGATGTGAACATAAATCAATTGTACGTGATGGTCACGAACAAGCAACTGTACATGCTGAACAAAATGCCTTATGTGATTGTGCCAAAAGAGGTGTTAGTTGTGCAGGAGCGACAGCATATGTAACACATTATCCTTGTATCATTTGTACTCGATTATTATTATCTTCTGATATAAAGGAAATAAAATACATTAATGATTATAAAAACGATGAACTAGTAAGTATTTTTTGTAGTCAAAAGAATGTATTAATAACCCAAATTTAAAAAAGTTTATTTTAATTTTATTAAAAAATTGAAATATTTAATTTTTTATGGATTAATTAAGAAATTTAATGAACGGAAATACCATGTTACAAAATAAATCTACTTACCCTACCGGCAAAACAGGTTATGATGAAAAACAAAGTCATGATAACCATGTTAAACCAAAATCAAAAAGTCGCGATCCTTACGATTTGCATAGTCTTTGTAAATTTAGATCGAGGAAACACCAAGCTTATCCAATGGAACCAATCTGGAATACAGTTAAATATGGCAAATGTTATGTACATAGAGAAGGAACTAAATTTAATAACAGACTTGTACCAATAAGTTGTTTACCAGCGTCCCAAAATTTTCCTAATAACTCGCGGAATGTGTTGGAGTTTTTAAACTCTTGTCCGGGAATTGACGATAAATGGGTTAGTCTTCCAGCATACGCGGTTGATGATAAAACAACTATTGTTAATGATTTTCAGTGTGCAACAACCGGAACAAAATCAGACGATGAGCCATCTTTTGACATGACATCAACACGCGAATGTGGTGAAGAAAATGGCATTGATGTAACAAGTGGAAACTTGCTTGCAAGTACCCAATTAGAACATCCAACAAGACAGGTTCATGGGTTTATCTATTGGGTTAGTCAAGTCCAACCAGCAAGTAAAGACACACCAAAAGTTCCAAAAGACAAGGATAATTCTTCTCATAAAATTATGAGTTGGGTGTTGTTTGATAGTCCTGAACAAATTGAAAACAGAGCACGAGCAAATGTTTTATCATCTGGAGATTCTGCTGGAGTACTAACTGTTGTTATGAAAGTATCTGATCTTAAAAACATTATTCAATTGTGTTATTAATGATTAGGTGGATTTTCCTAATTTAGTTTCCAACTTTTTTTATAAAATTTTTTCCCAACACAAAAAATTAATCCATAATTAAAAATTGTTATTGAAGATATAATTAAAAAAAATTGTCATTAAGGATATATTAAAAAAATTGAAATAGATTATAATTATAAATTAATTTATTAATTTAATGAAACTTTTATATCTTTCTCAAAATTACGAAAAATTACTTGATTCCTCAGTAACTGTGAACGGATGGATCCAAACTGTTCGGGCTCAAAAAGATTTATCATTTATTAAATTAAATGATGGTTCAAATACCGATGGTGTTCAACTGATTGTTGACTTAAATCTTGAAGAAAAATCAGGTAATATTGAAGAATTAAATATTGGTTCGAGCATAAGGGCAACAGGACTTTTAGTAAAATCTCCCGCACAAGGACAACCTTATGAAATTCAGGTGAAGAAACTTGAAGTTCTTGGGTTAGCACCAATTACCGATTATCCACTGTCAAAAGGTAAATTACCTTTGGATTACTTGCGCAATTATGCACATTTACGAACTCGTACACAAACATTTGGAAGTGTTTTTAGAATTAAATCAGCAATTTCTCATGCAACTCATGAATTTTTCAAATCAAAGGGATATTTACACGTTAATCCTAATATTGTAACAATTAATGAATGTGAAGGTGGTGCTGGTGTATTTCAAATTACTGAACATGATATGTCAGACCATGGAAAATTACCAAGTTTAAAAGATTCAACCAAACATGACTGGTCTCGAGACCATTTTTCAAAACCTGCATATTTAACTGTTAGTTCTCAACTCCAATTAGAAGCATTATCGTGCGCACTTGGTTCTGTCTATACTACAAATAAAAGTTTTAGAAGTGAACATTCAACAACAAATAAGCATTTGTCAGAATTCGAGCATTTGGAAATTGAAGATGCATTTATTACTTTGGATGAACTCATGAGAGTTGGTGAGGAATACATTAAATATGTTGGAAAATATTTACTTGATAATTGTGCGGATGACATTAATAATCTTGGAAAATTTGTTTCAAAAGGATTACACGAAAGAATTGGAAAAATATCCACTTGTGAATTTAAACGAATTAAATATTCTGAAGCAATTGAAATTCTGAAAAAAGCTAATGGGTTATCACAACCAGTTGTTTATGGTGAAGACTTATGTTCAGAATTTGAAAATTATTTAACTGAATATTTTTCTGGACCAGTGTTTGTTTCTCATTGGCCAATTGCTATTAAGAGTTTTTATATGAAACAATGTACTGATGGTTCTGGTGAATGTGAAAACTTTGATTTGTTAATGCCTTGGAAAGTTGGTGAACTAATTGGAGGGTCAATGCGCGAAGACAATCTTGATGCAATGTTAAATGTTATGAAACAAAAAGGTGTAAGTCCAGAACCACTTGAATTTTACTTGGATTTGAGACGTTTTGGTACAGTTCCACATGGGGGATTTGGTCTCGGTCTTGACCGATTGTGTATGATGTTTACAGGAATGGAATCAATTAAAGATGTTGTAGCATTCCCAGTATTTTATAGAAATTGTTGTTATTAAAAAAATAGACTTTAGTCTTCTGTAAAATTTTGTTTTAGTCTAACTAAAAAAAAATTGATTTATACTAATATTATGAATAAAAATTATATTAAATAATGTTAACGTATGTGCAATTAGAAGCTTCTGATGACCAAGTTGTGTCATATTTGAAGAAATTATGGAATGGTGATAAACCAGAATCAACGCCAGTTGATGAACAAACTCAAACAGTTCAAACAACTCAACCAGTTTCTGAATCTAAAACAGGATCATTAATTCAACAATTAATTGATGCTGAAATTATTCAACCAGTAAATAATGATGTTACTAAAATTAATGAAGATGTATCTAATGATACTGAATCTAAAACAAACGAAACAAACGAAACAACAAATCAAGAGTTTCTTTCTGAAAAAACAATTGAAAGTGTATCTGTTGATGATATTATGTTAGCAGAACCAAAAGACGAAAACAAAAAATCAATTGAAAATGATTATATTGAAGTTCAAACCGAAAAATCCAGTGTATCTTCATCTTCACCAGTTACAATTCAACTCGATAACAACTTGGAAAATTCAGATAACAAAAATGGCGATAGTATGCAAGTTGAACAAGTTGATCATGAAGAACAAGTTGAACAAATTGTCCTAGATGCAGGTGATAAAGTAAAGTTTCGTAAACAGGTAAAGGATAACTTGAATAAAATTAGAGAAATTGGTTTTAGAGTATATCATGACATCGGATTAGAAAAAGAGGTTAATCTTGTAACTTCAACTGTAACTAATGGTGATATTGATAAAGTACATGATTTTAAATTTGGATGCCCATTTAGTAGAAAATCTTTGATGGGAGATATATCACGTTGTATTATTTTTGCAAAACATAAATCTGGCGATAAAACAAAACCAGAGAATTTTAGGTATTTGGTAAATCATCATAATACTGTTAAAATTCTAGATAGAATTTGGTGTTCAGAATTAATATTAAAATGTGGAAATAATTTACCTGATAAAGACATTTATAAGTCGACTTTGGTAAAAGCTTTTAATGGATCAATTATTACAACTGCAACTGAAAATACTAAATCATTTGCAAATGTAGTAATGATTGATATCATGAAAGCGTTTGACTCTCTTGATTGGGATATTTTAGAAGAGTTGCTTTTATCAAACTTGACAAGAAAAATTAATAAAGAAACCGCAACAGAATTAGTAGCTCAATATATGACAATTCTAAAAAATCGAGAACTGTATTATAATAATATTAGGGTTGAAGTATCAAAAGGTATTCCTACTGGACTACCAAGCTCAAATTTAGTATTTACACTTGCTATTGAAGAAATTCTATTTAGATGGTTTTGTAAATCAGGATTTTCAAATAACAAAGATTTTAAATTGAATGTTTATGTTGATGATATTTATATGCGAATATTAAATTTACCAAATGCATCTGAAATTGTTAATGGTTTAATAGAACACTTGGAAAACTATAAATTGAAGGTTAATAAAGAAAAAACAAAAGCAGACGAGAACCTTAAAATTACTGGTTTAACAAATTATATTAAGCCTTCCGACTATTATCTGGGTATTCCGTTTACACGGGATGTTAAGCTTTATGG
>JACCEB011748888.1_pt1 | contig 14128 bp, 13 predicted proteins | sample 7454761 | NCBI WGS metagenome assembly JACCEB01 (sample SAMN15323454, study PRJNA562643) | freshwater metagenome | isolation source: river surface water | place: USA:Blue River Watershed | collected 2017-08-18 | reverse complement strand
GCCAGGAGCGGGATCTCAGATACCACCTGGTCGCCAGCCAGCACCGAGAGCACGCCCACCGACTGACCCCGGGCCAGGGGGGCGACCAGCGGGTCGGGACGCACCACCTGGGTCTTGAGCCGGCTGGCAGTCCCCGCCGGCACCGCCACCACGATGGCCTGAGGCCGGCCCAGCTTGGCCCGCGACTCGGTGCCCTTCCAGACCTCCGGCGTGAGCACTGCCTGATTGGCCTCGAAGAGCTTGACCGCCTCGAATGCGGTGTAGCCCCAATTGAGGAGCTTCTGGGACTCGTTGGCACGGGCGTTTTCGTTGGCAGCGCCGAGGACGATGGACAGCAGGCGACGCGAACCGAGGCCCGGGAAGTCGCGATGGGCAGTGGCGATCAGACAGTAGCCAGCAGCTTCGGTATGGCCAGTCTTCAGCCCGTCGACCGTCGGATCTCGCATCAGCAGGAGGTTGCGGTTGTTTTCGTTCGCGGCGGGCGTGCCGGGGTAACGGTACTTCTTGATCGCGTAGTAGCCCACATAGTCCGGGAAGTCCTGCATCAGCCGGGTCGCCAAGACACCCAAGTCACGCGCGGTGGTGGAGTGACCTGGCTCGGTCAGGCCTTCGGGATTGCGGTAAGCCGTCGCCTTCATGCCGAGGTTTTTGGCCTGGTCATTCATCAGCTGGACGAAGCGCTCCACGCTGCCGCCCACACCCTCGGCCAAGGCCACCGTCGCGTCGTTGCCAGACTGAACAATCATGCCTTTGATCAGGTCCTCGACCGGCACTTTCATCTTGGGGTCGATGAACATCCGGGAGCCAGGCATCTTCCATGCGCGCTCGCTCACAGGCAGCGCCTGCTTGAGATCGAGTTTCTTCGACTTGAGGGCATCGAAGACGATGTAGGCGGTCATCAGCTTGGTCAGCGAGGCGGGCTCGACAGGCGAGTCCACATCGCGGCCAGCCAGCATCTGGTTAGCGGTGATGTCGAACAGCAGGTAGCTGCGCGCCGCAATCTCGGGCGGTTGCGGCGTCTGGGCCTGGGCTGGGTATGACCCCAAGAAACAAAACAGGGCGAGCAGCGGCCCAAAAAAAGACGCCAAAAAGTGCGCGGGCAGCTGGCGGGCAAGAGAATTCATGGTGGGCGTTCAACGCAGGTGGCGGACCACCAGAGACTTGAGCAGCGGCAATTGTCCGTGAAAGAAATGCCCGCCACCAGGCACCACTGTCACCGGAAGGGATTGAGGGCGTGCCCAGTCAAGGACCGCAGACAGTGGCACTGTGTCATCGTGCTCTCCGTGGATCACCAGGGTGCGCTCACGCGCCTCGGGCGGCAAGGTGGCCACCGAAAAGCGCGATGCGGCAGTACCCACAAGCACAAGCTGATCAACCGGTCGCTGCGCCCACGTCCGAGCGGCTACCTGGGTAGCGACAAAGGATCCGAAAGAAAAGCCCGCCAGGGCGAGGGGCCCGGCAGGCGCCACCTGCCCGATCAGACAGAGCATGTCCTCGACCTCGCCATCGCCGTTGTCATGCGTGCCCTCGCTACCGCCCACGCCGCGAAAATTAAAGCGAATCGCAGTCCATCCACATTGAACAAAGGCGCGAGCCAGGGTCTGAACCACCTTGTTGTCCATGGTGCCGCCAAAGAGCGGATGGGGGTGGGCAATGATGGCGGTACCCCGCCATGGCAGGGCGACGGGCGGCGTGTCACGCAGCGCCTCGACCACGCCAGCCCCGCCTGACAGGCGAAGGTGTTCTGTCTGGGCGTTCATGGGGCCGGCTTCATCCGCAAACGCAGGGACCGCCAGAATCAGCGGCCGACATCCGCCGGCAGCACGAGACGCTCAACCACCTTCCCGTTTTTCAGGTGGGACTCGACGATCTCGTCGATATCGTCCATGTCGACGAAGGTGTACCAGACGCCCTCGGGGTAGACCACTGCCACCGGGCCACCCGCGCAGCGGTCAAGACAACCGGCCTTGTTGACCCGCACTTGCCCGGGCCCGGCCAGTCCAGCCTGCTTCACTTGCGCCTTGCAGCGGTCAAAGCCCTCCTTGGCCGGGTGATCGGCGCAGCATGCCTCGCCATTGGAGCGCTGATTCAGGCAGAAGAAAACGTGGCGCTGGTAATACGAAGCCGTTTCGGCCCCTTGGGCAGGTGATGTCATGCGCCGATTCTAGGCCGCGCATCACCCCGGGACAGTCGCAGCAGACCATAGGCCAGCACCGCGTACGGCCAGCACCACCCGATCCACTGCGCCAACCCGTTGAAGCGGATAAACCGACCCTGCTCCCAGGCCTGAAGCGTGAGCGAGTAATAGGCGTTGGCCGGCGCTTGATTCAAAAGGGCTAGGTGCAGCACCAGCACTGGCAGGAGGAGCGCCACGCAGCCCCGGCGAGGCAACCAGACCGCCAGCACGGCCAGTGCCAGGCCGCCGGCCAGCCCGAGTTGCACTGAAACACTCAGCCAGGCCCAGGCGTTGGCGGGGCCGAAGCTCAGAGCGGCGGAAAGCGCGCTGGCGGCAATACCGGCGGCGAGGATGACGAGCATCAAGGCCACCCGCCCACGCAGGGCACCCATGATGGAAAAAGCCAGCAGGCAAGGCACCAGCAATCCCAGCGCCACCGCAACCAGCTCGGTGCCCTGTCCGAGCGGCTGTTGCAGCGGCTCGCGCACCGGCAGCCAGTCGATGAAGGGTGCGTCTTCCAGCCATTCCGCCAGGGCCAGTTGTGTCCGCTCGAGCACCTGGCCCAGGCCCAAGGGCAGCGGCGCGGGAAACAAGAGCCCGGTCGGCCACAGGACAAGCAGCACCAGGGCACCGCGGGCCTCGTCCACGAACCAACGGCGCCGAAAGCGCGACCAACGTTGCAACAGGCCCAAACGCTCCAGGCCCGAGGCAAGCAGTGCGCCCAGGATCGCACCCATCAGGTTGAGTCCCAGGTCGAGGTTCGAGGGCACGCGCGAAGGCAGAAAAGTCTGGAGCGCCTCCATGCAAAAGGAGAGGGCTCCAGCGCCAAGCAGCGACACGACGAGCGCGCCGCCGGAGCCGCCCGCGGCCGGATCGCGCCGCAGCCTGGCCAGGGCGATCAGGAAGCCCAGCGGCGCGTAGCCGGCCACGTTGGATGCCATATCGAAGCCTGTCCACCACTGCGGCCAGGGGCTGGCCAAGAAGGCCCAGGGCGCGAGGCCCTGAACCCGCCAGCCGTCGAAGGGGTAGAGGCTGGCATAGACGATCAGGACCCCGTAGGCCAAGGCCAGTGGCCCGGCGGAGGTCTTGTGCATCGGCATGGCGCCTTGGCGGTTGCGGCGGGCTGCGCTCAGAAGGGCTTGATGACGACCAGCAGCACTGCCACCAGCAGTAGCAGCACCGGGATCTCATTGAACCAGCGGTACCAGCGGTGGCTTCGGGTGCTACCGCCGGCCTCGAACCGGCGCAGCATGCGGGCGCAGGCGTGGTGGTAGGCGATGACCAGCAGGACAACGATCAGTTTGGCGTGCATCCAGCCGTCACCGCGACCGATGCCATAAGTCAACCAGAGCACCAGCCCCAGCGCCACCGCGGGTACAGCCAGCAAGGTGGTGAAACGCAGCAGCTTGCGTGACATGAGCATCAGCCGCTCGCGCTCGGCCAGTGAGCCAGGCTCGACCATGGCGAGGTTGACGTAGATGCGAGGCAGATAAAACAGGCCAGCAAACCAGCTGGCGACGAAGACGATGTGCAGGGCTTTGATCCAGAGCATGGTCTAAGTGTAGACAGCGACACCCCTGGGACAAAAAAAACCCCGGCCAACGAGCCGGGGTGGGAAGCCTTTTTGCTGTCACACATCAAGGCGCCCGCTCAGGGAGGAAAAGCGGGGGGCGGCAAACCGCCCAAGGCCAATCTAGCAAAGGCCCCTCGGGCCCACAAGCAACCGCACACGGGGGTTTCCCCTGCCTCGGATGACCATGCAATTCTTTGGAACTACATCTCTGGCGGGCCAGTTAACCACGGTTGACGGTGCGACACGACAAGCCGCTCTTACGACGCCGTCTGGTAGCAAAATAACGACCATGACACTGCATGCCCCCTTCCCCATGGGCCGCCCCCGGCGGCTACGCCGCGACGAGTTCACCCGCAACCTGGTGCGCGAGCACCGTTTGACGGCGCACGACCTCATCTACCCGGTCTTCGTGCTTGACGGCCAGAACCGACGCGAGTCAGTGGCCTCGATGCCAGGCGTTGACCGCCTCAGTCTCGACTTGCTGATTCCAGTGGCCGAGGAATGCGTGTCCTTGGGCATTCCGGTGATGGCGCTCTTTCCTGTCATCGACCCGGCCCTCAAAACTCCCGATGGCGCCGAGTCCGGTAACCCCGACGGCCTGGTGCCGCGAGTGGTGCGCGAATTGAAAAAGCGGGTACCCCGTCTGGGGGTCATGACCGACGTGGCGCTGGACCCGTTCACTAGCCACGGACAGGACGGGGTGATGGACGAAACGGGCTACATCCTCAATGACGAGACGGTGGCCCTTTTGACGCGCCAGGCTTTGGTGCAGGCCGAGGCAGGCGTGGACATCGTCGCACCAAGCGACATGATGGACGGCCGCATTGGCGCGATTCGCCAGGCCCTCGAAAAAGACGGCCACATCCATACACGAATCATGGCCTACAGCGCCAAATACGCCAGCGCGTTCTACGGTCCCTTCCGGGACGCAGTAGGTTCGGCCGCCAACCTTGGCAAGGGCAACAAGAAGGTCTACCAGATGGACCCGGCCAACACCGACGAGGCGCTGCGCGAGGTTGCGATGGACATTGCCGAAGGTGCCGACATGGTGATGGTCAAGCCCGGCATGCCTTACCTGGACATTGTCCGCCGGGTCAAAGACGAATTCAGCATGCCGACCTTCGCCTACCAGGTGTCGGGCGAGTACGCGATGCTGCAAGCGGCCGCAGCCAATGGCTGGTTGGACCGCGAGGCGGTCATGATGGAAAGCCTGCTGGCGTTCAAGCGCGCCGGCGCAGACGGCATCCTGACCTACTTCGCGCGCGACGCGGCCCGCGTGCTTCAGTCGGCCTGAGACGGCACCTTGAATGGCGGTCCATGGCCGCTAGGCCGCCGGACCGCCAGAGCTGAGTCAAGCCAGGTGACGGGCGAAGAATTCCAGCGTGCGCTGGCGCGCCAGAGCAGCAGCAGCCGCATCTCCGGTGGCACGGTGGTCGCAGTTAAAGCCGTGGTCGGCGGCGTAGGCGTGAACCTGCACCTCGGGGTGGGCCGCGGCAAAGGCGCGCACAGAGTCCATGGGAATCCACGCATCGCGCTCGCCGAAGTGGGCCATCACGGGCACCTGGGGCTTGCGCGCGGACTCCTCGGGCGAGGTGACGCCGCCACCGTAATAGGGCGCAGCTGCAGCCAGACCCTTGAGCAGGCACGCGGCGCGCCAGGTCAGGAGTCCGCCCCAGCAGTAGCCGACGATCCCGACCTTGCCGGCTTGTCCTGCGTAATCAATGGCCGCCTGAACGTCCTGCATCACCCCGGGCGCCGGCAGCGCCTCGACGGCTGTCTTGAGCGCAAAGCCAGCCTTCTTGTCCTCGTCGCCGTAGCCCAGTTCGACCCCGGACTTGGCGCGGTGGAAAGTCGGCGGCGCGACCGCCAGGTAGCCGTCGGCGGCATAGCCGTCGGCGACCGCACGGATATGCGAGTTGACGCCGAAGATCTCCTGCAAAACGACGACGGCGCCGCGCGGCTTCCCGGCTGGCCGGGCTACATAGGCGGGGATGGACTGGCCATCGGCCGCTGTGAGGTTGACGATTTCACCCATGGTCTCTCCTAGTCTTGTTCAGATCGCTGCGGCCCCGAGACCGGCAAAGCCTTGCAGGCAGGGGAGCGCTAACCCAAGCTTAACCGGCCCGGGCTGGCAGACAGGTGCAGGGATCCCCTGAGAGAGGATGAAGGGCGGGACAGAGGCCACTGCGATGGAGGCCCGGCGCTTCAATCCTCTGGCGCGACCCGGGACAACAGCACGTTGTCACGCCAACGGCCATTGAGCTTGACGAAGTCGCGGGCGTAACCCTCGACCACGAAGCCCAGGCGTTTGAGCAGCGCGGCGCTGCGCAGGTTCTCTGGCAAGTGAGTCGCCATCACCCGGTGCAGGTGGTGGCGCGACATGACTTCGGGCACCACCGGGCCCAGCCACTGGTGCATCAGGCTGCGGCCCTCCAGCTGGCGATCGAGCAGAAAGCTCAAGGTGCAGGCTTCGAAATCACCATGCTCGATCCCCCAGAAGCTCACCAAGCCACCGATCTCACGGTCATCCCCCTGGCGCAGAAAACCCACCAGGTGGACTGCCCGGCCAGCCTGCATGTCGGCCTGGCGCCGGGGAATCTCGGCCTCCCAGTAGGCCTCTTGTTCGAGCTCGGGGCCCAGGCTCATCGCCATGCGAAGGTGGAGGCGGTTGCGCTGGTGAAAGCGCACCAGCGCCTGGACGAACTGCGGGTGAATACCGTACAGCCACCACTGGGGATGTTCGGTCCAGAGAACGGCGGTGTCGAGGGCGGGCTGAATGCTCATGAATTTTCCGGAGGAAAGACGGCCGCTCAGGCCAGGGGACAGTCCATGAGGCCCAGCCGCTGCCAGGCTGGCGCGACCCGGGCCAAAAAGCGCTCGGCCTCGCCGAGTGGCGTCGCCTGCGGGTCGCCAGATCCGAAATCCAGCTCGCTGCCGGGACTGGCTTGCCCAAGCGCCTCGGCCAAGGCGACCGGGTCGCGGGCGCCGTCCTCCCAGGCGGCCAGCATGAGGCGCTCAGGCCGTGAGGCCTCGAAGGCATGGCCCGTCAGCGGGCTGGCGAGGTAACGCAGCAGGTCGTCCTGCCGCGCGCGCTCAGCGACAACCCGGTTGATGGCGCGGGCGCGCGCAGCGCCCGAATGACAAGCGTCGTCGGCAAAGGCGGGGAAGACATGGCCTTGCGCCACCAGAGCCACCAGCACATGGAGCAGCTGCTCGGTCGCGACCTCCGCCAAACCCGCCTCGTCGCGCAGCTGGCACAGGGGCAGGGGCGCGGACGCAGCCTCAAGTGCGCCCAGCAGCGGTCGCAAGATTTGGGGGTCCAGAGCCACCGAGCCATAGGGAGTCTGCACCGTGGACTGGCCACCAGCACCTGGCCGCAGCAGGACGAAGGAGAGGTCGAGCAGCCGTTGTTCACGCTCAGAGGGCAGCAGCCGACGTGCGCCGCGGACGAACAGGTCGCGGCGGAAACGCCGGTTCAAGATGAAGTCGTGCGCGGTCTCGCGCAGGGTAGGGTCCAGGCCATCCAGTCCACGGCCCTGGGCGCGCTGCTGGACCTCGCCGACCAGATCGGATTTGTGGGCGGAGCAGGCAAACTGGAGCCCGGCTGGCTCCAGAGCGCGGGCCAGATCCGCAAAATAGCCGACGTGCCAGCTGCGGTTGAAGTACTCGTGCGCCACCACCTGGACCTCGTCGCGTTGCAAATCTTCGAGCATCTGGACCGCTGGGGGATGGTGGGCAAAAAAGGCTGCCCGGCCCTGACGCAATTGGTCGGCGAAGGCAACCGAGCGTCGGATGCGCGAGGCGGTCGGGTCGCCTGGGGGGCTGGCCAACTCGGTATGCAGGCGCATCAGGTCACGCAGGGGCTTTTCGGAGGCCCAACCGGGCATGACATTGCAGGAGAGGTAAACCACACCGCCGACCTTCAACCGACGGCGCAGGAACTCCACCACAGCCGCCCGTGCATCGGCATCGATCCAGGACCAGACACCGTGCAGGGTGACGAAGTCGAACTCGGGCAGGTCCTCAGCGAGCAAGTCCTGAAACGAACGGGCCAGCCAGCGGGCATCGAGGCCGGCGCGCTGCGCGAGGTCTTGGGCGAATAGCGCGTGCTCGGGCAAAAAGTCGGTACCCCAGAAGCTGCCGCGGGGGTTCGCCGCGGCGTGCAGGTTGCCCGATACGCCCTGCCCATAGCCCAGCTCGAAATACCGATACCTGCCGGCGTTGCTGGCGTCGCCTCCGCCATGGTCCAGCCCCTGCAGCAGCAGGGCAAAGCGAACAAAGGACGGGGCCAGCTCGTGGTAGTAGCCGTGTGTGTAGGGGAGGTCGGCAACGTAGCCAGCGGCCCATGAACGTCCCATGAATGCGCTCCTCTTAATGAATAACACTTAATTGAACATTAAGTATCCATTTCTGACAAGCCCCATCCGTTGGGCCCAGGCTCGGCCCGCAAGCCCCGCCTCCAGCGGGGCGAACCGCCTAGGCAAGCCACCCCGCGCTGGCCTAGACTGAGCGGCTTTGGCTGCAAGCCCGCCCCTTACCCACCACCATGAACGCACCCGACAAAATCCCGCAAGCCACCGCTCCCGCCGCCATCGCCCACTGGGTGGGCGGGCAGGCCCTTGCCGGCCGCTCCGGCCGCCAAGGCGATGTCTTTAACCCCGCCACCGGCCAGGTGACAGGGCGGGTGGCCTTGGCCAATGCCGACGAGGTCGGCCAAGCGGTCGCCGCCGCGCAAGCCGCCTTTGCGGCCTGGGCCGAGACGCCCCCGCTGCGGCGCGCGCGGGTCATGTTCAAGTTCCTGGAACTGCTCCAACGTGAGCGCGACGCACTGGCCCGCCTCATCACGGCCGAACACGGCAAGGTCTTCACCGACGCACAGGGCGAGGTGACTCGCGGCATTGAGATCGTCGAGTTCGCCTGCGGCATCCCCCAGCTTCTCAAGGGCGACTACACCGACCAGGTCTCCACCGGCATCGACAACTGGACGATGCGCCAACCCCTGGGCGTCGTCGCTGGCATCACACCGTTCAACTTTCCGGTCATGGTTCCGATGTGGATGTTCCCGGTGGCCATTGCCTGCGGCAACACCTTCATCCTCAAGCCCAGCCCCATCGACCCCAGCGCGTCGCTGCGCATGGCCGAACTTTTCAAGGAGGCCGGCCTGCCCGATGGGGTGTTCAACGTCGTCCAGGGCGACAAAGAGGCGGTCGACGCCCTGCTCGCGCACCCCGATGTGAAGGCCGTGTCCTTCGTCGGCTCGACGCCGATCGCCAACTACATCTACGAGACCGGTGCGCGTGAGGGCAAGCGGGTGCAAGCCCTGGGCGGGGCCAAGAACCACATGGTGGTCATGCCCGACGCCGACATCGACCAGGTGGTCGACGCCCTGATCGGCTCGGCCTACGGCTCGGCCGGGGAGCGCTGCATGGCGATCTCGGTAGCGGTGCTGGTGGGCGAGGTGGCCGACAAGATCGTGCCCAAGCTCGTGGAGCGCACGCGCGCGCTCAAGGTGCTGGAGGGCAACAACCTCTCCGCCGAGATGGGGCCCATCGTCACCGAGGTGGCGCGCCAGCGCATCACCGGCTACATCGATGCCGGCGTGGCCGAGGGCGCCCAACTGCTGGTCGACGGCCGCCACTTCAACGGCCAAGCTGCGGGCGCGGGCTGCGAGGGGGGCTTTTGGCTTGGCGGCACGCTCTTCGACCGGGTGACGCCCGCCATGAAGATCCACCGGGAAGAGATCTTCGGTCCGGTGCTCGCCTGTGTGCGTGTGCCCGACTTTGCCGCCGCGGTCGAATTGATCAACGCCCACGAGTTCGGCAACGGGGTGTCGTGCTTCACCCGCGACGGCAACGTAGCGCGCGAATTCTCGCGCCGCATCCAGGTGGGTATGGTGGGCATCAACGTGCCGATCCCAGTGCCCATGGCCTGGCACGGCTTTGGTGGCTGGAAGAAGAGCCTGTTCGGCGACATGCACGCCTATGGCGAAGAGGGCGTGCGCTTCTACACCCGGCAAAAGTCCATCATGCAGCGCTGGCCCGAGAGCATCGGCAAGGGCGCCGAGTTCGTGATGCCCACCTCCAAGTGAGCGGCGGCCCTTGGCGGGATCGCACCTCTGCAATCGCCCCAAGAATGAACGAGGAAAGCCAGGCCCGATGACCCAGCCCGAGTTCGACTACATCATCGTCGGCGCCGGCAGCGCAGGCTCCTTGCTCGCCAACCGGCTCAGCGCCGACCGGACCAAGCGCGTGCTGCTGATCGAGGCAGGCGGCAAGGACGACTACCACTGGATCCACATCCCAGTGGGCTACCTGTATTGCATCGGTAACCCGCGCACCGACTGGCTCTACCAGACCGAGTCGGAACCCGGGCTCAACGGCCGCTCGCTGCGTTATCCGCGCGGCAAGACACTGGGCGGTTGCTCCAGCATCAACGGCATGATCTACATGCGCGGCCAGTCGCGAGACTACGACCAGTGGGCAAGCCTTACCGGCGATACGCGCTGGCGCTGGGACGATTGCCTGCCCGACTTCAAGCGTCATGAGGATTACCACCGGGGCGCCGACGCGATGCACGGCGCCGGCGGCGAGTGGCGGGTGGATAAGCAGCGCCTGCGCTGGGACATCCTCGACGCGTTTGCACAAGCCGCGCGTGAGGCCGGCCTGCCGGCCAACGACGACTTCAACCGCGGCAACAACGAAGGCGTAGGCTATTTCGAAGTGAACCAGAAGTCCGGCCTGCGCTGGAACACCGCCAAGGCCTTTCTGCGCCCGACCTGCTATGGGCGCCCGAACTTCGAACTATGGACCCGCGCCCAGGTCAGTCGCCTTCTGTTCGAGCCTGGCACCGATGGCGCGCCGCGCTGCGTGGGCGTTCAGGTGTGGACGGGCCGCGCAATGGTGACCGCGCGCGCCAGCCGCGAGGTGCTGCTGTCTGCCGGCAGCATCGGCTCGCCCCAGCTCCTGCAACTGTCCGGCCTAGGCCCGGCCGACGAGTTGCAAGCACTGGGCATCCCGGTCCTGCGTGACCTGCCCGGCGTGGGTGCCAACCTACAGGACCACCTCCAGATACGGGCCGTCTACCAGGTCAAGGGCGCCGCCACCTTGAACACCATTGCCAACAGCCTCTGGGGGCGTCTGGGCATCGGCCTCGAGTACGCCTTACGCCGCACCGGCCCCATGAGCATGGCGCCCTCGCAGCTGGGCGCCTTCACCCGCAGCAGCCCCGACAAGCCCTGGCCCGATCTGGAGTTCCACGTCCAGCCCCTGAGCCTGGACGCCTTCGGCGAGCCGCTGCACCGCTTCGACGCCTTCACCGCCAGCGTATGCAACCTCAACCCCAGCAGCCGGGGCAAGGTGAGTCTGGTCAGTGCGCGATTCGAGGACGCGCCACGCATCGCACCCAACTACCTCAGCACACCCGAAGACCGGCAGGTAGCAGCGCAGTCCCTGCGTGTGGTGCGGCGTATCGCCGGCCAGCCGGCGCTGGCGCGCTTCCAGCCGGAGGAGTGGAAGCCGGGGCCGCAGTACGAGAGCGACGCGGACCTGGCCCGATTGGCGGGTGACATCGCGACCACCATCTTCCACCCGGTGGGCACGACCAAGATGGGCCGGGACGATGACCCGATGGCGGTCCTCGACTCCGAACTGCGGGTACGCGGCGTGGCCGGGCTGCGGGTAGTGGACGCGGGCGCCATGCCCACCATCACCAGCGGCAACACCAACGCGCCCACCCTGATGATGGCGGAGAAGGCCGCCAACTGGGTGCTGTCGGCAGCGGCCTGAAGGGCCCCCGCAGGCCCTTCCAGGCCATCGTCCTGGCCGCGGCCCTGACCCAGGCCCTGATCCTCGTCTTCGGCCTCGGCCGGCCGCTGCCGAGGGTTTTCGCCAGGGCCGGGAAAGTCCTGATGCCCCACCGAGGGGCCGGGGCCTAAAGTCTCGCCAACTCGCAGGCCCCCCTGAGGCGGCTGCTGAAAAGCGAGAGGTCCGAGGAGACATCGGAGACATCGACAGAACAAGACGGACGCCTCCACGATGAGGCGTCCAAGCAAAGGCGCCGTGAGGCGCCTTTGCTTTTTGGCAGGCTGATCGCCGCGGTATGCGCAGGGTCGATGAGACAATCGCCCTCATGGACTTGCTGCTGATGGTGCTGGCCTCGCTAGGGGCTGGCTTCGTGGATTCGATCGTTGGCGGCGGCGGCCTCCTTCTGACGCCCGCGCTCTTTGCCATCTTTCCCCATGCGGCCCCCGCAACGCTCTTCGGCCTGAACAAGAGCGCCTCGGTCTGCGGCACGTCTTTCGCCGCATTCCAGTATGGGCGCCGCGTTACGCTGCCTTGGCGCGCATTGCTGCCTGCCGCACTCGCCGGACTGGCGGGCGGGTTCACCGGGGCCTGGTGCGTGACCGTGATATCGCCTGACTTTCTGCGCAAGGGCCTCCCGCTGGTGCTGCTTGTGGTGCTGGCCTATACCCTCGCGCGCAAGGACCTAGGGCGCGAGCATGCGCCGCGTCTGGCGCCGGGGCCCGAGCGTCTGGCGGCGATGGCGATTGGCCTGGCTATCGGCTTCTACGACGGCTTCTTCGGCCCGGGCACCGGCAGCTTCTTTATCTTTCTGTTCGTGCGGGTCTTGGGCTACGACTTCCTGCACGCCTCGGCCGCTGCCAAATTGCTCAATGTCGCGACTAACGCCGCCGCACTGACCCTCTTCGCGGTTAAGGGCCATGTCTGGTGGCACTATGCCGTGGCCCTCGCCTTGGCCAACATCGCTGGCAGCCTGCTGGGGACGCGTCTGGCCCTGCGTCATGGCGCTGGCTTCGTGCGCGGGATGTTCATCCTGGTGGTCAGCGCCCTGATCCTCAAGACCGGATACGACGCTTTCCTGCGCTGAAGACGGGCTGGGCGCCCCGATAATCCTCGTCCATGGACGACATCGTGCGCCAGGCCATCGCCAAGTGGCCCAATGTGCCCCACTGCTACGGCTGGCTGGGCCTTGATGCGCGCGGGGGCTGGTACATGCGCGATGACCGGGTGCAAGCACAGGGCCCCTTTCCGCGAGCCAAGGGCTCGCTGCTGCGGCACGAGAAGCTGGTCGAGTTCATCCACCGCAACTACGAGCGTGATGCCCGGGGCCAGTGGTTCTTCCAGAACGGACCGCAGCGGGTGTATGTCGAGCTCGAGGTCGCGCCGCTGGTCTGGCGCCTGGGGGCGGACGGTAGCGTCGAGGCCCATACTGGGCGCTCTGCCCAGGTGCAGGGCTGCTACCTCGACGAGCTGGGTCACCTGTACCTCAACAGCGACATCGGTTTTGGCCTCGTCCACAGCCTCGACATGGGCCTTGCCGCCGAGGCGGTAGAGTCCGGGCGCTGGCAGCCGGAGGCGGTGGAGAGCCTGGCACTCCCGGCACGCTTTGGCTTCGTGCGCAGCCCCGGCGAGGCACGCGCAGGCTAGACCCAAGAAGGCGTCGGCTCCGCGGCGCACGCGAGCGCCCAAGAAAAAAGGCAGGCCGAGGGCCTGCCTTTGCATGAGCGGAGTCCGCCTTACTTCGCGGCGGAGGCGGCAGCAGCCGGCCGGTCGGGAATGGGGAACTTGCCGCCGGCGGCGTTGGTCATGTAGACCACGCTGCGCCCGATTTCGATGTCGTCGAAATCACCGCCGCCTTGGGCGCCCATCGCGCCCTTGCCCTTGAGGGCAGAGGTCAGCAAGGCCTCGTAGCCCTTGGCGATACGCGCGCCCCAGGCGCCGGCATCACCAAACTTGGGAGCACCCGCAGCGCCGCTGGCGTGGCAGGCGAGACATTGAGCCTTGTAGACCTCTTCGCCAGCGCGCAGGGGGCGGTCGGCGTCACGAATCTCAACCTCGCCGACCTTGCGCAGACGCTCCGCCACGCCGCGCTCCTGGTCCTTGGCGGCTACGCCACCGAGTGCGTAGCGCTCGGGCTGACCGCTGCCTGCGGGCTTGCTCTCGGAGGTGACATAGGCCACCAGGCCGATGATGATGAAAACCGGAATGACGAATGCGGCGAGCGACGCCCACATGAGCTGCTTCGGGGTCTTGATCGGGCCGGTGTGGGCTTCTTCCTGGTGGTTATCGCTCATGGCGTCCTCTGGGGGGAAATGCGGGGAGAGTTGTCGGACGGGTTCGGAACAACCAGCGATTATAGAGGGGCACCCCGACCATTCGCGACGCAGCACCCTGCCCCGAGCCCCATGGGGCTGAGGCGCCGGTACAATCGCCGCTCACGCGCGGCTGTAGCTCAGTGGATAGAGTATTGGCCTCCGAAGCCAAGGGTCGTGGGTTCGATCCCCGCCAGCCGCGCCAAGAATCAACAACTTACGACGCGCAACGCGTCCGAAATAGAAGCCGCCGAACACCAGTGAGTGG
>JACCEB010959595.1_pt1 | contig 14134 bp, 12 predicted proteins | sample 7454761 | NCBI WGS metagenome assembly JACCEB01 (sample SAMN15323454, study PRJNA562643) | freshwater metagenome | isolation source: river surface water | place: USA:Blue River Watershed | collected 2017-08-18 | reverse complement strand
ATCAATTTTTCTCTAGAAAATTGGAGCAATATTTCTTGGCGAGCATAAAAATTAATGAAATCAATTGCCTCATCGACATCCGCCAATGCCTCGGTCATCGTTTTTCCCGCCTCAAACATCATGAGGGCCGAGAGATCATTTCTTCTAAGAAGCATCATATCGGCAGCTTTTAAAAGAACGGAAATTCTATAAAGAGCGAGAGATTGCTTTCCCCACCAGCTTTCTTTGAGTGCATCTTCCGCTTCATTAACGACTTTTATCGCCTCAGAATTTGAGTTTTCAACAATTGATCCCAAAATAAGATCAGGTCTTGAGCTACAAAAAATCTTTTTCCCTGGAGCATTCATGAAGTCAGTTTGCTTTGACTGAAAATATTTTGTTAACTTTAAAATTTCTTCTTCAAGAGACTGGCATTCTTTTTTTACATAAAGCTTTAAAGGTCTTACCGGTGAAAAATCACTCTTTAATTGTGTTATAAATGAGTCTAGTTGAATTTTTCCTTCTTTCTTTTTTGATTTATGAATCTCAACGGGAGAGATAAGTCCACTTGCCTTTTGGTGGGATCTCATGATGGAGAGAACCCCAACTTGAGAAGAGTTTTCCATGATTCTTCTCACTAGATAGGCCATGCCGACAAGGAGGTTACCAATTGGCATGTAGTTTCTAGTGGGCCAGCCCATTTTGGCCAGGCCATGTGAGAGAGCCTCGTAAGTCATATGAAGACATTGGTGCTCAATAACGGGTGCTTGAGGAAATCGAAGCTCCCTCATGGCCTCTACGAAGGCATGATCTTGAAGATTATGAGAACCGATGGCGAGTTGGATGTAATCATGATTTTTTAAAGCGAGATAAGATATCTGCCTAAAATGAAGATCAGACTCCTCCTTATTGAGAAACTGTGGAGGTGTGAACTGGTGCGCTTCCCCTTCAATCGTTTCAGCATCCCAGTAAGCACCCTTAACTAGCCTTATTGGCATCCTTATGTTTCTTTTTTTCGCTAACTCAACCACATCCATTAAATGCTGATGCCCATCTCTTAAATAGGCCTGAACCACAATTCCTGTCTGAGAATAATCACGAAGATCATTCGTCTCAAGAAGAACTTTTGAAAAAATCTGAAGGACAAGGTCACGATAATGGTAATGTTCAGCATCTACATTAATAAAAACTTCTTCTCTTTTTGCCTCTTGAAGAATTCTTCTTAACCGAGGAGCAACCTTTGAATAAGTCGCTTCAAAAGCTTGAGGCCTAAAATCATGAGAAAGTGCTGATACTTTTATCGACACGTGAGCATTGTAAATGCCGGCCTTATTTTTTTCACCTTTTGGAATATGTTGCTTTAAACCATGAATGAGTTGCAAAACTTTTTCAAAATACTCGTCAGCCTCTTTGGCCGAAACAACAAGCTCCCCTAGTTGATCTAATGTGGCCTCACGCTTTGTTTCTCTGAGACTCCTTAGAGTTTCATGGGAAGTGTTAATACTCTCACCTGCAATAAATCTTTTGGCCATCATCCTAACAAGAAAACGCACAACTGAGGCCAGGAGTGCCGCTGGAAGGAAACTCGCAACCTGAAGGGCCAGGCTAAATGAAACGATGAGATAGAGAGGAAGCTGCCTCGTGCCTCTCTTCTTTTGCAAGGAGATGGCCTTTGAATCATCAAGAAGCCTTCTTAGACTTTCTAGTAAATTCCGTTTTACCTCTTTACCGTATTTATCATGATCCAAAGATGGAAGAAGTGCTAAAAATTTTAATAAATGAACCCGAATGAGATCGAATTGTGCCGTTAAAGTAAGACCATAGTCAGAAACTTTCTCAAAAGCACTTGAACGATAATCACCAACTTTTTTTACCAATTGTTTTAAGATGATTTTTGACTGGTCATCAACATCTTTCCACTGATCCTTATCTAAGAAATGAGGAAGATCATTTTTAGCAGTCATCATCTCAAGTTCTGTTGGAAAATTGATCGGAGAAAGAGAGCTAATTTTTTCGACGTGATCTTTTAAGTTAAATAATAATTTATCTATTTCTTGCTCAATATCTACCGAGTTAATTTCATGGAGTTTTAAAAGAGCAAGTTCACGAGAAAGTCTTCTCGTCCCAATATAGATTGATTTTTCTTCAGGCTTAAAGGCACAAAGAAATGGAAAACCATGGATAACGATTTCTCTTCGGAATCCCGCAGAGATCGTTTCTTTCCCAAGGAGATGAATATATTGGTCTACCTCACCGTGAAGGCATCCTTCAGGAAATAAGACGCCTTCAAATTCTTCATAAAATGATACCTGCCAAAGGTTATGAACAACTCTTTTCTTTACAAAAGGAACACCTTTACTACTCACAACGGCCTCCGGATTAAATTAGCCACAATCTACCTGTAAAATATCTTTCAGCAAAGATACGATTAAGGAGAAATTGACTCCTCCTTTCGACAGGGCCTAGAATAAACCCATGGCCAAACTTTTATTATTAATAGTTGTTTTCTCCTCAGTATCTTGGGCGGCAAACGAGTACACCCTGCAAGATCTTGAGGTTTTGGCAAAAGAGGGGTCGGCCCAGGAGTTTTTCGCTCATGCGCTAGACATTAGGCCCAGTGAGCGTCAAGAAAACTGGAAATCATTGGTCTCCAAGATGGGGGACGATTTTGCAAGAAAAGTCCTTGAAAACTCTGAGATCAAAAAGAAAGATTTCCTTAAAATTGAAGAGCTCTTTAACTGGCCTAGCTTAATGAGTGATGACGTCTTTAAAGTTAGGCGTCAGGAAATTGGCATTCGATACTTAAAAAAATGTCTTAAGGAAAACCCATCCTGCTGGGAGGACTTTAAGAGCTTTTGGGAAAAGGATAAAGAAAACCCTGAAATTTCTTTTAAGCTTGCTGAGATATCTCTTAAAAATGAGGCCTCCCCTCTTTCAACCTGGAATTTACTTGAGGCCTCTCTTAAAAGCCCACTAAGTGAATTTTATTGTAAAAAAGACTTCGTCATGAATGCCCTTTGGGGAAAAATTGAACTTGATTACATCAAGCTCGGTACAGAAGGTGATCTCTTAAAGAAAATTGATCAGACTGTTCACCCCGATTGTCTCCCTTCTCTCATGGCCGAAGCTAGAAAGAGACTTCTTAAACCACCAAGAATCCAAGACCGAGAGGTCGCTTATCAAATTCTTAAATCCCAAAGTAAGGCCGATGAGGACCTCACTGACTTTTTTTATACCGTTTATCTTTTGGATAATCCTGCTCAAGGCGAGTTATTTAATTATTCATGGAATAGGGTTCGAGAACTAGGTGGAACGATCTTAAGAAGGGAAAAGGTTCTAAAAAAACTTCGGGACCTAGATCCCTTACCCGATGAATTACTATCAACTTTAGATGAAACAAAAAAGAGAGTTGTTTTAAAGCATTTCAGAACTTACTTTCCAGAGTACCTCGATTTTTATGCAGATCAATGCATTAAATTTTATTCCGGCAAAGGGGTTTTCCCCTTAGGAAATCCAACCATTCATTGCCAAAAGTTAATGACTTCAGATCTAGCTCCTTTGGTCTTGGATGATTTCAAAATTAAGCAGTTTCAGGAAGCACAAAAAATCTAATCATAAAAAAAAAGGGCCATCCTAAGATGACCCTTCTTTATAAACAATCTTCTTAAAGATTACTTAAGGTGATTAGAAACAAGTTTAGTCATTTCGAACATAGTAACTTGTTTTTTACCGCCGAAAACAGCTTTCAATTTATCGTCAGCATTGATTGCACGACGGTTTTTAGCATCTTGAAGGTTATTCTTCTTGATGTAGGCCCATACTTTCTTCATAACTTCTGTACGTGGAAGAGCAGAAGCTCCAACGATTTCAGCAAGTTCTTTTGATGGGTTAAGTGGCTTCATGAAAGCAGCATTTGGCTTACGAGCTGTTTTCTTTTTTGGAGCAGCAGCAACTTTCTTAGTTGTAGCTTTTGGAGCAGCAACTTTTTTAGTTGTAGCTTTTGGAGCCGCTTTCTTAGCAGCCTTTGGAGCAGCTTTCTTAGCAGTTGCTTTTTTAGCTGTAGCTTTCTTTGGAGCAGCAGCTTTCTTTGTTGTTTTCTTTGCCATAAAATTCCTCCGTCTTAATTTGGGACTCTCGAGTTCCCATTGGTTTGTATTGGCTTTAAAGAACTTTTACCCATTCAATTATATTGTTACTAAGACCAAAAGCATTCCCCGTTCTTTTATAACCATGACTCTCATTCAGAGCAATCATTCGAAAATTATCCACAGGACAATAATTAATAACTCTTCTTATCTGGGATCGCTTCGCTTCTTCTTCGTAAAAATTCTTAATTTGATGAGAAAATCCATTCCCCTGAAAAGCCATTTTAATCGGGGTATTTTTGGTGAAAAGAGTATCACCGTCTTTTTTCATAAGAACGGCGGCCACAATTTCATCATCAGTCATGACTGAAAATAATTTCCAACCAGTTTTAACTTCTCTTTTAATATTGTCTAAAGACCAGGAGAAATCCTGAGTATCTGTAAAGGCCTGAATATCAAACTTTGAAAGGTTGACGACTTCTTCTTCTTTTTTTGCCTCTCTAAAAACTAACGATTTTATTTCTTCCATTTTCTACTTTTGAATAATTGTCTTAAAAGCTCTAGTTGTATTGTAACGAAAAAAAAAACAATTAATCAAACACATTTTTTCTAGGTTTCTGGAATGAAGTTTAAATTTTCATCCCTAAAGGCCTCCACTCCCATTTGATGAAGCTCATGAAAGAGCTCTTTTTCTTCTTTAGAGCTGTAGGGAACATTGATATAAACAGTCATATCTTCAACGTCAATAAGCTCGGGAACACCTACATTTCGATACAATGTAAGAATTTCGGGTGAATTTAAAAAACCGCGAATTTCCTTTATTTTATCCGCTAATTTCAACTCGCAAAAAGGTCTATTTTCAGAGGAGAAATGGTAATCTTTCGACAGTGGTTTTTGTCCCAATGTTTTTAGCCAGCCAAAGACTTTTTTTAGATAAATATCATCACTTTCTGTCATCTTCTCAATCGAAGCCTCAGAATTTTTATCTCTTAAATAAGCCTCAAGTTCTCTTAAGGTAAGCGCATCCAATTTTGAAATTGGCCTATTAATCAAAAGACAGGCCATAGATTCAAATAGAACTTTGTAAACATCATCGACCTCACCAAAATATGACAATTTTTTGACGATCTCACCTTCAAGCTCTAATTCAAAATAAATTTCGGGTCCAGTTCCTGGAAATTTTCTCATTCCAGGTGCCTTGTGATCCTTAAAATGGTTTAGGTTTTCTAAAAGTTTTTTTGCTCTGTTCGACTTAATGAGACCCACCATTTTATCCTCCTACTCAACCTCTAAGATAAAGGCTAAGATAAGTATCATGAAATTACCATCTGAACTAAATGAAAAAACTGAATGGGTTTTCTTGGGGCCAATGGGGCCTCTGTTACCGGCATCAATGTTCGGCCATCCTTTATTATGTGTTGATGGGGGTGCTCAGTTTGCGACAACTTCAGATGTTTGGATAGGAGATAAGGATTCCTTTCAGGGTGAAATCAATTCTAAGCATACTTTTCATTTTTCAACTCACAAAGATAAATCAGATCTCTCTCTTGCCTTTGACTTAATTCAAAGTGATTTCTCCAAAACTCTCCATTTGTGGGGCTTTCTTGGTGGAAGAAAGGATCATGAAATTTTTAATCTTGGAGAGGCCCTTCGATTTTTAGAAAGACAACCAGAATCAATTGTAAAATTCTACGACCATGAGGGCCGAGTGACTTTTCTTCTTCTGTCCAAAGGAAGTTGGAAAATTAGTCATATTGGACTTTTTTCAATAGGCTCTTTAAAAGAAGTTGAACTTAAAATGACGGGAGACTGTCTTTATCCTCTTCTGAACCGCTCGATCATCCAACCTTTCTCAAGCCATGGACTTTCAAATGAGGCGAAGGGTACTATCGCCATTGAAGCTTCTGGTCCGATTTTTATCTATTATCCGGAGGATATTTGAGAGCGCACTATCTGGATTCTTTAAGGGGAATTGCCGTTATTTGGATGATCATCTTTCATACGACTTACGATCTACAGATGTTTCGGTTTGTGAATTTAGATTTTTCTTCAGGTTTCTGGTTTGCCTTCCCAAGAGTGATCGCTTTTACCTTCTTGTTTTGTGTCGGAGCGTCTCTCAACTTTACCCATAGGCCTCAAATAAACCGTCAAGCTCTTCTCCAAAGAAGCTTGAAACTTGGTTTATCCGCTCTCGGAATAAGCCTTGGTACTTATTTTATGTTCCCCTCAAATTGGATTTATTTTGGAACTCTTCATTGTATTTTTTTAGGCTCCCTTTTTGGTGCACTGCTTGTCAATCGCAGAGCTTTGGCGTTTGGGATATTTATTCTCATTCTCACTGGCCAGTATATTTTGGATTTCGACATTAAATGGGTTTCGTCACTAACGAAACGACAATCCATGGACTTTATCCCTATTTATCCTTGGTTTTGGGCGATTTTACTGGGAAGTCTGATTCAACCATTCCTGTCTAAGCTAGGAATACTTCAAAAAATAGGGCCCAACCAATATTTGAATTTTCTTGGACAAAACTCACTTAAAATTTATTTGATTCATCAACCCCTTATCTTTGGCGTTATTTGGTTGGCCAGTCAACTCTTGGTGAGGTGACAATCTCTCCCCGACGTGAGAAATTACCGGGCAAATGAATACAATTATCCAGTACTACAGAAAAGTTGAGCTTTTTTTCGGTAACCTTAAATTCGCAGTTGTGATCATACTCCTTTTTGCTGCCTCACTTGCTTATGGCACATTTATGGAATCCTATCATGGGACAGAGTATGCAAATCGCCTGATCTACAAGTCCCTTTGGTTTATGGGAATACAATTTGGAATGTTTCTCTCCATTCTTTTTGCGACTCTCATTCGATTGCCATTTAAAAAGCAGCTTGCTGGATTTTACGTCATCCATGCAGGTCTTATTATTTTGTTTCTTGGCTCTTACATTACTTATCAATCAGGTGTTGATGGAACCATGACCTTGAATCCCAACCTTCCGGCCAGAGAAATTCAACTGAACGAAGACGAATTCAAGATTCAATTTCCTTCAAAAGGTAAAGAAGTTACGATTGCCCTCCCTTATGGGGCCTTTGAAAAGGAACTGGGATACGAGTACGAAGGTATTCGTATTAATAAATTTCTTCCCTTTGCTGAAAATGAACAGGGGTGGATTCCGGTGAAAGTTGAAGATAAAACTCAATCTTCCACACAGTATCTTCTCTATAATGATAATTTTTCTGAAAAATTAACCCTGAGCCTTCACCCTCAGTCGGATTTTAATAACACCCAAAGACTTGGTCCTTTAAACGTCCACTACATGCCTCAAACACTTTTGGGTTGTTTTGATGATAACACCCAAGATGGACTCATTATTTGGAATGGTGAAACATCTGGCTGCATGAGTCCTGGCCCAAGTGATATTAGAAAACTCAAAAGCCTTAACGGAAGAGAAGTCATAGAGGTTAGTTTTGAGGGTAGACGAATCAGGTTTTTACCTACCATGTCTCCACTCCCTCTTGATGACAAAATGGAACTTAACGAATCGTCTCCTTTTCGAATTTTTAGTAAAAAAATGTTTGAAACAGCTCCTCACCTTTTCTTATTTGGAAAGAGTGCTGCCTTTTACAATAAGGAAACTCAGAAGTGGGAATCCCATTCATCTTTTGAAAAAGACATTGAACTACCATGGATGGGTTTTAAGGTGAGTGTTTTAGACCACAGATCTGATGCCTATCCAACGATGGTTCCAATTTACACAAAACCCATTCAAGACAATAGCCAGGTTATTAAAGGTAACCTCAAGGCAGTTGAGGTGGAAGTTGATGGGCAGAGGTTTTGGGTGAATTCCATGGAACCAGTCGCCTATAATAAAAATGGTGAGAGAGTGACGTTTGAGCTTTCAAAGAAACAACTTCTATTACCTTATGAAATTGTTTTGGATCAATTTAAAATGGACACAGACCCAGGAACAAATAACCCCGCTAGCTATGAGAGTTTTGTTACCCTCTTCAAAGGAAACGAGGGATCAACGAAACACCGAGTGTTTATGAATAATCCTCTCAAGTATAAAGATTTTACATTTTACCAAGCGTCTTATTTTCAGACGAATGAAGGCCCTTTTGGTTCTGTCCTATCGGTGAACTTTGATCCGGGACGCTTCTGGAAATACTTAGGATCGCTCTTATTAGTTTTGGGCTCCATCTGGCATTTTGTCATTCGAAAAAGACCTCTTTTAAAACCTGGAGAAGCAAGTGCTTAACATTCTATTATTCATCTCCTTATTGTCTGGTTCTTTATGGGCGCAAAGTTCGCTCAATTTTTGCACGAAAGAACTTGAAACATTTCCAACTCTCTCTGGCGGTAGAGAAAAACCACTTTTTGTTCTTGCTACGGAAACCTTAAAATACATCACGGGGGAAACCAAAGTTGGTGACTTAAGTTCCACCGAAGCATTTTGTAAACTCTCGCTCAAGGCCTTTGGGATGCCTTTAGATTTACCTATAAAGGTTAAAGTTGAGCACGTTGATGTAAGAAAATCCCTTGGCATGGGCCCTGATCAAACGAGTGTGCCTGTTGAAGAATTGATCCAAAAAAGAGAGATCATTACTAGGGAGCTTGCTAAAACAAAAGAAAACAACAGTTTCAAAAAAGAGTTAAATAAAGTTCAAGGACGACTTCAAACTTATGACGCTATTGTAAGTGCGAGGGCATGGAATGTTCCCATCACCCAAGAGGGTAAGATTCAATTTGTTCCACTTGCTGAATTTATAACGGAACAAAGAATAGCAGGGGCCCAAGGCAAAGGATCGAACCCCATTGAGTTTCTTTTTCGTGAAGCGAAGGAATCTTATTTAAAGATAAAGGGTGATCATTATCTCATCGAGTTAAATTACTTTAAGTGGAATCTTTTTACTTGGTCACTTCTCCTCTCCATTCTTGCCATCATGTTTTTTATCATCACAAAAAACAAAATTCCGGGGATTATTTTAACGACACTCTCCATTGCTTTTCAACTAACGGCGATGAGTATGAGGGTCATGATATCCGGTAGGGCACCTATAACCAATATGTATGAAACGGTTATGTTTTCCGGCTTCGGCGCTCTGATTATTAGTATTGTTATCTTCTTCATGAGAAAAGAGATTGTCTTTGTTGTAGCTGGGCTTGCATTTAATGTTCTCTCACTGATGATGATGAAATTTGCTAATGGAATGCTTGATGAAGGTATCTCCCCCTTGGTTCCTGTTTTAAGAGATAATTTCTGGCTTTCAACTCACGTTACCACGGTGATCCTATCTTATGCGGCGCTGGCCCTTTCCTGGATTTTAGCAAACTCTCTTCTCATAAGGTCTCGCTTTAAAACAGTTAGCTCAAATGATTACAAATATGAGGTAGATCTTATCTACACCAGTATTAAGTTTGGAGTTGTGCTTCTTTCGGCCGGGGTGATTCTTGGTGGTGTTTGGGCAGACTATTCTTGGGGCCGGTTTTGGGGATGGGATCCAAAAGAAACTTGGTCTTTAATTGTTCTACTTATCTATATGGCCATTCTTCACGGTAAATACACAACCTGGATTCCTGCTCATCGTTTCGTTCCTCTTGTTGCAGGTGCCTTTATGAGTGTGATGATGGCCTGGTTTGGAGTTAATTATATCCTGGCCAGCGGTCTTCACTCCTATGGTTTTTCGGAGGGGGGAGCTGTTTTTCTAGGAAGTTTTTTTGCGATTCAGATATTAATTTTAGTTTCTTGTTTGAAGAAAAGAACTGCTGCCTAAGCAGCAGTTCTTTAAGAAATTATCGAACGATGTAGTAATTAGCTCTTTGAGCATAAACTTTATCAATCATCACTGTATCACCAGTTGACTCGAAGTAACCAACAAGGGCACCTTCAAGACGAACTTGATCTACATAGAAAGACTTAATAAATGTCTCAACACTTCCTTTTAACCAACCTGGAAGCTTAATAAATCCAATCGCGAGACCACCAAGATTTAAAAGTGCACGGTTTCTCTTCACACGCTTTGGATTAGAGTAATCAAAAGCAAGTGCTGGTTTTGTTGAGAACTGGTGGGCGGTTTTATGAAGGTGATAAATCTTACGAGCTCCATCTTCAGTAACTTCGACGAAATTAAAATTAAGTTTTTTGATATTTTGGAAACGGACATTCGTAAGTGGACCTTGCCATTCACGGATGCGATTATTTCCTGAACGAACTGTCATATAAAAAAGATTAAGTCCGTAGTTAAGCCAATCACGAGCGGCCTTGTTTGACTCAAGAAAATTTGTGGCATCAATTCGATACTCGTAAATTGAAGAGATCGTTCTATCGACTTCTTCTTTTGTCATCCCAAGCTTCGTCTCAGAAATTGTTTCAAAGTAATGAAGAAGCATATTGTGGTGAAAATGACGCTGCTCAAGCATCATGTCATGAACTCTTACGATAACGTAAGTCGCAATGTTAAGAACAGGTACATTTGAAAAACGCTTTTGAGCTTCTCTTAGGGCCCACTCTACAACTTTGTAAGTCACATTTCTCTTGTAGAAAAAACGAGCGTCCTCAAGGTTTGCCAGGACTGTAGGATCAATGAAGAGCATCGCCTCTTCAAGCTTTGTCTGGAACTCTTTCCAAAAATCGGCTTGATTCACACCAACAAAGGCTTCCTCAACGTTGATGTTAGGAATATTTAAAAGAGCATTTTTAAGGGCATTCGCTTCGAACGACAACATTTCTTTGGAATCTAAGTCATAACCCAAGTCTTTCATGAGTTCATTGATTTCTGCTTCTTTTTCGGCCGGGCCCAAAGCAGTAAAAGTGTGCTGCTCTTTAATAAGATCATCTTTAATCTGCTCAATAAAAGGAGCAATTGTAAATTTAGTCACAGCTTTTTTTAATTTGATCGCTGTTACTTTGTTTTGATCATTTCTAACGATCTTAAATCGATCATTGAAACCTTGAATCGACATATCTTGAGCGAATGCTGAAAGTGTCAGCATAAGTCCAAAACACAATGTAATGAGACGGGACATGGAATCCTCCTTAATTTATAAAAAACCTTCCAAATTGGTTTTAATATTTAATAGTTAATACTAATTGGTATTAAAACCCCTCGACAATTGTTCTAAGGGCTAGAAATGATATGTTTCTTCTGTTATTTTCTTACATGGAATAACAAGGAAATTTATGAATTGGATCATCTTCTTTGCGCTTATTAGTCACTGGTACTTATCGCTGTTTTGCCAGACTTTTTTTCTCCACCGTTATTCCTCTCACGGAATGTTCAAGATGCCTTACTGGCTTGATCGGGTTTTCTACTTTTTAACCTATATTCTTCAAGGGCCCTCTTTTTTAAATCCTCGCGCCTATGCCCTTCTTCATCAGGCCCATCATAAATACTCTGATACTGAAAAAGATCCCCACTCCCCCCATTTTTATCCGACCATAAAAAAAATGATGATGAAAACTTTTTACGACTACCACGAGTTAGTCAGAAAACCGGTGGGCGAGAGAGCTGATCACTATTATCCAACTTGGCCAGTTCTGGACAAGTTTGCCACGACTAGGATCCACACCTTTTTCTGGATTTTTCTTTACGTATTTTTGTATCAATTCGTGGTGACTTCATCTTGGCAATACGCCTTTCTCATCATCCATTTTTTAATGGGCCCCATTCAAGGAGCAACAGTGAATTGGTTTGGGCATAAAGTTGGTTACCGAAATTTTTCACTTCCAGATGAATCCAGAAATACTCTTCCTGTGGACATCCTTCTCATGGGAGAACTTTATCAAAATAACCATCACCAATTTCCTATGCAATTAAATTTTGCGAAGAAATGGTTTGAGTGGGACCCCACATATCCGATTATTTGGTCATTAAAGAGTTTGGGACTTTTGAAGTATCAGCAATCTTAACTTTTCTGTGCCTAAAAATACGATTGTACCATGAACGAAAACTTTTAATTTCCCGTAAAAGTTCTGGTCTTTGATTTTTTAACTCCTGATAAATCGTAGTTACAAGGACACCTCGATTAAAGGCAGCGTCATCAATAAAATTTCCACCTGTATGTCCCCAGTTTACTCCAATGACATAACCCCTATCATTAAAGATAGGAGCTCCAGAGGAGCCACCCAAGGTTGGAACATAATGAAAAAACTCTCCATCTTTTATAGTCATTCCTCTTCCAAGAGAGGCCTGAATACCAAGGCCAGCAGCATTTCCGATGTGGAGAAGTCTTATGTCCTTATTGCTTTTTGGAAACTTTGAGAGCCTTAGAGGCTTAATTTCAGAGGATAGAGGCTCGCCATTTTCCATACTTTTCATTTGAACCACACAGTAATCAAATCTACGACTACAGAAACGGATTTTTTCACAAGAAACGGTCTCATCCTTGTGATTCAATCTGATGCTAAATTTTCCGCAGCCAAGTTGTTTAGAATGAGGTTTTGATCCAATCACGTGACGATTCGTAAAGACGAGATTTTTTCCAACAAGAAAGGCCGTCGCAACGTTTGTTCCAGACCCGGTTTTCGCCTCAAAAACAGACATGCCAAGTTCCTGTTGGTCTTCAAAATCCTCAAGATCAATTTCACTAAAATACCCATTTTTAAAGACCTTCGCCCCAATGGTCTCTCCATTAAGGATTTCAATCACTGGGCCCGTCACTTTAACCAAACTATCATCATCACTTAACTGGTAACCTTTAAAAATGTAATGAAGGCCAGCAAGACTTCGAGAGGGAATAATCGTCCAAGAACTTGGAAGTCCCCTGAAGGCATCACCTTTTTCATCCACCGAGAGGGGAATAATGAAAATGAAAATCGCCGTAAGATAAAAAGACATCTTCATCATATGAAGATGTCATCGGTCTATTTTCTCTAATTATTTGATTCTTCGAAATTAAACGAAAGCGCCATTCGGAATATGCGAATCTTTAGTTTTTGAAACATAAGGATTCGTTCTTAAAACCTCATCCCAGAGCGCCGATCTCATGTCTAGGGACCTAACACCAGCTTCAAAGGCCATCTTTTCTAAGGCCTCATCACCATGAGTTAAGTGTGATAGGGCCTTTAAGGCGAGTGGGCCATGCTCTCCAGAATCTACCTCAATATGCCTTTCTAGATAATAAATAAAAGTAGGTGCACTCACCTCTTCTTTCTTCAGCGTATCAACAATCGCCTGAAACATATCAGGAATGAGTTTTTCTCTTCCAAAAAAGAAACTGGAAGCAACTTCTACGACATGTCCATTCTTTGCTAAATTTACATTGAACTCAACAAACTCTCTTGCACCATGGGGGATGAGTCCGTAATCACCTGTCTCGAGGAATTTTTTAATGACTGAAGTATCAGCTCCAATTTCCTCCATACCACGAAGGTAGAGGTGAAAGTGAGAAACAGCTTGTCCCTCTTTATCCAAATCACTCTCTTCACCAAGAACGATTTGATTGATGAGTCTTACCATCTCAGCTGGATACTTTGAAGGCCTCCAGGGAAGACTAACGCAAGTTAAATGGTTTTGAAGTGATTTTAAAAGACTCATAAAATCCCATACGGCAAAGACATGGTACCCCATGAAATGCCTAATAGAATCGAGGTCCGAAAAAGTATTGTAAACAGGGTGCTTTGTAAGCTCAGATTGCTTTGAAGAAATAATGTTTTTCATGACGAAAATTTATCTGAAAATAATGAAAAATGTAAGTGAGTTTTACTTTTGTCTTATTTTTTGAGGTCGTTGTCCAAATGGTAGACCCTGATCGTGATCAGTCTCCCACCGGTCAGTCATGAGCTCCTGACGTTCAACCCTATAAAATAACAGCGATTCATCTAATTCATTGAGCTTTTTCATAAGCTCATTTTGAAGCACCAATTTTTCCTGTTTAAGGGTAATCATATCATCGAGGGCCTTTCTTTTTTCCCGTTGAAGACGGTTAATTTCTTCATCAAATTCAGCCGCTCTTTTCACTTTGATTTGATCAAAATTCCAGATGAAGTGATTGATGTCATTTAACTGTTTTAAGAAATCTTCTTTACGAACAATCAGCTGCTCTCTATAGCGACTTGCTTCAAATGTTCT
>JACCEB011485106.1_pt1 | contig 14143 bp, 19 predicted proteins | sample 7454761 | NCBI WGS metagenome assembly JACCEB01 (sample SAMN15323454, study PRJNA562643) | freshwater metagenome | isolation source: river surface water | place: USA:Blue River Watershed | collected 2017-08-18 | reverse complement strand
TTACGATTTTGCCATTTTTCCGTTTTAATGGAGACAAGGGGCTGCGCACTGTCGCGACGGACATAAGTCGTGATGAGATTTGTCACGCATATTGCCATACAAAAATTTGCGAAGAAGCAAATGAAAAATATGGTGAGAGCCTGAATAAGCTGCGCAAAATGACTGCACTGTGGATTTATGACAAACTTGGCAGCTCAACTAATAAATACCTTGACAAAGATTTTTGGCTGCGTCAAAGTGACAGCTTGTTTTACAGTGGCAAAGCTCCTGAACTGAATGCTACAAGAGCGTCGTCTGTACCAGCGTTCTTTGAAACAAATGCGCTAAATCTTCCAAATTATGGTAACGCTTGATACATTTTAATGCAGGGCGCCTTTTCAGGGCGCCTTTTGCTATGCTTGTTGAGTTCCCGCTCTGCTTTTGCATCGGGCATTACCACCACTGCTGCTCTGTCGGCAGTGTGCAGCCAGTTCTGAGGTCCACCGTTGGTTGTGGAGTGCCTTTCCTGGCTTGCGTTTTGATAGAGGGCAAGCCTCTGTTTGGATAACTCACAACTCGATTGTCGGTAGGCCAGTCACGCTTGTTCCATCACTCCCCTCCATGCTTAGCTCCCAGACGGGGACCATTTTCCTGACGTCGGGAAAATGGTTTTCAGGGATGATGCACAAACAGGAGGGGCCCTGCATCTTGGTGTACGGAACACGTTAGGCCATGGAGCCTAGAGTACTGGGTTCAATTCCCAGAGATGCCCTATGATGAATCCGCCTTCCCATTGAATCATGGCACGGTTTCGCATTGTCCAAAAGCCTTCAGTAATGGATCCACGGAGGCCCATGTATGAAGTGCAGGAAAAAGAGCTTTGGTGGTGGAATTTTCGCAATGTGTTTCACGATTTAAATGAAGCTGAAGAATGGACCATTAAAATAATTGAAAGCCTTGAGCGGCCTTTTGTAAAAACTGGCGTGGTAGGTGAATATAAATAATGTTCAAACCATCACCTCGCGCGGCCACGTATGACGTTGGTGAAGATCTGCAAACAGTTCTCAAATATCTTGCAAGAAGATTGAATGTGAGCACCGGCACCATCATTGGAATGGGGGTGGCGGCAATAGAAGAAGCGGTGAAGGTGCGAGGAGAAGATTCTTATGTTGTCAATATTGGAAAAGACGGGCAAGTGACGGGCTGCAAATTAAGCGCCTATCTTGAGCACGCGCGGAGCAAGAAGCAATGAGCGCTTTCGTTACGTCAGATACTCACTTCGGTCATGCGAAGATGATTGATTTCTTGCGTCCCGATGGGGAGCCATTGCGTCCATTCGCATCGTGCGAAGAAATGGACGAAACTATTATTGAGCGATGGAACGCAAAAGTAGGAAGGCGTGATACTGTCTACCATCTTGGCGATGTAGTGATTCCTCGTGCATCGTTAAAGCTTCTTTCTCGCCTCAATGGAAGAAAGATTCTCATTCGTGGCAATCATGACCAAGGCGCCTTGAAAGACTATTTGCCATATTTTGAAGACGTGAGAGGAGCATTCTTCCATCCTTGTGACAGCACGTTTCCTGGTGGCTTAATCTTTACGCACATCCCTGTACATCCATCGTGTTTGTCTGGGCATTACACGGGCAACGTGCATGGCCATTTGCATTGCCATCAAATTTTCACCGATGACGGAAAAATTGACAAGCGCTATTTCAACGCTTGCTTAGAAAGAAACGATTTTGCTCCAGTAGCATTTGAAGATATAAAAGACTTTTTCCGTCGTGAGCGAGCGTCGAACGTTCAACACGCCTCTGCGTGAACCGCTCAACCCAATTATTTACCAATCATTAAGAGCCATTGATTGGCACAATGCTCAATTTTTCCTAACCATGGACCATTGGCATCTTGAAAAAGCTGCCATCATTAGACAGTACGTAACAGAACTAAAGATTTGGATTTATGCGCAGGAAGAAGCTATGGAGAGTGTGGGCAAAGGCTCTAGGGAGCAAGGAGAGTAATTGTGACAAGGAAGCAGATGCAGTGGCAATTGTTCGCACGTTTATTTTTGCTTCGTATTTGATTACAAATCTGGCGATTGTTGCCAATGCCGTGCGCCACTGGAATGACAGTGAATGCACAGTGCGGGCAATAAAGAAAGGGGCCTGACGGCCCCTTTTCTTGCATTAACGCCTTACTAGGCTGAACAGCAAGCAAATGCCGTGATATGGTAAAAGGCGTGTCGGCTTTAGAATGCTACCACAACGGCAGCTCAAAACCAATGAGGCTTTGGCACGTAGGCAACGCCGCGATAGACGAGCGAAGCATGTTGAGCTTCTTTCAGACGAGCAGCTTTCTCAAGCTGCTGCTTGATCAGAGCGAGTGGGTTCATGAGAGTTCCCGATGAAATGCGGCCCCGTTCCCTGCCGCATTGTCATGCACTCCATCGCTGGAGCGAACGTATCTTCAGCTTAGCATGATGCCCCTGGCAGGATTTGAACCTGCACTACAGCGATTTTAAGTCGCTTGCCTCTGCCTGATTGGGCTACAAGGGCGTGAGGAGCGAAGGTGCTGAAGGCGGGGCTTCAATCCGCCGTTGTACAGCTTTTAACCATGGGTCGGCCCATGGCCTTGGCTCCATTTTGTGGCAACGAACAGCATCCCCCGATACTGTTCTTTTAAAACGCTGGCCAGCGTGCTTCGCGAAAGCTTTGAAATCATAACACGATGATGGTCAGGCGTCATATTCTCTTAAGCTTTCACTGCCGTCATGGTCTGGCATGTAGTCATCGTCAGTGGCGTCCGCTTCCCAAGAGCGCTCCAACTGCTCCTCTTCTTTTAAGCGCTTGGCATGCGCTTTAAGCTTTGGGAGCAACGTGGGAATGTATAGATGTTCGGCGGCGAGAAGCTGTAGCGAGGTTTGCCTGCTAATAGGAGCATTTTCTAATAGTGCAACAAGAAATTTTGTTTCCTGTATGGTTAATTTGCAATAAGTCACTTCATGACGGAACTATTGTTCGAAAATCATACTAGGAAATTAAGCTTTCGATCCAACCAATGTCATCATCTTTACTCGCGGCAAGAATGGCGCCAGCCATTGCAAATGCCAAGTCGTCAATGCCAGTGGCTTTACCGCCAGTCACGCTCCATTGTCCACTCGGCTTGTAAACCACAGTCAGATTCTTGAGTTGCATAATTGCTTTTTCGTGGCGATAGACATTAATTTGTCCTGCATTGAACAACTCTCGCATTTTGCTAAAAGCTTTCATTTTTGAGCTGACAGTCCAAGTTAGTTCCGTGATGGGCAAATCACTGGCCAAGCTTTGGATGGTGCCAGCACTATTGAACTGGTCCATCACAATGGTGTCAAACACATACAGACGATGTTGTTCCTTAATCCAATCTTCCACTGCATTGATATTAACTTCCATCCTTCCATTGATTTCAAAATCAGCTACGAACGAATGAAACTTATCCACGACGAGAGTGCCGTTTTCATAGTGAACAATGCAAGCAGTGTAGTCGTCGCGACCAACGCCACCACGGGCGGGGTCAAGGGCAAGGACATAAGCTCCTTGGAATTCAGGACGTGGCGGTAATGCTGCGCGGCGATCATCAATACAGGCATCAATCACGTCACTATTCACCAGCGCGGAAAGATTACTGGCGAATTGGGCTCCATATTCAACTTTAAATTTCTCGGGGTCGCGTTGCCTCTCTGTGTCAAGAAACTCTTGCGAAATGCTTGGATTCATCTCCCACGTCGGGAGATTAATCGCTTGCATAAAAGGAAAACGGCCAGAGCTTGCTTCTTTGAAATGCTGGTAGAAGATGCCGTCCGTTAACCATGGTGAGGACAGTTCAAGAATGCGTCCTTTTCCTCCGAACTGAGCAATGGCAGGCGAAAGTGCGTCATAAATGCCCCGACCTCCACTGTTTGCGTCGCCTTCAGTGGCAAAAGCAAGTTCGTCAAACACCGCTCCGGCACAAGCAAGACCACGGGCAGCACGGCCTGATGTAGGGATGGCTTTAAACACGCAATTGTTGCTTAATTCAATGATGTCGGCAGTTTCACGGACAATTTCTTGAGCGAAGGGGCTCTCGATGATTAGTTGGCGGATGTTATTGAGAGCGATGCGGGCCTGGTCCTGACTGTTCGCCACTGTCACCACATACCATCGTTCTCCTTTTCGCACCTTGCGTCGATATTCCTCTTCAAGGACGAAGCACATATAAATACATGCCACTGCGGCCATTAATGTTTTGCCGCTTCTTCGTCCTAGTGCCCACACTGCATGCGATTTTCCTGGCTGAAAGAAATCATCCAGAATACGAGCTTGAGCTGGATAGAGTTCTAAGCCAAGAGCGTGTTTCGCAAAGTCTGAGCATTTAAGCATTGTTTCAAAGTCGATAACGACTGCAGTTCAGTTTTAGAGACGAAATAAGCAGGGCGTCCACCCGCTGGATCGTTCTTCCATTGTTCCTTCATCGCATCGGCAGCTTTTATCCAGCCATGGATGAGAGTGATGCGATTTTCAATTGTGACAAGCACCAATATCTTATCCGGGCTTTCGTCAAACTGCACTATTAAATCGTAACGGTGCATTGAACGAGTTTTGACGTCAATATTAGGAGGAAGATCTGCGGAGCCGCGTTTTGCTTCTGTTTCCTGGTAGAGCTTGTCTTCCATTCCCAGCATCACTGCCACTGCCATTTCTCCTGCAGCGCCGAGCAAATGATGGCGTAGGGCTAATTCGCCCTTCTCTGCCCCATTGTTTCGTCCTTTTTTTCCTTGCTGTTCATTGAGAGACTGCCTGCGAAAAGCTTCGGCGCGAGCGCGTTGTCGTTGATCGGGAGTGAAAGCAAATGCGAGAGGCATTAACCAGTCCATAATGGCTAGCTTCTACGACCAATGTATCCAGGAATTAGACTGAAAGCAATACAACATAGCCATCAGCATTCGTTATGGAAGGCGAAGCAATTGATTTAGGGCATGCCACTGCTGGAGGCATTCGCGCGGACGGCCTTCAAAACGTGCTGATTGGCATGGGCACTGGTCGGGACAAGGCGCAATACACTAAAACCACTGCCACTGTCTTCCTTGCTCAGGAAGAGCTTGAAAATCTCTATGGCGAATGGCTTCCCCGCCGCATTGTTGATATCTACGCAGACCAGGCCACGAGAAAGGGCTTTAAAGTGTTGTTTGGTGGTGATGGTGTAAGAGCCGAGGAAGTACAAGGCATTGAGCAAACGATTGAAGACCTCTACATCCTCGAACACCTCAATCTCGCAGCCAAGAACTCCCGCCTTTACGGGGGTGCTTGTCTACTTCTTTTTATTGACGATGGGCGTCCCGCTTACATGCCTGTCGATAAACGCAACATACGTCGTATCGAAGAAATTGAATGTCTTGATCGATGGCAAATTGCCCCAGTTATCAACGAAGAAAACCTCTACGACTATTCAAAAGCCACTTATTATCAGATCATCTCTGGAGATTTAATTAACGAGCCCACACTTTCTTATATTCACAAAGATAGGATTTTGCGGTTTGATGGTGATTGGTTGCCTTATCGCGTGAGGCAGCGTAACTATGGCTGGGGCATGAGCAGTTTGCAAACTGTTTATGACAGCTTCCGTCATTATTGGACTGGCCTTAATTCTGCTGCAACTCTCCTCACTGAGTTCGACATCTTTGTTCATAAAGTGAGGGGCTTGGCAGCAATGCTTGCTGCTGGCAAAGAAAGCTCCATTCGCGATCGTTTGCAAGTGAACGATATGAGCAAGAGCATTTATCGCGGCTATGCGATTGATGCTGAGAAAGAAGAGCTTGAATTTATTAGTCGTAATTTCGGGGGTATTGGAGAAATCCTTGAAAAGCTACGCGTAGATATTATTGGCGCTAGCAAAATTCCCCATACAGTGTTATTTGGTGAAAGCCCGAGCGGACTTGGTTCCACTGGTCGTAGCGAAGAGCGTGATTTCGCCAAGATGCTTTCTGATTATCAGAGCGTCCATTTCAAGCGTCCGATGAAGAAGCTGATGGAATACATCATGCTGAGCAAGGAGGGGCCGACCAAGGGAGAAATGCCCGACTCATGGCGCATCTCCTTTAATCCATTGTTTGAGCTTAATGAGCGCGAAATGGCTGATGTACGGGCTCGTGTGGCAGCCGTAGACGGCCGCTACATCCAGCTAGGTGTATTGAGTCCCAAGGAAGTGGCAGATGCCCGTTACGGCGGTTCTGAGTGGAGCATGGAGCTTATGCTCGATCCGTCTGTTGTTCGCGAGCTGCCCCAAACTGCAGGTTCCACTCAAGGTGGGGGTGGTTCCACTCAATCTGGGGGTGGAAAGCTAGCAGTGCCGCCAGGCGGTCGCGATCCAATGAACGAAGAGAATGGCACGCTTCCCATGGATGGAAGCAGGGAAGTCGAGGACTCCGCCGCAGGGCTTTTCTTGCCTCGTGATTTAGAAGAGATTCGTGGTGATGTAAAGTTCACTGACAAAGAGCTTCATTCTCGTGCAGTGAGTGCTGCTAAGGCTAAGTTCAAAGTGTGGCCATCTGCATATGCAAGTGGATATGTCGTACAGCAGTACAAGCAAATGTACAAGAAAAAGCATGGTTCATTGAGCGGAGCTTTTAAGAGCGATGAAGGTGAACTACATGCCGATGATCTTGACAAATGGTTCAAAGAGAAATGGGTGAGGATTGGCGCTAATGGTGAAATTCTTGGGCCTTGTGGCGCTCGCGAAGAAAAAGAAGGTAAGCCCAAGTGTCTTCCTCAGGCAAAAGCTCAGGCCATGAGCAAAGAAGAGCGTCAAACCATTGTGCGCCGTAAGCGTGCAGCAGATCCCGATCCCGAGCGGAAAGGACCAGCAAAAATGGTCAGCAGCAAAACAGACGCAATTGAGCCATTGAAAACCAGCGGGCTCATTCTTGCTGATATCGACGAGGCTTCCCTCATTGATGAAGAAGACATTTCCGCTGCATTGACTCAATGGAAAGAAGAAGCGCCTGAGCGCTTCAAAGATATTCTGGAGGCAGAGGATGTCCAGCCTCAATGATCTTTCTCAATTTTCTGAAGCCATTGTTCGTTTTGATGAATCATCCTGGCGCTACGACCCTATCAGTGGTCGGTATCGCGGCGCTAACGGACGCTTTCTCAGCGCTCGTGCAGTGGAAGCACTGGTGGATGGTCGAATTAACAAGCTTGGCGCTGAGCTACGGCGTTTTACACGTATGCTTAGCGCTGGTGATATTACGCTGGACCAATGGCAAGGAAGCGTGAGGGAAGCGCTTAAGCTTGTCCACGTACAGGCAGCAATCATCGGCAATGGTGGCAGAGAAACCATGCGGGCAAGCGATTGGGGACGCATCGGGCAGCGTCTCCGTGTGGAATATGCTTACTTACAGGGCTTTGCTCGCGATCTTTTGGATGGCCGCGTTTCTAGTGCCATGGCTCTTGCTCGTATCGGGCTGTATGCTCAGAGCGTGCGCGCAAATTACTGGGAAGGAGTTGCGATTCGGACCGAAAAGCAAGGATATAGCTTGATGCGCCGCATTCTTGACTCTCAAGCAAAACACTGTCAAAGCTGCCTTGATTACGCTGCTCGTGGTGTTGTGGCAATTGGTAGCGTCCCGCTCCCTGGTCAACGCTGCGAATGCAGAGCAAATTGCAGGTGTAGCGTTAAATACTTTCGCCAGCAAGCACCGTCTATAATTGTGTGAACCGGCGAGTGCCACCTCCCGGTTCATGACCAACTCACTGGAGATGAGCTGATGACCAAGTATAAACAACTACCGCCGCTTGAGCGATTGGCGGCAGTTTTCAGGGTCGATGAGGAAGGCCGCCTTTACTGGAAAGCCAGGCCGAATTCAATTACTAATATTTCACGCATTAGAGTCGGTCAACAAGTTACAACGGTAAACGGAGAAGGATATTTAACTGTTGGACTTGATGGCAGTAAGTATCGTGTGCATCGCATTGTATGGGCATTAATTTATGGCGAAGATCCTGGTCAGCTTCAGGTGGACCACATCAATGGAGACAGAACAGACAATCGTCCCTCAAATTTGCGCTTATGTGACAATGGTCAAAATCAGCTTAATTCAAAAATGCGCGCAACTAACACAAGCGGGATTAGGGGCGTCTATTTAGTCGCATCCCCAAAAGATAGACCATGGGCCGCGTCCTACAGAAACAAACGCTTAGGCTATTTCGCGACAAAAGAAGACGCGGCCAAGGCTGTTATGGATGCTGTGGAACTATGCGGCGATAAGAATTTTTATCAAACACAAGCGTTAGAAATGGTTGATTGAAATGGACGTTTTAGTTGGCAGCACGGGTCTCATTGGACAAGTGCTTCGTGAGGCGCATGAGTTTGGCGCCTGCTTCCATTCCAAAAACATTCACGAGGCTTCATTGCTTAAGGAGCCCATTGAAAGGCTGTACTTGGCTTGCATGCCAGCGGAGAAATGGAAAGCAAACGCTGCGCCACTGGACGACTTTGACAATATGAATAACATCATTCAAAACATCCGACATCTTCCAAGCCCAGCGGAAGTCATTGTTTATTCAACGATTGACGTGCATGGGCAAACAGCGTATTATGCAGACGGCACGCCTGAAATTTTTGCTATTGACTACGGCACCAATCGCTACATCTTTGAAATGCTCGTGAAGGCGGCATTCCTTGATTCAGTGGTGACAATCATTCGCCTTCCTGCATTGTTTCATCGCCTTATTAAGAAGAATATTCTGTTTGATCTATTGACAAACAATAATGTGGAGAAGATCAATGCAAACTCTGCCTATCAATGGTATTGTTTAGATGATCTATGGAAGGACACGAAGAAAGCAATTAGTGGCACTACGAACGAATTTTACACGGCTCCCATTGAAACAGCAGAAATCGTTGAACGCTTCTTCCCTGACGCGAAAGCAGGCAGTGGACCACGCATTGAATACAACATTCCTCCATATAAATATGACAAGGCGAAGATAATGAAGAAGATGGAGGCTTTTATCAATGCTTGGAATTAGTGCTATCGGCTGGAAAGATGAAGAGGAGGAGCAGATTTTAAGCGCAAATGCTGGAGCGTTTAATGTGCTAGAAATTATTCCTGCGCGTATCTTTGCTCAAAACAAAGACTATGCCGATATTGCCAAAGAATACCGCGAAAGCTATGGGCTATGGGCCTATTCGGCGCAGGCTTTATTCTTTCAAAGTAACGTGCAAAGCTTTGAAGACACTGCAGCAGTGTCTGAGCATTTGTTAAAAGTGATCAGCCTTGGCTCCCTCATGGGAATCAAGCGTTTCGTACTAGGCAGTCCCAGCTTGAGAAAGGGAAGCCCTTCCTGCTTGATGAATGTTCTGAAGCGCATGGATGCAGTGTTGGATGCAAATGGAGCCATTCTTTGCATTGAGCCTGTAGCGAAATGCTACGGAGGCTCTTATTTCTTCACAGTCAACGAGATTGTCAATCACATTGATTTTTGCAATTTGAAGAATGTTAAGACGATGCTTGACACGAATAACGCTTGGCTTCAAGGCGATAGTCCCAAAAAGCTATTGAATCATTATTGGCCATACATTGCTCACGTGCATATCAGCGACACTGATAATGGACCGCTGCTAAATAAGTACGAACACAAACAAATTAAGAGAATGCTTGATGGCATTAACTATGAAGGTGCCATTGTGAGAGAATTATTTCAGGCTAAAAAACACATGCGCGACTATCCGCTATTCCGCAGCATTTACGCTTGAAATATGGCTTCTTTTGCCGTCTTTTCGATGGCATAGATGCCTTGAATTTTGCCAGTGTAAAAAGACAGCAGATTATCCTGTTGCCTAAAAATGGGAACGCGTTGAGCGCTGGCGTTTTTGCATTTTGCTTTAATTGATACCACAAGGAATGCGTATTTAAAATAATCATGAAACTCGGACCAGTAGCGCACCACGTGATCCTCGATTAGCTGACGCTTTTCCTTTAGTTGACCATAATTTTTGCTGAAACAATTTGTTTCTTTTTGCTCAATAACGCCAAGCTTCACATGACTCAGCGAGAACATTGAAGATCCGTATGGATAGATGGAGAACAGCTCGCCATCAATAAAAGTGAGTGCGCCAAACGGGGGCGTTTTGATGGGACGATAAACAAACATTGCCACTGCCTCAAAATAGTCCCCATCAAGAATTGGCAGCAAGGAATTGTTCGTGCAATCAATGACGAAATCATAATCTCGCTTCAACAAGGCAAGTGAATTATCGTCAACCTCCTCCCGTCTCACGATGGGAGCCAATAGCTCATCAAAGTAATTGCCAGCGGCAGTCGGAGAAATATATTTCTCGATGGTATGCAGAAGTAGTGAAGAATGAGTGAGAAAACTTGCATCAGCTTCCGCGTGTGGCCAATCTTTGAAAATAAGGCGAATCGTTTCCGCGTCTAACAAGCTTTCGTCTTCTGATACTGCATAGAAATTATTCTGCACGTTTTCCGTTAGATGGCCATAGTCCATCATGAACTGCTCAAACGTATTCCTGCACAACATGCGCGTGGTATGATTCCTGGCATAGTGATAGCCATAGTGCAATCGGTTCTGATTGATTAACGATGCTTCGGAGATGAGCATTTCATTGCGCTCAAACAAAGTCACATCGGCTTCGTTCATCAAGCGTGAAGCTAAATGGCACCCCGTCCAGCCACCACCGACGATTGCAATCTTGAGCGCCATTAAATATCAATGCAAAGCGTTGGCTGAACTCCCTGCCAATTTGACTTGGCTTTAAACAGGTCCAACTGTGGGAAGTATTCTATGCGGCGAGGCATGCCGGTTCCATAGACATCAGCATGTCCTTGGTAATTCCATTCATCAGCGCCATGCTTATCGGGGTGGTAAAGGCCAGTTGGCGAGTCCTGCAGCTTCCAAAGCATGTAGTCTTCGTTAGGTACTCCCCATTGCTTCCATGCTTGTAATGCCTGTGGAGAGCTGTCCATATTCTTAATCGCCGTGAGGCGATCTTTATGGCATATGAGATAGTTCATGCTGTAAAGGCCGATACTCATTGATGGCGTGTGCTTCATTGCCACCTTTTCAAAAGCTTCTGGCGGATCGTAGACGAGGCTTTTAAATGCTGGTCCAGCAATGCATGTATCGTGAAGCAGGAACCAAAACGGACTTATGAGATTGTGTTCGACAATTTCAATAAGGGGCGTATATTCAAATGAATTCTGGGGAGTGCAAATCATCGGCACATCTCCATAGTGATCAATGCGCCAGTCTTCTTGGCCACCATTGACAATCAAAATTTCGTTGGTGCCAATCCCAGCGCGAGTGAGGGAAGGGATGATTGTTTTAAGCGTATGGGCGGCGAACTTATTACAGGTGCTAATGCAAAAACGCACAGAAGATGGTGGTAGCATGGTTGTCTCCTTGTGCTGCCTATAATAATGTGAGCTGGCGAGTTCGCACCTCCCAGCTCGTGACCAACTCACTGGAGATGAGCCGATGATTTATTGTAAACCGCTACCGACTTTGGCACGCCTTCGCTGGCTATTGGCGCTTCGGTCTGATGGGGTTTTAATTTGGAAGCGACCAACCAGTAATCGCGTAAGGCCGGGAATGGAGGCAGGCCGTTGGAGTAAAAAATATCGCTATATCAATATTGACGGAAAAGCTTATCCGCTCCACCGAATTGTATGGGCATTATCAAATAATAGGCTTCCGGGGCAGCTTGAGATTGATCATATAAATGGAAACCCGGCAGATAATCGCCCTCAAAATTTGCGAGCTTGTTCGCGCGAGCAGAACATGCTTAATTCTCGACTGCGCTCGGATAATACGAGTGGCTTAAAAGGTGTTTCTTATGATCCGTCGTCCAAGTCAAAACCTTGGCGCTCCTACTTTAAAACCAAGAGGCTCGGTCGTTTTGCCACGGAAAAAGAGGCTTTTGATGCACTGCAGGAATTTGTGGCGAAAACAGGGGAGTCTTGTTATTACCGAACAGATTCCGCGCATTAACATTGGACAAGCTTGTTTGGTTCCATGGCAAAAATCTTGTATTGTGGCGATGCGTTTGTAGAAACCGGATTTGGGCGAGTCGCTCAGTATTTGCTACCGGCTCTGGCTAAAGAGCATGAGGTTGTTGTACTGAGCGTAAACTTTCACGGCGACCCTCACCCGGAGGCAAGAAATTACAAAGTTTATCCCGCGATGCTGCATGGATCTGATCCATTTGGTTCGCATCGCATCGCTGGTGTAATCCAGATTGAAAAACCGGATCTTGTTTGGGTGACAAATGATATCTGGATTGCCTTGAATCTTTGGGAAAAAGCCAAGCCTCTCCAGACTCAGTTTGGATTTAAGTGGTTTGTTTACACGCCTATTGATTCTTATGGACTGTTTCCAAGCTTGGCAGGTCCAATGATGGAATGGGATGGACTAGCTACTTACACGCAGTTCGCGGAAAAAGAACTACGTCTAATGGGATATACAAAGCATGTTGATATCATTGGCCATGGTACTGATTTCGACAAATTCTTCCCCCTCGACAAGCAGCAATGTAGGAAGGAACTTGGCGTACCAGAGGATGTGTTCATTGTTTTTAATGGCAATCGTAATCAGCCGCGCAAACGAATTGACCTTACATTGAAGGCGTTCATTAAATTTGCCAAAGACAAAGATGATGCGCGTTTATGGTTGAATATGGGCTCCAAGGATTTGGGATGGCCAATTATTGATTTGTTTAAGCGTATCGCTCGTGACGAAGGTTTTGACCCAACAAGCAAACTCATCCTGACAAGTCCTCACTTCTCTGTAGACAATTGCCTGACCATTGAGCAGCTAAACAAGGTGTATAACGCTGCCGATATTGGCATCAACACTTGCATCGGTGAAGGGTGGGGCCTAGTCAACAGCGAGCATGGTTCCGTTGGTGTGGCGCAAGTTGTACCTGATCATACGAGCTTGGCTGAGATCTTCGATGAAGTGCCTCGCATTCAATGCAATGCTTCCGAGACTGACCGTAATTATGGTCTTGAGCGTCTGCTTCCTGATCCCGAGAGTGCCGCAGAAATCTTGTCGTATTACTATGAAAATCGCGATGCACTGAAGAAGGATGGGCAATGGTGTTACAAGCGTCTGCGCGAAGAACCGTTTACCTGGCCTTATATTCAACAGCAGCTTCTTGACGTGGTGGAACGCACTCTCAATGCAAAATCGCCTGCTCCTGAATTTAAAGGTTTTGGCACTCCCGCAAAAATTGTTTAATCATGCACATCTCTCAAATCTTTCTGTCTAACGATCCATCGGAAGAGCTTAGTCCTTTTCTGAAGCATGCCACTGGCACCATTGATGCTTGTTTTCCTGAAGCAGAGCACAAGATTTATAGCAACGAGGAACTACGTTCTTTCATCGCTGATAACTATGGAGAAGAAGTGGTCTGGGCGTATGACACGCTCAAGCCTTTCTCTTATAAAGCAGATCTCGGTCGATTCTGCTTATTGAACAAGCTTGGTGGTTGGTACTTTGATATTGGCGTGAGGGCTTTTAATGCCGTGGATCTTGGACCACGAATTAAGTTCTTGGCATTTCGTGATATTCAGCGCTTTAGCTATACGAGTTGGGCATGTGCCACGACAGTGCTTTATTCCCAGCCAGATAACTCCGCGCTGCAAACTGCCATTGAAATGATCGTGGCAAATTGCATTGAACAGTACTATGGCATCACTCCATTGTGCCCCACTGGTCCCACGCTGCTTGGGAAAGCTTTGGCAGCAAATGGCAGTCAAGCCGATTTTATCTATGGCGACTACCTTGAGCTAACGCCTACACACGGCCAAAAGAATAGGGCCTTTGTGCTCCCCGATGGCACGATCATGGCGTGGAGTAAGCCTGCTGGTGGCGGCGACTTGACTGGGCTTGGCGCTAAGGGCGTCAACAATTACAATGAGCTGTGGCAGGCCCGCAAGGTGTATAGCGATGGTTGATAGCACCATTTATGCCGTGTGCATTCCAGGCGAGAAGGTGCGGTACACGGCAAAGTCTCGCATTGTTCCGATCATGGGAGGAAGCTATGCGTTGAGCAAGGAAGAGCGCGAAAGTCTTCGCGCCGAAGGCTACGTTTTTGATGATGAAAATGCCGCGCTTTCTCCGGTCAAC